>Ga0222677_1000032_pt1 | contig 93841 bp, 84 predicted proteins | sample AntAcemetagen935_FD_179846 | JGI IMG/M metagenome (GOLD analysis project Ga0222677, IMG submission 179846) | Saline water microbial communities from Ace Lake, Antarctica - #935 | ecosystem: Environmental > Aquatic > Non-marine Saline and Alkaline > Saline | place: Antarctica: Ace Lake... | reverse complement strand
ACAGGTGAAAAAGGAACATTTAACCGCAAAACGCACGACAAGCTCTTGGATCTTGCTGCCCAAGGCATTCGCAAGCTGCACACACTGCAGTTAAAAGCCGTTAAAGAATTAAAATAAACTAAGAATTAAAGGTGACCGGTACCTTTTTTATAAAAACAGGAAATTGTCACACTCTTAAATTGCAAAAAAAGAGATCGGCTCAAAAGGCGGAGAGGTACTGAAAGATTTTGTGATAAAGACCTGGTTTCAATCACCTGAAGAGATTGCAGAATAAACAAAGGAGCAGAGTAAATAAAGAAGTGGAAAAGGGCAGGTCCGCTCCCGGCTCAGAAATAAATGAATAGGGGGGCCGGATTCCAAGCATGATTGACGTATTTTCTGATTTCCTTTATAAGGATATAACTACGCATGCCGATATAATTAAAAAGTTATTTCAAGTCATTACAAAACTGAAGCCGGAGTTATATGACATAAATGACGTATTTCCCCAGAATGTTATCCGTCACTTTTGACGTCTAATCTATGTTCGGCACCAATGAAGCTTAATTCGGGCTAACACAACATCTCATCTTTTAGAAAGAAGAAAATAATGAAACACCTCTTTTTAATAATGTTTATAGCTGGGGCTTTGGCTGGATGTGCTGGGAATCAATACAATCTTTTTGACACTAACGTTGAATCTTTACCGATGGAAATCAGGCATCAAAAGATTGTTAATGCTACAGTCCGGATTGCGGTTGCAGGTGTTCCTAAAGGCACAGGTTTTGTGGCCGCCAATAATATAATCGCTACAAATTTCCACGTTGTACAAGCTATCAGACGAAATACTCAAGGTGGTATTTCTGCAAATATTTCGGAATACATTACTGTAAGGCAGTCAAACGGCGTCATTTTGCCAGCAGAGCCCTATAATGCCTCACAGCATACACAATTATTAAAATATATTGGTAAAGATTATGTCCTGTTAAAAGTCAATGGATTAGGTCTGAAACCATTACAATTAGGTGAACTGGGTGAAGCAGTTCCAGGTTCATCTATATACATTGCGGGATATCCTTTTGGGGTTGATCAGGCAATAGTTACCAAGGGGATGTTGTCAACAAAATGGAAAGCTCCCGGTAACCTTGGAGTTGGTGATAAAAGAAATGTCGCTTGGCTTGATGTATCTATGAATGCTGGAAACTCAGGAGGACCCGTAATAATCTTTGGTGAAACCCCAGAAGAAGATAAAGTTGTCGGAATTGCAACTTTTAATCTTAACCCTTTTGCTCAGCGGGCTGGTGAACTTGCAGAATTTGCTCGTCAAACTAAAGAGCGAGGTTCAGTTTCCGTCATGGGAATCAATATTGGTGGCTTCGCTGAACTTGTAGGGAACGCTTTGCGGGAGAACTCCCTTGGAGTTGGAGGTTGTGTTGCTATCGAATATGTAAAAGAAGATCTAAAACATATTGCCGAACCAGACGCTTGAGTGGACGCGGAAAACTTCGGCGGCTTTATGGACATAATTATTTGCCGCGCCACTCAGCTTAACGTTAGGAAGATAACATGGCAAAATATGAATTGTTTCGAAAAGATAGCGGTGAAGTAATGGCAGCAATCGTGCTTTTCTTTATAATTTTTTCTGGATTTGCTTTTAACCTTAGTTATAAATTAATACTTATGGGCGTTAAAGGCGATTTTAAAATAGCTGCAGAGTATTCCGGAATAAAATTGTATATAGCAAGCCTTACTCCAGGATTAGGACTTGCGGCAATAACAGCTATCATTTTAGTAATTGGTTTACCAAGAATTCTTCACCCAAAAAGTTAATATATTTCATATGAAGTTCCGAGCAAAGCAATCCAGGAAATCAGGAGGCATCATACGGTTTTAAATTGAAAAGTATTTTTTCCTAACCATTCGCTTGAGAATCGACGCGCTTAAAGCTGCGCGCGTCTCAGCTCAATCGTTATGCCTAAAAAGAATAACTATGCCGCAAACTAACGCAGATCAAGCAAGAGAGTTAGCTAAAAATTGCAGTGATTGTTCATTTTTGCTTACTCACTTGATTAGACAAAATGATGGTAAAAGTAACTCCCAAGCTAACGATATTTTAAAGTCAATACTCGCGTTAGAGGATCTAGAACAGAAGGCTACAATTCGTTCATCTGTTGTAGGCTGGTATGGCACCTCGACCCCGAATGTATTTAATCCGTGCACGGGTAGACTGGACGGAGAGATAAGGAATAAAGCATCCTGCTTTACTGAGAGCACTCTTGCTGGACTACGTGCTCACCGAGACCTATTTCAAGTTAAGTATGGACTTGCTTTTGATCGGGATTTTCTTTTCTCAAAAGGTGCCAACCCTTGTTTGAATATTTCGAATACCTTGTTGCGTGAGTCACAAGATTGGCATGAGAACGAATATTCAAAGTATTTATATAATTTTATCCCTTCTTCGTTACATCCATTTGTAAATGTTATCCATGGTCAGTTTGATGCGACACATGAGCGAGAGTGGAGATATCCAGGTGACTTAAACTTTTTATGGCAAGAATTGAAATTTGTGTTCTGTCCAGAATCAGAATTTAATGTATTCAGTCAAATTCAAAAAGATGCAATGCCATGTTTATTTGACTTAGCATGGCTTGATAGAATTTAAGCATAACAAATCGCTTGAGAACCGACGCGCTTAAAATCGCGCGCGTCTCAGCTCAAACGTTATATCTTTCAAAGGGTTAAAATGAGTATGAATGGTAAGGAAATTAGCTCAGAACAGATAGAAAACGAATCCAAGCCCGGATATCGACCACTAGCTATTGAGTCAGGGATTACAACTCTTCCTCTTTCAGACCTTGGTGATCGAGAATTTGAATTACTAACCTACCTATTGATTAGTAAGGAAATTGAAAACAATTTACATCCAAATATTTCAGCGATATCCTTAATGCAAGGAAGAGCAGAAAGAGGAAGAGACTGTGTGCTTTATAAAGATGGAAAAGTCTGTGGATTGGTGCAATGTAAAAAATATAATAGCCGCATCACTAGGCCACAAGCACTCAGAGAAATAATTAAATTCCTTTTATTCTCCATATTAGACGATAGTATTCTTCCAGATCCAAAAAACTTTGAGTATAAACTTTATGTTTCAAGTGATTTTAACGAGCCAACAATAGCTTTGCTCTACACCTATAATGTTGAAATTGAAAAAGAAATATCATCAGGGAATATTTCAAAATACATCAAACAAGTAGTTGAAGAATATGAGTCTTTTTCGTCACTTAAAACCGATATTCTAGGGCCAAATGTTATAAAACTACTACGAAGTATAACCGTTAGTTCGTGCAATGGAACAGAATTGTCAAAAAGGATTTACAATTACGAAAATATTCTGACACTTTTTTTTAATGTAAAAACAGTTATATCACTCCAAGGTGCAGATAATTTAATAAGAAACGCACTTGATGATTATGGATTAAAGTATCTTACAGATGCTGATTTAAAAAACATTCAATCTAGAATATCCAATGCAAGCAAAGATAATAGAGTTAACCTTGGTTACGTTGACTTTTTTGGATACAACAAACTTTTTTTCAAATCATTAACAGATGGTGAGATTAAAAAAATAGTGCAGTGCGTAACTGAGCTGAACATGTTGTTGTCAAAAAAACAAATGGACTTTATTCACTCTGAAATAAATAAATCCATTTTGTCTGAAGTAACAGCTAAGCTGCTAGGCACTAAGAAAATTCACCCATTTAGTGTTGGTTTAGCAGCCCCATATTTGTTCGATCGGTTAACATTAAAGCTTGTTGCTGGTAGTTTGCCTCAAGAGTTACTTGAAAAATATTATCCTCAGTCACTAAAAACCCAAAATGAGCTTATCGAAGAAATATCAAACAAATTATTTAAGGCCAGTGAAAGGGTAATGGCTGGAGACATAAGTCACCTTGCTGGTAACTCTGCTGACGTGCAGTTCAAAATAAGCATTTATAGCCATATGCACCAAGGGTTTGAGTCGATTTCAGACGCTAAGGAAACTTTCGATAAAGACATAAAGATACTAGTGCCAACTTTGGAAAAAATTGAAGAAAAAATTAGTCAGCTAATTTCCGAAGAAAAAACAATTGTAATTAAAGATGCTTCCTTTTTCGACAACAAAGAAGAAGTTGAAAGAATATCGGAAACATTAAAAGTTATAGACTGACTGATAATGCTATAATAATGCAATCAACGCGGAACAAAAGGGCTGCAGTTTATATAAATTGTCAAAGTTTTGTAGTTGTTAATCCCCAGAGGCATAAAGAAAGAAATCGTAACCTTTTGTCCGGTTATCACGACGTGGTGCATATGAACCTTGATGCCGAGATTGAAAAGTCATTCCAATGGATGCGGAAATCCAACAAATTGCTAGATGGAGTTGATTTCGCAACGTCCCAGTCGTCTAAGATGGCGGTCTCGCTTCTGCACCTGAGCATAGAGCATCAAAAGGGCATCTATACCCTTGTTGCTAGCGGCGTCATAGGATCTGCTTTTGCACTGTTTCGTCCACAGTATGAGGCGTACGTTCGTGGAGTCTGGATCGGATCATGCGCGACGGAAACTAATCTAAAATCCGTAATGTCGGGTCGCGATTTCCCAAAAATAAATAATCTAATTCAAGCGATAGAAAAAACTACTCGTTTCAAGTCCGGAAGTTTAAGCGCAGGTAAGGCTCGACTTTGGAAAGCCTTAAATGATTACACCCATGGAGGCCTGTTCCAAATTGCAAATCGAGTTACCGAAAATGAGGTCATGAATAACCACAAGCCAGAAAATTCCATCTGGCTTTTGAGCCAGTCCTCTGGAATTTCACTCCTAGCAGCAAATGAAATCGCATTTATTGCTAGAAATCGTGAGGTTTCAAAGTTGCTGCAATCAGCACATAGCGAACTGTATTCTACTGCACCATAACCATCTGCTGCACCGGACGCGCAAAAACGAGCGCGCCCGTGAGCAGCAACGTTATGCGGTAAATAAATATGATAGAAAATTTTCAGAATATACCAACTTGGGTAATTATAGTTTTTCTCTTCATCTGGAGTTCCGGATGGTTGTTTCTGTTTGCAAAAAAAAGGAACAAGAGAAAACCAACCGATGTTTTTCCCAAAGAAGAAATGGTTATAAGTCTTACGGGATTTTCTATTGGTATAGGTATCTGCTTTCTGACATTGCATTGGACAAAATGCACTCTCTTGTCAGAGGAGGGGAATGGGGTCAAACCTACACTATTGACTAGCAAAGTAACAAGTGTAGGTTTGACCCCATAGAATTGCCCATAGAATTGCCAGCTTAAGCGTTATCGTGCTCACAACTGGTCACTTGATGGGAATGGGAACCACACATGCGAAATTTATTGATTGGTAACGGCGTAATCATCCAATACGGCGGTTCGCTATACCTCAATTCCAGTATCGTCAACCGTGCTCTCGAAAATATTCGTTGCGGACGATTCCCAGATCAGCTCTACCCCAAAGAATGCGCTGATTTCGTGGTCGCGTTACAGAAAGAACATGCGCTTGCGCTACAAGGCGAGTACGACAAGTACGTTTTTACATCCTACGACCGATCTTCGCTGGAAGACTTCAAACGTCGATACACGGAAACGCGTTCATACGCTGTTGGAGAAATAGGATTTGAAGATTATTTCCTACTTTTTGAGCTAGTTCACAACAAGCAGGGCATCGGAAATCCAGATCAATTCAACTCGCGCGGAGTTCTTAGGCGAATGTTCTTAGATTCCGTCTACAACAGTGGGAACGTCGAAACGGTACATCAACAATTTCCGGCACGTTTTGTATCGTGGTTGAAGGAGTACGATCACGTATTCACAACGAACTATGATAGCAATCTCGAAGCGGCGTGTGGCTCAGACGTTCATCACCTTCACGGATCGTTTCAGATTCGGAGCGAAACTTATGATCCAAACAGTTTTAGAAACCAATTGGAAGATGACTTGCTTGACGGCGAGAAAATTGATCCGAATTATCCACATCTTTACTCGAACTCCCTAGTGTCGTATGTCGGTGACTTAAAGTCTTTTTCAATGACACAATCCTCACACGCGAACAATGGTATGGATAAATTCGTTTCTGGCTACCAAAATGACCCTGTACTTCGACAACAGATCGAAGAAATGGACGAAAGCAACGTCCTAGTAAGAAGGCTTAAGGAAGCGATAAAACTCAAGGTTGAGCGCCCAGACCTGGAACACGGTGAGCAATACCCCCACAAAATGCTCGGACAGATTACGGGATCATTGGAGGTTGTTGGCCTGTCTCCTAATAACGATGGACACCTTTTTACTCAGATACTTGCGAACGATAAAATCTCCGAAATTGGATTCAACTATTTTGGAGAACAAGAGGCTGCTGATGCTGAAAGACTGTTTCACTCGAAGCCCCTCAAGGCCAAAGACGTGCGAAAGTTATGGGCGGAAATGCAAGCACCTTGACCCGTGCGGAAACCGCACGATAACCATCACATTGAGCTGACGGGGAGAAATCTGGGGCGCTTAAGCGATTAACTTTTTTGGCCCGCAGCTCATGAAAACGTTATGTGAAATGGAATAAAAAAATATGGAAATAGCAAAATTAATAGCAGAATTTATTGGAATACTGATTTGGCCAATAGTCATACTGATTATTGTATTATTATTTAAAAATCAAATTTCCAAATTCTTATCGAATGTAAAAGAAGCTGAACTTCCTGGAGGTTGGAAATTTAAACGCCAAGTTCAGGAGTTGGAGAATGTAGTAGAAGCATCACCAGATATTAAAAAGAAAAGAATATCTCAAAAAAGTATCACATCTGAAAATGAGTTGCCAATTATTACTGACCCTTCGATTGCAACAGTCAGTATTCGATTAGATATTGAAAGACAATTGAGGAGATTTGCTCTAATAACAAGTGCGTATAGCGATAATGATATTGGAGTATTCGAACTTATAGAACTACTGTATGAAGATAAAATCCTTTCAAAAAGTACAAGAAATGGGCTTGTTGAGTTTATCAAAATTGCTAATGAGATAATGCATACATCCAGTAAAGATGCAAATGATATTTTCAAAACTTCTTTAATTGGTTCTACTTTATTGGAACACCTAAAATATATTTACAACGTACAGTGGCTAATGCATAACATGAAACGTCCTGAATGGTCATTGAATATATCAAGAAAAGGCAAATACCACACTTGGTCGATAATTGCTCATGAAGTAATGAATTTTGATTATAGTTATGAGGCATTATGTGAAGCAGTGACACAAAGAAATAGTGAGGAAAGAATAAGAGCAAAGGAGATGAACCGTGACTCTTATATCATGGAAATTCCAACTTTGAATGAATTTATAAGAATTTTAGAATTCCGCAGAAAAGAACTTAATAGAATTTTACATGCTAACTGGCACGAGGAAGAATATAAAGAAGGTATGTATTGGCAATGGCCAGAGAATTGGGGGAAAATTGAGTGGAACACTCATATATTAAGTGACAGTAGAAAAGTAGAACTTGAACTCTTCAGAACAGAAAAAGCTATTGCTATATATCGGAAAAAAACTAATGAAATCTGAGGAAAACTGAAAAGGAATTAAAACATCGGCACATAACAATTGCATGCAGGGGATTGCTTCCGCTGCGCTCCAGCAACCCCTGATGCATACGTTATGCTTGTGAAATGAATTATGAAAAAATTCAACTATTTACCTGTACAGTTAAGAAGAAAAATAGGGGTCAGGTCTTCATTCTTGACAGATTATAAATTTTCTAACCAGACGCGTGAGAATCGACGTGCAGAAAACCTCGCGCCCCTTATCCGTAACATTGCCAGCATTCAGCCCCAAAAGTAACCCACCTTTTTAATTAAACCCTAATTTTGTAATTTAAGCCCCTGAAATAAAGAAAATCGCTTGAAATGTAGAACAATGTTCTATATAATAACAGTGTTCTACGTTGGAACACTTTTAGTGGTGGTTGAACGCCTTAATTGTGTTTTTGAAGGGGAGAAAACAGCATGCAGGATATTCTGGTAAAGCGAAAAAGTGCTGAGAGGCAGGAGCGTATTGATTGCATTCTGGCCGCTGCCGGTAAACTGTTTCTCGAAAAAGGTTACACCAACACCACCATGCGCGATATCTGTCAGGCGGCCCAACTCTCCACCGGGGCGGTCTATTTTTATTTTAAGGGTAAAGATGCTATTTACACTGGCATATGCGAGGAATCATACCATGTGCTGCTGGATCTGTTCAAGGCAAGCCTTGATCGGACAACAACGCCTCTTGAGTGTCTTGAGGATCTTAACCGTGCCTATGTTGAATTTTACACACAGCATAATGAGCGTTGGCTTATGATGAGCACGTTTCGCACGGTCGGGCTGTCGCAGGTTCTTTTTGAGCGTCTTGAAAAGCTTGATTTGCAGGCTATTGCAATTGCGCAGACAGCTGTCGGAGATGTGCTGGAAGAAAAGGGGCTGGCGGATAAATATACTGCTCAGCAGATAACCCTTGCCCTGTGGGCCAGTGCTGAAGGGCTTATGAATCTTCATCAGAGAAAATATTTAACCTTTATGAATGCAAACTTGGAAGAAATGGCTAGGATGCAGCTGGAAGTCTTTTTGCGGGGGCTCGAATGAACACGCCATTGCGTTTGATCCTTACGGCATTAATAATTTTGACACTGTTCGCGGGCTGCAGGGGCGATATGTCGCGCGTTCGTGGAGAGAATACGGCTGAATTGCTTGCAGCGCTTGATAACCGTACGCAAGAGGCCGGCATTGATGATCCCCTGTCGCTTGATGAGTGTATCGCCATTGCGTTAGAGCATAATCTCGACATCCGCCTGACCCTGCTTGAGCAGGAAATTGCAGGCTATGAGCGCAAGATTGCATTTTCCAATTTCCTGCCGCAGGTCAATGCCTCGGCCAGCCAGCAGTGGTATCGCCACGACCCCACCGCCAGACTCGGCGGCCAACCGGTTCAAATTTCTGATCGGCGCTATCGTGATGCAAGCATTAGCCTGCAGCAGCCCATCTTTGTTCCCTATACCTGGTTTTTGTATGATGCCTATCGAAAGGGAGAGGAAATAAGCGAGATTGTCGTTGATCGAACCCGGCAGCAGATAGCCCTGCAGATTACAAGTTTATTTTACCGCTGCAGTATGTTAACAGAAGCCGGACGTTTCGTGCAAAGCGCGTATGAGCAGGCCGAATCACTTGCCCATGAGGTTCGCCAACAAAGAGCTGTTGGGCTGGCACGAGCCGGAGACGCGGCTGAAGTAGAGGCACTGCTCGCGGCTCGCACGCGCGACGTTGCTGAAAATATTCGCCAGCAGCAGCAGGCCCATTCCGAGCTGCTTGAGGCTATGGGGCTTAACCCCTTCAGCCCGATAATGCTGGCAGCAGATCGGGATCTGCCGCTTGTTGCCGGTTCCCTTGAAGATTGTGTGATGGAGGCGCTCCTGCAGCGCCCCGAACTGCACATACAGGATCGCGTGTATGAAATTGAGCGCGACCGGGTAAAAGCTGCCTTGGCAGCCTTTCTACCTGAAATTTATGCTGGTGGAGCGTTTAGCTACACCACTGATTCATTTGTGCGTTATTCAAGCCAGTGGATCGGCGGCATAACCGGTGTTATGAGCCTGTTTAACGGGTTTGCTGATGTTAACGCCTACAAGGCGGCCCGTAGGAGTCAGAAGGCAGCCTATGTCAGGCGAGAGCAGGCCTGTATGATGATTATGCTGCAGGTGCAGCAGGCCTGGCTGAATATGCAGACCACTATGGAAGATGAAAACGTGAGCGCAAAGATGCTCTTTGCTCGCGAGCAGCAGCTGCGCGAGCGTAAGGCTGAGCACCAACAGGAGCTCACCACTTTGTCTGAATACCTGACAGCGAACGCCATGCGTGATGGGGCCAGGATGGAGGCGGCATTTGCCTTGTTTGCGCAGCAGGTTGCTGTTGCGACCCTGCATGATGTTCTCGGCAGAAATACCAATATTGACGCAGCCGCAGGTGCCCTGTAATAGCGGGCCAATCGGTGACTGCACGGAAAGTATGGTTTTATGGATAAAACGCGCACTAAGAAATGGTTTCGAATCATAGCAGGCGGTATCGTTGCCGTGGTTATTCTTTTCTTTATCATGAGAAACGGTGATGAAAAGAGCACGTCGGTGACATGGCCCACAGACGGTCGCCCGGTCAAGTTGATTACCGTAGAGCCGAGAGATGGCGTCTTGATGCGCGAGTTTCCAGGTATTGCTATGCCGGTTCGGGAAGTACAGCTGGCATTCCGGGTTGATGGACCGCTGCGCGACCTGCCGGTTGACGTGGGTCAGTTTGTAAAAGAAGGCGAGCTTATCGCACAGCTTGACCCGCGAGATTTTGAGGTTCGAGTCGCAACGCTGAAGGCTGAGCATGCGTCTTTTGAGGCCCAGTTGGTTAATGCCCGGCTGCGCTACACGCGCTATCAGAATTTGTATACTACGGATGCTACTGCCAAGGCGTCGCTTGATACTGCCCAGGCGGCCCATGACCAGCTCGCGGCTCAGGTTGCCGCAGTTTCTGCACAGCTTGATGATGCCCGCAACAGTCTTGCCGATACCCGGCTTGTGGCACCCTTTGACGGATATATTGACCAGAAGTTTGTTGAAAATTACGACAATGTTAAAGTAAGACAGTCGATTGTTTCCTTTCTTGATTGCTCGATTATTGAAGTCACTGTCGGGGTTCCCGAAGAGCTTGTTGCCGAGGGTGTGCGCATGCAGCAGTTCTTGTGTGAATTTGACAGCTATCCTGAAAAAAGCTTTCCCGCTGAACTTAAAGAGCTTGGCCGCAAGCCGGGCTCAGCTAATCAGGCCTATCCATTGACGGTCACATTGCCTGCACCCGACTCCCTTTTGGTGAAGCCCGGCATGGCTGCTACGCTTTCCATTATGATTGAGTATTCTGCCGGTTCTGCCGATTTTGTGGTGCCGCCCTCAGCAGTTGTTAACGATAAGGATAATCGCAGTTTCGTGTGGCGCTATGACAGTGAATCAGGAACTGTAGAGCCTTTGTTTGTAACGGTAGGACAGCTGGTCTCTGGCGGCATTGAGGTACTTGACGGCCTTGCAGGTGGCGAGCAGATAGTAACTGCCGGAACCCATTTTTTGCGCTCCGGACAAAAGGCAAAAACGGTAACCGAGAACTGGCGACAGCGGCAGGACCGCAGCGCAGAGACTGAAGCCTTATAACAGTTTGCTGTCAACTGTATCAATTATGAGTAGGGAGGCATACAACATGGACTGGCTTTGTTTAATAGTTGCTGGATTATCTGAATGTGGTTGGGCTATCGGTCTCAAATATACAGAGGGGTTCACTAAACTGGTTCCGTCTGTCTTTACTGTCTTGTCCATGGCATTAAGTATCTGGTTGCTGTCAATTGCTATGAAATCAATTCCTGTTGGTACAGCCTATGCGGTATGGACAGGGATCGGAGTAGTCGGTGTTGCGATACTGGGAATGATCCTGTTTGGTGAATCACGAGATATTATGAGAATAATTTGTTTGTTTGTCATCATAGCCGGAATAGTGGGCCTTAATCTGGTTCCATCATCATAAAGGAATAATTGAACTGTGTTATCTCGATGTTGGGGATACCATTTAACAATAAAAATATTAGTATAACCTGACGTGCATAAAGTATCGGCCAGTGGTCTGGTCGTTGTGCGTTAAGCAAACGGTTTGAAATGACACTTCCGGAATACGCGGTCAAGCATCGCGCGGTAATCCTTTTCAGCATGACCCTGCTTTTTGTCGGGGGGCTGTATTCTTATATGAACCTTGGCCGTCTTGAAGACCCTGAGTTTTCAATTAAAACCGCCACTGTTGTTACCCTGTATCCCGGCGCCTCCCCAACTGAGGTTGAACTGCAGGTGACCGAGAAGATTGAGCGGGCCATGCAGGAGCTTGAATGGATCGACAAGATCCGCTCGGTTTCAAAGGCCGGTGTCTCGGTTGTCTACGTCGATATTCAGGAACAGTATCGCAGCAAGGTGTTGCCCCAGATATGGGATAAGCTGCGCCGCAAAGCATATGATGTCATACCGCTTTTGCCGGAAGGCGCCTTGCGGCCGCAGATTTATGATGACTTTGGCGATGTGTTCGGGGTTTTTCTGGCAATAACCGGGGACGGGTATTCTCAAGCGGAAGTGTACGATCGGGCCCTGTATGTTCAGCGCGAACTGGAATTGGTCAAAGATGTCAACCGCGTTGAGTTGTGGGGCAATCAGCAGGAATGTGTGTATGTTGAAATTTCACGTTCGCGTATGAGCGAGCTTGGTCTTGCTTCCGGTGAAATACTCAGTACCCTGCGTAAGCAAAATCAGGTTGTGTACAGCGCTAATATGGATGTCGGCAATGAGTATGTCCGTGTTGATATTGCCGGTGATTTTCAGACATTGGCGCAGATCGAAAATCTGGTAGTGCGCAGCAGCGCACAGAATGAATTGCTGCTCCTGAAAGACATTGCCACTGTTACCCGCGGTCACGTCGATCCGCCGGTATGGTTAATGCGCTACAACGGTAAACCCTCTATCGGTATTGCCATCTCGACGGCCTCGCACGGCAATGTGGTGGACATGGGCGAAGCGGTTAAAAAGCGGCTGCAGGAAATCATGCAGGAAATGCCGGTCGGTATTGATATCGGGCCGGTTGCCTATCAGGCGCAGGCAGTCACCCTTGCGATAAACCAGTTTGTCATCAACCTGGCACAGTCGATCGGTATCGTGGTCGGCATCCTGCTGCTTGCCATGGGTCTGAGAAGCGGTCTGTTGATCGGCTGGTCGCTTATTCTTGCCATTGTGGGCACCCTGGTTATCCTGTTGCCTCTTGGCATAGATCTGCACCGCAGCTCACTCGGCGCCATGATTATTGCCATGGGCATGCTGGTCGATAATGCCATTGTGGTCACCGAAGGCGCGCTTATCAGGCTGCAGCGCGGTGATGACCGCATCAGTGCTGTTATCAAGCCGGCAATACAGACTGCCTGGCCCCTGCTGGGGGCCACGCTGGTTGCGGCTATATCGTTCATGCCGATATACATGGCCAAGAATAATACGGGCGAATACTGCGAAACTTTATTTTTGGTTGTTGCTATTTCGCTTCTTCTCAGCTGGGTTCTTTCCATGACCGCAACACCGGTCTTGTGCCATATGTTTCTTAAGGTTCCCAAAGAGCGTATCGGTACTGACCCGTATGCCGGAGCGTTTTACCAGAACTACAGGTTTGTGCTGGAGAAGGTACTGCATCATCGCGGCCTGACAATACTGGGGATGGTTGTTTTGCTGGGTTTGTCGCTGTTTGGTTTTGGCTATGTAGAGCAGATGTTTTTTCCCGATTCCGACCGTACCTATTTCAGCATAGAATACTGGCTGCCGGAGGGCACCGGAATCCGGCAGACAGCAGAGGATACGCGCCAGATAGAGGCATTCCTGCTTGAGCGTCCTGAGGTTATCAATGTTGCCGCCTGTATCGGCCGGGGCGCACCGCGCTTTGTTCTTGAAAATGAACCGCAAATTTCCAATACCAGCCTTGGCATACTTCTCGTTAATGCGCGCTCATTGGAAGAAATGCATCAGTTGATGCCGGATGTTGAAGAATTCATACTTCAAAACTTGCCTCAGGCCGAACCGCGGATTCGCCCTTTCTCTCTCGGCCCGTTTCGTGAATTCAGGATAGAGGCCCGGTTGAGCGGGCCTGATCCGCTGGTGCTCAGGCAGCTGAGCGAAAAGGCTGAAGCCATTATGCGTGCTGATGCGGACACGAAAGATACCCGCAACAACTGGCGCCAGCGCGTAAAAGTCTTGCGCCCGGAATATTCACAGCCTAGAGGACGTCGTGCCGGGGTAAGCCGGCCGGATGTGGCTGCGTCATTATCCATGCTTGCCGGCGGGATGCCTGTTGCAACTTACCGCGAAGACGATGAATTATTGCCGATTATAATGTGTGTTCCCGAGCATGAACGCTATGACCTTAATAATGTCGCTGCGATGCCGGTTCGGGGAGAGGGCCCAAGCCTGCCCCTGGGACAGGTTCTGCAAAAGGTACGTACGGTGTGGGAAGACCCGATTATTCAACGCTATAACCGCCGGCGAACCATTACCGCTCAGACTCAGCCGCGCACGGGAATAACTTCAGACAAGATTTTTGCGCGCATCAGCCCACAGGTTGAGGCCATACCCCTGCCGCCGGGATACAGCCTGGAATGGGGCGGTGAGTATGAAGATGAAGAAGATTCAAATGCGGCCCTGGCTGAGCAGATGCCCCTGGCATTTATTTTAATGACGTTTATTATTGTTTGTCTGTTTAATGCTTTCAGGCAGCCGATTATTATTTTGTTAACCATTCCTCTGGCGCTGGTCGGTATTACCGTGGGGTTGCTGGTTACCGGTATGCCCTTCGGGTTTATGGCCCTGCTGGGCGCAATGAGTTTGTTTGGTATGCTTGTTAAAAATGCCGTCGTACTGCTTGACCAGATAGATATATCAATTGCAGAGGGCATCCAGCCGTATCAGGCCGTGGTGCAGTCATCAATTAGCCGCATGCGCCCTGTGCTCATGGCTTCTTTCACTACCGTGTTTGGTATGATACCGCTGGCCAGCGACCGGCTGTTTGGCGCCATGGCGATTACCATTATGTTCGGTCTCTCCTTTGCAACGGTATTGACCCTGCTTGTGGTTCCGATGCTCTACACTGTGTTTTTCAGGATTTCACCGGACAGCAAACCGTCCTCTTTGCGAGCACGTTAACCTACAGATTGAGTTTTTGTTCTTCTTTTGCTAAGCTTTTTATAGCAGGCGCATTTCTGCGTCATGTATGGAAAGGAATCGCTATGAAAGACCAGAAAATTTTTTCGTTTGTTGAGCAGACGCGCGAAGCGGTTATCGAAAAACTGCTTGAGGCCTCCGGTGGCGGCGAGCTGGTTCGCAAAACCGTGCCGTTCAAGGTCGGTCATGCCGATGTTGCCATTATACGGGGCGGTGCCATTGAAAAGGCCAGTGTCACCCATATGGTGCTCAACCAGGTGCAGCCGCCGGAACTGGACCAGGTAATGGATTACATGGTGTTCCAGGTGGAAATTTTCCCGGAAAATCCCTTGGTTCCCATGGGCCACTTTAATTCGGAATGGGGCATGACCGGGCAGGGCCCCTATCATATGATGCTTGATGTGTTTCCGGCTGTTGCTGACCAGCAAACCTATGCGGCTGCCAGCAGCGCTATGGACGGGGTTGCCGAAAAATTTGATGTTGATAAACATGACTTTCGCACGGGTTTAGCTGAACATTACCGGATGGAGCATTGGGGTGAATCTCTCGCGGCTGAGGCCGGCTGCAGGCTTATGCATTTGGGCCCGGACCGACTGGATCTTTTTATCGCTGCGTATCGCACGTTTTTCGACGCCTATATTGATGTGCTTGCAGACAGCAAGGACAGACCATATACGCAGGCCGAGGTGAAACAGAAGCTTCGCAGGAACGGACGCTGGCTTGAGTATCTTACTCTTCAGGATGTAGCCGTAAAAATGGGGCTCGGCGTTGGTATACCTCCAGGGGTGTTGGTGGAGCTGAGTTATCCGCCGTCGGCCGAGTTTTAGATAAAGGCTGTTGAAAAACACTCATCTGTTTCGTTGCGCTTACCATTCGTCACTGCGGCGTACAGAAAAACAAGAATGTTCATTTCTTTGTGCGGCACAAAGAAACGAACCAAAGAAAAGCCGCCCCTGGCGTTCCGCGTCCCGACGTAAAGTCGGGATTCCCTCGCCGGGCACATTCTCAAGGGGTCGTTATGAACTCGCACATTCGGGCGCTCAAACAGCATAACGACCGTATCCTTGATCATGCACCCGTCTCGGCTGCGCTCCGATGGGGTTTAAAACCTTAAAATCTACAAACAAAAAAATTGCTAAACCAAAGGGCTTAAGTTTCTAGGGTTTTAAAACCCGTTGCAGCGCAGCCGAGCGAAGTTCATAAATACGGAAACAAGGAGTCACATGTCTGAGGCCCGACCGGGCGGGTACGAGTTTGTGACGACGCCGTGTTTATGGTTTTCGCGAGGAGAGTCCCGACGGAACGGCGTGACCAAGCTGCTGGGCGCCTTTGAGTTAAGCCTTTCAGGTTTGACCGCTACGCTTTTTGAATACTTGAGTCAGACTAAAGTCTGACAGCCATGGCCCTTTGGAGCGAGCAAAGAAAGTATTAACAAAAGGGTTTGATGTCTTATTGCATTTTTTTTTGGGCACGCAAAGAAGGGGTGCAAAATACGTGCTTGCATATTTTGGTTGACCGTTTTATCTTTTGCATCGGGGCAGGGCTATGTCGTATATTTGCACAGAATTAAGGCTGCATGCCGGCGTGAGCTGTCGCGACATAACGTTCCGTTCTTAAACCCGTACATCCAACACAGGGAGAGAACCATGAAAACACATCACACCACTAAGCGTTTGTTTTTGGGGATACTTTTTTTGGGGGTACTGTTTCTTTGTATGGCGGCGACCGTGCCGAAGGCCCGGGCTGAAGCTGGCAAGAGCAAGTGCGATGCCGTTCTGGTTGAAGAAATTAACAAACTCACTGGCGGCTGGGTCTGTGTAACGCTCAATTCGGGCACGACATTCTGCGGGAAGGTCATGAATTTGCGCGACGGGCTGGTGCACCTTGCAAAGGTTCAAGACAAAAAGTACTCTGACGTCTTGGTTCGTATCGCTGACATCAGCGTTCTTAGTGCACGTTTTAAGTCGAAGAAGAAGGATAAGAAAAAGTAGCTGCTGAGCCGGACAAAGCGATTTGCGGATCATGACTCGCGATTTTTTGGAGGGTCATGCTTTTGCATGACCGTATAAACAGGGAATAAACCTGGCGGACGCGCACAAGCGCGTCCCTCCAATAGGCGCCTTGATGGGCACCAGGATACGGAGGGCAAGCCATGCCTGATACATCTATGATGATATTCGATTTTTCTACAGACGATCAGCTCCGGCAGTGGATGGTGATCAATGACGGCGTTATGGGCGGCGTATCGCGCAGCACCCTTAAAAAGGGTGACCTTTCCGGGGCCGTGTTCGCAGGTGATGTATCGCTTGAAAATTTTGGCGGGTTCTGTTCGGTGAGCGCGCGCCTTGATATGCCCGTGGATGCCTCTGGCTACAGCGGTATCGCGGTGCGCTGCAAAGGCGACGGCAAAACCTATAAGCTGACCCTGAAGAATGATCAATCCTTCGGGGGCTTTTCTTACCAGTTTCGTTTTGCAGTTTCAGCAGGTGACTGGATGATTATACAAGCGCCTTTTAGCGAATTCAGGGCGTCTTTCAGGGGACAGCCGGCGCCTGACGCGCCGCCGCTTAACCCCGGCGTTCTTCAAGCTATAGGGTTTTTGATTGCCGACAAGCAGGCCGGTTCGTTTAAGCTTGAGGTTGAAAGCATACAGGCGTACAGGGAGTAGCAGCAGGCTGTTGAAAAACTCTTGTCTGCTGCGTTGCGCTAATCATTCGTTATTGCGGCGTACGAAAAAAACAAGTGTGTTCATTTCTTTGTGCGGCACAAAGAAACGAACCAAAGAAAAGCCGCCCCCGGCGTTTCGCGTCCCGACATAAAGTCGGGATTCCCTCGCCGGGCACATTCTCAAGGGGTCGTTATGAACTCGCACATTCGGGCGCTCAAACAGCATAACGACCGTATCCTTGATAATGCACCCGTCTCAGCTGCGCTCCGATGGGGTTTAAAACCTTAAAATCTACAAACAAAAAAATTGCTTAACCAAAGGGCTTAAGTTTCTAGGGTTTTAAAACCCGTTGCAGCGCAGCCGAGCGAAGTTCATAAACACGGAAACAAGGAGTCACATGTCTGAGGCCCGATAGGGCGGGTACGAGTTTGTGACGACGCCGTGTTTATGGTTTTCGCGAGGAGAGCCCCTGGGCCAAGCTGCTGGGCGCCTTTTCTTTGAATACTTTCTTTGGAGCGAACAAAGAAAGTATTAACAAAAGGTTTTAATATCTTTTTTTCGTCATTCCGGCTTTCGTCGGAAGGACAAAGAGGAGGCATTTTATGATCAGACTCGGCATCAGCGCATGCTTGTTAGGGCAGAATGTGCGCTATGATGGTGGGCATCAGCACGATCGTTTCCTGACCGACACGCTTGGCCGGTTTGTCACCTATGTTCCGGTCTGCCCCGAGGTCGAATGCGGGCTGCCGGTGCCGCGTGAGGCCATGTGGCTTGTGGGCACAGCCGATTCTCCTCGCCTGGTTGTGATCACTACAAAAAAAGATATTACCCGGCAGATGATGGGTTGGGCTCGCTCCCGGGTTCGAGAGCTTGAGGATGAGGGCCTGTGCGGGTTTATTTTTAAAAGTAAATCTCCTAGCTGCGGTATGAGCTGTGTCAAGCTATATAGTGATCTTGACGCTGTGCCGGCTCACAACGGGGTGGGGCTTTTCGCACATGCCTTTAAGGAACATTTCCCGCTTTTGCCCTGCGAGGAGGAAGGTCGTCTACATGATCCGGCGTTGCGTGAAAATTTTATTGAGCGCATCAGTCTAAAAAAAAGCTGAATTCAGCCTTTCCAACACTCCCCCTGGCGCGTGTCGCGCCGAATGAGTTCCCGGTCAATGGAGCGCAGGTTTTCCTGCTTCTGGAGGGTCCATTCGGGTGCCACGAGACGGCTTTTGAGCGGATCGCCAGTCAGGCGTTCAATGACCGTGTCGGGGCTGAGGTGCTCCAGAACATCGCAGGCTTGAGAGACAAACTCCTCGCGTGATATGGGTTGAAAGTCCCCCCGTAGATAGTCTTGTTCCAGGGCGGTGCCTTTGTGAATATAGAGGCAGTGGATTTTGACTCCGTCTGGTTTCAGGCGGGCAAGCTCAAGCGCGGTGCTGTGCACGTGTTCGGCGGTTTCCCCGGGCAGGCCGATGATGATATGCGGGCAGATGCGCAGCGGGTAGCGCCGGGCCAGCTCATAGCCTTCCACAAATTCAGCAAAGGTATGGCCGCGGTTGATGCGCGTAAGGGTTTCATCATGCGTGCTTTGCAGGCCCAATTCAAGAGTGACCATCATACGCTCGGAATATTTTGCCAGTAGTTCAAGCACCTCAGGGTTCAGGCAGTCGGGCCGGGTCGCAACTGACAGTCCCACTATGCCGGGCAGGTCCACAACCCGGTCATAGAGCGAGCGCAGCTGTGCCAGAGGGGCATAGGTGTTGCAAAAGGATTGGAAGTAGGCGATGAATTTTTTCGCGCCGTAGCGGCATTGCATGGCTTGTATGCCACTCAATGCCTGCTGCCGCACATCTGGTGCTTGGTCAGCAGGCCCGAATCCGGACCCGGAGGAGTCGCAGTAGCTGCAGCCGCCCCGGCCGCGTGTTCCATCGCGGTTGGGACAGCTCAAAGCGGCTTCGAGCGCAATTTTTTGTACCCGTTCGCCGAAGCGGTTCTTCAGAAACGTATTAAAGGAATAATACCGCATAAGTACTGCCTAGACAGGGTTGTTTGGCCTTTAGGTTTTAAAACCCGTTGCAGCGCAGCCGAGCGAAGGTTGCGGGCGCGGAATAAGGGCGGCAAGCTGTTTGAGTCCCGCGAGAAGCGGGATGAGTTCTTGACGACCCCGCGTTCGTGCTCTTCGCGAGGAGAGCCGAAGGCCAAGCTGCAGGGCGCCTTTTCTTTGGATACTTTCTTTGGAGCGCGCAAAGAAAGTATCGATAATGGTTTTTAAAAGATTATTTTGTACCTCTTCTTTGCGTGCCCAAAGAAGGGGTACCCCCAAGAAAGGGCACCCCGGCGTTTCGCGTCCCGACGTAAAGTTGTGATTCCCTCGCCGGGCACATTCTCAAGGGGTCGTTATGAACTCGCACATTCGGGCGCTCAGACAGCATAACGACCGTATCCTTGATAATGCACCCGTCTCGGCTGCGCTTCGATGGGGTCAAAAACCCTACACCAAAAAGCCAGTCATTTCGAGCGTAGCGAGAAATCTCGGGTTTTAAAACCTGAGGAGCCTTTGTGTCTCAGGCAAATAACTATCGCCAGTGCATAAGGATTGGAAGTTCGCGGCTATTGAGGCGGTTGAGTCCGGCCGCGCGGGCCGCATTAAGGGCCTCCTCAAATTCTTCCGTCGTTATAGAGCGCTGCAGTTCCTTGAATTTTTTAATATCGCCGCAGGGGCGGTATTGATCCATGATATTGACATAGGTATCAGGGGAGAGCTCATTGGCCAGGAAGTTCATGGCCTGCTCAGTACCGGCCAGTCCGTCTGGCATAACCAGGTGGCGCACCAAGAGACCGCGCAGGGCATGTCCCCGGCTGTTAAGCTGCAGGGCGCCGACCTGACGATGCATTTCCTTGAGCGCGTTCTGTACAATGTGCGGATAATCCGGTGCAGTGCAGTAAAAAAGAGCCGGGATGTCGGAGGAGAATTTTATATCGGGCATGAAAATGTCAACAATGCCGTCCAGAAGCTTGAGGGTTTCAACACTGTCATAGCCGCCGGTATTGTACACCAGCGGAATGTTTAATCCGCCCTCAATCGCTTCCGGTAGTGCTTCAAGGATTTGGGGAACAACATGCGAGGGGCTGACGAGATTAATGTTGTGCACCCGCTGCTCCTGCAGCTCAAGCATCATGCCTGCCAGCTGCGATGCGGTAACCTCACTGCCTTCACCCTTGTGGCTTATGTCGAAATTCTGGCAGAAAACGCAGTTCAGGTTGCAGTTGCTGAAAAAGATGGTGCCTGATCCAAAGCGGCCCACAAGCGGTGCTTCTTCGCCGAAATGCGGCGCATGACTGGCCACAATCGCATTGCGTCCGGTTTTGCACACCCCGGTCTGGCCGGCAGTGCGGTCAACGCGGCAGCAGCGCGGGCACAGTTCGCAGGACTGCAGGGCAGCCACAGCCTGTTTAATGCGTTGGGCAAGTATGCCGTTTTTGTGTAAGGAGAGGTATGCAGGTTCCATGGCAATGTTGAGTACGGTGTTGAAAATTCGTTTTTTAAGGTTGCTGAAAAATATCTGAATGCAACGCGCGCGCGGTCTCTGACACCTGTTTGCAGGCAATCATGAGGAATGAGACGTATTGTGTCCTACGTCGGCGTAGCGTACCATCGCAGGTGGGCGTTTTTCAATAACCTGCTAGTTGTCATCGTCCAGCATGACTGATGGGTAGTAACACTTAAAAATCAGGCACAGGCAGTCATAGAGATCTTTGTATGTTGTTTGGGCCTGTTTGCGGAATTCCTTTTTGGTCGGTTTTTTTGTGCGCAGGAAGTCAAGCAGACCTTTTAAAAAACGGATATCCTTTATCTTCTTTTCAAATGTATTGGCCCGGCCCACGATTTTCACCCCGGCCAGCCCCATGTTCTCAAATTCATACAGGGCGCAGGCGCCGCAGGGCCGGTCATCAATGTGCACTGCCGACCAAAAATGCTGGCGTTCCCAGGAAACTTTTTCCAGCATCGATTCGGCTTGTTCCGGGCTGTCGCAGCCCTTGACGTCAGCGGTTATTTTATAGATCATCATGCAGGCATTCTCGAAGTCGCGTTTGCGCTCGGGATCGTTGTTGAATTCGACCAAGCCGTGCTGGAACGTGCAAAATCCGTCGATGTTTGCGCAGCGCGAGTTCAGGATGAAGGCTTCCAGTTCAATGCCGTTGACCTTGTCGACAATGGCCTGAATTTCATCCAGGGTCAGGTGTCGGGGCAGGATAACGCGCTTGGCTCCAAGGTCGCGGTAGAAATGTACGCTTTCGGCATTGAAGGCCGTGCCTGCCGTGCTGATATGAATGTTGACGTCCGGATCAATATCCTGCAGGGTCAGAATCATGCCGATATCGCCCACGATAAAGGTATCGGCTCCGGATTTGAGACATTGTTCAATATAGTTGGTTAAAAACGGATACTGGTTGTTGCTGTAGAAGTGTTCATTGAGGGTGATTGCAATAGTGACGTTATGCGGCTTGGCAAGCTCGACACAGCGGGTAAGTTCCTCAAAAGTAGTCATGTGCGGACTGACGTCCTGTTTGAGGTTATCTTCCTGTCGGCGGTTGAGCGAGGCGGCTACGCTGTAGTCCTGACGCCATTGCTTCGGCAGAATGCCACAGTAAAATTCATCGGCTCCGGCTTTAATGAGCCGTTCGACTTCATCTGGTGCTGATAATGGTGAGAGGATGCTTAGTGCCATAGTTAGATAAATGTAACATAAACGGCAGGGCAGGTAAACCATATTAGGAATGTTCATTTTCTTGTCCGCGCTCATACGCTTCGCTCGACTGCGCTGCAACGGGATTTTACAACCAAGGGCTGAGGCACTGAATTTTAATGATGCCGTGTAGGTAGGCGCTGGAAGAGATCTTGGAGGGCCATGCTTTGTCGTGGCCGCCTGTGATTGTTGAGCGGACGCGCAGAAGCGCGTCCCTCCAGAAGGCCTGTTCGTTCGAAATAGAAACAAGGGTGGATGTGCTTTGCGAGCCCCCCATATTTTATCTGAATTCGTGATCAAAATTTTTGAAGATTAGATCTGGCTTTCAGTCTGTTCGGGAAGGGCCGGGCGCACCTTGAGCACGCGCTCCTTGCGGATCGACACTGTGCCTGTGGGTGCCCCGCGAGGCTTGCTTACATTACAGGCCCGCGTGCAGGATACCGGCACAACACCTCCGCTGCGCGCCTTGCTGTGCCAGGCGGCAATGGCCGCGGCTGCCTTGAGCGTTGCAGAGCCTGGCTCCTCGACGTGCTCGGGGCTGTATTTCAGCAGCACATGGCTGCCCGGCATGCTGCGCACATGAAACCACCAGTCACGCGGATCGGCCAGTTTTATGCTCAGGCGTTCATTGTCCGCGTCAGTTCGGCCGGCAAATACAATCCAGCCTCCGGGCAGTTCATAGGTATAGACGTTATCAGGTTCCGATTTTTTCATAGTTTTTGTCTGGGCTGATTTTTTTTGCAACCATAGCACACGGGAGGGCCTGCAATCAAATATGAAAAAGCGCAGGCGGCGCGATTATGCTGGTGGGCCGCAGACGTGCGTATGCCGCCATAGAAGCATTGCGATCAGGATGCCCGGAGTCAGGATGTGTGCGGGTGCTGATTGAGTACCATCCAGTACAGGCTCAACTGTCGCACTGAATCCACGAATTGGTTGAAGTCAACGGGTTTGCGTATGTAGCTGTTGACCCCGCATTCGTAGCTTTCGGTCATGTCCTGCTCTTCGTCCGAAGATGTCAGAACCACTACGGGCAAAATTTTCGTGCGTTTATCTGCCCTGATTTTTTTGAGCGTCTCAATGCCGCCCATGCGGGGCATATTCAGATCCAGCAGGATCACTTCGGGCATGACGCGTAGATCGCGGCCTTCGTGTACTCCGGTGCCGAAAAGGTAGTCCAGGGCTTCAACCCCGTCGCGGGCAATAACGATTTCGTTGAGGATGTTGTTTTTCGCGAAGGCACGCAGGGTCAGTTCAAGGTCATCTTCATTGTCTTCAACAACCATGATACTATTTTTTTGCATGACAGTCTCCTCTTACAGGGTGAAATAGAAGTTTGCGCCGTTTCCTAGCGAACTGTGTGCCCAGGTGTGCCCGCCGTGACGGTGTACGATACGCTGTACCGTGGCGAGTCCGATGCCTGTTCCGGCAAAGTCTTTCTCAGCATGCAGGCGCTGGAAAGGCTTAAAAAGTTTGTCGACATAGGTCATGTCAAAGCCTACTCCGTTATCACGCACGCAAAATACTGTAGAGTTGTGTTCATGTTCCGGAGGACGCGGATCATCCTTGCCTGCATAACCAAAGGATATTTCAGGATGAGCTTGCTTGGCAGTATATTTCCAGGCATTATCGATCAGGTTCTCAAGCATAATCATCAGCAGATGACTGTCTCCCTGCACCACGATGCCGGGTTGAATCGTGCAGGCAACGCTGCGCTCGGGTGTTTGCTCGCGCAGATGTACAATTATTTTATCGGCAAGTGCGCTCAGGTCCACCTGCTCGCGTTGCATGTCGTAGCGGCTCACGCGAGAAAGGTTGAGCAGGTCATCAATGAGAAGTCCCATGCGCGTGGATGCCTTTTGAATGCGCTGCAGGAAGTTTTGGGCCTCATCCGGCAGGTCGGCGCTGAAATCTTCCTCCAGCGCTGCGCTGAACCCGCTGATACTGCGCAGAGGTGCCCGCAAATCATGGGACACGGAATAGGCAAAGCTTTCAAGCTCACGGTTAGACTGGCTCAGCAGTTCGGTCTGCCTGTTGAGTTCCCTTTCCATGCGGCAGCGCATGCTGCGGTCGCGTACTATACCCACCGAGCCTATGCGATTACCCTGCTGGTCGTAGAGCAGTGAGATGGTGTGCTCAACTTCCACCAAGCGGCCGTTTTTATGCATCATGTAGGAGGTGTAGTTACTGATTTTTCCTGTTTCGAACAATTCAGACATGCGTCCATAGACAGCCTCAATATCCTCTGTGCTTAGCCATATTGAATCTCCGGCCGCGGTTTCATATTGGCCTTCTTCAATCGAGAAAAATTCCATGGCGGTTTTGTGGATCATCTCGTCAAGGGGGTAGCCCATCATCTCGATTCCGGCCTGGTTGACATGTGTGATATGGCCGGTGCTGTCGCTGAGAAGGATGCAGTCGTTTGAATTTTCGATAACGTTGTTTAGGTAATCGTTGGTCTTGCTGAGTTCTTTCTCGGCGAGTTTGTGGCCGGTGTTGTCACGTACCACCGAAATTGCGCCTACGCGCTCACCCTGCGGATTGAGCAGGTTAGTAACGTTTGCCTCAACCGGAACAAGTTTGTCCTGGGGGTTTACAACGTAATATTGCCAGTTCTCGATGCTACCTTCGGTTAACAGCTTTTGCAGGATTGTATAGTTGTCCTCATAGTACTGCATGTCGATCGTGATTTCCTCACACAGGGTGGTTTGGTAATTTTTGCCGACCTCAGGGACAAAGTCCCAGGGCTCTTTATCGATCAGTTCCTCGCGGCTTTTACCCACCATTTCAAGGAAGGCCCGGTTGACCATTGCAATGGTATTAGTCTTGTTTTCAGTGATGTAGATGCCGTCGGCCGATTGCTCCAGCACGGCTGCAAGCTGACGCTCAGCGTCCTGGGCGCGTTCAATGTCGGCAGTGTTCTGCTCAACCTGAGACTTCAGGTGCTGTTCAGCGTTTCTGCGCTGTTTGTACAAATCAATGACGAATCCGATCAGCAGTCCTTGGAAAAGAAGAAAAGCATGGCCCATAAGGCCTATCGGGTTGAGCATACCAGGCCGCCAGTCAACACCGATGGCGATGAGCGCCAGAGCGTTAACGGGAAAGGCACACAGGCCCGCAATAAGACCGCCCTTCCAACCCCAGCATGCAGCAGCAGTGACAATCGGGAAAAAGGCTAAGATAGCAGTACCGCTTTGCCCTCTGGTTGCGAACATAAGCAGCCCATACACAAGCAGAGACAGAATAAATAATATACGGCAGTTGCGTTCATGCCGTCGCATTCTCCGGGCACTTATACCAGCAGAGGTCTCAGTGTTTTTCATGGCCTACTCCTGCACATTTTCGCGAGCCGGGTTTTGAAGCATATCGGCACTGCATGGATGCTGTTTGTTCGGAGGTATGTATTAATTACTTTTATATTACATATCCTTATCGGGATGCCAATTAAAATTTTTAATATTTTTATTTGTGAACAATCGAAAGTGTTGCAACGCTCTGTGTGCTCGCAGCTTTTGGAAAGATATAGGGCTGTATCGTGATTTACCGCGTGGTGAAAATATGGTACTACATATACTCTTTAAGCTTTAACGTATCGCAAGGGTGTATGTATGCAGGGATTTGATCATCCGGTAAAATATGATGTGATTATAGTGGGCGCAGGACACGCCGGGTATGAGGCAGCTCATGCGGCAGCCTTAATGGGATGCCGTACGCTGTTGACCACCATACAGCTCGATACCATCGGGCTCATGTCCTGCAATCCCGCTATTGGCGGTTTGGCCAAGGGACAGCTGGTCAAGGAAATTGACGCTCTGGGCGGTATCATGGGCGAGGCTATTGACGCGACCGCCATACAGTTCCGTATTCTTAACACTAAAAAAGGTCCCGCGGTCAGGTCATCGCGCGCCCAGGCAGATCGTCAGGGTTTCCGGCTCTGGATTAAAAATAAACTGGAAGCCGTTCCCGGCCTTGATATCAAGCAGGCCCTGATTGAAAACATCATGGTTAAGGGGGGCGAGGTTGAGGGAGTTGTCTCAAGCATAGGTGAACGTTTTTTCGGCCGTACGGTTATTATCGCCACCGGCACTTTTTTGAACGGGCTGGTACATATCGGCTTGACCCGGTTTGCGGCCGGTCGGTTGGGAGAGCTTCCGGCCACGGCCCTGCCCGATGCATTGCACGCAGTGGGCCTTGAGACCGGCAGGCTCAAAACAGGAACCACGCCGCGGCTTGATGCCCGTACGATTAATTTCGACGTGCTTGAGCCGCAGTATGGCGATGATCCCCCGCAGCCGTTTTCCTTTAATTCGGCCCGTCAGCCCCGCCGCCAGATTCCCTGCCATATCACGTATACGAATGAATTAACGCATGCAATTATTCGCGAAGGCTTTGATCGTTCACCGCTGTATACCGGGGTTATTCAAGGCACGGGCGCGCGCTACTGCCCCTCGATTGAGGATAAAATAAAGCGTTTCCCAGACAAAGATCGGCATCAGATCTTTCTTGAACCCGAAGGCTTTGATACGGTTGAGATATATCCAAGCGGCATACCCACCAGTCTGCCGATTGATATTCAGTACCGCATGGTGCGTAGCATCCGCGGTCTGGAAGAGGCTGAAATCATGCGTCCGGGGTACGCGATTGAATATGATTACGTTAATCCGGTGCAGCTGAAATATACGCTTGAGACCAAAAAAGTTGCGGGTCTGTTTTTGGCCGGCCAGATAAACGGGACTTCGGGGTATGAGGAGGCGGGAGCGCAGGGCCTCATGGCAGGCATCAATGCTGCCTGCCGGGTCAGGGATTTGCCGCCGTTTGTGCTCAAGCGCAGCGAGGCCTATATTGGTGTGTTAATCGATGATCTGATCACGCTTGGAACTCTTGAGCCCTATCGCATGTTTACTTCCCGTGCGGAGTACCGTCTTTTATTGCGTGAGGATAATGCTGATGCGCGTTTGCGAGAAAAAGGATACCGTTTGGGCCTGGTGGGTATTTCTGATTTTGAGCGCCTGCAGGTTAAGATGGCGGCTGTTGAGAATGAGCTTGAGCGATTGCGCAGCGTAAAAGTTGCACCGCAACCCGATATTCAGCAGTGGCTCACTTGCTGCGGAGCAACTGTACTCAAACAGACCTGTAGCCTGTTTGAACTCCTGAAGCGCCCCGAGATTGACTACGCTGCGCTTGAGCGCGCTGCTCTGGCAGCCCCGGGCATTGATCCGGATGTGAGCCATCAGGCGGAAACCTTTGCAAAATATGAAGGCTATATTCAGCGCCAGCAGCAGATGATTGAAAAATTCAGTCATCTGGAGGCGTGTGCGATACCGCCGGAGATACACTATGACGGGATTGCCGGTTTAAGTACCGAGGTCAAGCAAAAGCTTAACCATGTGCGCCCGGTTTCTCTCGGCCAGGCATCACGCATAGCGGGCATTACCCCGGCGGCATTGTCGATTCTGATGGTGTATTTGAAAAAATGATCAGGCAGTCAAAGCCCCTGATGGGCTGTTGAAAAAAACCCATCTGCTGCGGTGCGCTACATGCGGCGTACGAAATAGTACGCCTCACTCCTCATGATTGCGCGCGCCTTGCATCCGAGCATTTTTGAACAGCCTAAAAAAAAAATAAAAAGTTGCTAAGGCGTGCGGGGAACTGGAGAGAACCACGAGCGCTCAATGGTTTATTGCCAGGCTGCGGTTGTGGGGGGCGTCGGTTTGCCGGGCACGCACAGCAGTTCATCTACGCGAATTTGCAGGCTTTCCATATCTTGCGGCGTGAAAGGCTTGGCGGTTTTCAGGGTTGGGTCAAGAAGCGAGTCTCCGGGTTTGAAATTTTGCAGCCGCAGCCGCGCTGCCCCGCTCAAATCGCGCGCAAGCTGGTAAATATCCTCCGGGTCGTGATATTCGGGCACAATCGTAACCCGGAATTCATAGTCCACGCGGCCTTCAATCAGCAGGTCAATGCTTGTGCGCACTCTGGTCAGCATGCTGTCGGCCACATTCGTAATCTTGCAGTAGCTGTCTTCATCCAGGCAGGACTTTACATCCATGGCAACATAGTCGAGCAGGCCTGCATCAATTAGTTCGCGTAGAACATCCGAATTGCTGCCGTTGGTGTCGAGTTTGGTTTGAAAACCGGCCGCGCGTATAACTTCCAACAGCTTGCGCAGCTTGGGCTGCAGGGTTGGTTCTCCGCCGGTCACGCATACTCCGTCAATCCAGCCGCGCAGATCATCCAGCCGCGCAAATACGGTTTCGGGTTCGATGGTTTCAATCGAATCCGGGCGCAGCACCAATTCGGAATTGTGACAGTAGGGGCAGCGGAAGTTACAGCGGGGGAAAAACAGGACCGCGCAGATCTTTCCGGGCCAGTCGACAAACGACGTGTCAATGAAGCCTTTGATGGGAATATCCTTAAGAGTATGCATACTGTCCGGTACCTGAAAAAATATCAGACTGTTGAAGAACGGCCATCTGCTACGGTGCGCTACACGCGGAGTACGAAAAAGTACGCCTCATTCCTCATGATGTCGCGCGCCTTGCAACCGAACATTTTTGAACAGCCTGTAAAAAAACTTTCTTAAAAAGTTGCTATTGGGCGTTGATAGTCTGCAGTAGTTCCTCGCGTGTGGGAACCTGCCCGCGAAAATCAGCTACCACGTTTTCGTCAGCATCCTCTACGATGATTGTGGGCGTGGCCTGCACACTGAAGAACGTGCCCTCGGCCAGTCCATCGGCGGTTTCCACATCATAGTAAAGAACGCTGTGGCCGTCCTGTTCCATGTCTGCGCCGAGTTGCTTGGCCTGCGGACAGCGCGGGCATTCCTGCTTGGTAAATATTTTAACTGTCGACATCAGGCACTCCCGGTCTTGGTGCGGGCAAAGAAACCCTGGTTTTTATTACGGTCTTTCAGCTCAGCAATTTTGCCTTTGTTCCAGCTTGACACTTTGGTGAAATAACCGGTAATACGTGTAATGCCGTCAACTTCCTGAGAGCCGCAGCACGGGCAGGCATCCAGCATGCCGCGCACAGTGCGACCGCATTGCAGGCAGTTGGTGAATTCAGGAGAAAAGGCGATCTGGTCATTGAGCGTTTCACGGAAAGTCTTTATAACAAAATTTGCCAGAGACTCTTTGGAAGGTTTGGACTCGCCCAGCCAGATATGGGTAAGGGATCCGGCCTCAATAATGGGATGAAACAGGCCTTCGGATTGAACGCGCTCAATCGGGTTTTCATTCGATGAAACCGGCAGGCAGGTTGAATTGGTGTAATAAATTTCTCCGCTGTCGATCGTGCCGCGCACATACTTGCGGGCCTGCTCATTGAAGTCCCGCAGATCAAGCCGTGCAAATCGGTAGGACGTGCTTTCAGCCGGGGTCTGCTCCAGCACAAAGTGCATGCCGTGTTCTTTAGATAGGCGCTGGCATTCAAGGTTCATGTGCGCGATTACCTTGAGCCCGAATTTTAGGGCGCGCTTGGATTCGTTGAGTCCCTGGCCCGTACAGGCCTGCACCATTTCATTCAGGCCTACCATGCCGATCAGGTACGAGGCCCGGTGCATGCGGATGTAGGGCTGTCCGTCGGTTTTCATCATCAAAAGTGCCAGCGGGCCGTTTTCGCCCAGAGCCAGCAGGCTTTCAATAAACTTCTTTTTTTCAAGGTGGGCTTTGACGGCCAGTTTAATCAGGTCTGTCAGGCTGCTGAACATAGCTTCTTCATTGTCCACGTTTTTATAGGCCAGACGCGGCAGATTGACCGTGACGTTCTGCAAGGCACAGAAGCGCATTTTCCAGGGCTCTTTAGCATCATTTAAATCATTATCATTGAGCTTGAAGCTCAGGCGGCAGCACTCCGAAATTTTGGCGGTATCTCCGCGGTCAAACACGAAGTAGGTGGTGCCTTTTTCGCTGGCAATGTCGCAGATGTGTTCCAGGAATTTCTGGTGGCCTTCGGTTTTAAAAAATTTCTCGGTGATATGCACCAGCGGTTTTGGGAAAAAGAAGGGCCGTCCTGTGCCGTCGCCTTCGCGGTAGATGTCAAACAGGAACCAGACAAAGCGCTGTGCTTCCTTTTCATAGTCGCCGTAGGTGCGGCCGGTGAATTTCCCCCCGGGTCCGATGGCTGGCACGTTTTCAAAATGCTTGGGCACTTCCCAGTACAGGTTGATATCGGTGAAAATGGCCTGTCCGCCGCGCGCGACAGCTTGTTGTGAAAATTCATAGATCATCATCTGGGCCAGCTGGCGCACCTCTTTGTCGCTGCGGCCTTCCAGATAGGGCGCGAAAAAGAGATTCACGGCATCCCAGCCTATTGCACCGGCAAAATGGCTCTGCAGTGCAGCGGCCATTTTAACCATGTGGGCCAGAAGCACTTCGGGCTGTTTGGCCGGTTTGGCAATCGACAGCGAATTGGGCAGGCTCAGGCCGAATTTCTTGATGTATTCCAGCGACTGTCCGGAACAGTACGGGCGATCAATAAAACCAAGGTCATGCAGGTGAATATCTCCGCGCATGTGAGCATCCCCGATTTCAGGCGAAAAGACACGCAGCAGGGCATATTCTTTTTTGATGCCTTCGGCCAAGGTCAGGTTGGTTGCCTCCGGACCGTGGGGCACATTGGCGTTTTCCTTGTTGGGGTGCAGGATCAGCTGATCAACATCATAGATCGGAACACCGAGGCGGGTGTGTTTTTTGCGAATTTCTTCAAGTCCGCGCTCAATCAGTTTGGAGTCAACGAGTTCGCGAATCAGGGGAGCGGTAATGCATTTGATAGCCGCTTTTTTTATAACCTCCTCAACCTCAATGCTGATTTCCTCGGAGGTTTGCTGGTCAAGGCCGGTTTCGCGTATGAGTGCTTCTACGATTTTGCCCCGGTCCCAACCGGTCAGATCTTCTCCTGAGGTCCGGACATCCAGGGTCATATCCGTTGTTTCGGTGTTTGTTTGTTCAGATTTTTGACGTGCTTGTAGGTCTATGACAGATCCCATATCCCCAACCCCTATAAATAAAAGATTTAACTGTATGTTGTATTGATCAGAAATATAGAATACCACATGTAGGGTTGTCAAGGAGAAATTTCAATTATTGAAAAAATATTTTTTCCGGTCGGAAAAACAGGGGTTTGGGAGGTGTTCGGCAGCCTTGCTATGGGATGCAGGCATTAAGCAGCAGTCTGTGCCTACGGATGCGGCTATTGCACGGGTTTTTGCTGATCAGCGAAAGGTGAAAAAGGATTTGATGGTCGTAAACAGGCTTGGGCGGCGGCAACTGTTCTGGATAAACCGTTTCAGCGTGGTACGGGATTCAGGTGCAATTCCAACAAATTCGACCCCTACCTGATAGATGAAATTTAGGGCAGTATGGTCGACATTGTACCAGCATACCTGGCCCCGAACGTGTAGCGGCGGATCCTGTGGCGTCAGGATAATTTCAAGCGCGAGTGTGTAGTCACGCGCTCCGGCCGGGCCTGATAAAAGTTTGATAGCTCCGTTTGCAAGGTGGGGGGTCTCAAGGCAGAGACCGTGCAACGACAGGTCGCTGCAGATGCCCGGAAGTCTTTTCGGCAGACCGGTTTTTTTGTCGTCCGCCTCAATGGATACGATAACATCTAAAGCGACGTCAAGGCGCTTGAACTTGCGCCTGTCAAGTCCGGTTGGATTGCCCATTATGGTCCCGTTTTTGTAATGTGACTATGTCCTCCAGCTACGCAGGTTGTGTAGCCGGTGAACCAGCATTTACAGGCGTGCGGAAAAGGGGTTGCTCCGGAGATGTTTGCGCCCGCACTAACCGTTTTTGCGCGCTTTTTTAATTATATCGGTTGTTGAGGCGCCATACTTGAGAGGGATTGTTGCTATGCGGCCGCCGGAGGCCTGGACCACATCGGCCCCGATAATTGTTTCAGGAGACCAGTCGCCGCCCTTAACCAGCACATCCGGCAGTAGACCGGTAATCAGACGGCCGGGATCGGGATCGTCAAAGAGAACCACATAGTCCACCACGGCCAGCGCGGCCAGTACGTGCGCGCGCTGCTGCTGGGGATTAACCGGGCGTTCCGGTCCTTTGAGACCGCGCACCGAATCGTCGCTGTTCAGGGCTACTACGAGAATATTGCCTTCGCGCGCGGCTTCCTCTAACAGGTCAACATGTCCGGCATGCAGAATGTCGAAGCAGCCGTTGGTGAATACGATTGTCTGGCCCGCAGACTGCCGGGCTGCCACAATCTGCCGCAGCTCTTCAAATGGCATGATTTTATCGGCTAATCTGCCTGGTTGATGCACCTGAGCACCTCCTGATAGGTTGTCCGCCCGCGCAGTATTTTTTCAACCGCATTTTCTTTCAAAAGATGCATACCGTCCCGGCAGGCCAGTTTTTTGATTTCATCGGCTGAAGTGCGCTGGTTGATCAGGTCGCGCAGCGCGTCCGTTACCGACATGACCTCAAATACGGCTTCGCGGCCCTGGTAGGTTGTTTTACGACATTGCAGGCAGCCCCGCCCGCGCGTAAGCTGCACCTCCGGTTCAGTGTATGTTGCGGGCAGCGCAAGCCCCAGCCCTTCAAATTCATCGCGCAGCAGGGTAAATGTTTCCCTGCATTCGGGGCAGATGATGCGCACCAGGCGCTGGGCCACGCAGCCCAGCAGGGTTGAGCTTATCAGAAACGGTTCGACATCCAGGTCAAGCAGTCGTGTCACGGATGATGGCGCATCATTGGTGTGCAGGGTTGAGAGCACCAGGTGCCCGGTCAGGGCCGCCTGAATGGCATTGCGGGCCGTATCCTGATCGCGAATTTCACCGATCATGATAATATCGGGATCCTGGCGCAGGATATTGCGCAGTATGGATGAAAAGGTAACATCAACGGACGGCTGCACTGAGATTTGGTTATAGTCTTCACAGACCATTTCGATCGGGTCTTCAATCGTGGTGATGTTTTTGTCCGGGGTATGCACCGCTCTCAGGGTAGAGTACAGCGAGGTTGTTTTTCCGCTGCCGGTCGGTCCGGTGAATAGGATCATGCCGTGGGGACGGGCGAGCAGGGCGCGATAGCGCAGCAGATCCGGGGTGACAAATCCGAGTTGCTCCAGGTCCTGAAACAGTACTTCGGGGTTTAAAATGCGCAGTACGGCTTTTTCGCCAAAGGCGACCGGTATGGTTGAAACGCGGATTTCAACCTCTCGATCGCGGTCTTGCAGTTTGATACGGCCGTCCTGTGGCCGGCGTTTTTCAGCGATATCGAGCCGGGACAGACCCTTGATGCGCGAAATCATGGCATTGTGTACCACGGGCGGCACCGAATACGTGGGGTGCAGGATGCCGTCGATCCTGAGTCGCACCATGCTTTTTTCACGCTTGGGTTCAATGTGAATATCGCTTGCGCGTTGCTCAAAGGCATAGCGAAACAGGTAGTCGACCGCGTTTTGGACATATTTTTCGGTGGTTTCAGGGTCCCCGGCCGTTCCCAGGCGTGCGTACTGTTCAAAATTACCGATATCGACACCGGGGGTGACAAGTTCCCGCTCAGCCTTGACTACTGACTGTTGAAATCCGAAGAATTCCTGAATCAGTTTTACAATATCGGTCTTGGTACTGATTATGGGCTGGATCGGCAGCTTTTGAACCTTTTTGATATCATCCAGCACGTCGCGGTCAAGGGGGTTGACCATGGCCACCTGCAGTTCTCCGTTTTCAATAGCAATTGGCACGGCCAGGCTGCGAATAGCGAAGGCCTTTGAAAACGTGCGGGTTACCACGTCAAGATCGAGCTCAAGCGGGTTGATTTTTTTAAACGGGATTCCCAGGGCATCACCCACCTCGCTCATCACCAGATCTTCTGTTATGGGTGTGTCGGTGCGGGCCGCGCTGTGCAGGTTGAGCGTGGCAATAATTTCGGCCGGTGTTACGCTCTTGCCGGCCCGGTCGCCCTGAAGGTCCTGCAGTGTGGCCACCTTGGCGCGCAGTTCTTTCTGGCGTGCCAGAATCTGGGTGCGTTGGTCAGCGGTTATCACCGCACGGTTAACCAGAATGTCGCATACGTCCTGAAGAAGAAGACTGCGTTTCATATGTTTGAATGCTCCCTGTGATGTGTTCGGTACGGGCAGGCCGTGACGTTCCTCGTTCGGGTTTTTCGGTGTCACGTCTGCATTGTACTACTATAGTGTTTCGAACAATAGAAGATATTCTTTAAAATGTAAAAAGGAAAAGGTGCGATTATGTCACGCTGCTTGTCATAATCGGGGACATCCCGGACGGCAGGTACCATGGTCCTGTGCGGTTCGGGGCCTTGAGCGCTCGCTGCAGGCGCTCAAGGAACTGCGCGCGCGGAATTTCAACAGCGCCCAGGCGCAGCAGGTGCTCTGTTGTTACCTGACAGTCGATATAGTCAAAGTTCCAGGCGCTCAGCAGGGTTGCCAGGTAGGCCAGGCATATCTTGGAGGCGTCACGCTGCTCGGTAAACATTGATTCGCCAAAAAATGCCTTTCCCAGGGAAATGCCGTAGAGTCCGCCAACCAGTCGGTCTCCCTGCCAGGCTTCTACCGAGTGTGCCAGGCCTGCCCGGTGCAAGCGAATGTAGGCGGAGCGCATTGCCGGCACAATCCAGGTTCCGGGCTGCCCGGGGCGTGCAGCTCCGGCGCAACGGGCGATGACATCCTCGAAGGCCGAATCAAGCGTTATGCGGAAAGGTTCTTTTTTGAGGGTGCGGGCCAGGCTCTTTGTAATGACGATATGGTCCGGGTCGAGCACCATGCGCGGATCGGGAGACCACCACAGGATTGGGTCGTCTTTGCCGTACCACGGGAAGATTCCCTGACGGTAGGCATTCAAGAGGCGTTCGGTGCTCAAATCACCGCCTACGGCTAGCAGGCCGTCAGGTTCGGCCAGTTCCGGATGCGGAAAAACAGGATCGGCGCTCAGGTGATGAACAGGCATACCGCACATTGCAGGCTGAAAGGATTGTTGGTATTTAAACGCGCCGCGCTCGTAACAGTGCTGATGCTGCGTTTCGTTGCAACGGGCTCAAGCACGCAGGCTTCTTTATGAGTGTCTGCAAACAGGTGTCTAAGGGCCGGCGGCCCTGCCGGCGAAGATGTTACGAGTGTGTTTCGACGTCGGCCATTGCGTGTTTTTTTTCGATTGCGTCAAACGTGAATGTCAGGCAGTTCTGTGTGCTGCCTTTTTTCAGCTCTGCGGGGGCATCCTGATCCAGGTCAATCTTCACTGTGCCGCCGCTTCGCAGGTTTCCGAAAAGCAGTTCATCGGAGAGCGGATTCTTGATTTGATTTTGTATCAGGCGCGTCAGCGGCCGTGCGCCGTATTCGGGGCTGAATCCGTTGCGTGCGATCCAGGCGCTGGCAGCATCACTGAGTTGAATTGTAACTTTTTTCGCAGAGACCTGAGTGCGGATTTCCTGAATGAACTTTTCAACAATCAGTTCCACAGTTTGAGAGGACAGGGCGTTGAACATGACGATTTCATCCAGACGGTTCCGGAACTCGGGGCTGAAGAGTTTTTCAACGGCACGCAGGCCTTTGTGTGCTGCAACTTCGGTGCTGCCGCCCCCAAAACCGATGCTGGAGGATGCCATCTCGCGCGCGCCGGCATTGGAGGTCATCAAAAGAATTACATGCCGGAAATCGGCCTTTTTGCCGTTATTGTCGGTGAGCGTTGCATAGTCCATGATCTGCAGCAGAATGTTGAAAATATCAGGATGTGCTTTTTCAATTTCATCCAGCAGCACTATGCTGAAGGGATGTCGGTTGATGGCATCAGTCAGCAGGCCGGCCTGTTCAAAACCGACATATCCGGGCGGAGCCCCGATCAAGCGGGCGACCGTGTGCTTTTCCATGTATTCGCTCATGTCAAAACGTGCAAACTGAATGCCCATCACGGCGGCAAGCTGTCGGGCGACTTCGGTTTTGCCGACACCGGTCGGTCCCATAAGCAAAAAAGATCCGATGGGTTTGTCTGGATGGCCAAGTCCTGCGCGCGAGCGCTTAATGGCGGTTGTGAGGCTGGCAATGGCGCTATCCTGGCCGAACACCCGCTTACACAGGGCTTGTTCAAGATTCTGTATCTGTATTTTATCAGAGCTTGAAACGCTGCGTGTGGGTATTCTGGCCATGCGGGCGACTACTTTCTCAATGTCGTGGGGGGTAATGCTACGGCTTTTTTTCGACTTCGGGCGCAGGTTCAGGACCGCTCCGGCTTCATCAATGACGTCAATTGCCTTGTCCGGCAGGAAGTAATCGTTAATGTGTTTGGCGGCCAGTTCAGCTGCTGACCTGATCGCTGCCGGAGTATAGGAAACCTGATGGTGCTTTTCATAGTAGGGCTTGAGGCCCTTTAAGATTTCAATGGTTTGGGGAATATCGGGTTCGGTTATTTCAATTTTTTGGAACCTGCGCGCCAGGGCCCGGTCCTTATCGAAATGGGTTTTATATTCTTCGTGGGTTGTGGAACCGATGCAGCGCAGTTTGCCGGAGGAAATAACAGGTTTCAGGATATTGGAGGCGTCCATGGAACCGCCGCTGGTGGCACCGGCGCCGATCACGGTGTGAATTTCGTCAATGAACATAATGGCATTGTCTTTTTGCTGCAATTCCTTGATGACCGCTTTCATGCGCGCTTCAAAGTCGCCGCGGAATTTGGTACCCGCCAGCATGGTTCCCATATCGATGGCATAAATTTCGGTATCAGCAAACTGGGCCGGTACCTCAGACTGGGCGATTTTCAGGGCCAGTCCCTCGGCGATTGCGGTTTTGCCGACACCGGCATCGCCGACAAACAGCGGATTGTTTTTTACACGGCGGTTGAGTACCTGCAGGGTGCGCTCCAGCTCGGCTGTGCGTCCGATCAGGGGATCTATGAGGCCGGAGCGTGCTTTTTCAACCAGGTTGACAGTAAAGCGCTCAAGCGTGCCGGGCTGCTGCGGCGTAGCGGTTTCCTGTGCGGCCTGCCGGCCCTCACCGGTCTCAGATGGACAGTCGGGCGCAGCCTCTGCGCTCATGTCGTGTGAAATGTAATTTAAAATATTCAGACGATTGATGCCCTGTGATTTCAGGAAAAAGACCGCATGTGAATTCTTCTCCTCGAAGATCGACGCTAGTATATCGCCGGCATCAACCTCGGATTTTTCCGAGGACTGTACCTGCATCAGCGCGCGCTGCAGCACGCGCTGCACACCGATTGACTGCACGATTTCTTTCTCTTCGGTTTCAGGCAGCAGTTCGATGTTTTCAGTGAAGAATTCATCAAGGCAGCGTTTGAGCTGATCAATATCTGCACCGCAGCTGGTCAGAATTCTGCTGCCCATTTCATCATAGAGCAGGGCGTGGAGAATATGTTCAACCGTCAGCATTTCATGTCGGCGCTGCTGTGCTTCACGCACGGCAGCGGCAAAGGCAAGTTCTAATTCACGTTTAATCATCATGATACTTCTTCCATTGAGCAGCGCAGCGGAAAATTGCGCTGGCGGGCCAGGTGATGTACGATTGCGACCTTTGTTTCGGCCACTTCGGCTGTGAATACTCCGCACACACCGATTCCTTGTTTGTGTATGTTCAGCATGATCTGATTTGCTTCAGGAGCATTTTTGTTAAAAATTGATTCAAGAACCTCAACAACAAATTCCATGGTAGTATAATTGTCGTTGTGCAATAGCACACGGAAGCTCCGGGGCTCGCTCAGCTCTGTGCTGCTGCTCAGCTCTTCTTGAAATTCAGGTGTGCTGGCGCTCATGGCAAAAAAGCCGCTTCTAGTGGTGCACTCCTTTGGACAGGTGTGCAGGCTTGCGCGCACCTCCTGTACTAAAGCATAATATATTTTGAGCATCTGTCAATACTGAAAAAAACCCGGGACACTTGACACGCTGTCATGCTCGGGTATAGTTGGTGCTTGTGACCCGCTGATGCCGGCTGCCTGCACGATCCGGGTACCTCACCGCCTTCGGTGAACATAATGACGCAAGGACGCCACCATTTGTGAACCTGTCTGAATTTGATTATTATCTGCCTCCTGAACTGATTGCGCAGAGCCCTACCGAGCAGCGCGATCAATCGCGCCTGATGATGCTTGATCGTGATCGAAACGAGAGAGAGCATGTTCTTTTCTGCGATCTTGCGCGCTACCTCCGGCCTGGGGATGTGTTGGTTGCCAATGATACCCGTGTGATACCAGCGCGTGTATATGGGCATAAATCGACCGGCGGCCGGGTGGAACTGTTCCTCCTGCAGTTCATGCAGGCCCCTGAACCCGGTGTTCAGCAGTGGCAGTGCCTGGCCCGTTCCCGTCGTCCCCTGCGCCTTCCCCAGGAACTTGCGTGCGAGGGGGGTATGCGTGCCGTCGTGCGCGAGCGCGCACAGGAAAATATGTGGGTGGTCGATCTGCATTATGAGGGCGTTTTTGAGGAAGTGCTTGCACGGGCCGGTCGCCCCCCGTTGCCGCCCTATATTACACGCGCGCCTGAAACACCCGTGTGCGATCTGGATCGTGAGCGCTATCAAACCGTATATGCCCGCTCGTCCGGAGCGGTTGCCGCGCCGACAGCCGGGCTGCATTTTACTCCGGAACTGATGCGCGGCCTTGAACAGCAGGGTGTTGAGGTTGTGTTTGTCACGCTGCATGTCGGCTACGGGACGTTTGAGCCCCTGCGCCGGGAAACAGTTGAGGAGCATCGTATGCACCGGGAGGTGTATTGCTTGAGCATGGAGGCGGCTGAGCGCATAAATCATGCCCGGCTGCGCGGGGGCCGTATTATCGCTGTAGGCACAACATCGGCCCGGGTGCTTGAAACCTGTGCCGATGAACAGGGCCTGCTGCACGCCTCCGAGGGTGAAACGGGTATTTTCGTGTATCCGGGTTACCGCTTTAAAGGTGTTGACGCACTGATCACCAATTTTCATTTGCCGCGCTCCAGCCTGCTGCTGCTGGTCAGCGCCTTTGCCGGGAGGCAGACCGTGTTGGAATCGTACGCCGATGCTGTTGAGCGCGGATACCGGTTTTTTAGCTATGGTGATGCCATGTTTATTCAGTAGCAGGCTGTTGAAAAGCGCCCGTCTGCTGCGCCTGCGTTCATCTTTATACTGCGGCGTACGAGAAAGTACGCCGCATTCCTCATGACGTCGCGCGTTGTGTATCCGGACCCGTCCTCCGCAGTAGCGCTGCTACGGAGGATGCGAAAAAGGGGACAGATTTATTTTTGGCTCGGTTCTTGGCATGATTGTCTTTGACAAAACCGTTTAGCAAAACTAACAAAAATAAATCTGTCCCCTTTTTCATGGTGGTTTTTAAAAGGAGAAGAAGGGGAGCGAGAGCAGCCGGAGCTGCGAGAACTGAGAAAAGAGCTTGAGCCGGAAGAGTTGGTGAAGATGTTTTGCGGGCTGACAAAAACAACACCGGAGGAAGTCAGTAGGCGAGCAGCAGGCATAAAACGGGCAATGCTTATGGAAATACTCTACCGTTATGGTCGCCTAAAGCAGCCGGAGATAGGTCGCATGTTGGGCGGGATTGATTATAGCGCAGTCAGTCAGGCCCGAAAACGATTTCAGACAAAGATGGCTCACGACACTGTCTTGCAAGCAGAATATCAACGGATAACAGGTCGATTGTCAAGAATAAAGATCTGACCCCCTTTTTCTCTTGACCCCCTTTTTCTGCCCGTGACAGTTCGAAAGAACTCTGGGATGAGGTTCGCGGGCAGGCGATACTGGGCAGTGAAACGTTTGTGGATCGTGTCTATGACGCCTACTTAAAAAAACGTCGCAAAGATCCAAGAGAGCAGGGCGGTGTGGAGGAAATACAGGCTTTGGATGTTACCATAGGCCAGATAGCAGACCAGGTAGCCCTTCGGTATAAGGTTGCTTCTGAGAGTCTGTATCGCAAAAGAAGCATTCACGCAGAAGCCCGCTCTGTGCTTATAGAGCTTTGTAGAGTGCATATATCGAAGAAGATGAGCATTTCATCGATTGGTGATCAGCTTGGCGGCATAAGCATATCAGCGGTTGGTCAGAATACAAAGCGACTCAGTGGTAAAATGGCACATGATTTCGGTCTACAGAAGCGGTATTCAGCGATAGAGAAAGCCTTGCATAGCCTTTAAGTAAAGAGTGTAGGTTTGACCCCAAAGACCTAACACATTAAATTCTAAACATTTTTTGAAGGGTCTGAGTATGGACTTGTTATTTAAAGCTAAAAGAATATTCTTGTGTTTTTTTCTCGCTTGTTTGTTTTTGCCGTCTGTGGCTTTTTGTCAGGTAGAGACTATTAGCATACTTCAGAAGGCAGCCGCACAAGGGGATGCTGATGCTCAATTTGCGCTTGGCACCGCATTCTATGTGGGAGGTGGTGTGTCTAAGGATTATACAAAGGCAGCCGAATGGTGGCAGAAGGCTGCCGCACAGGGGCATGCTGATGCTCAATTTAAGCTTGGCTGTGCATACATGAGAGGAGATGGTGTGCCTAAGGATAATACAAAGGCTGCCGAATGGTGGCAGAAGGCAGCCGCACAGGGGCATGCTGGTGCTCAATTTGTGTTTCGCATCGCATTCGTTCCAGGAAATGGTATCCCTAAGGGCGGTATAAGGACAATGGAATGGTTGGCCGCACAAGGGGATGCTTGGGCTCAATATGAGCTTGGCCTCGAATACGCTTTAGGAGATGGTGTGCCCAAGGATAATACAAAGGCAGCCGAATGGTGGCAGAAGGCAGCCGCACAGAGGTATGCTGATGCTCAATGTCAGCTTGGCACCGCATACTATGTGGGAGGTGGTGTGCCTAAGGATAATACAAAGGCAGTCGAATGGTGGCAGAAGGCAGCCGCACAGGGGCATGCTGATGCTCAATTTAAGCTTGGCTGTGCATACATTGGAGGAGATGGTGTGCCTAAGGATCATACAAAGGCAGCCTTATGGTGGCAGAAGGCAGCCGCACAGGGGCATGCTGATGCTCAATTTGCGCTTGGCACCGCATTCTATGTGGGAGGTGGTGTGTCTAAGGATTATACAAAGGCAGCCGAATGGTGGCAGAAGGCAGCCGCACAGGGGCATGCTGATGCTCAATTTAAGCTTGGCTGTGCATACATTGGAGGAGATGGTGTGCCTAAGGATCATACAAAGACAGCCGAATGGTTGCAGAAGGCGGCCGCACAGGGGCATGCTGATGCTCAATTTATGCTTGGCGGTGGATACTTTACTGGAGATGGTGTGCCTACGGATTATACAAAGGCAGCCGAATGGTTGCAGAAGGCAGCCGCACAGGGGCATGCTCTTGCTCAAGATAAGCTTGGCCTTGTATACAGTTTAGGAATAGGTGTGCCCAAGGATGATGTTCTTGCTTGTGCGTGGTTAAATTTATCTTTAGCAACAAAATATAGTGAGGAAGTGCAAAAAACTAGAATTACACTTGAAAAGCGCATGAGTAAAGCTGAGATTGCTGAGGCCCAAAAATTATCCTCGGCATGGGTAATTGGCTCTATTTTAAAAAGAGTTGAGTAAAAAATAAGTCGGATCTATTTTTTTGTTGTCTCTATGTTATATAGTCTTGTTTTTTAATTTTTTATTCCCTCTGAAGGCAGAAAAAGGGACAGATTTTTTAGGCTAAAAATAAATCTGTCCCTTTTTTACGCTCATGACGTCGAGCGTTGTGTATCCGGGCCCGTTCTCCGCAGTAGCGCTGCTACGGAGGATGGACATTTTTGAACAGCCTGTAAGAAAATACTTTTTAAAAATCCGGCAGCGGGTTTACGTGGGACGGTTGCCTTAGGTTCGAGCTCCCGGGGGTCAAATTTTTTGTGTATTTTTTCGTGAAGTGTGCTACTACTTGACGCTTATTTTACTACTATCCAGGAGGATGAGAGATGATGTTGACTGTATTTTCAGTAGCGTATGCAATGGGGCAGAGTCCCTCAGGTTCGCAAGGTGGCGGAGGCCTGGGACCTTTTGTTCCCCTGATCGCCATGGTGGTGATCTTCTACTTTTTGCTTATCCGGCCGCAACAGAAAAAAGCCAAGCAACATCAGGCAATTCTTGACGGCCTGAAGCGGGACGACATGGTGGTTACCACCGGCGGAGTACACGGCAAAATTACCGGACTGACCGATACGATTGCAACGCTGGAGATAGCCCAGAATGTGAAGGTAAAGGTTTCCCGGGCAAACATTGCCGGTATGAGTGTTGCGCACGTCAAGTCGGAATAGGAAAAGACAGCTGAAAGGAAGCAGTCATGACGAAAGAACTGAAGTGGAAAGCGGCGCTCATCGGCACGGTGGTTGTTGTAGCCCTTGTGTATCTGCTTCCGACCTTTGTAAACGTGCCGCTGTGGTGGCAGGGCACCCTGCCGTCGGAGAAAATCTCACTTGGCCTTGACCTGCAGGGCGGTATGCATTTGCTGATGGAGGTCGACTCCGAAAAAGCTGTTGAAAACACCATTGAGCGCTATACTGCCGAGCTTGAAGAACTGCTGTTCGAAGCGGGGATTCCCTTTGATCACGTGTCTAAAATCGCGTCTTCAAAGATGCAGGCGCAGATTGTTGACGTCCGCAAAGACGAAGCTTTTAAGAAGCTGATTGAGCGGCGTTTCGCTAACATGTCCATGTCAGAGCCCCAAACGCTTGCTGACGGAAGCCTGCTGTATACCTTGACCATACAGGAAGAGGAGGCTGTCTATATATCCCGTCTGGCAGTTGATCAGGCGATTGAAACCATTCGCAACCGTGTTGATCAGTTCGGAGTGAGTGAGCCTGTCATTCAAAAACAGGGCGAGGATATGATCCTTGTGCAGTTGCCCGGTGTGAAGGACCCTCAGCGCGCCATCAACCTGATCGGCAAGACTGCCACGCTTTCTTTTAAACTTGTTGACGATGAAAACAGCCTTGAGAAGGCTCTGAAAGGTGCCGTGCCGGCTGAAGGGCAGGTTTTGTATCAACGGCAGGTAAACCCATCAACCGGCGTTGTAAGCCAGAAGCCATTTTTACTGCACAGTCGCACTCTTTTGACCGGCGACCGTTTAACCAGTGCCCGGGTGAGCATTGATTCACGGTTTAATGAGCCCTATGTTTCGATTGAATTTGATAATCGCGGCGCGCAGATATTTGAGCGCATTACGCGCAACAATGTCAAGAAACGCCTGGCCATCGTGCTGGATGACAACGTGTATTCGGCTCCGCAGATACAGGAGCGTATAGCAGGAGGTCAGGCCCAGATAACCGGCAGTTTTTCAATGGAGGAGGCCCGGGACCTGGCGATTGTTTTGCGTGCCGGTTCCCTGCCGGCTCCGGTTACTATTCTTGAGAAGCGTCAGGTCGGGCCTTCGCTGGGCCATGATTCAATTGAGCAGGGCATTCGCTCCATTTTGCTTGGCGGCGCGCTCGTGCTGATTTTTATCTGCATATATTATAAGCTTTCCGGCATCGCTGCTATGGTAGCCCTGACGCTCAATATCGTTTTTCTCATGGCGGCACTGGCCGCGTTCGGGGCCACGTTGACCTTGCCCGGTATTGCCGGAATTGTTTTGACGATCGGTATGGCCATTGATGCCAATGTCCTTATTTTTGAGCGTATCCGCGAGGAATTGCGCGTGGGCAAAACCGTACGGGCCGCAATTGGTAGCGGTTATTCCAAGGCCATGATCAGTATTCTTGATGCAAATTTGACCACGCTGCTGGCGGCGGTTTTTCTTTTTCAGTTCGGCACCGGTCCGGTGAAAGGGTTTGCAGTAACGCTCAGTATCGGCATTTTGGCAAGCTTGTTCACAGCCCTGGTTGTTTCGCGGTTTATTTTTGATTACGCATTGGCTACCAGGCGTATGAAGACACTCAGTATTTAAAGAAGGGGATTGTTGTGGAACTCATTAAGCATGATACCCATATAGATTTTGTCGGCAGGATTAAACTTGCCGGCGTTGTTTCCGCCGTGCTGGTACTGATTGCCCTTGGCGTTCTGGTTGCAAAAGGCGGTCCGCGCTACGGTATTGACTTTGTTGGCGGCACCCTGGTTCAGATGCGCTTTAACAGCGCGGTGAGCCCGGATCAGATTCGCTCGGCTTTAGCCCCTGTCGTGGGCACTGACGCAGCCGTGCAGCCCATCGGCGATGAGAACGACCATGAGTTTCTGATTAATATTGCTTCTTCCGAAAAAGAAACCGGCCTTGCCGGGCTCAGCGATCTGATCGCTGAAGAGTTTGAAGGAGTGTTCGGGGCCGAGGGCTTCGAGGTGCGCCGGACTGAAATGGTGGGTCCCAAGGTTGGTTATGAGTTGCGCCGGAAAGGTATGCTTGCGGTATTGTTTTCGCTGCTGGGCATGCTGGCCTACATCTGGTTCCGGTTTGAATTTCGCTTTGGAGTCGGCGCTGTTATCGCCTTGGGCCACGATGTGGTGATTACGCTGGGGGTGCTTTCCATTACCAATACGCCCATTGATTTACCGATTATCGCCGCACTGCTGACCGTGGTCGGCTATTCGGTCAACGATACCATTATTGTCTGCGACCGTATCCGTGAAAACCGGCGTCGTATGACACGTCAACCCCTGAGTGAGATTGTGAATGTCAGTATCAATCAGACTTTAAGCCGCACCATTATCACAAGCGGTACAACTCTGTTGGTGGTCATCACGCTGTTTGTTTTTGGCGGAGGCGTTATTCATGATTTCGCAAAAACCTTGCTGATAGGTGTTGTGGTTGGAACGTATTCCTCTGTTTTTATCGCCAGCCCGGTGCTTATTTTATGGGATAACTGGAGTGCCCGCAAGAAAAGTCCTGAGTTGAAAGGCCGCGCTGCATGATACGTGTTTCCGAAGCGCTTGATATTATTTTGTCGCGCGTTCCGGTGCTCGGTTCCGAGCGCGTCATGACCAACCAGGCTCTTGGCCGTGTTTTGGCTGAGGATATTGTTTCAGACGTAACCATTCCCCCACTTGATAATTCGGCTATGGATGGTTATGCCGTACGCTCCGGCGATCTTGCCTCACTTCCCGCACGGTTGAGGGTAACCGGTGATCTGCCGGCTGGATCGCGCTGGCATGTTCCGATTGGGAGCGGTGAGGCCCTGCGGATCATGACCGGGGCGCCGGTGCCGGACGGGGCCGACGTGGTTATCAGGCAGGAAGTGACCCGGCGCGACGGCGATTTTGTAGAAATACTGGAGCGTGAGCCGGTTACAAACATCAGGTTTGCCGGGGAAGACATTAAAGCCGCTGACAGGGTTATGACATCTGGAATCTGCTTGAGGCCGGCCCATATTGGTGTGCTTGCCTCAATCAAGCGCGCCGCTATCAGTGTGTGTCAGCGGCCGCGGGTTGCGATTCTGTCCACCGGTGATGAACTGGTGGACATTGACGGTAATCTGGGTGACGGCAAGATTGTCAGCAGTAACAGTTATTCTCTGGCAGCGCTGGTGCAGGAGAACGGCGGTACCCCGATTATGTTGGGAATTGCGCAGGACACTCCCGAGGACTTGCGCGCGTGTTTTGAACAGGGCATGCATGCTGATATCATTATCTCCTCAGGTGGTGTCTCGGTCGGTGATTATGATTTTGTCAAGGATGTTTTGCAGGACATGGGTGTTGAGATGTCATTTTGGAAGGTTGCCATGCGACCCGGGCGCCCTCTGGCATTTGGTACAATCGGGAGTACGCCGGCTTTCGGGTTGCCGGGCAACCCGGTTTCGGCCATGATATCGTTTGAACAGTTTGTCCGGCCGGCCATGCGTAAGATGAGCGGATTGCAGAATATATTTCGCACTACCCTGCCGGCTGTGGTTGATGAGCCGGTTGCAACTAAAACGGGCTTAACATATTTTCTGCGTTGCCGGGTGCGTCGGGAACCTGACGGGTATCACGCGTGTACCACCGGAGCGCAGGGCTCGGGCATTTTGATGTCCATGGCAGAAGCCAACGCGTTGATGATCGTTCCGGAAACAGTCGGAAACATGAACGCAGGAGACAGGGTAACGGTGCAGATACTGGACCCTGAATTTGAGATGACCTCGAACCATCAGTTCTGATGCGGCGTTTTTTCATGTAACCATGGTACTGTTGCTGACGGCAGAAACTATACAGCAGCAGGCTGTCCTCAATACTATTACAACAGGAGATTTTTCGTGGGAGAGCCATTTGTTGCTTTGAAACGATCACATGTGTGCAATGATCTGCGTGCCGAGGACATTGGCTCAGATGTTACGGTTATGGGCTGGGTACACGGTCGGCGTGATCTTGGCGGTCTGATATTTGTCGATCTGCGTGATCGAACCGGCATCGTGCAGGTGGCGTTTACTCCTGATGCTGATGCGGCTGCTCTTGAAAAAGCCCACATGCTTCGCAGTGAATACGTGATTGCAGTCAAGGGCAGGGTTCGGCCCCGGCCTGAGGGTATGGAAAACCGGTCCGTTGCTACCGGACAGATTGAGGTCGAAGCCCGTGAGTTGGTTGTTCTGAACGAGGCCGAAACCCCTCCGTTTGAAATTGACGATAACGTGAGTGCCTCTGAAACTCTGAGGTTGAAGTATCGCTACCTTGATTTGCGGCGCCCGGCCATGCAGAAGACATTCATAATCCGGCACCGCATGTATCAGATTATTCGGTCTTGTCTGGTGGAAAATGGTTTCATGGAATTTGAAACCCCCTTTCTGACCAAAAGCACGCCCGAGGGCGCACGCGATTATCTGGTTCCCAGCCGCGTTGAGCAGGGTCGTTTTTATGCCCTGCCGCAGTCGCCGCAGCTTTTCAAACAGCTTCTTATGATTTCCGGTTTTGATCGCTACTTTCAAGTTGTAAAGTGCTTTCGTGACGAAGACCTGCGTGCCGACCGCCAGCCTGAATTCACCCAGGTTGATCTTGAGCTTTCGTTTGTGCAGGAAGAGGACGTTCAGGCGATTGTAGAACAATTGATGCAGCGCCTGTTTAAGGAAATTCTGGGCGTGGAGCTGGCGCTGCCGTTTCAGCGTTTGACTTATCATGAGGCCATGGATCGCTTCGGTCTCGATGCGCCCGATATGCGCTTTGGCCTTGAGCTGAACGATATAAGCGCAGCCGTTCGCGACTCGGCGTTTAAGGTTTTTTCCGGGACCCTCGCAAAGGGTGGTTCGGTAAAGGCATTGAACGTGAAAGACGGCGCTTCATTTTCGCGCAAAGAGCTTGACGAGTTGGGTGAGGTTGCCCGCGTTCACGGTGCTGCCGGTCTCCTGTGGGTTAAGATCAAGCCCGAGGGATGGCAGTCTCCTGCCGCAAAGTTCATGGGGGATGCGGAAAAGGCCGAGATAGAGCGCGTTATGGATGCGGCGCCAGGTGATCTGCTGCTTATAGTGTCTGACAGTTATACAACGGCCTGTAATGCTCTCGGGCGCGTGCGGCTCGATATTATCCGTAGGCTCGGCTTTGAGCCGGAGCGGCCGTATGGATTCGTCTGGGTTACGGATTTTCCTTTGCTAGAGTATGATGAGCAGGAAAAACGTTTTATGGCGGTCCATCATCCGTTTACCGCACCTCAGGATGAAGACATGGAGCTGCTTGACAGTGATCCCGCACGGGTGCGGGCCCGGGCATATGACCTGGTGCTTAATGGCAGTGAAATCGGCGGTGGCAGTATTCGTATTCATCAGCCTGACGTGCAGGAAAAGATGTTTGGCGTGCTGGGGATTGACCCCGGTGAGGCCCGTGAAAAGTTCGGCTTTCTGCTTGATGCTCTGCGCTTCGGTGCGCCGCCGCATGGTGGGCTTGCACTTGGACTTGATCGTATGGTAATGCTTATGAGCGGTCAGGATTCTATTCGTGATGTGATCGCGTTTCCCAAAACATTGAAAGCCGCTTGCCTGATGTCGCAGGCGCCAAACAAGGTTGATCAGCAACAGTTGAGCCAGCTCCACATTCGGCTCAAGGAGGAGCCGGCTGACAATCAATAGTTTTTAAACAGCATAGAAGGAAACTGCAATGGCTAAAAAAAATCAGATGTTTGTATTGGTCGCAGTAGTGATGTTGTTTGCCGCGCCGGCCGGTGCGGGGCCCGATGTGCAGGAGGGTATGTGGGAGATTACGACCGTAACTGAGATGAGTGGTACGGCCATACAGATGCCGCCGCAGAAGCATACGCAGTGTTTTACAAATGATGATCTGGTGCCACGGGATCCTCAGGCCGCTCAGGGCTGCGTTATCAAAGAAAAAAGGTATGAAGGCAATATCTTGAACTGGACTATGGAATGCAGCTCTAACGGTGTAAAAACCGTTTCCACGGGCAGCATTACCTATGATAAAGACAGTTTTTCGGGCGGGATGGAAATTGCCATCGGCGGCTCGGATATGAAACTTGTCAATACAATGTCCGGCCGCAGGCTGGGGCCCTGTGAATAGTTTCGCATAGTAGTGCTGCTCGCATTTTTGTCTTAAAAATAGAAGGGTTGTGCCCTTAGAGGGTGGCAGGTTTTCTTGTACGGAAAGAAGAGAGCGATGGGTTTTTCTTTCTTTAAATCAAAATCTCCCGGAAAACAGAAGGTTGATCCTGGGATTGTTGTCGGCCTCAACGGTGAGCGCCCATCAAATCCGCAGGTTTCCATAAAACTGGCCGAGCATTTTCTGCGTGAAAACAAGCGTGAGCTTGCTGTGGATGAATATCTGAATGCTGCGCAGTGCTTTGTTGAAAAACGGCAGACGCAGCTTGCCATGGCAGTCTATCGGAATATAATCACCATTGATCCGGAACGCTATAGCGTGTATGAGACCCTGGCTGATCTCTATCTCAAGTCCGGTTTCCCCGGTGACTGCGCTTCGGTGCTGCTGGCCCTCGCCTATCAGTATAAGACAGCCGGGTATGATAGTGAAGTTAAGCGTGTTTTGGATAGCGTTCTTGAAGTTGCTCCGAATAACCCGGTTTTGAAGCGTAAGGTTCAGGCTTTTTTTGCCGCTGAAGGCCTTTCAGGGGCTCCCGCGAAGCCGGAAGCTGCACCAGTGCAGACATGTGTTCCTGAGCCGGAGCCTCCCGTACAACCGTCTGCTCCTGCGAAGCCGGAAGCTGCACCAGTGCAGACACGTGTTCCTGCACAGCCGCCGGAACCCGCTCCCGAGCCGGAGATTTTCGCACAACCTGCTGCTCCTGCGCCGTCGAGCGTACCTATTGCGAAGCCGACTGCTCCCGTGCTGCCGAAAGAGCCGGAGATTTTCGCACAACCGGAGGCTCCTAAGGAGCAGGGTGCCCCTGATGTGACGAGCCAGTCTCTTTTTGATTTGCAATCAGCACTCGCAACAGATGCTGCGGTAGAGCAGAAGAGTGTTCCTGCCCAGCCGCGCGAACCCGAGTTTGAGCCGGAGGTGGCCGCACAGGAGCCCGTTGCTCCTGAGCCGTCGTCCGATCCAGAGCTTTTGACACAACCGGATGTTCCCGAAGAGCCAAGTGAACCTGATGTGAAAGGTCAGTCTCTTTTTGATTTGCAAGCAGCACTTGCAACGGATGCTGCGGTAGAGCAGAAGAGTGTTCCTGTACAGCCGCGCGAACCCGAGTTTGAGCCGGAGGTGGCCGCACAGGAGCCCGTTGCTCCTGAGCCGTCGTCCGATCCAGGGCTTTTGACACAACCGGATGGTTCCAAGGTGCCGGGTGAACTTGATGCAACGGCCCGGTCTTTTTTTGATCTGCAATCGGCACTCGCAACGGATGCATCCCTGGGGTTTGACTATGATTCGTCATCAGAGGACCTGCTGAATTCTGACCAGGAAAGTTCCCTGTTTTCGGTTTTAAATGTCGTTAAGGATATAGCTGAGCAGGACCCCAGACAGGATACGCCGTTGTTCCATTTTGATCTTGGTACTGCTTACATGCAGTGCGGTGACTATGAGCAGGCGGTCGATGAATTCCTAAGTGCCTTGTATGGTACCTCTGATAAAATTGGATGCTATGTCCGCTTGGCCGAATGCAGTCTCAAGCTACAGCGGCGTGAGCTTGCCTGTGGTTTTTTAAGGGAAGCGCTGGATAATCCTGATATCAGTCCAGAACAGGATCGCAACGCCAGGAAACTCCTGAATGAAATTTCTGCATGCTGATCCGCCTGCATCCGGGCCTTGATTATGCCTCGCCGGCGCTCATCGTGCGGGGATATGATACGGATGTTCATGTGTTTGCAGGCAGTGTGGTAGTATGACTTGTGAGCGGGGACGATATTTCAATGTCAGCACAGCCTATGTGTCCGCAGCTTTATCTGTGGCGCCAGATTTATAGCAGTTTAAGCGAAGCCCGTGAAAAGACCGGTAACATAGAGATACCCATACCTCCGCAGGTTTTTAACATGCAGGGCTGGATGCTTTCAACCGATGCGAATAAGCAAAGCCGCTGGAACGCAACGCTTGCCTGGGCAGCCGAATACGGATTCAGTCATGTAATACCGGATCTTTCCGGTGATGACTGGTATGATGGGCAAAGTTGACCGGCGTTTTGATGTAGTGAGGTTCTGACCGCTCTAAGCGGGTTCTGCTAACCGCATATCGCCAGAGGCGCTCTGTCGCAACAGGAGCACATACATGAGTAAACTGAAACCTGCCATACGCTTGACGGCCCCGTTAATGCCCGCACGAAAAACGGTTGCGCAGCCCACGCCCCGTTCGGGGCATTCAAAACGCCTTGAGGCAGAAAAACAAGCGCTGTTGGCTCTTGAGCAGTCTCTCCGGCTGCAGTCCTATACTATACGGCTGCCGCGTACACACCCTCTCTTCAGCAGTAAAGATTCGCGCCGCTGCGTATTCCCCTCAGTCCCGGTTCGCATTACCAGAATACAAAACGGTAAATAAGGCTCAGTCGGGACCTAATCGGTTTCCCTGTGTTTGCTTTTTGAGAATTGTATATTCGCGGGCGTGCCGGTCGGTTTTTTTCAGACTCGTTTCAATATTCGATATACATACAGCGTATCAAGTACCAGAATAAGAAAAATAAGAAGGGCCGTAAGCTTCGGGTTTTGTTGTATCAGGATTGTGGCTGTGTGAATCAACGCGGCAGATTCCAGAGATGGGTTGAGTATGGAACGGTATTGCGGGAACGTATGCGTGCAGGAACGACTTCAGCCGTGAAACTATCAAACGTGAAGGGTCGAATGCATCGCGCCCCTAGTGCCGGCCTAGCCTGTTATTCTTCGCGAATGAGAATCGCCCCGGTATCACAGTCATCGGCAGCCTGTCGCACAAGATCTTCAAGCTCCACAGAAATTTCATCTTCGATAACCATAACCCGGTTGTGAGTATCGTCGAATTGAAATATTTCCGGGCACAGCTCACAGCAGTGTCCATCGTCCGTGCACAAGTCATAATCAATTTTTACTTTCATGCACATTCTCCCCGGTGTCGGTTTTTGAGAAACACACGTTCTGTCTGATGAAAAGTATTAATATTTTTTTCCCAAGCATGCAATACTATTTTTATAAAAAATCAAAAAAAATAGTGTGACTGTTTTCTGTGCGAGCAAGCTTAGAGAACGGCATTTTGAGAGAAATGTCCACATATCATGCGCTCATAGTGCTTTTTCGAGCGGTTATAAGGCCTTTCTGCAAGAAGAATTCATAAAAATTTCGTGATTATTTTTTTTGAAGCGCTATAATAGAAACGATTTTTTTGTATAAATTTGAATAAAATGGTTGGAGGCTTGTCATGGACGTAACAAAAATTTTCGGGTCAAATGTATTCAACACTGATGTCATGCAAAACCGGCTCCCGAAGGATACCTATAAAGCGTTCCAAAAAACCCTGGTGGGCGGTCTGCCGCTCGCGCCTGAGGTTGCCGATGTTGTGGCCAACGCCATGAAGGATTGGGCCATTGAAAAAGGAGCCACCCATTACACGCACTGGTTTCAGCCGCTGACCGGCAGCACCGCTGAAAAACATGACTCGTTTATTTCGCCTACTATGAATGGGGGTGTTGTCATGGAGTTTTCCGGCAAGCAGCTCATTCAGGGGGAGCCGGATGCTTCAAGTTTTCCCAGTGGCGGGTTGCGTGCCACCTTTGAGGCCCGGGGTTATACGGCTTGGGATTGCACTTCGCCCGCATTTTTGAAGGAAGATGGCGCCGGCAATGTAACCCTGTGTATCCCGACTGCGTTTTGTTCCTATAACGGGGAGGCCCTGGATAAAAAAACACCGTTGCTGCGCTCAATGGAGGCGGTTTCCAAACAGGCCATGCGCGTTTTGCGTGCAGTTGGCAACACCACGGCCAAGAGGGTCTACGCTACGGTCGGACCTGAACAGGAATATTTTCTGGTAGATAAAAAATTGTATGCCGAACGGCTTGACCTGATCTGTACCGGCCGCACGCTTTTTGGGGCGCCTGCTCCCAAGGGTCAGGAAATGGAGGATCATTATTTCGGCCCGATCAAGGATCGCGTTTCCGAATTCATGAAAAATCTTGATATCGAATTGTGGAAGATGGGCATTACCTCAAAAACCAAGCACAATGAGGTGGCGCCGTCACAGTTTGAAATGGCGCCTATTTTTGCTACTACCAATATCGCCGCCGATCATAATCAGCTTGTCATGGAAACCATGCAAAAAGTTGCATTGCGGCATGGTCTGGCATGCCTGCTGCATGAAAAGCCGTATGCCGGTGTTAACGGGTCCGGCAAACACAATAACTGGTCGTTGTCCACGGACGATGGGCAGAATCTGCTTGAACCCGGTAGCACGCCGCACGAGAACGGGCAGTTTATACTCTTTTTAACCGCGCTTATTATGGCGGTTGACCGTCATGCCGACCTGTTGCGTGCAGCCGCAGCCAATTCCGGCAATGATCATCGTTTGGGTGCCAATGAGGCTCCTCCGGCGATTATTTCAATTTTTATGGGCAATGAATTGACCGGGATTTTAAACACGGTGGCAAGCGGAAAAAGAAGCAAGGGCACAGATTCCTCCTTTGTGCGGGTCGGGGTTGATACTCTGCCTCCTTTGCCCCGCGATAACTCCGACCGTAATCGTACTTCGCCGTTTGCCTTTACCGGTAATAAATTCGAGTTTCGGATGGTTGCTTCGTCCGCGTCTGTTTCCGGGCCCAATGTTGTCTTGAATACCATAGCGGCCGAAGCCCTGGATGAGATCGCAACCCGGCTTGAAAAGGCGAAGGATCTCCACCGTGAAGCTACCGCGATTGTGCGGGAGGCAATCAAGAAACACGGCCGTGTTATCTATAACGGCAATAACTATTCGGATGAATGGGTGCAAGAAGCTGAAAAGCGCGGGCTGCCCAATATCAGCTCAACCGTTGAAGCGCTGGAGGCGATTTCAAACCCGAAAGCTATTAAGCTGTTTAACAAATATAAAGTACTTTCAGCCAAAGAGGTCCGGTCACGTCATGAGATATACCTTGAGCAGTATGCAAAACAGATAAACATTGAGGCGCTGACCACGCTTGACATGGCCCGAACCCTGTATGTTCCCGCAGTGATCAATTACATCAGCGATCTTGCCGGGTCAGTCTGTGTGGTTAGTGACGTGGGTGGATCTGCAACAGTGCAGAGGACGTTGCTTGACAAGGCCACCGCCCTGCTGGAATCGGCGCATGCAAAAATAGACTGCCTTGACAGTGCGCTTGAGAAAGCTCGCACAACCAAGGGACTAAAAAAACAGGCAATGTGGTATCGCGATGAAGTTTGCATGAGAATGAGCAAACTTCGCGCTGATATTGATGCACTTGAGATGCTGGTTCCGCGCAGTTTGTGGCCGGTTCCAACCTATGCTGATATGCTGTTTAAGCTGTAGGGAAAGGGTGGCAGGGAGCATCGCAATTTAAAAAAAGATTGACAGAGCGCTCAAATAAAATATAATCATCGTTCTGAAAATCGCTTGAGAAAAGCATATGATCCCCAGTAGCTCAGTCGGTAGAGCAGGTGGCTGTTAACCACCTTGTCCGTGGTTCGAGTCCGCGCTGGGGAGCCATTTCAAAGTCCGGTACCGTACCGGAAAGTACAAAAGCCCCTTAGAAATAAGGGGCTTTTTCTTTTTCTTGTCTTTTACTATCCAATAAACGCTATTGACATCTGGGGTATGTGGGGGTACTTTTGAGGCAAATATACCCCCAGCAAATAAATATACCCCCAAAGGTGAAAATTATGCCCCTAACGGATGCAAAAGTACGTAGCGCAAAAAGACGCGATAAACAGTACAAGTTATTTGATGGAAACGGTTTATTTTTGCTTGTTATGCCGAACGGCTCAAAATATTGGCGCTTTAAATATCGGTTTGGAAGTAAGGAAAAGACGCTTTCTTTTGGTGTATATCCTGTTATTAGCCTTTTGCAGGCACGTCAAGGAGCCTTAGAAGCACGTAAAAGCTTGGCGCAAGAGATTGACCCCGGACAGCAAAAAAAGGCAAGGCGGCAAGCACAGGCAGACACATCAAACAGTTTTGAACTGATAGCCCGTGAATGGCATAGCAAGAATATATCTAAATGGCAGCCAAGTTATGCTGCAATAATTTTATCCCGCCTTGAATGCGATGTATTTCCATGGCTGGGGCGGCAACTTGTGCAGGACATCGCAGCGCCGGACGTTTTGCGTGTATTGCGGCGCATTGAAAGCAGAGGAGCTATTGAGACTGCGCACAAGATCAATAATTATATTTCACAAGTTATGCGCTATGCAGTCATTACGGGCCGTGCTGATCGTGATCCTGCAGCAGACCTTAAGGGGGCATTGGCTCCGGTCAAGACAAAGCACATGGCAGCCATTACTGAGCCCAAAAAGCTCAAAGGGCTTCTGCGCGCTATAGATGATTACAGTGGTTCTTTTATTGTAAAAAGTGCTTTACAGTTTCATGCTTTGACTTTTGTTCGCCCGGGAGAGGTAAGGCATGCCGAATGGTCAGAGATTGATTTTGAAACGGCTCAATGGAATATCTCAGGCGAAAAAATGAAGATGAAAGAGCCGCATTGTGTGCCGTTATCTGATCAGGCCGTAAGCATACTTAAGGAGCTTGAACCTTTGACCCGTCGCGAAGGTACGTCTTTTGTGTTTCCCAATGCAAGGCACCCCAAAAGGCCGATGTCTGAAAACGCAGAGCGGGCGGCGTTGGTAGATCTTGGTTATAAAGGCTTGCATACACCGCATGGTTTTCGAGCTACCGCCCGCACGATACTTGCGCAAGTACTGAGAGAATCTGTTGAGCTGCTCGAACATCAGCTTGCACATGCGGTCGGTGGCCCGAACGGTCGGGCATATGACCGTACATCACACCTGGAAGATCGTCGGGAGATGATGCAGCGGTGGTCTGACTACTTGGATCAGCTGAAGTCCGTAGATTTAGGTTTTACCAATTGCAAATAACAATTATTAGTAGCCGTGTCGTCTTTTTGCCAGAAAAAACATCGCCTCAGTTTATTACAAGTGTAAGCGTATCGGAATGACCGAAGACGCACAACGATTTACAGGAGAGGTGAAATATGCACGACCGTTTGATCCGGCTAAGAGAAATCATCGGAAAGAAGAAAAATGGGGTTTTCGTAGAAAAGGGGATTTTGAGCATGAGTGCGTCTTCATTTTGGAAGGGCGTCAAAGAAAAACGTTATCCACAGCCCATTAAGCTGGGGATGCGTATGACCTGCTGGCGTGAATCAGAAATCCTGGCAATCGTGCAGGGAACACAGGAAGGAGATGATCTGAATAAATAATTAAAGCAGTGAGAACAACGACGAAGGTGCAGCCAGCCTTAGTCAGGAATAGCCCTAGGAAACAAAAGCGTGCCTTAGGCGCCAAGGGGGACACTTTTAAGTTTGGTGTGATGCACAATGCCACTGTGCCCGCCTGCCCCTTGAGGATCAGACAGAGCATATCCGTGCATGATGTGGAGAAATAATCATGCAAAAGCAACTCCGGGATATGTTTGGATGCTCGATCATAGGTCGTAACACACATAATATAATACATAATAGACTACATAATAGACTACAGAATAGAATAGTAAGAAAAAAGTGTGTGAGTAGTATACAGCTGAAGATAAGAGCTATATAAAATGTATGAGTATAACAGTAAGGGTGAGATGAAGGAATAAGTTGTTCAAATACATTCCAAAGCTCTTTGCTGATGTATCCATTCAATACACACGCATTAATAAACTTACTATCTAAACGAATCGCAACGAAACGGAGTGTTTGAGTATAACAGCAGAGTGGATGAAGGAAGAAAATGTTTAGATACATTCCGAAGCTCTTTGCTGATGTACGCCATTCAAAACATAAACGGTCGAAGGAGCCTAAATCCTTCAGAAGTTGGCGTCATGTTAGCAACTGCTATATGAACGCTCGGTCGGGTATGAGGGCGCCCCCATACCCACCACAAATTTGCAGAAAGAGGAGAATGGCAGAAGCCTTGTTGAAACTCATAAACCATTTAAAGAATCGAGGACCACCAATTGGATCCAAGAGCAAAAGTCATACCATACAGCACGATAAGTTGGTTTGAAAAAGTATCAATATTTGCCGATGGTAGTTGCCTTAACAGTCCAGGCCCTGGAGGATATAGTGCGATTTTGCACGATGACGCCCATGCGCTGCATGATAGAACCCATGAGAAAACTTTATCAGGGGGATTTCGTTGTACCACCAATGATCGTATGGAGCTCATGTCGCCAATTAAGGGGATAGAAGCCCTTAAACAGCGTTGCAAGGTAACGGTTTATACTAAATCCAAGTATGTAGTTGAGTCCACACAGAAGAGGCGGATACAACATTGGGAGGAAAACAGATGGTTGAATAGAATGGGTCGCAAGATATGTAATGTCGATTTATTGGTAAAGCTCCTTGATGTGTGTCGGGAGCATAGGGTCAGATTCGTTTGGATAGGAAATCATGTGAAAATGAAAGAACTCATGAGGAATCACAACCTTGCCAATGTGACTGCCGGACAGGAGAATTTGTCTGTAGACCTCGGTTACGAACAGCTCTAATGCAGTCTGAGCATAAAAACGGGGAGGTCGAAACCTTGATTTCCAGGATTCCCAGCAGATCTCCAGGCTTATAAGGAACAACACCAGAGCTACAGCAGCCTTTCCTTATCTTTGAGATCGTATTTTGCATACGCCATGTGCGTATTAACGTGCTCTTTGACAATTGAATAGATTAAAACTGTCGGCGTGATTCTTACTATCGGAGTATAATGCGAAAGCCTTTATATTTACGATTCATATCTTAATTTTTTCATCACCATCACCATCACCGTACAGTTGAAAGAAATTTTGCTCTTGATTCTAATGGCGGTCTTTTTCAAAGTCTTACTTTTTACTGGTATGGCTTTCTCCGGAGAAGGTCAACCCCCAATACTCTGGATTCCTTCCCTGATATTGAAGATTGCTCACCGGCATCGTCCATACAGCTGCTAGTCTTTTGAACCTGTTTCTATCAGGTTTTTAACTCTTTTTTTGTTGTAAAATAGGCTAAACCATTATAAAGTTTTTAAAAGTTAACCATGATTGAGTCACGATTGTATTGGGGCATATCGCTGCAAGCAATCTGCAGTTGAAATCAAGACTCAAGACTGCAGCAACTAGGATAGCCTTCCCCTGTACGGCGCAATGGAATCCCAGGTTGTGCTGATGTTCACAGTTGAAGCCACAATAAGTTTAATATAATGGAGACCCATGGAACAGAGCCAACTGAATTGGATTACCAACTACATCTGGGGCATTGCAGACGACGTCCTGCGTGATCTTTATGTCCGTGGTAAATACCGTGATGTCATCCTGCCCATGACTGTACTGCGGCGCTTTGACGCTGTACTGGAAGGCAGTAAACAAGCGGTGCTCGACATGAAAGCATCCCTTGATAAAGCCAAGGTGATCGAACAGGATTCTGCCCTGCGGCAGGCAGCCGATCAGGCATTTTACAACACCTCGAAGTTTACCATGCGTGATCTTAAATCACGGGCCAATCGCCAGCAGTTAAAGGCAGATTTTGAGGCCTATCTCGATGGTTTTTCACCCAACGTGCAGGATATTCTTGATAACTTCGAGTTTCGCAACCAGATTCAGCGGCTCTCAAAGGCTGATGCTCTAGGCACCCTTATTGAAAAACTTACCTCCCCGGAGATTAACCTTAGCCCCGAACCCGTGAAAAACTCCGATGGCTCGACGAAGCATCCAGGCCTTGACAATCATGGCATGGGAACGATGTTTGAGGAGCTGGTACGCAAATTCAATGAAGAAAATAATGAGGAGGCCGGTGAGCACTGGACCCCACGTGATGCTGTCCGCCTGATGACCAGGTTAATGTTTTTACCCATCGCTGATGATATTAAGTCGGGCACCTACCTGCTCTATGATGGTGCCTGCGGTACCGGTGGCATGCTGACCGTTGCTGAAGAAACTTTGCAGCAACTGGCTGCCGATCATGGTAAGCAGGTAGCAACCCATCTTTTCGGACAGGAAATCAATGCCGAGACCTATGCCGTCTGCAAGGCCGACCTCCTGCTTAAAGGTGAAGGAGATGCAGCAGACAATATTATCGGCGGTCCTGAGCACTCCACACTGGCTAACGATGCTTTCCCTTCGAGAGAGTTTGATTTCATGCTCTCCAATCCCCCTTACGGCAAAAGCTGGAAGACCGACCTGGAGCGTATGGGTGGTAAAAAGGAGATGCGTGACCCTCGCTTCATGATTGAACATGCCGGTGACCCTGAATACTCGCTGATTACCCGCTCCAGCGATGGCCAGATGCTTTTCCTTGCAAACAAACTCTCCAAGATGAAGCAGGGTACCAAACTCGGCAGTCGTATCGCTGAGGTGCATAATGGAAGCTCGCTCTTCACCGGCGATGCCGGTCAGGGTGAAAGCAACATCCGACGCTGGATCATAGAAAACGACTGGCTTGAAGCCATCGTCGCCCTGCCGCTCAATATGTTTTACAACACCGGTATTGCCACCTATGTCTGGGTGCTTACCAACCGCAAGCCTGATCACCGCAAAGGCAAGGTACAGTTGATCGACGCAACAAAATGGTTTCAACCCTTGCGTAAAAACCTGGGCAAGAAGAACTGCGAGCTGGGTGAAGCCGATATTAAGCGCATCTGTGATACCTTTCTCGATTTTAAAGAAACTGAAGAGAGTAAAATTTTCGATAATGCAGACTTCGGCTACTGGAAGGTCACGGTCGAGCGTCCCCTGCGCATTGAGGGTGCTGACTCGGAGCATGCATACAAGGCTGCGGAGTTAAAAAAACTCAAGGAAAATGGGGAGCGCAGTGAGAGTGCCCCGCCGGTCATTAAAAAGCTACATAAAAAAGGAACTCAACCCGATCCCCTGCACGGTCTTTTTCAAACCAACATAAAAGGCAAGCCAGCCGTGGTCGAGTACGAACCAGACAGCGACCTGCGTGATACTGAACAGATCCCGCTAACAGAAGACGGTGGTATAGAGGCGTTCCTGCAACGTGAGGTGTTACCCTACGCTCCCGATGCCTGGTACTCACCCGATAGTGTAAAAATCGGTTATGAAATCAGTTTTACACGATATTTCTATAAAACTCAGCCCATGCGCACCCTTGTGGAAATCCGTGCCGACATTCTGGCCTTGGAGCAGGAAACCGAAGGGTTGCTGGATGAGATTATCGGTGGCAAGAAATGAGCGAGCGTGATGATCTGCTGGTTGCGATGGCCTCGACCATACAAAACTACCGGGCAGGTGAGATCAACCAACCGACACCGGAACATGTTGACAGATGGATATGCCAGTTTGATGAGGCTGTACAGGTAGATTTATTGCGAGAAGTTAACCATGTTTTTAAACAGAGCTATTTTGCACGGGCTGATTTTAACCGATATTTTATCGAGCAAATATACAGTACCGATATTGCGGGTGAAAGTCTTCACGATTTTTGGCAGAGCGCATATGTGCTCAACATACAACAAGAGGGTAAGAGTCAGGAAGAAATTCGCACCCTGTTCGGAAATGAACTAAAAAATCATGGTGATTTTGAAATTGATAGCTGCGGTAAGGATGGAGGAGCATTTATTTATTTGGATGATGTCCTTTTTAGTGGAAGCCGTATAGGAAATGACCTTTCAGCCTGGATTGAAAAAGATGCTCCCCCAAAAGCAACGGTTCATATCCTTGTCATCGTTACCCACCGGTTTGGGGAGTGGAAATGTCTTCAACGCTTAAAGGAGATAGCTGCGAACGCAGCGAAAGAGCTTAATTTTTATTGCTGGCCTGAAATTAGATTTGAAAATCGCAACAGATATCGAAATGATTCTGAAGTTCTTTGGCCGGTTGAAATACCAGATCACCCTTTAGCCCAAGCCTATGTTGCTGAGGAACACAAGTTCCCCTTTGAGCCCCGTCAGCCGGGAGGAATGTCGAAAAAGTCCATATTTTCGTCTGAAACGGGGCGGCAGCTTCTCGAACGGGAATTTTTGATCGCAGGATTGAAAATAAGGGGTTTCTCTGAAAACCCGGCTCAAGGACTTAGGCCTCTTGGTTTCAGCCCGTTTGGTTTGGGGTTTGGATCGATGATTGTGACGTATCGCAATTGTCCAAACAATACTCCGTTAGCACTTTGGTGGGGTAATCCGACGGAAAAATCGAGTAACCCCCTCAGTAAATGGTATCCGCTTTTGCCTCGTAAAACATATTCTTAGGAGAATGATTGTTGATGACTGAGGCTGGTAATATTAAAGACAAGCGGCAGGAACGGATATACAACCGTACCGACAGCGTAGTCTTTTTAAAAACCAAGGAATTATTCGGCGGCTTGTCAAACATGGCCGGTGGCTATCCCTTGTGCGTAAACGGAGTGCAAATCCGAACATCGGAAGCTCTTTACCAGGCCTGCCGGTTTCCGCATCTGCCGGATGTGCAACGTTTGATTATTGAACAAAAAAGTCCAATGGCCGCAAAGATGAAAAGTAAGCCGCATCGGCATAATTCAAGACCTGATTGGGACAAGGCTCGAGTCAACATCATGCGGTGGTGCCTGAGGGTAAAGCTCGTGCAAAACTGGGATACGTTCAGTAAATTATTATTGGAAACAGGAGATAGATCAATAGTTGAGGAGTCCCGCAAAGATTCTTTTTGGGGTGCTAAACCCGTAGATTATAAAACTCTTAAGGGTTTTAATATTCTGGGCCGTTTGCTGATGGAGCTTCGTGAGGCAGTAAAATCAGCAAACAGGGAATCTTTATTGTGTGTTGAGCCGCTATCTCTTCCTGACTTTTCTCTTGATGGTAAGCCCATTGGGGTAATTCATATTGAAAGTGGGGATCAATCAGTTCAAGTTCAGGCTTCGGAAGGTCCCAACGCTTCTATGCAAAAGGAAAATGGCGTATCCCAGCCCTCACTCTTTGACCAACCAACTGTTCAGGAAACGCCCCCATCTTCCACTGACAGAGCGATTAAAAAAGCAGACCGTTTGCATAACCTCAAGCCATATCCTGCGATGAAGGACTCCGGCGTTGAGTGGATCGGGCAGGTGCCAAAACATTGGGAATCTCGTCCAGCCTTCACTGTATTTGATCCGAAGCAGGAGCGGAATCATGGTATGAAAGAAAAAACCGTTCTATCTCTTAGCTACGGTCGTATTATTATCAAACCCCCTGAAAAACTGCACGGTCTTGTTCCTGAATCCTTTGAAACATATCAGGTCGTTAATCCTGGCGATATCGTGTTGCGCACCACAGACCTTCAAAATGACCACACCAGCCTGCGTGTTGGAAAAGTGCGTGACCGTGGCATCATTACATCTGCCTACCTTTCGCTACGAGTAAAACCGGATGTTATGCCGGACTTCGGCTTTCAGTTCTTGAATGTCTGGGACATTTCTAAGGCGATATATGGTTACGGCTCAGGCCTCAGGCAGAATCTTGCTTTCTCACATTTTAAGAGGATGGCGGTGCCCCTTCCACCCATGTCTGAACAAACTGCAATCGTGCGTTACCTGGATCATGTTGACCGACGGGTGCGGAGGCTAGTACGGAGGAAGCGAAAACTAATCACCCTTTTGAATGAACAGAAGCAAGCTATTATCCATCAAGCTGTCACCCGTGGCCTCGACCCCGATGTACCCTTGAAAGATTCCGGCGTTGAGTGGCTGGGCAAGGTGCCGGAGCATTGGGACGTTCTGAGGACAAAATATATTTTTAAAGAAGTTGATAAGCGATCGACCACTGGGGAAGAAACGCATTTATCGATGAGCCAGAAATTGGGGTTAGTACCCAGCAATTTGGTTCAGAGCAGCTTGACTTCAGAGTCATACATTGGTGGGAAACTTTGTGAGGCTGAAGACCTTGTACTAAACCGTCTCAAAGCACACCTTGGCGTGTTTGCGTTGGCAAAACAGTCAGGTGTGATCAGTCCTGACTACTCTGTGTTTCGCAAGAAGATTTCCGTGAACATGAAATACTTTGAACACATACTCCGTTCTCAAGCATGTAGACGTGAGTTGCGAATCCGAGCCAAGGGAATCGTTGAGGGTTTCTGGCGGCTATATACAGATGATTTTTATGACATTCGAGTACCTGTACCACCAGTTACTGAGCAAAATTTGATAATTGCTGAACTCGATCAAAATATTGACAACATCGATACCGCCATAGTTCGTGCCAAGCGTGAAATCGAACTGCTCAATGAATACCGCACCCGCCTGACCGTCTACGTAGTCACCGGAAAGCTGGATGTACGTGAAGCGGCAGACGCATTGCCCGAGATTGATCCTTTGGGAGCTGATGAACCGGAAAATACACTTGATGCTGACGTTGATATGGAAGAGATAGATGTCACTCCCGAGGAGGTTGAAGCATGACCACTGATACAACAGAGCGTGGCCTGGAACGCCTTATCTGCACCGCCTTGGCTGGTCATCCCTGTGAACCACTAAAAGAAAACACTGTAGGCGAGGGAGCTGCACCTTATGGTGGAATGGGCTGGATCGGCGGCAATCCGTATGATTATGATCGTGAATACTGTATTGACCTCGTGCAGCTTTCAACCTTCCTGCATGCTACCCAACCCGATGTGGCTGAAGCGCTGGCACTCAAGGAAGACTGTCCCACCCGGCGTTCATTTCTTGCCCGGTTGCAGGGTGAGATCAGCAAACGGGGCACCATTGAGGTACTGCGGCATGGAATAAAACACGGTGCCCATTATATAGACCTGTTTTACGGTACACCTTCAGCAGATAATAAAAAAGCAAAGCAACTTTTTGAACTGAACCGCTTTACCGTTACCCGGCAACTCAGATACAGCCGTGAAGAAACGCAGCGGGCACTTGATATCGGATTTTTTATTAATGGACTTCCGGTTTTTACCTTTGAATTGAAAAACAGCCTGACCAAGCAGACGGTAAGCGATGCGGTCTGGCAGTATAAACAGGACCGCAACCCACGGGAAAAACTGTTTGAGTTCGGACGATGCATTGCCCATTTCGCAGTGGATGAAAGTGAAGTGCGGTTTTGCACACACCTCAAGGGGAAAGCTTCATGGTTCCTGCCGTTTAACCGGGGTTGGAACGACGGCGCAGGTAATCCACCCAACCCGGATGGACTCAAAATAGACTATCTGTGGCGTGAGGTACTCACGAGGGAAAACCTGACCAGCATTCTCGAGAATTATGCCCAGGTGGTAGTATCGAAGGATGGTAAAACCGGGCGCAAGAAAAAAACTCAGGTCTGGCCTCGTTATCATCAACTCGACGTAGTGCGAAAGCTTCTGGCCGATGCTGAAGGGAACGGTGCGGGCAGGCGCTATTTAATTCAGCATTCGGCAGGCAGCGGAAAATCAAACTCCATAGCCTGGCTGGCGCATCAGTTGATCGTTCTGACAAAAGACGATACTCCAGTATTCGATTCAATCATCGTGGTCACAGACAGGATTCTGCTCGACCGACAGATCCGGGACACAATTAAGCAGTATGCCCAGGTGGGAGCAACAGTAGGTCACGCCGAGCGTTCGGGCGACCTGAAAAAGTTTATTGAAGAAGGCAAAAAAATTATCATATCAACGGTACAGAAATTTCCGTTTATTCTTGATGAGATAGGCAATGAGCAGCGTGGCCGCAAGTTTGCGATCATTATCGACGAGGCCCATTCCAGTCAGGGTGGACGCACCAGTGCAGCCATGGCCCAGGCACTATCAGAGGCAGGTGAAACGGGTGAGGATGAAACCTATGAGGATCAGATTAACCGGTTGATGGAATCCCGCAAACTCTTGCCCAATGCGAGCTACTTTGCCTTTACTGCAACACCCAAGAATAAAACACTCGAAATTTTTGGTGCACCCGACCCGCAGACCGATGGTACGGTTAAACACCGGGCCTTTCACACGTATACGATGAAACAGGCTATCCAGGAAGGTTTTATCCTGGATGTACTCGAGCATTACACAACGGTTGAGAGTTACTATAAAATAGCCAAGGCTGTGGAAGATGATCCGGAGTTCGATGTTAAAAAAGCACAAAAAAAACTGCGCCGATTTGTTGAGGGACATGACCACGCTATCCGGCTCAAGGCCGAGATAATGGTTGATCATTTTCACGAACAGGTACTGGCCCAGGGTAAGATCGATGGCGAAGCACGTGTAATGGTTGTAACCAACGGGATTGAGCGGGCAATACAGTACTATCACGCCATACGGGAATATTTAAAAGAACGCAAAAGCAAGGTCGACGCTATTGTCGCTTTTTCCGGTGAGCACGAGTATGGAGGAATTAAGGTAAGCGAGTCATCGTTGAATGGATTCCCTTCAAGCCAGATCGCAGCAAAGTTTCAGGAGGAACCGTATAAAATCCTTATCTGTGCCGACAAATTTCAGACCGGCTATGATGAGCCGTTGCTGCATACCATGTATGTAGATAAAACACTTGCAGGAATCAAGGCTGTACAGACGCTTTCCAGACTTAACCGGGCGCATCCGAAAAAACATGATGTGTTCGTGCTCGATTTCCTTAATAAAACCGCAACTATCTGTGAATCCTTTTCGGACTACTACCGAGCGACCATACTGGCTGAGGAGACAGACCCCAATAAACTGCACGATCTGCAGGCAGACCTGGATGGAGCGCAGGTTTACTCAACCGTACAAGTTGACGATTTCGTGAAGCGTTACCTTGCCGGTGCTGAACGTGATCAGCTTGATCCCATCCTTGATGCCTGTGTGGCAGTTTACCTGAGTGACCTGGATGAAGATGCTCAGGTTGATTTTAAGGGTAAAGCGAAGGGTTTCGTGCGCACCTACGGGTTTTTATCATCGGTGCTGCCGTATACCAACGCAGAGTGGGAGAAACGCTCTATCTTTCTCAACTTCCTGGTTTCCAAGCTGCCCGCACCCAAGGAAGAAGATCTCTCCAAGGGTATCCTTGATGCTATTGATATGGACAGCTATCGTGTAGAAAAACGGGCCATGCAGAAAATCCTGCTGCCCGATGAGGATGCAGAGATTGATTCAGTGCCAGCAACAGCCGGAGGTCATAAACCGGAACCGGAGCTTGACCTCCTCTCAAATATTATTAAAACCTTTAATGATCATTTCGGTGATATCCCATGGGCAGATGCCGACCGGGTACGTATATTGATCACCGAGACCATCCCGGAACGAGTAGCTGCAGATACAGCCTACCGTAACGCCCAACGGAATTCTGACAAACAGAATGCTCGCATAGAACATGATAAGGCACTGATGCGTGTGATGACAGCTGTCATGAAAGACGACACTGAACTGTTCAAGCAGTTCGTGGATAATGACGGCTTTAAACGCTGGATGACCGATACAGTATTTGGGCTGACGTACAGTGAGGGTCAGGCTCAGTCCCGCTGATACTAACTACAAAAGTGACACCATCATCGGGGGCAGGTCAATTGCTTCCTCATAACTTACTTGGTGCTTAATCTATCTTAGGGTGATGACTCAGTGACGATTGATCAAACTATTGCGCTACTATCAAGTATGGGCACTTGCATTACGGCTATTTTCATTTTTGTAACATTGCTTGAAATGTCAAGACAGAGAAAAAGCACTTACCTCCCAGACCTTTTCCCTGCCACCCAATTTTTCTATGCAAAAACAGCAGACCCAGAATCACTCAACATACCTACTAATTGGACCCCAAGCCCTGATGATGACACCTCAGAAGCCATGATTTATTTACTAAATTTTCATAACATTGGAAATGGTGCTGCGAAAAATATTGAATTTTGCTGGAACATAGATCTAAAACACGAAGTGGATAGAATCAACAAACTATGTATTGAATACGGCATTAAGGTAAAAATAGAAATAGAAGACGACACTTTGCTCAACATAATAGAAAATGGCGAATTTAAAATAACAGTAGGTTCAGGCTATTCCTGGGAAATAAACATTGACCACTTACTTCCATCATCAATCGACAATACTGGCACTAAAGTTATGCTACCACTCACATATATAATTTTAAGTTCTATCGTGATCAAATTACATTTTAAGCAGGTAGAACAAGGAATAGCACCGCAAGAACTAATATTTCCTTGGCTTGGCTTGACGCTTTCATATAACGACATCGGGGGCAACAAACACATAAAAGCTTTCAATGTGTCTGCTGAATCTCAAATATACTCTATTGACGAGTTCCAAGGTCAACTAAATTTGACGCAAACATTTGACAATAACTCAACAGCATTCTAACACACTATGCAAGCAGGCTAAAAATAGGCTATTTGTGACAGAACAAACAACTTCAAATGTTTGCTGGAACATTCTTTGACCTGGCCCCTTAAACGAGACCGACTTATTGGTGAGGCTCAACTGTGAAATAAATTGTGAAGTAGACAGGAGAAAAAATGACACCTGAAGATCTTAAAAAAATTGCGGATTTGTTGGCAGGACAAGATTTTTCCGTCCCTTGGTGGTCTTATGTTTTGATTTTGATTTTTTCAGGAGCAGGATCATTCTTTGCTCCTTATTTAAAACGGAAAGGGGCAAATTTAGCAACCCAAGAGGATATTGGTAAAATCACAGATGAAGTTGAGGCTGTCAGACTTTCATACACAAAAGAAAGTCATCGTTTTCAAGTTGCTGCATCCGGGTTATTCGCAAAACAAGCAGAAGCCATAGAAGGGATATATCATCTCATAGTAGATACAGAAGAAGCATTTAAGCGATTCGTTGATTTCACGGAAGGTGAAGGCGCAGAATCAAAAGATGCTCTTAGACAGGATGCGGGTAGATTACTTTACAATTTTTTGGTTAAATATAAAAAAAACAGAATATATTTTAGCAAAGGGGTATGCGATAAACTTGCCTCATTTGCTGATTCAATATATACGGCTTCGTTACCATTTTCAATTGCACTAACAATGAAAGATAACGGAGAGACAATAAAAGATTTTACTGATATTTGGGTGAGGACTAATACAGACTTTATGGAAAAAATACCCCGTGTGAGGGAATCCATCGAGGATGAATTCCGGCGACTTCTTGGTGTGCAAGACATAGCCGAAGAATAAATGGGACAGATTTATTTTCAGAGAGCAGAGGTTATAAAATGTCTATTGCACAATTCCGTGACAAGATAAAAGCTAAACTCCAAAAGGATTCCTGCCCGTCTGGGGTAGGCGATGAAGCCGATTTTGAGAAAATCTTTTTGACCCCTCTTCTCGTGCGTGCCGCAAGGCAATATCCTGATGTACGTGTATACACGCACCCCTGGAATAATAAAATCCGTTGTAAACCGGATTGTGAGACCGCACGTAAAAATCAGGTAGTTGTGGGGTGCCCGAAATGCTGGGCTGCTAGTAAAAAATGGGCATCTGTTTTTGCATTCGGCACCAACAACACATTTGACATTGTCGCTAAAGATGAATCTGGCAAAACCCTCGTTGTTGAAGCCAAGCTGGTACACAACAAAAACGGCAGACTACCGAGCGGTGACATCCAACGCATGTTCGGACAGTGTTTACTTGCAAAAGCCAAGCATAATTTTGTGATAGGTGTGTGCGGAGTCACAGGGGGGCTTGATTTTATGTGGGACAGTGATACCCAGCAAGTCCGAAGCTTGTTTGAAAAATTCGGGATTGACCTTATATTCCGAACTGTCAGTTGAAGATTTAAGCATACAGAATCAGGGGCATGCTCTTGGGCTGAACAAGAAATTCGGGGACACCATACTAGTTTCAACTGTTCTGATTTTTAAGAATTAGTGCTGTAGTCCGGACTATTTCGAAATCAGTTCGCAACTGACCATTTTCATCAAAGCATATTCCTAATATGTTCCGAAAAAAACAAGAGTTTTTGTTGAATCTGGGGGGGTGGCCTGCGCAAGCACCTGTAATTGCTTGTGAAAAAAACTATTGACAAAAAGTATCATAATGATACATTTAAATAGCTTTGCCGAGATAACTTTCATCCTGTACTAGAGTTGTGAGCAAAGCTTTCTCTACTTGATCCGGGATATTCCATATGGAAAAACAAAAACCTCACTATGATCTCGCTAGAATTAAAGAACTTTTAAGCAGCGCTACCACTAGACGTGTGACAGAAACATCTCAGGACGGTGCTAAGGACCTTGGCTATATGGATATCTCTGCCATGCTAGAGGTTATCGACAAGCTCTGTGCCCGGCATTTTTATAAAGCCATGACATCCATTCACAATAATAAACTTTGGCAGGATGTATATAAATTTACAGATGAAGAGAACAGACTGTACATCAAATTACAGCTTTCGATAGATGAGAGGGAGGGAGTTCTTGTTCAATTCAAGGAAGATACGAGCGTAAAATAAGGTGAAAGATACGAGCTCAGAATAAGATGAAAGAGAGGGTTGAAATGGAAGCACAGACATGTCCAATTTGTGGCAAAGGATCGTTGAAAAAAAATGTTAGGAAGAAAACCTTCGCCTATAAAGATTCAACCGTGACCGTGCCTGATTATGTGACCTTCAAATGTGGCGTATGCGGCGAAGCTATTGTTGATAATAAAAGTTTAATAGCATCAGGCAAGGTTTTGAAGGAATTGCAACGTAGGGTTGAAAAGCTACTCAGTGGTGAAGAAATCAAAGCTGTCCGTAAAAAATTTGGATATACCCAGGAAGAGTTTGCGGAGCTTATCGGAGGTGGCAAAAAGGCCCTTGCCCGGTATGAATCTGGTAAAGTATGTCAAAGCCGGGGTATGGATAATTTATTACGCATTCTGGATGCCTATCCTTATACGGCAAGTGTTATAAAAAAGGATTATCATTTTATTAATCATTCCGAAGGTAGTGTTTTGTATTCAGATGTATGGGATCAACGGAGCCAATACTCGGATCAGGGGATAGATTCCTTACCAGAAATGCAGGAGGCCAAATATGGAACATAGTTTCCAAATTATAACAATCCGTCAAATTGAGGCCTATTTTGGATTAAATCTCCAGTATAAACATACGGGCGATAAACCGATTGAAATTAAGCATAATATCGAAATCGCATCTGAGCTGAAGGCTAAGACGCTTCATGTTAGGGTGTCCATCTCATCAGATGGGGCAAAGCAACCATTTCGTTTTAATGTTGTTGTGGAGGGGATTTTTTTGTTCAAGGATGACATTGCCAAGGATGATCTTGAGCGCCTTGCACACATAAATTGTGCTGCAATTATTTTTCCCAATATCCGCGAGTCTGTTGCTGATTTAACAAGACGAGCTCATATTCCTCCTTTTCATTTATCACCTGTCAATTTTGTTAATCTACATGCTCAAAGGAGGGCTTCAGTAGCAAAAGCAGTTAAGAAGAAGATCGCTCCAAAGAAGGTTGCTTTAAAAAAGGCCGCTCCAAGAAAGAAAGCTTTAAAGAAGAAAGCTTGATTAGTTGATAGCGTCATTTAATATGCAATCTGTTGGTATTTTTGATGGTACCTATGCTTTTTGATATCGAGGAATAAAAGTATTTTCAGTATGTTATAAGCAGTATTCGAGTCTGCGCTGGGGAGCCAATTTGAAAAGCCCGATTCCGTGAGGAGTCGGGCTTTTTTTATTTAAATTGTATGTAATGATTTTTTGAGGGCAGACGTTGTTAAGAGTGCCCATTTTTGGGTTTAATCAGGAATTCGCAGCCGCCTTTTTCATGCGTGCGGTGTTTGAGACACTTGATTTCAACTGAGTGCGTTTTTTCCATGAGCATGATCTGGCGGCGGCAGATGGTTTCACAGGGGTTTGTTCCGAGGCCTATTTCCTCTGCAAGGGCGGGGAAAGAGCAGTTTTCAACCGTGCTGCATTTTGTCTGGCCCTCGATTTTATGAACCGAGCGCTCTCCGGTTGCGGAGTTGATTAAGTTCTCGTATGAAATGATGGCTCCGGTTTCAGTGGTAAACTGCAATTGCATTTGTTCCTGCAGGTATTCGTCAAATGCTGCCTCTCCTTTTTTCACACCCAGATGTTTTGTCAGGAAATGATACACTCTCATCTGTTCGCTGCCGGCTGTTTTGCATAGGGCTTCAATATAGTCCGGAAGCGGGATATCGGGCGCCGCTTTTTGTCGGTTCTCAGGTTGCGCAGCAATGCTGTTTAGCACATCGCGAGCGAGCGTATCTGGCGGTTCCGGGCAGGTAATCTCATTAAGTAGTTTTTGAGTGTGTTTGAACCTGTTAAGACGTGTGCTGCACTCGTCGCAAGACGTCAGATGTTTTTCCATGCGGTCGCTGGCGTCCGGGGAAAGGGTTTTGAAAAGGTAGCCAATGACGGCGCTGTCGGTTTTTTTACATTTCATCGTTGAAACTCCGTTTTTCTGCCAAGACGGTAAGCTGCTTAATCCCCTTGTGCAGGCGTGATTTTACCGTTCCCTCGGGGATGTTCAGAACGGCTGCAATATCTTTGATCGAAAGATCCTCATAGTGCTTCAGTAAAAGCACGGCCCGAAATTTTTCCGTAAGCTCGTTGAGAAGCTCTTGTACCCTCTGGGCCTTTATTTCCGTTAGTAATACATCCTCTGGTGTATCATGAGCCGAGCCATGCCGGTTAATGATTTCGTCATCGGTTGCTTTTTCCAGGGCATACGATTTTTTCTTTCGCATATCAAGGCAGGCATTTGTGGCTATGCGGTAGGTCCAGGAGGAAAAAGGGAACTCCTGATTGAATGTTGTGCGTGCCTGATAAATGCGCATACATGTTTCCTGAAAAAGATCTGCGGCTGCGTATCTGTCCCCGGTAAATCGACAGAGATACCCAAACAGGGGTTTTTGATGCCGATTCACCAGTTGTTCAAAAGCAGCATGATCGCCGGTTAGTTTAACCATTGTCATGAGCTGCTCGTCATTGTAGGTTTGCTGCTTCATGTTCGTGTCCGCTAAAGGTTAATACGACTCTGCTGCCTGAAATGTTCCCTTATTTTAAAAAAATCGAACTTTTTGCGAATGTAATTCGTAATAACATGTATGGCTGCTAAAACCATGTGCAGCCAGGGTGTATAAAATACCGGCTGTCAGGCCACATACAATTTACATGAGAAGTCTGTTTGGTCAAGATTTAAAATATTTTACACTCAGGTTTCAAGGGAATTTATAGTAGATTTTTATTCAATTTAAGAGTAGTAATCTCTATATAAGGAGTAATAATGTCAAAAGGGTATATGGGAACAATTCTGCGGGTGAACCTGTCAACCGGTGCTGTTGTTTTCGAAGAACTGGCTGACGATTTGAAACGGCAGTTTATCGGCGGCAGGGGCTTTGGCGCAAAGATTCTCTTTGACGAGCTGAAGCCGGGTGTTGACCCTTTATCTCCCGATAATAAGCTTATTTATCAGTGCGGTCCTCTTGCGGGCACGGGTGCCCAGTCATGCAGTAGATGGATCGTTACGACCAAGTCACCTTTGACGGGTGGTTATTTTCGCGCCTGTGCTGGTGGCCCCTTCGGGGCGGAGCTGAAGTCAGCGGGCTATGATATTCTTATCGTCGAAGGCAAGGCTGCTTCGCCGGTCTATATCTGGATTGATGATGACCAGGTTGAGATACGTGATGCCACGCACCTGTCCGGCAAGCTTACGAATGAAACAACGGATGCAATTCGCTCCGAGCTTGGCGACAAACGCATCAAGGCAGCTGTTATTGGACCGGCTGGTGAAAAAATGGTGCGGTTCGCGGCAATTGTAGATGAACGCCGCACAGCAAGCCGCGGGGGTGTGGGCGCTGTTATGGGTTCGAAAAACCTTAAGGCCGTTGCCGTGCGCGGAACCCAGCGTCCGGATCTTGCTGATCGCAAAACGCTTAAGAGCATGGTGAAAAAGCAGATGGAGCGGGTAAAAACCGACCCGCGCATGCAGGGGTTCCGCCATTTGGGAACAGCCGCGGCAGTCGGGTTTTGCCATGAGCTGGGAATTTATCCGGTGCGCAACTTTCAGCGCGGAGTCATGCCTGAGGTAAACGGCACTTTGACCGGGGCAAAATTTGAAGAGCTTTTTGAACGTGACGCCTATTGTAAGAGTTGTCCCATCCATTGCGGAGCTGTTTATAAAGTGCCGCCCGGTCCGTTCAGCGGCGAGCCCTGCGAAGGGCCGGAATATGAAACACTCTATTCGTTTGGTGGAGAAATTGGTAACAACGATACAGCTATTGTGCTTGAGGCTAACCGGCTTTGCGATGACTACGGCGTTGACACCATGACAGCAGGGGCCACCATCGGCTTTGCCATGGAATGTTATGAAAAAGGGATTCTCACTAAAGATGATCTTGACGGCCTTGAGCTTACCTGGGGTAATCAGGCAGCCATCATGACTTTATTGAAGAAGATGCTGCTTCGGGAAGGTGTGGGTGATCTGCTCGCTGAAGGATCGCGCATGGCGGCACAAAAAATCGGCAAGGGCGCCGAGGCTTATTCAATTCAGGTGAAAGGACTTGAGCTTGCCGGCTATGATCCCCGGGGTCTTAAAGGTCTTGGTTTGAACTATGCTACGGCCCCCCTTGGCGGGAGCCATTGCGTGGGTCAGTGTCCGCAGGAGCTTATGGGCACAGGGGCTAATGACCGGTTTGCCTTTGTCGGCAAGGGCGCCATGGCCATGATGAATCAGGATAATGTGGCTGCTTTTGAAACCGGCATTGTTTGTATTTTTCCGATGCAGTTTAAGCTGATTGATTTACCCGGCTTAGCAGCGATGTTAAAGGCCGTAACCGGTATTGATGAGTTCGGCGATCCTGAGTACCTTACGCTTGTGGGTGAACGCATCTGGAATCTTGAGCGGGCATTCAATTGCCGTGAAGGATTTACCCGCGCCGATGACCGCCTGCCGGAGCGTTTCCTGCAGGAATCGCATGCAGAGGGCCCGCTTGAAGGGCAGAAGTTCGAACTTGAACCCATGCTTGATGAGTATTATGATGTTCGCGGATGGGACAAAACTACCGGCAGGCCGACCCGGAAAACGCTTGAGCGTCTGGGGCTTGCTGGGGTGGCAGATGAATTGGAGCGCTGCGGCTGTCTTGGATAAAATAAAACACTATCCACCGTTAATAGGAAATGTGACGATACAGGAGAAACCATGAACAATGATCAGTTTGTAAAAAATTATGTGCAGCCTTCAACCGCAGGGCTTGACCGCCAGTTTACCCTGCCCCTGCCCGATAGCACTCTGGAACAAACCGGAGAATTTATCGTACAGAGCCACTGTGAGTCAACCTATTCAACCAATGTCATCACGCGCTATGAACGCCCGGTGGACGGTATTCGGCTCGTGGAGGTGTATAAAAGCAGTCAGAACATGGATAGCGGTAAGTTCGTACGTTTGGTTGGAACCATGGCGCTGCTAAAGAGGGGATACCCTTTTCTTTTTCTTGATGCGGCGGTTAGCAATATCAACATGCAGACCGGTGAGGCGGCTGATTTGGGAACCCGCATGGCAATTCATATGCCTCAGGCCTCTGAGACTGGCAGGGAGGCGCTTATGGAAAACTTATCACAACAGGCTGACGCAGCAAAGCTCCCCTGTGGAAGGGTTACGATTGATGCTCTACCGCCGTTTTGGGGGCCCTTGTGGCATGTGCGCCGCGATGGTTTGGATCTTGACGCGATCACTCAGCTGCGAGGGTTTGCATGGAAAGCCTACCTTCAATACTGTGAACAAACCGCTGCGGCTGAAGATTTTGATTACATGCCCGTGCAGCAGCAGATGGTCATTAAAAATGCTAAAGCAGAATATGGCCAGTTTGTGCGCATGGGTCTTGATGTGCCTGCTGAGGTGCAGGCAGCCTTTTTCAGCGTATTGTGCGTGACGAACTGAACAGACATGCGATTAAAATAAAAAATTTAACAGCAAATTTATACAAGGAGAAACAGGAATGGCACAAGGCAAGGAAATCAAATCAGTCGTCATTACCGGTAGTTCAAAGGGGCTTGGTCTGGCACTGGCAAAGGTTTTTCTGGCGCAAGGCTGCGCAGTGGTCCTTTCGAGTTTTGAACAGCAGGAGATGGACACCGTAGCTAAAGAACTTGCCGCAGAGTACGGCAGCGATCGGGTGAGGGCATACAAGTGTGATGTCACGAAAATCGATGAGATGGAAGGTCTGTGGAAAGCGGCGCAGGACGCATTCGGCCGGGTTGATATCTGGATCAACAATGCCGGTATTACCAATGCCTTTCTTGATCTCTGGGAGGTTGAGCCGGCGGAAATAAGTGCTATTGTTAACACCAACATCGTCGGTACGCTGTATGGTATCCGGGTGGCCATGCAAGGTATGCTGAAGCAGGGCGGTGGTGCCATTTACAATCTGTACGGATTTGGTTCGCATGACGAGCGCAAACCGGCCGGTCTCACGACCTACGGCTGTACCAAGCGCGCAATCCGTTACCTGACGGAATGTCTGGTTGAGGAGACGCAAGGCACGCCTATTCTGGTCGGGGGGCTTATGCCCGGCACCATCATTACCGACTTTATTATCAAGATTCTCAAATCGTCACCCAAGGAAGACTATGACCAGATGGTAAAGGGCTTTAATCTCTCCGCTGACACGGCTGATACTGTGGCGGATTTTCTTGTAAAAGAAGTCCTGAAGAATACGACCAACGGTGCCGAGATTACCTGGATGACCGCAGAGAAGTTCAAAGCCAGGATGGCAGATCCGTACTACCAGAAAAGAGATCTTTTTGCAGGTTTGGATCTTCAATAAGCGGCACAGTTTTTTGTAGTACAGCTATTATCGGACTATTTCACGCATGCACCCGGGAAAGGTAATCTTCCGGGTGCATGTTTTTTTGTTAGGCATTGATTAATGTTAGTGTGCTGCCGTTCCCGACAGGCTTAAGGCGTTGACATGCACGGCTGCGAAGGGTATACAATGTCGCATATGTGCGGGATGCATATATCTGGAAAATCTGTTTGACATATCCGGCGCATGAAAACCAGAAACTGAAGGAGATACAGAATGAAAAAGGTAGTGTTGCTTGCGTGTTTGGTGGTTATCGTTGCATCTAGCCAGGCCATGGCATCAAAGGCGCTACAGCTCAGCCTGACCCCGGATATTGCCTTGCATGGCAGGGGCACGAGGATTAACGGAGTGTCCCTGAATATCTGGGGTGAAAACCCGCAGACATCGTTTGCCCTGGGTATTGTCAACGGTTTTGACGATATGAGTAAAGGTTTTAGTCTGGGGCTGCTGCTCAATTATTCAGATAGTTATACGGGTTTCCAATTGGGATGTGTCAATTATACGACAGGCACCTTTTTGGGGGGGCAACTGGGTATTTTTAATTACACGGTTGGTACGATGCAAGGGGTGCAATTGATCGGCGTGAATTATGCAGGGCGTCTTAGAGGTGTTCAAATTGGTCTTATTAATTATGCCGCAGAGGTGGAATCAGGTGTTCAAATTGGTTTGATAAATATTATTCCTTACAACACGTGGTTTACCCGGTTCCCGGACCAAATTGCACCTGCGATGGTGCTTCTTAACTGGCGTTTTTAAGAATAGGTTTTTTGCGATAATTGGGCAATACAAAAGGCTGCCCCTTTTCAGTGGCGGCCTTTTTGTATGTAAACGGGACAGGATTTTCAGTCGTTTTTTATGAGCTGGTCCAGCATGGTTTCGCTGAGAAATTCAGTGAACTTGATCCCGACCCTGCATTCTTTGAACGCTTTTTTGACCCACATGATTTCACCTGAGTTCGGTATGCTCATAATTGTTTTGGGAATAAAAATTTTTATGGTAATAGGCATTCCTTGCACAAGCGATGATGTTGCTCCGAAATGCAAACGCGCACCGGTTGCACTCAGGTCTGTTAGCCTACATTGATGCTCTTGGGCATCTTGCCCTTTAAGGCTGACTACTGCTTTAAGGTTGACGTTAGAGCGCTGTTTGAGGCGCAAAGCTTCCTGGCTTGCTGTACTCATTGTTGATTCTCTCCTGTTTCATGCCATTTGATTATTTTGAAGTCGATGTCCTATCGATGCTCTATGAGCGGTTTGTCAGCGAGGAGTATCGCTGGATTTTGCTCACTGTGGATTATATGGGTTTTCCGGAAGCCCATTCTTTACGAGCCGTTGCATCATGATTTCGCTGAGAACGTCCTGAAAACTTACTCCGGCATGAATTTCATTGCGTTGCTGCTTTACCCACATGATTTCACCTGAGTTTGGTATATGCATAATTGTTTCGGGGATAGAAATTGTTATGTCAACACGCATGCCGGGCTTGCACGATGTTTTTGTGTCGAAATGCAAGCAGGCACCGCTTGCGCTCAGGTTTGTTATTCGGCATTGATGTTCGTGCGTTCCATTTCCTGCAAGGTTGAGCTCTGCTTTGAGGTCAACGTTAAAGCGTTGCCGGACTCGTTTTGTTTCGTCTGACGATGTCGTCATGTCTATCTCTCTTTTCGTGCTTTTGTTTCTGACCGGCACCATGCCGACTGCCCGTACTATACAATAGAAAATGCCCTGAACTTATCGTGAACCTGCGCAGGCACGTTTCCCTGTGGACTCCGGCGCGCCTTGTGCTTTCATGCTATGATTGGTCCAGGGTTGCCCTTTTTTTTATTAGCGAAAAATATAGAATAATAATTAGCATTAGTCAACAGAAAATCATATGAATTTAGCTGTTAAAATTATTTCTTGACGACAAAATAATCGATATATTTCGAAAAATTTAAATTTTATATCCTTTCAGGTTTCGCTAATATACGCATAGGTTTGTATTTAATAATAATTATATATATGAAATATATTATTATTATATTGTATGACGCTTAATTATTAGAATGACCAGCAGGACTTATGCCTGCTGATGGTAACAGGCTATCTAAAATTGCCTGCACAGCAAGACATCTCACGGTTGCTGCTATCCTGGTTTGTGTGTTGAAAAAAAAAGGAAACTAAACTGCTGTTGCCCCGGCTGTTTAGTGTGACCGTTCACCGTGTACGCTCCATGTGTGCCATTCCAGAGTTGTAGAGATGTCGCGATTACTGCAAGGCCTTTTCCTGCAGCAGGCGACCCAGAGCTTTGTCTGTTGTACGAATGTGATTCGTGATCCATTCATAGAGGTCATAGCACAGCGACGCAGCCTTTAACTGTGCTCCCGTTCCATCGAATTCTCTTAACTCGTTGAGGTTGTCACGGAACTTCTGATGCGCGCACACGTGTTCACGCAGTGCCGGGTCGCGTACAACCTCCATGTAGCGTTCCTCCAGGCCGAAATGATTTTCAGTATATTTTTCAAGAAATTCAATCATTCGCCAGAGCTCTTCCTGGGCCTGTTTCGCGAGAATGGCCTGGTGCAGGCGATTGATGTGCGCGATAAGTTCGGCATGCTGGACATCCTGCCATAAAATTCCCGTGGCAAGCTCATCGGACCACTCAACGATTTTTTCGGTCACTTTTTTCCCTCCTGAGAAAGTATTCAGCAAAGGGGAATGTCAATGGACACTCCGCCCTGTATCTCTTTGTATCGTAGCTATTCCTGACTGTTGTTGCTCAGATACCCCGCGACTGATCTACCAGACGCTTGATAGTAGCGCGCATATGGTCATCCTGGTAAGGTTTGATGATATATTCAGCGGCTCCGAGTTCAAGGGCCCTGAGCCGATGTTTTTCACCGGCGCGGGAGGTGAGCATAATAATTGGTATTCGTCGCCATAAATCGCGGCTCTTAAGCCGTGCCAGCAGTTCGTAGCCATCCATGCGCGGCATTTCAACATCCAGAAGGATTATATCGGGCCTGCGCTCAACGCTTTGCAGCATTTCAATGGCGGCAAATCCATCTGAGGCCCTGAGGGCTTTCCAACCGCTGCCTTCCACCAGGTTTGAAACAACCTGACGAAAACTGATTGAGTCATCCACCACCATGACCGTTAATTGTTCGTGATCGCGCATGGATTGAGCCCATAGATGCGCTGTGGGAGCCGCCGGCACGGATTCGCCCGGAAGACCGATATCAAGGGGATTGACAATGAGTATGACACTGCCGTCTCCCAGCACTGTTGCACCCGAAACTCCACGTACGCGCTGCAAAAGAGATCCCAGATTTTTAACCACCACTTCGCGTTCTCCCAGAACCTCATCAACCTGAAGAGCGACAAAACGTGTGCCGACATCCACCATCAAAAGCGGCACACTGCCGTCATGTTTTTTTTCATCTGGAAGAGTGCCCATGAAACGGCCAAGGTGAATGTAGCAATACGTTTCTTTTTCATGCAGGATTTCCTGCGGGGCATCCTCGGCAGGAAGTTGTTCGGATGGCATCCTGATAATGCGTTTCAATGAACTGAGCGGAATCGCGTAGCGTTCTCCCCAAGCCTGCACCAGCAGAGAGCGTCGAATTGAAAGCGACATGGGCAGGTGTATGGTGAGCAATGTTCCCCGGCCCGGTGAGGACTCCAGGTTGAGGCTGCCTTGAAGCTTGTTGACTTGCTGCCTGACAATATCCATGCCGACACCCCGCCCTGAAACCTCGCTGATATGTTCGGCTGTGCTGAAATTAGGATCGAATATTATCTGGTAAAGATCGTTATCCGACATTGACCGGCTTTCTTCGGCGGATGCCAGGCCTCGTTCCACGGCTGCTTCGCGAATGCGTTCAAGCTGCAATCCAGCGCCGTCATCACTGATTGCAATAACGATTCTGCTGCCTTCATAGTAGGCCCGCAGACGGATTAAACCGCGTTCATTTTTCCCCAGCTCCCGGCGTTCCTCGGGCATTTCAATTCCGTGATCAATATCATTGCGGATCACGTGCATCAGTGGATCTACCATTTCACTAAGAACTTTTTTATCTATTTCAATCTGCCCGCCCTCTATCACGAGATCGACCAGCTTGCCTTGCGACTGCGCAACAACGCGGACAATCTGTCGCAGGCGGTTTGCAACCGAGGCCAGCGGAACCATCCGCACATCCATCAGTTTTTCCTGAATGTCTCCGGAAAGTCTGCCCTGCACACTTGATACTGACGTGCATTCGTTCATGATGGTAGTAATCTCATGTTTGAATGTGTTCATATCGCTTGCAGCTTCGCTGAGCTGGCGCAGCAAATGATGAAAGTCGGTATAGCGGTCAAGTTCCAGTTCATCGAATCCCTGGCGTTCTTGCATATCTCCGCCGGGGACGGGTTCTCTGCGATTGAGTCCGGAAAGTTCATACTCAGTTTCAAGGCGTCCGGACACCGTGCGCAGACGTTCAACAACATCGGATAAATTGTTCATGCGCCCGTCAAGAGACGTGAGATGCTGTTGAAGCGTTGAACGGTTTATTACCAGTTCACCCACTGATTTAAGCAAGCCGTCAATGCGGTCCTGCGATACGCGAACCTGCTCATCTCCTGCCGGGGACTCAGAGGGTTCCCGTGGTTCGGTTCGGCGGTCAGTGAGGCCTCTGCGCCGTTCACTTTCGAGGGTACTGTTAGAGGCGGAGGAGGTGCGTAGCTTTGCGGTCAACCGGGAATAGATGCTCTCAAGTACGGCCTGACTGGCTTTTCCAGCGGTAATATCCTCCAGCATATCAGCCCCGGCGGCAATCAGGCGCAGAGCTTCTTCGTCCATGGTCACAGCACCGTCGTAGAGCGCATCGAGTAGATCTTCCATGCGGTGGGAGAGTCCTGCCAGTTCATCAAATCCGACCGCGCCCGCGGAACCTTTTAGCGTATGAACGGTACGGCGCATATCCTGTACAAGCGCCGTGTTGCTGATATCCCGGCTTAATTCATCCAGCATGGCTCTGATCGCATTGAAATGATCCTCAGCCTCCAGCATGAAAACATCCAGCAGCTCTTGCGGTATTTTTTTCAGCCTGTTCGGGCCGCTTTCCAGAGACGGATCTGTAGTCTGAATGCAGGGTTCGGCTTTCGTATCAGGCGTCGTATTTCCGGGGGCAGGGGGGGCATTCCCGGTGGTTTGGGGCTGGGGTGGTAATGAGCTTGTTAACTTTTTCAACGCTGCCAGTAATTCATCACAACCGGCAAAAGAAGTGTTGTCGGGAGTTTCAGCGGATTCAATACAGTTATCGATAACATCCAATGCGGTAGTAAGCAGTCCGGTTAATTCTTTAGTGGGAGTTAGCGTTTTTTCCACCAGGGCCTCGAGTATTTGTTCCATTTCACAGGCCACGTGGCTGAGCGGCGCCATGCCGACCATGGCTGAAGCGCCCTTGATAATATGCATTTGCCGACGGGCCTCTTCCAGCTCCGTTCGACAGGTGTCATCGTTGCGAAACGTATCGAGCGCTGTACGTACCACAGGTAGATACCCGCGGACCTCTTCGCGATAAACCTCAAATACTTCAGGGCTGATTTTTTTAGGCATCGAAAATCTGCTCCATATTGGTGCGCTCAGCAGGCTGTTAAAATAGGCCTGTCAGTCGGATTCTTCTTATGTACAGCGCAAACGCTGCATTTGAGCAGTTGTCAATTATGGCTTGATCATCGCTGGAACACTTCCAGAAACAGTGCCTGCTTCGAATCAGGACATACGTAAACCGCCCGGAGATACTTATCAGTTTTAGCTTTGTTCTTCGTCCTCAGTTAAGGGACCAGCAGATTCTGCGGCTATTTCGGGGAGCTTGAATGTGCTGACCGAATTACGCAATTCATCCGCAAGGGTTGCCAGTTCATGTATTGATGAGGCTGCCTGCTTGGTGCCATCAGCTGTCTGTTGTGTGATTTCAGAAACCTGGTTCATGGATATTGAAATATCATCGGCAGCATGAGCCTGCTGTCTGGAGGACAATGTTATTGATTGAATCAGTTCCGCTAGTTGATTTGAAACGCTTTCAATACTGCCAAGGATTTTTCCGGCATCCTGCGAAAGCTGTGATCCGGCGACAACCTCGCGGGTTGTTTCCTCCATGGCTACGACGGTTTCATTTGTTTCGCCTTGAATAGCGGAAATAAGGCTCGCGATCTGGTCGGTTGCCCGGGCCGAGCGCTGGGCGAGGCGTTCAACCTCCTCTGCAACCACGGCAAAACCGCGACCCTGCTCACCGGCCATGGCTGCCTGGATAGAAGCATTCAGGGCCAGAATGCTGGTACGTTCGGCAAGGTCGTTGATAACCTGAACTATTTCGCCGATTTCCTGTGAGCTTTCACCGAGCCGCTTGATACGCTTGGAGGTTTCCTGGACACGTTCGCGAATGCGGGTCATGCCTTCAATTGTCGCCTGTACGGCCTTGGCTCCCTGCCGGGCACTTTTCAGGGACTTCGTGGCAACATCGGCTGATTGCTCTGAGTTCTCCGAGACCGCCTGTATGGAAACGGCCATCTCATCAATTGCGGCGGTTATGGTTGCAACTCCCATGGCGCCTGATTCATTACCGTGTGCGATCTGTTCAGCTGTTTTGTATATTGTGTTGGCTGAACTGCTGACCTGGTTCGTTGAATCCTGAACGCGGCGTATGATTTCACGCAATTGCGCAATCGTCATATTAAAGGCATCTGCGATGGCACCGGTGAAGTCTTCGCTGACTTCAGCTTCCTGCGTGAGGTCACCGTCGGCAAAGCGGCTGACATCTTCGAGCAGTTTCATAATGGCCGCCTGCATGCGGTCACGTTCCTCGCGGGTTTGAATAAGGATCACGATGTTATCAAGCATTTTATTCAGCGATCCAGCCATCATGCCCAGCTCATCGTTACTGGTAACCGGTGTTCTGGCCCGGTACTCACCCACACTAATTTTTTCGAGCAGGCGCATGATATGCCGTGCCTGCAAGGTAATGCCGCCCGAGAGTCGGGCCGCAAAGATCAAGGCCAGCAGCAAAGCGCATGCGGTTATGCACAGAATAACTATTTTTGTATCGCTCGACTGTTTTTCCAGTTGCTGTCGTGCTGCAGTAGTTTTTTGTTGGGCGGTAACGGCACATTCAGATAATACCAGTTTGATTTTTTCTACGGTATCGATAGAGCCCTGTTCTCCGAAGAGTTCTTTCATGGTCACGTCGGCTGCGATTACTCGTGATGCAGGGGTATTCTCCTCGGGGGTACGCTGTTTGAGTGAAGCCTCAAGAAGTGACAGGTTTTTTTCATATGCATCGATCGTTTTCAGAAGGTCATTGACTTTGCGTTGCGTTGGCGCATTCACGTTAAGCTTTTGCATTGCTTCAAGGTTATCGCGGATAGCGTTGAGTGTTGTGCGGGTTGTATCCCCGGTTTTAAGTGCGGCGTCAATGCCTTGCAGGACATACTGCAGCAGAAGGTCTTTTTCAGAAGCTTGAAGCTGCATCCGCTTATTTTCGGTTTCACGGGTCAGTTGGGAAAATTCAACATAGGTGTCAAACAGTTCATTAACCCTTGTGTCGACCTGTACCAGGCTGATGTAGGCGGATGCACTCACGAGCGCGAGCAATATGATGATAAAGCCGAATGAAACAATCAGCTTTGACCGGATACCGAAACGAACGCCGCTTGTTTTCATGATGGTAGCTCCTTGTAGGTGGTCATTATAGTGCGCGAAATTGCTGCATATCATTAGACAGCAGCAGGTTGTCTATATCCAGGACTGCAATTGATCGCTCATCCATTTCAAACATGCCGAGAATGTGTGGTTCACTGCCTTGCTGCCCGGTATCAGTCATAATCAGGTTATGCTCAGCGACATACTGCATACCGACAATACGGTTGACGATGATCGCTGTGCAGATGTCTTCTTGAAGCGAGCGCAGCAGGATAATGCGATCCTGTCTGCCAAAGTCAAATGGACCCATGCCGAGAAAATTTTTCATGTCTACCACTGATATGATATCTCCGCGCAGATTAGTAATGCCTAGCAGCCAGCCGGGAACATGCGGCAGTCTGGTTAGTTCGGGAACCATGCCGATTTCAGTAGTATTTTCAACCGGCACAGCGAATTCAGCTGTGCCGAGCGCAAAGACTAAAAATTGATGATGGTCTTTTAGCTGTTCCAAATCCGAGGTGCTGGAATCACTGCCTGTTGGCTCGAACGAGGTTTCGTTGCCGGAATCCTGCGACGGGTTGACCCAGCCTTCCGGAATTAAACGGGATAAGCGGCGTGCAAATTCAACCTTGTCTTCTTTCTCAGGTTCAAAGCCTGCAACGGTGCGCGATGGTTCTTGCAGGGGATCCGGCTGCTGAAGGGAAGCGGATGCAGTATTAAATGTGTCCGCAGAGCCGGAAGATTCAATGAGCGGTTCAGGTGAAATTGCTCCCGGGTTTTCTTCAATATCAAGACTGTCTGCGGCATCCAGCTCCGGGTTTTCTTCAATATCAAGGTTGTCTGCGGCATCCAGCTCCGGGTTTTCTTCAATATCAAGGTTGTCCGTGGCATCCAGTTCTGGGTTTTCTTCAATATCAAGACTGTCTGCAGCATCCAGCTCCGGGTTTTCTTCAATATCAAGGCTGTCTGCGGCATCCAGCTCCGGGTTTTCTTCAATATCAAGGCTGTCTGCGGCATCCAGCTCTGGGTTTTCTTCAATGTCAAGACTGTCCGCAGCATCCAGCTCCGGGTTTTCTTCAATATCAAGGCTGTCTGCGGCATCCAGTTCCTGGTTTTCTTCAATATCGAGGCTGTCTTCAGCTTCAAGCTCCTGCGCTTCTATCAGGGCCGTCTGGATCTCTTCCGGGTCAAGGGTGAAACGAGCCTTGCATGAGCTGCACTCCGCAATTCCATACTGAACGATATGTTCATATGGCACCCGGGTAAAAATTCTGCCGCATTGTTTGCAGGCAAACCGGATGAATTGAACGGAAAGAGAGTCAGTCATAGTGTGTCCATTTTTTATGTCGTATGCCAAAAGACGCGCGCGGCAGAACCCGGTTACGAGGTCTGTTCGCTTTAGCCCAGCAAAGCGCTGATGTGGTTGAGCAGGATTTCTTCATCAAAAGGTTTAGCCACGTATTCATCCGCTCCCTGCTTCAAACCCCAAAAACGATCACTTTCTTGGTTTTTGCTGCTTACTATAATAATTTTTATATCACACGTGGCTGGGTCGTTTTTGAGCTGTCTGCAGACCTGAAAACCGTTTTTTCCCGGCATCAGAACATCAAGCAGGATCAGGCTCGGTAGTTCTTTGGCAACCTGTTCCAGCGCTTCAATTCCGTTGGTTGCCGTAATAACCCGGTAGCCCCGGTTTATGAGCGGTTCAACCATTAGCTGCAGCTCGGTCGGGCTGTCGTCTACAACTAAAATTTTTTCTTCCGCCATGGACCGCTCCTTGCGTGCACAACTCGCATCAGAAAATAATTTCATCAACCACTGAGCTTAAATCGATTATAAAAACATTGCAGGCTTCCCGGCACTGATCGCCGGTTTGCGGTGAATGAAAGCAGGCAACAAACATTGAAAAATATGTCTCCAGCACATCCAGCATGCCGTGGCATACATCGTGAAAGGTATGCTGCCGGCCGGCGGCATCTGCGGTCCAGTTGCTGTACAGACTGATAATTGTGGCTGCTGAGAGGCGGTTTCCCTCGGCCTGCAGCAAACGCGCTCGCGGAAACATATCACCTGCCCGTACCAGGGCGCGCGACAGTTTGTCTGTATTGGCACCGGCCTCCAGGTGTTCTTCGGAGAACACTATAATTTCATTGATCATTTTCGGCAGCAGTTCCAACGCAAGCAGGGCTTTTCGTTTTTTTGCCCGCCGGCTGAATCCGGCTATTAACCTTTCAAACCGCCCGGTTTCGGACATTTGGGTCTGCAGCTGCTCAAATTTTGAGAGCAACAGGACTAAATCTTTTTCAAGATTTTTGTCTTGCTGAACCTGCTCGGACGTCAATTTTTCCTGTTTGCGGCCCGGGTGTCCCTCAATCGCATTCCATTCGTCAATCATTTGCAGCCCTTCCATAATCAGCTGCCGCCAGGGCGTTTTGACTGTGCGCTTGAGGGTTTTTACATGGTCATGAATTCTAAAGGTGTCTTTTTTCCAGCTCAGCAGGCGATAGAATGCCAGTTCTCCGATAAAACTGCCTGTTTGGGCATGGATAACTTCACCTTCATTAATACAGATAATTCCTTCCTCTCGATCACGCTTGACCAGAAGCGTGGCCTGATAGTTTTCCAGGCAAATCATCTGCACCAGCGACATCATTCCAATTTCCTTGAGATCACCTTCAGTGGCCATGTACAGCTATCTCCATTGCTTCTCAGATTCTTACACAACCAGGTGATCGCCCAGATGGAATCGGGAGCCGCATTTTTTACAGCGTGCGTGCTTGTCATAGTCATCCGGCCGCACATTTCTGAAAACAGTGCGGCAACCGGGGCAGCGCGAGCGAAACGGCTCCGTAGGTCGGGCCGGTGTTGCGATATCGTCGTCCTGCTCAAGTTCAGCGAGCAGTTTATCAAGTTGAGCTGTTCCTTCTTCGGCAACGGCGGATAGTGTCTCCGGTTTTGGTTCTTCGGGCTGCGCGTGTTGCGGGGGAGTCGGCACCGGTTGTGTATTGTCAGGCGCTGGTAAATCATTGGCGCGTACTGAAACCGGTTCTGGACTTTGCGGCTTCAGTCGGGCGCTGCTATTTTTCTCTTCAGCCGCAGTGCTTTCCTGATCGGTGTCCGGCAGAACAAGGCCGGCAAGTTGTGCAGCCAGCACTTCTGTGTTGTCGTCAGTAGCGTCTTTGTGTACGGGCCCGGTTTTTTGGGTCGCTTTATTGTAGGGTAGGGGTGCCTCGGGTGCTTTTTTCTTCGGCTTGTGAGGAGTCATCGGAATGAGCGCGGGTTTTACATATTTGCGGACTTCGGACATCAAAAGGTCAGGCTCAAACGGTTTGGTGATATAGTTGGCGCAACCGGCCATTTTACCGCGTACCTTGTCAAACAGACCGTCTTTGCCGGAGAGCATCACCACGGGGATGTGCTTGGTGTCTTTGCTGTTTTTAATGATTTTACAGAGCTGGTACCCGTCCAGCTTCGGCATCGCAACATCGCACAGGATTAAATCAGGGTTCTCATCTTTGAGGATGGCAAGTGCTTCAATGCCGTCGGAGGCTACGACAACCCTATAGCCCTGTCCTTCCATGGTCATGCTGACCAGTTTGCGGATGGTCGGGCTGTCGTCAACCGCGAGAATAGTTCCGCGCAAGGTGTCAAGCTGCGTGTCATTAGTCATAGGAACAGTTACATCCTTTACTGCACGGTTATCAGGCTGTATGCATTGTGCCGGACGTGCATATGTGCGAACAGGAACATTGTATCACAGCCACATCATTATCTGTTGCAGACAATCGGCAGCCTATTCAGGCACAGTGCCGTTACGTCTTCGCCATATAGTGTTATCGTTCAAAATGAAATTTTGTTTAATAAGAAAAAACGGCATCTTGGGCAAGCTGTCCGTTAAGTGTTTCTAACCGGATAGAGCTTATTCCTGGTCCGGATACACGACATGTGTGGTTGTTATTTTTTTTTCAAGATATGCACGCAGTCTTGTTTTAATCACGGAGCGCACCGGCGGCACCAGCAGCGCAAATCCGGCAATATCCGTAAGCAGTCCGGGCGTAATCAAAAGCGCACCGGCAATAAGTATTAAAAGGCCGTTACAGAGTTCATCAGCCGGGAACATGCCGGATTGAACCTGCTGACGTACGGTAAAAAGGCATTGAATACCGGCAGTGCGTACCAGGATTGCTCCGGCTGCTCCGGTGAAAATAATCAGCAGTATTGTATCAAGGACGCCAATATGTGATCCCAGCTTGATGAGAAGCGCAAGTTCCACCAGCGGAACCACGGTAAAAAGCAGGAGTACTTTTAACATCACGTTAAACCTTTCTCAGAAAGATTCCTTTAAAAAATCAATCGCCTTTTTGTGGCGGGCGGCTATTGAGCGAGCCGGAGCCGTTGCCGCAGCGATGGTAAAGCGTGCCTGTCATAGTCGCGTGGATACTTTCAGTGCGCCCTGATAATTGTCAGATCATTGCCGGTTACATTGATGCGCGACAGGTCACACTCTTCAGGACCCAAAGCATGTCCCAGTACTAAACAATGCGTCTCTCGGTTTGTCAATTAAAAAGCAAAAAAGACCTGTGTCGTTATTGCTTTCCATCGCAATGTTGGTAACTTTTAGTTTCAGACTATGCCCTGTATGAAAAGTACTGCTTGACCCTGCGGGAAAAATGATTATATTAACTAGGCTTCTGAAATGATACTGAGACTGCTGTTTCGCAGTGGTCAAATCCTTGGAAAAAATTATATAAAGGTGGAAAAACCAGATGGTGCATCAAATAGAGCGTGATCCTGTTGAAATTCCCGATACGCTGCCCCTGCTTCCTGTGCGGGATATCGTTGTGTATTCGTATATGTTTCTGCCGCTGTTTGTGGGGCGGGAATCTTCAATCAAAGCGGTTGAAGAGGCCATGGAAAACAATCGGTTGATTTTGCTGGCAACTCAGCGCGACCCGTCCCATGACAATCCTGGGCCGGAGGATATTTATCCGGTCGGTACGGTTGCCATGATCATGAAGAAGCTCAAACTGCCTGACAACCGCATAAAAATTCTGGTGCAGGGTCTTTCAAAGGCAAAAATAGAGCGTTATCTGCAGACTGAACCGCTCTACAAGGTTGAAATCGAGAAAATTTCCGATGAGGTCACCGAAGAATTGACCGTTGAGATTGAAGCCTTGATGCGTAACGTCAAGGAACAGTGCGAAAAGATTTTGTCGCTCAAAGGGCTTGTTTCGCCAGAGGTCATGGAGGTGTTGGAGAATGTTAATGACCCGGGCCGCCTGGCAGATCTGGTAGCCTCGAACCTGCGCCTCAGCATTGAGGAGTCTCAGGCGATTCTTGAAATATTTGACCCGCTTGAGCGTCTGCGTAAGGTAAACGAACATCTCTCAAAGGAGCTTGAACTCTCCACCATGCAGGCCCGCATTCAGTCGCAGGCCAAAGAGGAGATGTCTAAGACGCAGCGCGAGTATTTTTTGCGTGAGCAGCTGCGTGCTATTAAAAGTGAATTGGGCGACTTGGATGAAAAAGCTCAGGAGGTCAGCGAGTTTTCAGAAAAAATCAAGAAGGCCAAAATGTCGACTGAGGCCGAGAAGGAGTCCCGCAAGCAGCTCACGCGTCTGGATCAGATGCATCCTGATTCAGCCGAGGCCTCGATTGTGCGAACATACCTTGACTGGATGGTCGAGATTCCGTGGAAAAAATCAACCAAGGATAAGCTTGATATCAAGCAGGCTGAAAAAATCCTGGATGAAGATCACTACGGGCTGGACAAGGTCAAGGAGCGTATTCTTGAGTACCTCTCGGTACGCAAGCTGAATAAGAGCATGAAAGGCCCGATCCTCTGCCTTGCCGGTCCTCCCGGCGTGGGAAAAACATCTCTGGGCCGTTCAATCGCGCGCGCGTTGGGGCGTAAGTTTGTCAGGATTTCGCTGGGCGGTATTCGCGACGAGGCCGAAATAAGAGGCCATCGGCGCACCTATATCGGCGCGCTTCCGGGGCGCATTATTCAGGGACTGAAACAGGCTGGTACCAACAACCCGATTTTCATGATGGATGAAATCGACAAGGTTGGGGCTGATTTTCGCGGGGATCCGTCTGCTGCGCTTCTTGAGGTGCTTGACCCCGAGCAGAATTTTGCATTTAGTGATCATTATTTGAATATTAATTTTGACCTTTCCAATGTGATGTTTATTACGACTGCCAATCTGGTGGAACCGATCATGTCGGCCTTGAAGGATCGCATGGAGGTTTTGGAGATTACCGGGTATACCGATGAGGAAAAACTCAAAATCGCGCGTCAGTTTCTGATTCCGCGCCAGCTCAAGGAAAATGGTATATCTGATGAGTATTTTACAATTTCTGATGAAGCCATTCTGACAGTTGTCAACGGCTATACCGCTGAGGCAGGTCTGAGAAATCTTGAACGTGAGCTTGGCAGTGTGTGCCGTAAGGTTGCCCGCAAGGTGGCCGAAGGGCAACTGGTGCAGCAGAAAGTTACCAGGAGTAACTTGCATAAGTTTTTGGGACAGCCCAAACGACTGGCGGAAGAGGAGCTTGAGACAAACGAAATCGGTATTTCTACCGGGCTTGCCTGGACTCAGGTAGGCGGTGAAATTCTCTATATCGAGGCAACGCTGATGCCCGGGAAGGGCGTGTTGGTGCTTACCGGATCGCTCGGGGATGTTATGAAGGAGTCGGCGCAGGCAGCACTTTCCTATGTGCGCTCGCGCGCCGATCATCTGGGAATCAGCCACAGTCTTTTTGAGAAAAATGACATTCATATCCATGTTCCGGCCGGGGCAATTCCCAAGGATGGCCCTTCCGCAGGTATTACGATCGCCACGGCTCTTATCTCCGCATTGACAAAGCGACCCACGCTCAAAGAATATGCCATGACCGGTGAGATAACCCTGCGCGGCCGGGTTTTGCCGATTGGGGGCCTGAAGGAAAAAGCGCTTGCGGCGCTGCGCAATAATATCAAAAAGATTATTGTACCCGACCGCAATCAGAAGGATTTGGATGATATTCCTGAAAACATCCGCAAAAAGATTAATTTTACGTTTGTTAAACATGTTGACGATGTGATCGATATCGCAATTGCCAAGCCGGATAAAGCCCGTGCCAAGAAAAAAACCGCCCGTAAAAAAACCGCTCCGGCAGGCGCGGCCAAAAAGAGCGCCGTCCCGCGCAAGAAAGCCGCTCAGCGCAGTCGGTGAATTCGGCCTGATTGAGCTGATCTCCCGCAGGAGCGCATGTGACCGTCCGGATGTTGAGCGGGCCATCGGTGATGATGCGGCCGTGTTTACCGGCTCAGGTCACGACCGTTTCCTGGCAACCACGGATGTCCTGAACGAATCTGTTCATTTCAGTCTGGATACCACTACCCCGTATCTTCTTGGTCGTAAAAGTCTGGCTGTGAATCTAAGCGATATAGCGGCCATGGGTGGGCGCCCTCTATATTATCTCGTAGGTCTTTCTCTTCCTTCTCACATCTCGCTTGATTTTGTGCGCGCTTTATATCGCGGTATGCAGGCTCAGGCCCGGCGTTTTAACGTTGTGCTGCTGGGTGGTGATACGGTTGCTGCGAGCGGCGGTCTTTCGATCTCCATTACGCTGATAGGTCGCGCGCACCCAGGTAGGATTCTGTATCGTTGCGGGGCCCGGTCTGGTGACTTGATCTTCGTGAGTGGAACTTTGGGGGATTCGGCTCTGGGACTTGCACTGCTGCAAAAGGGCGAGCGAGCTTCATCACGGCAGCATTTGATTCGCAGACATCTTGACCCTGAACCGCGTGTTGCCCTGGGCAAAGCCCTTGCCGAAGTAAAGCTTGCAACCAGCATGATTGATGTCAGTGACGGTCTTGCAGCTGACCTTGGTCATATCCTTTCCGAGAGCAGGGTTGGTGCTGAGGTGTATTGTGAACAATTGCCTTTTTCACGGGCTTACCGACGGCAGTGTCCACAACTGTGTTCTGATATATTTGCGCCTGCTTTGGGCGGAGGTGAAGACTATGAACTGCTTTTTACTGTTTCGTCCGATCGCCGGGAAGCTGTGGATGCATGTGCTCGTGAGTTGGGCATTGATGTGAGTTGTATCGGCTGCATTACAGACGCGGTAGGTCAATTGCGGATTGTTGATGCAGATGGTCAGGAGTATACGCCTCCTCAAAAAGGGCATTGTCATTTTTAACCATATAAAAACATGATACCATGATGTCATTCTGAGCGCAGCGAAGAATCTCTTTGTTAACGGCGTTCAGTTTTATTTGACAGAGTTTATTGTGTGCATGAGATTCTTCGTCGCATTGCTCCTCAGAATGACAATGACAGAATTACGTAGTGACAGTTCTTTGCTTTTTGCAAAATTACCATTTCTAATGCACAGGAAAATATTATGAAACAAGAAGATATCGAAAAAATTCTGCAGTCGGTCGCAGCGGGTTCAATGAAGCCTGATGCGGCTCTTGAGCGTCTTAAAACTCTGCCTTTTGAGGATCTTGGGTATGCCGCGGTTGATCATCACCGTAGCATCCGCCAGGGTTTTCCGGAAGTTATTTATGGTGAAGGCAAAACCGCCGCCCAGATCATCGGCATCATTAAGAATATGCTGCCGCGCAAGTATCCTATTCTGGCTACTCGGATAGATGCTGCTAAGGCCAAGCTGATTAAAAAACGCTACCCGAAAGCAAAATATTATTCTGACTCTCGGGTGCTGACGATCACCAGCGGTAAAATCACTCAGCAGGGTAAAGGCCTTATACTGGTGATATCGGCCGGCACTTCTGATATTCCGATTGCCGAGGAGGCCTTGCTCACAGCCCAGACCATGGGTAACAAGGTTGAACATATCTACGATGTCGGTGTGGCTGGTATTCACCGCCTTATGAGCAGGGGCGAGCAGATTCGTGCGGCGAATGTGATTATTGTTGTGGCCGGAATGGAAGGAGCCTTGCCCAGCGTTGTGGGTGGACTGGTGTCTCGTCCGGTTATCGCCGTGCCGACCAGCACGGGCTATGGAGCCAGTTTTGGCGGCATAGCGGCCCTGCTTGGCATGCTCAATACCTGCGCCGCCGGGGTAACCGTAGTCAATATTGACAACGGATTTGGTGCAGGATATTTCGCCAGCTTAATTAATCGTGGCAGCTGAAGTGTTAAGATGATCTAAGCAGCATCCACGGATTTTTGTATCTTTGCTTCCAGTTCGCAGCTAGTTTTTTTGTCCTGCGCCAGTCTTTAGATTTTCCTGCCGAAATTAAACGCGCTTTTCCTTTTTCATCTTCCGGTTGCCCACTGTCATAAAGCAGCTTCGATTTGACCCAAGACCAACATGCCCGACTGAATTATCTCGCGGTTGTTACCTTTTTCGATAGATTGCTCAAGCGGCCTTAGCACAGAGATAGTTTCTGAGAGCCCGATTTTTTTCATTTCAGCCTGGAGGGCAGTAAGGTCTTCAGGCGAACGGAAGCGTTGATCCGGGGAAGATGCTCCCGCAAGCAAATACCCAATGCGGTAGGCACTGGCCTCTCGATGTGAGAAACGTTGTTCAAGATCGGCCACTACGGTACCGTAGCCGTGGGCGATGGTATCTATGCTACAGTCGAGTTTCCGAATGAATGGTATACCTTGTTGGGCTGGCGTCATAAAGAGGTTCGCTATTGTTGCCGCATCACCTCCAGAGATTGAGTTTGAGATGCGGAAGAGTGTTCCCGTCCACAAACCCATGAACAGACAATTCCCTGCGACCTTTTCAGACAGCGGCAGTATGGGTGCGGTTTTGGGAGTGCTGGTGAGACAGGCTTCTAGCACGGCCTCCATGAGACGCGCCATTGTGAGTTTGTCTTTTTCCGCACCTTGCGGAGCAGGACAAGTGTTCAGAACTTTCATGATGCCTTGAAAGACTTGATAACCGGCTCTACTTACATCTCCTGAGTTCTGAGGCGTCTTGTTCATCAAATCTTGTAGCGGCCGGAGTATCGCGTCGCCGTCTGGAACGCAAAGACCTTCCATCTTTTGTCGCAATGCCTGAACCGCGTCGGGTAGTCTTGGCCTTTCTAGTTGCATCGGACTCGCGACACGTTCATACACAGAACTGGCGATCATCCTCCCAAGGTCAAAAAAGTCCTTCGATCTAGCAGGCTGGGTAATCGTAATTTCGAGTGCGATCAAACCGGGGCCTTTCTCAAAGGGGGATGACAATTCGAGAGATTTAATTAACCGGACGCCCCGATGGCCTACGGTCGCAACAATATCCTCGTCAATGAACCGAATAGCATTCGATTGCACGGCCTTGTCGAGGCAACCCAACCAGAATCCGAGTGCAAGAAACTTGGAGTCCTTGCTGTCCGGCTCAATTTCGTCACCCTGAGCATCAGATGGTTTCGTTTTGCCGAGTAACTTGTTGAACCAGTTCATTCCTGATTCTCCTTTCTCTGCATCCTGCGAACGACCTGCATCACTTGCGCCAATGGAGCGCCAGCGGAATTGGCGTCAAGTGAATGCTGTGTACGCCCGGCATGGGCGTGAACTTATGGGGTGCAAGTCCCCTGTACGGAAATCCGGTTAATGTTGAGATTAGCATTAGCAGAAGTACTAGCCGAAGGCAAGGGCGTAGTCGCGAGACTGGGTCTGGAGGAAGCCGGAGCGCAAAGCTATGAGTCGACGAACAGAAACAGCATATAAGGCCCAGTCTCCGGGTAAGTCAGCACAACATGACTAAGCCCCGGATTTGGGAGATAGGGTAAATGCTGCGGTTGTGTAGCGAAAGTTCACGTTCTTATCCGGGGAGATCTGCCCAATGAGCATTCGGGCTATGACACAGAAGCCAGCCAGTGAAGAGACCGGACGGGCTACCGGTTGAACAAGTCCAGGCGACTATCGGGAACACATCCGCCCGAAGTCGAGAAACGAATCAAAGGGAGT
>Ga0222677_1000027_pt1 | contig 106495 bp, 86 predicted proteins | sample AntAcemetagen935_FD_179846 | JGI IMG/M metagenome (GOLD analysis project Ga0222677, IMG submission 179846) | Saline water microbial communities from Ace Lake, Antarctica - #935 | ecosystem: Environmental > Aquatic > Non-marine Saline and Alkaline > Saline | place: Antarctica: Ace Lake... | reverse complement strand
ATGGCGCCCAGTACATTTAACTTGCATCTTAAAGAGTGTGAGTTTAGATTCAATCACAGAGGACAAAATATCTACAAGTTGATACTTAAAAGTATCCGAAATCGTCCTCTTAACGTGTCATGACCCTTATCTAATATCAGTTGAAGGCATAGTTACTGCTTGGCTTGCAGATAAATATTTAATGTAGTTTTGAGTTACGTTGGTATCATATGAAAAATACAGCTGATATTTGCCGTGAACTGCAGCAGGCGCTTAATGAACGAACGCCTGAGCTTGCCTGCCTGTATGCGCTTGAAAAAGCCGCAGCAGCATGCGGGACGATACGGGATGAGCTGTTTCAAATGATCGTCGATCTCATTCCGCTCACGTTTGCCTGCCCGGAACGTAGCGGTTGCCGTTTGACACTTGGTGAAAAAATATTTTTTAAGGGCGAATACAAAACATCGGACCAGATATACGGGGCAAATATTATAGTCCGGGGTCGCAAAATCGGTGTTTTACAGGCTTTCCGCGCAGGAGGTCTTCCCGAAGCAGGCTCCGATCCGTTCACGCCCTCGGAAAAACACCTCATCAGCATGGTTGCCAGCTGGACAGGCAACACTATCGAAGCCCACCAAGCCGCGCCGCCCGAATCTGAAAGTGATAACCGGCTCGCGCAAATCGTGCACAGCAATCCCATCGCAACGTTTGTCATAGATGCCCGCCACCGCACCACACACTGGAACCGCGCCTGCGAAAACCTGACCGGCGTACCTTCTGCCGATGTTATCGGAACCGGCAAGCACTGGATGGCTTTTTATGCACAGGAAAAACCGGTGCTGGCCGATCTCATGGTCGACCAGGTTCCAGAACAGACGATTATCGATTACTATGGAGGCAAGGCGCAACGCTCAACAATCATGGACGGGGCATATGAAGTAGAATTTTTCTTTCCTGACCTGGGAACCCGCGGCAAATGGGTTTATTTTACGGCCTCGCCCCTGAAAACCATCCGAGGCAACATCGTAGGGGCCATTGAAACCCTGCAGGATGTCACACAACGCAAGGAGGCCGAGGAAGAACTGCGCTGCGAGCTTGCCGGGCTCGAACAGGAACTCAAAGACCGATTCCATTTCCAGAGCATTATCGGAAAAAGCAGCAGCATGCAGAAGATGTACGCCCTGCTTGAAGACCTTGCGGCAACCGACACCACTGTGCTCATACACGGTGAGAGCGGCACTGGCAAGGAGCTTGTGGCCAAAGCCCTGCACTACAGCGGAGAGCGGGCGGCAAAGCCCATGGTAACAGTCAACTGCTCGGCGCTCACCGAATCCCTGCTTGCCAGCGAGCTGTTCGGCCATGTAAAGGGCGCCTTTACCGGCGCAATTAAAGACAAGGTTGGCCGCTTTGAACTGGCCGAGGGCGGAACGATTCTACTGGATGAGATCGGCGACATTCCGCCCGGCATGCAGGTAAAGCTGCTGCGCATACTTCAGGAAAAAGAGTTCGAACGCGTGGGCGAGTCAACCCCGCGCAGGGCTGACGTGCGCGTGCTGGCCGCTACCAACCACAACCTGGCCGCACTAGTACGTTCGGGCTCGTTTCGTGAGGACCTCTACTACCGCCTGAAAGTGGTCGATGTGAAAATTCCTCCGTTGCGCGAACGCCTTGACGACATGCCGCTGTTGCTGGATCATTTTATTTCCAAGTTTAATGAGAAGTACAAAAAACTTATCAGGCGTGTCGCCCATGAGGTTATCGATGCTTTCATGAAATACTCCTGGCCGGGCAACGTGCGCGAGCTGGAGCACGCACTTGAGCATGCCTTTATCCTCTGCCATGGTTCAGTTATCATGCTTAAACATCTGCCCGCAGAACTGCTTGAAACACCCCCACATGCCCCACCCGATCCGGTCACTGGCAGCCCCCAGTCAGCCGAACGCGTGCTGCAAGCTCTCAGACAAACCGATTGGAACAAGGCAAAAGCGGCCCGACTGCTTGCAATCAGCAGGCCGACCCTGTACCGACTCCTCTGCAAATACGAATTACAGAAAAAACCCGAACAGATGTAACGATACTTACATAAGTGTAAAGTTACGCTTATGTAAACGGACACATCCAAAAACCTGCCCCTGCCGTATCCCCATACCATTAATTAGCTAACATATTGTAAAAACTTTATTTTAAAAAAATATTCTTTCAGCAGTGTTCTGGTATCCTTCTTGTAATACTATACAGTGTAACTCACTAACTTTACACTCAGGAGCATTGCCATGCCAGACATTATGAAAAGAACAGTAGTAAATAAATATTATCCCTGCGGATCGCTAATGGCTGAAAAGCATCTGAAAAACGGAAAGCCCGACGGCGTAAACAAGTATTACAAAAAAGACGGCCGTCTATGGGCAAAGCAATATTGCATTAACGGCACAGAACAAAAAGTTGAATACTGCCTGCCAAAGCACCCGCCAAAACAGATTTTTATGTAGACCACCTTCCTACCTCCGGGCAATGGGCAGGGAACTACATGTTCCCTGCTCTCCCCTCCCTATTGGCAAGAAGCAGCTCGATAGCAATTTAACTGAATCTCATTTTTTTTGGATACAAAAAAACAAAAGGAAGGACCAACCTTAACCACTCAGCTGCTGCGGCGATTGCGGTACAACTCCGGATCAACAGCTTTGATCATGGCATCGCGGTCGAGGCTGCCGCCCAGAAACTCGTTGACCCGACCAACAGCTGTTTCAGGATCGGCAATCATGTCAGCGTAGCCCACGCGCAACATTAAGAAATTCTTCTGATTGTTGATCCAATATTCAAATTTAACCAGTTGCGCGCGAAAAAGCGCGGCCATCTTGTCTTCAGGCACACCCCCACCCGCTTGAACTCGGCGCTCAAGCATCTTTTTCTGAGATGCCAGCACTTCGGTCATGGAGCGTTCCATAAATACCACCCGGTACTGATAGTCCAGCGGCAGATCATATAAAAGACTGTATATAACCTTGACGACCATACCGCGCGCGCCCGGAACCCAAGACGGATCGGCCTTGGTTTTCTTGACCGGTTCAAACTCATAGTACCCGCGCGGGTTGTCATCGTCTTCAGCGCGGATATGATCGCAGAGAACAGGTATGCCGCCAGCTTCAATCGCCTGCATCATCATGGATGTGCCTGAACGCGGCAACCCTGATACGATAGTAATAAAATCGTTTTGCATGGTCGCCTATCCCCGAATCTTAATGAACGGTTTTGACAGCAGCGCAAAGATCATTGAGATTATACAGAAGTACAGAATCCACCAGTCAGTGCCGTAGATTTTTGAAATACGATCAGGATAGTCAATCTGAATGGAACGAACAGCCCCCTGCCCTGACAACGGTTTTTCAAGCGGAAAGAGCAGCGTGTCGAGCAGGTCACCCGCGCCCGGACGCAGGGAACTCAGGGGCATAAATCCCGTACCCGCGCTGAACGTTTTAGCATAGCTCCGGTCGCCGACAAGGAAGGAAAGAACATGCTCACCCGCTTCAAGTGGCAGCAGTTCCCAGTAGACCTCTGAGCGGCTAAATAAACGAACAGGGCCGGATACAACGCCCACGGCCTCGTTCAGGGCAAGGCTGATTTCGGGCCATTCGCCCTGCTGCTCCTGCAACTGCATTGTTACCAAAACGGTTTCACTGCCGGGAACCGGTGCACGGAACTGATACAGTGCTGCCATCTGCGCCAACACGAAAATCAATGGCAGGCTCATGATCATGACAGGAAAGAGGGAATACCACAGCAGACGAACAGAGCTGACCAGCAGGCGAACCTCAGAGCGCATGGTGACCCCAATGTTGTCCCTAAAGAGAAACACCGCCAGAATACTGGCCAAGATCGTATCAACAACCCGGCTGAAAGCACTACGGTTAGCCGTGTACATAAAGATAACAAAAACAACCACACCCAACACGGCTGAAATCAGCGTAAGCGACAGCCAGCCGGACAGCCATGCAGCCGGCGCGAAGACAACTGCAAAAGCCGCGTTGGAAACAGTATTAAGCGCAGAAAAGACGGCGGCGAGAAAACCCATCATTCAATATATCCCAGTCCCCGCAGCTGTTCTTCAACCGCACGTGAGTCATCCGGCGATGATTCAATCCGGGTAAGCTCCTTTTCAAACACAGAGGTCAAAAACTCCTCAAAACTTGTGTACCCGGCCGCATCTGCAGCCTTTTTTGCCCGTTCATACAGGGCCGTGTCGATTTTCACCTTTGTCATGATGGCTCCTTGTGCACAAACGTTAAAAAATATTTTTACCGGTCATGTTCCCGGGTACCGGCAGCCCAAAATGCGTCAGGATAGAAGGACCAAGGTCCGTAAGATCGGCAGTTGCCGAGGCAACCGGACGGTTGCTGAACAGCACACCGGGCAACTCAACAGGATCCATGCAGTGATCAGCAGACCAGGCCGAGGTATTGTCCAGCAGCATATCCTCTGTGATATCTCCCAGGCAGGCCGCCCAGGAACAACGATAATCACGGTGATACCCGATTATCAAATCGGGTGAATATGTCAGAGACGGGCCCTGATATATTTTATCAGCGCGATACACCGTGCGGATAACTTTCCGACCGTCAACATCACGAACCTCCTGAAGTTTAAGGACCAGCTCGTCAAGCAGTTGCTCGCGCTCTTGTCCCGGCTCAACAATACCGTAGACCTCCCTGCCCTTCATGTTCAGATACACACTGTTGATTCCCAGGCCGAACGCCCGGCTGACACGCCAATCGACATCAGAAAGAACGCCGGTGCAGTCTGGAGGCCCCAGATATCCGTTATCGCGCAACCAGGTATTGATATTAAACTGCCGCCTAAAATTGGAAAACCCGTGATCGCTCATAATCATGATATGAGCCTTGTCACCATGGCGCTTCACCAGATCGCCCACGATAGCATCCATGCGTTCATAAATTTCATGGATATGATTAAAATAGTGTTTGGCCTCAGGTTTACTGCGATAGGGATGCGGATCGTCAGTGTTCCACCAGAGCATATGCGCCTGCATGTCCGTACTCGAAAAATAGAAAAACAGCAGGCCGTCATCATAGTCACTCAAAGCGTATTCATACAGTGCCAGGCGCTCGTTTAATACCATGCCCGCCTGCCGAACGTATTCATCATCATTGAAAATTTTATTGGACAGGGCTTTGTGGTCTTCCTGAAAACCGGTGGTGTAAAAAGCACCGAGCCGGTCGCCAATACCCTTCACGAATCCGGGCGGCTCCGAAATATCAATGGCCGGGTTGCGCGGATCAGCGTTTACCGGTGATACGTACAGCTTAAAGATAGGTGAAACCTCCTGCAGGTAAAAACGCACAAGGCCGTTAACCTTCTGATCGGGAGTAATCGCAAGTGTTTCCAAATTGAATTCAATATCGACCCAGTCGCTCCAGTCTCCCTGCTTGAGCACAAGAGTACGGTTGTTGACTTCAAGAATTGCCGCGTTAGCGCTACGGTCGCGGTGCACCGTGCACGGTACCTCACTTGGCTTTGGCTCTTTTAAAAACGTATTGGACGGTCCCGTAATGGCAAAGGGGCTCGATGACTCACCGTCAAAATTCAGGCGCACCCTGCGGCCACCGCCTTCGCTCAGGGGTTCTACGGGCGCGTCTTCGGCAAAATACTGATAGGTTCCATAGGTGCCGAGCAGATCCGGTGTTCCCATACCGGACAGGCAGCGGTGGTTGCCGTGCGTGGACGGGCTGGGCGGATAATTTGATGGCAAGCAATAAAATGTTGAGGGAATACCGGCCGCATCCAGATAATTCCAAAACGGAATGCCTTCACGTTTCAAAACAGTCTGTGGCTGTACATGCTTAAACGGCCAGAAATCAAACTGCAGTTTATAATCGCCCAGTTCTACGTAACCAAGTCCGGGCATGGTCTCAGCCGCGGAAAAAAACGGGTACACCTGCCGCTTGGGGTCACGATGAATAAAATCAAATATTCCGTGCGAGCCGGGTCCGGCCCCATTGATAAAATTGGCCCAGGCCACCGGGCTCTGCGGAGGATTACTGGTTCCCAGACGACGGTACCCTCCGGCCTGACGCATGCGGCTGAGGTTAGGCAGGCGTCCCTGCTGCATCAGCAATTCACACAAGAAGGGATCAACACCGTCAAAACCGACAACAATAACCTTGCGCCCGTCTGCCCGGCTTACACGGGGAGGGCGCGCGAAACCAGGAAGCGGGTTCAGGGCCGTGAGGGCTGTTGCCGCAGCTGATGTTTTTATGAAATCACGCCGTGTATATTTTTTCATGGGTCATACTCCCGTTACAGGCAGACTATACAAGTCCGCCTACCATCTATTCAGGCTGTTGTGCAGGCGTATCGCCCACACTCCAGGCCTTACCATCCATGTGTGCCGGAACATCAACGCCAAATTGCTTCATAATCGTCGGACCGATATCAAGCAAACGGAGCATTGCATCATCAACCTTCCGATTACAGAAAAGAATACCGGGTACCAGAGACTGATCAACGCAGTGATCACCGCTCCAGGCCTTCATATTGGGATGAAACAATTGATCCGTCACCTGCCCCACTGCAGTTTCCCAGGAAGCTCGGTAACCAATGTGAAAGCCGACCAGAAGATCAGGCGCATCCTGCTTATAAGGACCGACATAGGTTTTTAGCGCGTTGTAAACCTGCTTGACAACCGGCTGGTCGTCGTGTTCCGGATCAATCAAGGTATTCAGTTTAGCTGCTATTTCATCGCGCAGGGCCGCAGCCTCCGCTCCGGAATCGACTATACCTTCGGCCTCACGACCTTTCAAATTCAAATAAAGGCCCGCCAGCCCGACCGCAAACGCGCGCGTTTGCGACCAGTCAATACCGACAAGGTTTTTCAGACCGCGACCCTTTTCCTTGAGGACCAGGTATCCATTTTGTTCAAGCCAGCAGTTAAGATCAACTCCATAGCGAAACGTATTGAACCCATGATCGGAAATAACCATCAACAGTGTCTCATCATCACGGCATTTCTGAAGCGTCTGCCCGACAATCCGATCGGCATTCTGGTAGGCTTCTTCAATCGCGTTTTTCACGGGCGGCTGGTAGTCGCCTTTATGAACGGGATGCTGCGGGTCGATCTGGCGCCAGAATGAGTGCTGCACCCGGTCGGTTCCGTCAAACACGCACACGCACAGGCCGCGGTTAGTTTTCTTAAGCGTATCAAAAAACATCTCCTCACGCTCGCGATCATTCTGACGGCACTGTTCCAGAAACCCTTCATCATCAAGGCAACGGTTATTCAAGGCCCAGCTGTCCTCTGCAAGACCAAGGGTGGCATAGCGGCCCTGATTTTTAGCAAGATAGGTTGAATAAATACGAGGATGGCTGACCGGCATCACCGGCTTTGCAGGGTCAATCTGCACAGGCGTGACATACAGGCGAAATTCAGGATTGATTTCCTGCAACTGAAAACGGCAAATACCTGATACTTTTAAGCCCAAAGATGCCCTGAACACTACCGGTATCCAGTCAGAATACGAACCGACAGTCAAGGTGTAATGTGAGCCGTTCACATGCAACTCAGCCTGATCCGTACCATTAAACTCAAGCTTAAACGGACAGGTCAGCGGAACAGCATCCTTGAGCATCGGGTCATCGGGGCCCAGAAGAGCAGCCTCGATAATTGATCCGTTTTTGCTGACCCGTATTACTTCACCGCCGGTGCTCTCTCCCTCGGCGGGCGCGACCGTTGTAAAGTAGGAAAAAATCCCCTGTGAGCCGCGCAAATCAGGCGCGCACATTCCCGAGAGCTGCACGCCATAGAATTTCTCCGGCGGAAACGTGATCGGCACGCGAAGAACGCTACTAAAAACACCGTTATCACCGAGTATTTTCCAGAATGGCACACTTTTGCGCAACAAGCGTATGTCAGGCCGGCCGATAGGGATATGGTAGCGGCCCAGAGACAGGGTTCTAGCCGAACCGTGAATTTCCGACGAGCTGAGTTTGGGCAGATAGGTTTGAGGATCACGGGTGAGGAAATCAAAAATATTATGCTTGCCGGGATTAACGCCGGTTTGAAATGATGACCAGGCTACCGGTGAAATAGGCGGAATAGTTGAGCGCAAAGGTTTAAAGCAGCCCTCATCACGCAGGGCGGCAAAATTGGGCAGCTTACCTTCATCAATCATTTTGGTAGTCAACACGTGATCCATGCCATCGAACCCAAGCACGATTGCACGGCGAATACGCGCGCGGGCATACACCTTGCGAAACCTGACCGCCCTGATAACAGCACGCACGGGCCAGGTAATCAGGATAATAAGCGCAGAGGCAACTGCAGCGAAAATAACCAGAAACGAGCCGGCAACTGCAAAGCCAGCTCCCGGACCGATATAGGCATATACCGGTGCAGCGAAAAAAACAACCAGAAAAAAACTAAAAAGTGTAAACCAAATACGCACGCGAATAACTTTCCAGAGAAAAATCAGGCACCATTTCTCACTACATGGAGCCGTATATTGTAATCATTATCATTAATATATTTATATACTGATACTTCCTGCTACGCAAGCCTGTTATACGGTTTTCACAAAGACCTTTGCTTCTTCTTTAAACATGCTTTTAATTTTCCAGCGATTATGCAACCATCCGAACCATTGTTCTGGATAGCGCCGCACGAGCTGTTCGATGAAATCATTATACTGCTGCACGGTGGCGAGCATATCCTTTGCAGGATCCCCGGTATCAATCGGCGCAAAAGGCTCGCCAAGCACCATACGGTGCCGACAAAACCCGGGAAGCTTAAGCATGTAGGCCGGGACAACCGGACAGTCTGTCTTACGGGCAAGAGCTGCCGGCGCAGCATAGGTTATTGCCGGATGCCCGAAAAATCCGGCCAAAATTCCATCGCGACCGGCATTCTGGTCATACAAAAAAACAACCATATAGTTTTCCCTGAGACGGCGCATGACACCCCGAAGCGTATTCTGATTGGGAATAATTTCCATATTGGATGTTTCACGGGCCGCGCGCACGTAGCGATCAATAAACGTGTTTTTCAAGGGTTTATACAACGTAGCAGCCTTGGGCAAACGCGCACCAAACACATACCCTGCCAATTCCCACATGCCGAAATGCGGCCCCAGTACAATAGCCCCCTTACCGAGAGAAAGGGCCTGTTCAAGATGATGAAAGCCTTCGACCTCGACGTTTTTTTCTATATCTTCAGGTGTGAGGATGATTGACTCTACCAGTGCCTCTCCCAGCAATTCCATCAAGGAGCGCAAAATGCGGCAACGCTCCTCGTGGGACAACTGGTCGCCGAAAGCCCGCTTGAGGTTTTCATGCCCCAGACGCATGCGCTCCTTGATGAGGCGACCTGTAACAGCACCCAGAAAACGGCCAAGCCTGATGGCTAGCCTTGCAGGCAAAAGCCGAATAAAAGCCGCTAGCAGCCAAACAGCACAGAATTCCAACAGGTGTCTGGTTTTTTTTCGAAGAATCATGGCAACCCTACAAATCCGGAAGCAGTTATCGTCTAGAGGTTCGGGTACCCAGAGGATAACCCTTAAAAATCCAAAGCGAACGTTTTTTTTGAATCGCCTCAAGTAGCGCCAGGCGCTCCGCATCCATGGTTCCGGGACAGGCCTTTTGCCAGCACTTATAGACACCTGATAAATCAATCGCCTTAAGCAGGCGTTGAAACATGCGCGGGATGCGGTCCAGCGCCAAACTTGTCTGAAAATCCAAAAGCGCCGGAGTACCCTCAGGGGTTATAAGAATATTGCGCATGTAGCGAATATCAAGATGCACAATGTTGCGCTCATGCATGCGCTGCACGAGTTCTTCCAAAAGCAGAAAAAAATCCGGGGTAACAACGCCTGTTCGACGGGATTCCTTCAGGGTTGTGCCGGGAATATAATGATATGCCACCGCAAACGGATTCAGGCGAAACGGTTCGGCCGCGATACCGGGTATACCCTGCAGCCGCTTGAGCGCCTGCAATTCGCGACGCACCATAAATTTGCCCAAGGTGTACCTGACCGGCACCTTGCAGGGACTAAAATCTTTGATCACCCAGGTTACGGAACCAATCTCAAACAGGGATAAATCTGCATTGGCCCAGCGGCCCCTGGCCAGCATACGCGGGGGATTTTTTTTAAGATCTTCAAGGGTAAACGGCATTATGGTCATGTATATACCTATCGTGCGCTTGTTACTGCGGGGCACACCGACAAGGGCCCTGCTACTCATGCACTTTTTTTTAGCTAGTATGGGCCGACACAACGGCGCGTCCATCAAAGGCCACATCATACAATATTTTACTGCATTGACAATACATTTTTTAATTCGTTTATATGCGAAAAAGCCTGCATCAGCGCATGCCATGTGCGAATCACACCCTTCCCCGTTTCCATTTCCGATCTCAAAAAATAAGCCACCCCATTGAATTATCTGATGTTTTTAAAACCCCTGCGCAATTGTACTTTTCAGACCCCTCTGCCACCCTTAACTGCCCTGCCGTATCTATCCAACAATACTTACCTTTTAAAAAAAATAAAATATTTCTTGACTTGCGTTGACATGATCATTTATTACTGGTGCTCACTTTGCAGCACCCAAATTTACAAAAAAACCCAATAATATAAGAACAAAACAGCGATGAGTCACACACAGCTACTTGAAAAAAATATTGAGTACCTACCGGTTGTGTATTTAACCAGCAGCCTGAAGCAGCTCTATGAGCAATGCGAAGGCCTCTCGAAAAAAAAATTTCACTCGATCCTGATCACCGGAGAGAGCGGCACAGGCAAAGAATTGTTGGCAAAGAGCATTCACTACAGTCGCTCCCCGAATGCCCCCTTTGTAACCATGAACTGCATTAATCTGCCGTTTGATCACTTTGAAGAAAAAATAAACTCCTGTATTGCAGCTCTCATCACCCCGACCAACAATGGCAACCGACCCCCGCATGCGCCTGAATCAACCCTGTTCCTGCGTGATCTCAGCAAGCTTGAAGTAAACGTAAAACAGGACCTCCTGGAACTGCTCTCTACCAAAATTAAGGCCATGGGAAAAAACGGGGGGGCCCCGGTACGGCTGATATTTTCGTCAAAAGAACCTCTGCCGAAAACAAGCACCCGTACAAAAGGCAGCGCATCCGTGGCGCTATTCAATCCATACCAGCTTACGATACTGCCGTTGCGCAGCAGGCGGGATGATATCAAACCCCTGGCGACTTTCTTTATAGATAAATACAGCAAGGAATATGGAAAAGATGTTGGCGGAATTCATAGCCGCGCCATGGTCCTTCTGGAAAAGCATGACTGGCCAGAGAATGTAAGCGAACTGCGGGATGTCATGGAAAACGCCGTGCTGCTCGCCGACGGACCCCTCATTACAAAAGACGATATCCGCTTTAATATTTCAAAAAAAGCAATTGCCCTTGAAAGCTTCTTAAGCCGTGAGGATTTTTTCACGCTGGAAGAAATAGAACACATTTATATCAACACTGTTTTGCGCCGCCTGAATAACAATAAAAGCAAAACAGCAAAAGTTTTAGGTGTCTCCCGCAACACCCTGCAGCGCCGCATTGACACGGATGAAAAACCGCCCGTGCGCAAAAAACGCCGTAAAAACCAGAATCAGCCGCGCCTTTTGTAATCTCCCGCAAGACCCTATACAGAACAGAACTGTCCAGCCCACACATTTTTTCAACAACCTGAAAGAGCCTTTTGGTAACGCTGCCAAAGCACAGCCCTATCAATCCCATGATCAAGAACATCCCAGGGCAGGAACTCATCAGGAGAGCGCTCCCGGCAGGCAATCGCAGCAGGATCAAAACCATTCTCCCTAAAGGCCCGAGCCCAATTACCCTGCAGCGCATGTGCGCTGAGCAGGATCGTAGAGAGTCGCCGGTCACCTGTGCTCAATAGTGCCTGAATCAGGCTCATTCTTGGCGAATCACAGATCAGAACAATCTTTTTTTCATTGCTCAAGGCTGCCTGTATGCGCGCCATCTTATGTTTAAGACCGTCAACCAAATCAAAAGGGTGCCACTGAAACGGCGTAAATGGTTTGGGCACAAAGGGACTGATACTAAGCGTCAAACGGCGCAGACGGTCCCTGCCCCCACATGCTGCGCGGTATCGGGCCGCAATCTCAATTGCCAGCTCCGCAATAGCGTCGATATCCTCATCGCGCTCACTGGGCAGACCAATCATGAAATACAGACGAATGGAGGTCACGCCATGGTCCGCGAACATTTCCGCAGCGCGCATAATATCACTATGAGAAATACCCTTGTCCAGAACATTGCGCAGACGCTGCGTAGCCGCCTCCGGAGCAATCGTAAATGTTCCATGCCCACTGGCTGCCAGCAAACTGACCATATCAGGGGTCAACGCATCCGCGCGCAGTGATGCTATGGAAACTTTTCCACCTCGCTCCACAATGGAGCGCATTAAAGGCTCAAGGTCGGGGTGATCCGAAACAGCCGCGCCCAGAAGCCCGATTTTTATCCCCCGCTCCAGAAAAGGATCTATCTCGGTTGACAGGCTCTCAAGGGAGCGCATGCGATACGGCGGATACAGACTGCCCACGGCGCAGAACCGGCAACGGCGCGGGCACCCGCGGCTCACCTCTACAAGCGCCATGTCGGCAAACTGCGTATGCGGTGTAAGGATACAGGAACTGCCATGACAGGTATTTAAATCCGCAGGACGTCTGCTTATAACCGGCAGCCCGGCCTGCGATACGCCCTGCATACCGAGCATGCGCGTGCCGTCGTACAATGGACTCACGCGCCCGGGAGCATAGATACCGCCGATATGTTCAAAATCTCCGGCGTGAAGCCTGCGCGTGCGTCCCCGCTGCATGCATTCCAACGCCTGCGAAAGGAATTCCGGCAGCACAGCCTCCGCCTCTCCAACCACAAAAAGGTCAAAAATGTCAGCCAGCGGTTCAGGATTCATACTGACCGCCACACCGCCTGCTACAAGCAACGGAGAACCCGGGCTGCGTTCGGAGCGCAAGGCAGGTATACCAGATATGGCGAGCATGCGCACAACATTCAGATAATCACTTTCAAACGAAAGTGAAAACGCAATACAGTCAAAAGTGCCGAGCTGAGCACCGCTTTCAATAGAGCGCAGGCCCCCGTGCTGAGCGGATCCGCGCGCTGCCGGATCCGGCAGAAAGAAACGTTCACAGCACACCTCCGGATGCAGGGCGCACAACCGGTAGACCAACTGAAAGCCAAGATTTGACATGCCCACGTAATACGTATTCGGAAATACAAGCGCTATACGCAACCGACCCTGTGTGCCGCCAGGCGCAATCAGGCACTGTTCGTGATCCCTGTACATGCCGACTGAGGGATATTTTTTTTTACGGGACGCTTCCCGGGCCATAGACGTCTTCAATCCTGTGCAGGGCTTATTGTTTCTACTACACGTACTCGACAACCAACTAAAAAGAAGAACATCTATATATACCACAGTTCAGATGCTATGGGGCTGTCATTACCGCCACAATACAAAGCCCCCGAAAATTCATTCGGGGGCTTTGTCCAACATCGTACAGCGAACCTGTCCGCTAAATCACCTGCTGCTGACGGACAAAGGTCGGTATATCATATTGACCATCCTCACCGAATTCACTGATAATGGTTCCGATTTTAATAACTTTTGCATCCTGAGGGGTTTTGGGAAGCTCGATATCCGGCAGCTGCATCGCGGGCGCCGGTTCAGCGTTTACAACCAGTTCCGGGATGACTTTTTGCTCTGCACCCGGAAAAACCGCCCCAGTGGCATCAGACTGCAGCTGGCCCAGTTCATTGGCAAAACCGGTAGCGATAACCGTAATCCGAAAATTATCTCCCATAGTCTCATCAATTGCAGCTCCAAAAATAATATTGGCGTCTTCATGCGCCTCTTCACGTATAAAGTCGGTGGCCTTTTCCAGATCCTCAAAACTCAACGAGCTGCTGCCCGTAACGTTGATGAGCATGCCCCGAGCACCCTTGATGGAGATATCATCCAGCAGCGGATTTGAAATTGCCTTGCGCGCGGCTTCAGCGGCACGATCGTCTCCGCTGTGAAGGCCCATGCCCATGAAGGCCATACCCATATCCGACATAATGGTTTTAACATCCGCGAAATCGAGGTTGATAAGACCGGGCATGTTGATAAGATCGGAAATGGATTTAATGGCATGCAGCAAAACATCATCAGCCATTTTGAACCCTTCCTGCAGCGTTGTCTTTTTCTCAGCGATCTTGAACAGTTTTTCATTCGGAATCACGATCAGGGAATCAACATGCTCCCTAAGTTCGCGCAAGCCTTCTTCAGCAATGCGGGCCCTGCGTTTGCCCTCGAACTTAAAAGGCTTGGTGACCACGCCGACGGTCAAGGCACCCATCTCCTTTGCGGCCTTGGCAATCACCGGTGCGGCACCGGTTCCCGTGCCGCCGCCCATGCCGGCCGCCACAAAAACCATGTCCGCGTTTTCCATCATCTGCTGGATCTTATCAATATCCTCCATAGCGGAATTGCGCCCGATCTCAGGGTTGGCACCCGCACCCAGCCCGCGGGTGATTGCATCACCCATTTGAATCTTTTGCGATGAATGGTTGTTTTCAAGCGCTTGGCGGTCGGTGTTGGCAACAATAAAATCAACACTGTCCAGCCCTGCGGCAATCATGGTATTTACCGCATTGCAACCCGCTCCGCCCACGCCGATTACCTTTATTGAAGCGCCCTGCCTGTTAGGTTGATCGAATGTAAAAGTCATCGCTGTCCTCCTTGAAAAAATTATATGTAATTTTTCTTTTCTAACCTTGTATTTAAAAAGCTTCTGCAAGCCAGTGTTTCATGCGCTCACCCAGGTTCCAGGTGTACCTGGCGTTACGGTTAGCAGCCGGCACACTTACAACCGGCTGCGACGATGCTGTTTTCAAAAGACCGACGGCTGTTGCAAACTGGGGACTTTTAATATCAGTAATGCCGCTGATATCATTCGGAACCCCGCCTCGAACCGGCACACCCAGTATCTGCTCCGCCATTTCACGCAGGCCCTCAAGCTGAGAACTGCCGCCGGTCAATATGACACCGGCGGCGAGGTGCTCAAGCATGCCGCTCTGCAGGAGTTCGCGACGCACAATCTGCAGTGTTTCCTCCACCCGCGCCCCGATAATGCGAGAAAGCGTACCCGCGGAGATTGAACGCGCATCTTCATTTCCAATGTTTGTTACCGTAATGGAGTGTTCAGGATAATCGGAGGGGAATACGGCATGGCCAAAATCCTTCTTAATTATTTCAGCCTGCGAAAGAGGTGTGCGCAAACCGATCGCAATATCGGATGTTATCTGATTGCCTCCGATCGGAAGCGTACTGCAATAGCGCAGACTTCCGCGACAAAACACCGTAAGATCGGTTGTGCCGCCGCCAATATCCAAAACTGCGCAGCCAAGTTCTTTTTCATCAGCGGTCAAAACCGCTTCAGACGAAGCAAGATGGTGCGGCACCATGTCGACGACCTTCAGCCCGCTGCGATTCATGCACTTAACAACATTTCGGGCAACTGAAATCGCTCCCGTAATGATGTATACGCGCGATTCAAGCCGTACACCCGCCATGCCGAGCGGATCGACAATATCATCCTGATCATCGACCCGATACTCCTGGGAAATAATCTGAATCACCTCTCGCTCAGTCGGGATTACAATCGACTTAGCGGCCTCCAACACAGCTTGCACGTCAAGTTTGCGAACCTCACGCGTGCTCAACGGAATGGCCCCGCTGCTCTGAAACCCCTGAAGGTGACTTCCGGCGATACCGATGCGCACGTTGAGCACATCTATGTCCGACATGATTTCAACGTCTTCAACCGCACGACGAATAGCATCTACGGTAGAGTCCATGTTAATGATCAGACCCTTTTTCACGCCATGAGAAGGATGTGAACTGAAACCGGTAACAATAATCTCACCATTCTCCTGCTCAGCGGCAAGTGCGGTGATTTTAGTGGTTCCGATATCAATTGCTACAAGTGGTCTGCTTCTTTTGGCCATATGCTGACTCTCTCCATTGTTAAATAAACCTGAACCACTGTCATCAGGATGGCAAATCTCCACCAACCGCTCTTACAGCCTTAGCCTGGCGGCTGCTGCCGTCCCGATCAACAAGTTTCACAAACGCGCGCTCATGCGAGTGCAAATGAATAGAGCGGGCATACAAACCCCGGCTGCGAAGATCTGCAAGCATGCGGGGCAATGCTGACAATTTATGCTGATAGTTATTAAACCCGAGATAAATTTCAGGTCCGCACGGTTCCATTTGCAGCGTATATCCGAATTCGCGGCTATAGGTTATGCGGACATTATCGTCCAGAGGAAATTCGTGAATCTGCAGTCCCGCGATAATCTGCAGACCGTCATTGATCATCCGCGCGGCCAAGGCCGGATCGTTTGCAAAATCATCCCGTTGCAGCCCGTATAAAACCGGCAAATCCGTACAACGCTCAGGTGCCCTGCTGAAAACAATGCCATTGCCATCAACCAGAAACGCCTCATCAAGGGCAATGACCGCCCGGGCTTCACGCACGCTGACCATTATTGAAACCGTATCAGGATACTGCCTGCGGATAACCGCCTGCTCAATCCAAGGATTGCCTTCAATCCGGCATCTAAGCACACGCAGATCAGCGGCCAAAATATTTTCATTACGATAGAACTCCGCGTACCCAAGCACCTCTTCGGCAATACCGTCCTCGCAGCCACCAACATAGATATGGGCAATACGCAACCCCGGAGCATCATAGACCAAAATACCGGCAAGCACGGCAGCGCCCAGCGCAAGAAGAACAATGGCTGTAATACCAACCGCGCGCACGAAACGGACATAGTGCGCTTTTCTTTTCATGCGCATCCTGTGAACAGTTCGTTTTCTCATATCGCCCTGCTCCTTTCCGGAATTTTATGCAGCGCTGCCCCGTGTAAAATCCGCTCAACAAGTTCATCAAACGATATACCGGCCTGTCTGGCGGCCATGGGCAGCAGACTTGTTTCCGTCATGCCCGGTATTGTATTGATTTCGAGCACAAACGGTTGCCCCTCGGCATTCACGATAAAATCAACCCGGGCTGCCCCGGAGCACCCCAATACACGGTAAACGGTTTCTGCCAGACCCTGCAGGCGTTCAGGCAGGCCTGAAGGCAAATCCGGATTCTCAATATAACGGGTTGCACCCTTGCTGTTGTACTTAGCTGAATAGTCATAAAAATCACTGTCCGGACTAACTTCAATCGCGGGCAGAGCGCGTCCGTTCAACACCCCCACAGTTACTTCCCGGCCGCCCACGTAGGCTTCAACCAGAATGTCACCGCTGTCCGCACAGGCGGCAGCGCGCAATGCCACAGCAATCCCGGTCTCCTCGCGTACAATACTAATACCGATGCTTGAGCCGCCCTCGCAGGGCTTAACCACGAAAGGAGGTTGTATGGTGACCTGGACGGATGCAGGCTCCGCATCACAATCCGGGCTTGAGAGAACCTGAAAGGCAGGCGTCGGCAGTTCATGAAAAACAAATATTTTTTTCGAAAGGGCCTTATGCATTGCAACTGCGCTGGCAAGCACACCTGAACCTGTATACGGAATCCCCATCAATTCAAGCAAACCCTGCACGGTTCCATCCTCACCAAGCGGACCATGCAGAGCAAGCATGGCAATCTCGATCCTGCTATGTTCAATTGCAGCAGCAAGGCTACGGTCAGCCTCAAGGGCTGTAACCGAGTAACCCAAGCGCTGCAAAGCTGCAGCCATTGCCGACCCGCTCCGCCGCGACACATCACTCTCCGGGGACAAGCCGCCCAGCAAAACGCCGATGCGCCTGTCTTTAAAACAATCTCCGGAATGCCGCTGTTGTTCTGCCATAGAGGATTCCTGCTGTTCCATTATGCTGCGGTACGTGTGCGATATGCCGGGCTTGCATTGAGCAGGCTTTGTCTGGTTCGCTCAGGCCGTGCAGCCTGGAGCCCGATCGGATGATTAACCTTGTGGCTCGACACCGTTGTAATCAACCGATTGCCGCGTTTACCGTTACCGTTTGTTTTTTCAGTTTTAACTTTCGATTTTTCACTCATGCCTTGGTTCTCCCTGTTTTACTGTCCCCCTGCCCGGTTTGTTTCCGCAGGGTCTTCATAATCCGGGGTCCAACCGTGCAGACATCACCGGCCCCCAGCGTCAAAAAAACATCCCCCGATTCAACAGTTTCAAGTACCAGTTTTTCAGCCTGCTGCAGGTCACACGCATACAGCACGTTTTTATGTCCGTATTCCCTGAGGCCTTCACACAAGCGCTCCGCGGTCACTCCCGCAATAGGCTGCTCACTCGCGGCATAAATGCCGGTCACAATCAATACATCAGCATCATAGAATGCGGTCATAAACTCATTGAAAAGATGCTTGGTGCGACTGTAACGATGTGGCTGAAACAGGGCCACAACCCGCTTTGATTTAAGTTGCCGGGCCGCCTTCAGGGTCATTTTAATCTCGGTCGGATGATGCGCATAATCATCAATCAGGGTAATGCCGCGCCTCTGTCCCAATAGCTGGAAGCGTCGCTGAATGCCCTTGAACTCACGCAACGCTTTTTTAATAGTTTTAAAAGGAATCTCAAGCTCCAGTCCCACGCCGATTGCGGCCAGAGCGTTGAGCACATTATGACTCCCGGGAAGGCGCATCGTAATCTGGCCAAGGCGCTTGTCGCGCAGATACACAGTAAACGTTGAACTGAACCCGTCAAAGGTGAGCTCGCGAGCCTGTAGATCAGCCTGGCTTGCACGGCCGTAGGTCATGGTGCGTTTTTCCATAGAGGGAATGGTACTTTGCAAGTGTTCATCATCCAGACAAATCAAGCACAGTCCGTAGAAAGGAACCTTATTAAGAAACTGAAGGAAGCAGCTTTTAATCTGCTCAATGCCGCTGTAGTAATCAAGATGCTCGCGATCAATATTAGTAACGACTGCAATAGTCGGGGGCAGGGTGAGAAACGATCCATCGCTTTCATCCGCCTCAGCAACCAGAAAATCACCCGCACCCAGAAAAGCGTTGGTATTGGTTTTCATCAGCTTGCCGCCAATCACCACGGTAGGGTCAAAGTGACCGTATTCAAGAACCGCGGCAATCAACGATGTCGTGGTAGTCTTGCCGTGTGCGCCCGCGATGGCGATGCCGTACTTTAAACGCATAAGTTCCCCGAGCATTTCCGCTCGCGGTATTACGGGAATATTCTTGTCGTGTGCCTGCACGACCTCAGGATTATCAGATCGAACCGCTGAAGAAACAACCACAACGTCAGCGTCTTTTAAATTCTTTTTTTCATGCCCGTAGTACACGCTGGCTCCGAGAGAGCTGAGCCGCTGAGCGATTTCACTCTCCTTGATGTCGGAACCGCTCACGCGGTAACCAAGGTTAAGCAGCAGTTCAGCTATGCCGCTCATACCGATACCGCCGATACCGACAAAATGAATGTGATGATTCTTTTTATACACTGTTCTTCCGTACCTTTCCGGGCTGGGTGTCACGCCCTGCTATGCCTGCGGCCTGCCGTAATAAATCAAACCGGTCTTAATACACACTACCTCGGCCGCCAGAATGCATTTAACCATCCCGGGACGCCGACGGGCCTGATATCTGCATTTCAGTAAAAGATGCAAGACCATATGATTGATGCTGTTACGAATCATGAGTATCATTCAACGCATCCTGTCTATGCCGCAACCAGACGGCAGCACTCGTCAACAATTATCTGCGCAGCTTGCGGCTGCGCAAGCACGCGGGCCTGCTGCTCCATGGCGTGCAGGCGCTCGGGGGCGCGAATCAAATCAATAACCTTCTGCGCCAGCACAGCACTAATCAGTTCACGTGATTCCAGCAGCAGCGCAGCTCCCTGCCGTGTAAACGTCAGGGCATTTTTTTTCTGATGATCACCGGCGGCAAACGAATATGGAATCAAAATCGCAGCCCGGCCGCACACTGCAAGCTCGGCAAGCGTGCCGGCGCCGGCACGGGCGATCACAAGGTCGGCGTCAAGAAACCGCGTGAGCATATCATCAAAAAACGGTGCCACCACAGCCTGCAGGCTGTGTCGCCGGTACGCGTCCGTCACGCTGCGGGCATCCTGCACCCCGGTCTGATGGATAAAGCGAATACGAAAGCCGCTTTGCTGAAAGACCGGCAAAGCCCCGATCATTGCATTGTTTATCTCGCGGGCGCCCTGGCTTCCGCCCATAACACAGACAGTAAACACGCTGCTGTCACGATCCTGATCCCGATCAACAACTGGCAGGGTCCGCAGCGGCAATCCGGAATGAATTATTTTACGGACCGAAAAACAATTCATGCTTTCAGCATACGTAACAAAAACACGCTTCGCCCAGAAACCTAACAACCGGTTGCTGAGACCCGGCACGCTGTTCTGCTCATGCAGGACCACCGGCAGCCCGAGCAGCCGGCCGGCAATAATAGCCGGAAATGAAATATAGCCACCGAACCCGATAACGATTTCCGACCCGAACGCGCGCAGCAATCTGCGGGCCTTCAATACCGCCGGTACTATCGAAATAAGCGATTCGATTTTTTTCAACGGTCCCTTCCCCATAAAGCCTTTAATCTCCACTGTCTGCAATTGGTAGCCCGCCCTGGGAAGCACCTGCGCTTCAATACCGCGTGCACTTCCAATAAACTGAATTGCATGTGTTTGATCGCGCCGTTGAAACTCCTTCGCGACAGCGATTGCCGGAAAAAGATGCCCGCCGGTTCCGCCACCGGTAATGGTTATGTTCATTTGCTTTTAAAATCCGCATGTGATGAAACACTCAACAATACCCCTACAGCCATCAAATTCATTACCAGCGAAGTTCCGCCGTAGCTCACAAACGGCAACGGCATGCCTTTAGTCGGCAGCAGGCCCAGCACCACGCCCATGTTGATAATGGTCTGGACACCAAGCAGAAGCACAATTCCCAGTGCCACGTACGCCCCGAACAGATCCTGTGCGTGTCTGGCAACCTTAAGGCCACACAAAATAATCGCTACAAACACGATAATCACCGCCATAACACCCACAAACCCGAATTCTTCACCAATAACCGCTAAAATAAAATCCGTATGCGGCTCTGGCAGATAAAACAGTTTCTGAGTGCCGCGACCCAGCCCGGTTCCGCGCAGCCCGCCGGCACCGAAAGCCAGAAAAGACTGAATAATCTGAAATCCCGACCCGGTTGATTTTTCCCAGGGATCAAGAAAGGTCAGCATGCGCTCCATCCGATAACCCTTAAACAAGATCAACGGCGCACCGGCACACAGCGCTGCCGCGAAAAGCCCTGCCAGATAACGCAAGCGCACGCCCCCGATAAACATCATTCCGAAGAGCAGAGTGATAATCATCGCCGCGGTTCCAAAATCAGGCTGCACCAGAATCAAGATGCTCAGGGGCAGAACCAGAAGCAGATGCGGCACAACCCCGATAGAAAAATTTTTGATTTTATCGCGGCCCTTCTTGGAAAGGGAATAAGCCAGCAGGATAATCACGGCAAGCTTGGCAAATTCCGCAGGTTGAAATGACAGCGGCCCGATTCGCAACCAGCGCACGGCGCCCCCGATTTCGGTGCCAATGCCCGGCAGCAGAACACCTATGAGCAGTCCCAAACTTATGATCCACAAAGGATATGCCAAACGACGCAGTACATCATATGGGATACGCATCACCAGCAGCATACACAGTGTTCCGAACACGGCAAAAATAAACTGCTTTTTCATGAAATACCCGCCGTCTTGAAATTTATAATCGGCGAAAATGGAACTGGCACTGTAAATCATGATGATCCCCAAACCCGTCAGCAGGAGCGGTCCAAACAATAAAATACTCTGGGTAATGCTTTTAGTATGCATTGGTGCCCGCTGTGCGCTTAAGGTTCCCGACCAGTGTTTTAAAACAATTGCCGCGCTGCTCATAATTATCAAACATATCAAAGCTGGAGCAGGCCGGCGAAAGCAGCACGCTGTCACCCGGGCGCGCCAGACTCGTAGCCGCATGCAGTGCCTCCTCAAACGAGACAACCCGCACAATCTCCACGAACTGTTCCAGTTCAGCCTGCATGCGATCAGCAGCCTCTCCCAACAGCACCACAGCGCGCGCTTTCCGGCGAAGCGGTTCCGCGAGTGGCGCGTAACTACCGCCCTTGTCCTGCCCGCCGGCAATCAAAACCAGATTCCCGTCTATACCGGCAATAGAACTACAGCAGGCGCCAACGTTTGTTCCCTTCGAATCGTTAATATAGGTTATGCCGTTGATTTCACCGGCAAACTCCATGCGGTGCGGCAATCCGCGAAAACTTTCAATACCCTCTTGAATTGCCGACGCAGGAAGGTCACACAGGTAGGCGGCCGAAACAGCGGCAAGCATATTTTCACGATTATGGTTTCCGATCAAACCGGCGCTCGTACTATCAATACTCAATGGCTCACGACCCGGATAGTTAAACCGCAGCGTACCATCATCAAAAGCACCGCAATCCAATGCAGCGCGCCGGCTAAATAAAAACACCGTGGCCAGAGTCTTCTCGATAACCGGCAACAGCGCGGGGTCATCCCGATTGACTATCAGAAAATCGCTTTCACACTGATTTCTGCATATCGCGGCCTTGGCCTGCCGATAGTCATCAAAGGAGGCATAACGGTCAAGATGATCGTCTGTTATATTCAGCAGCACACTGATGAAAGGGCGAAAACACTGAATGGTCTCCAACTGAAAGCTGCTCATCTCAACAACAACATAGTCCGGCTCGGGATTGAGTTCCACTGCGCCCATAAGTGGAATACCGATATTGCCGCCTACAAACACATGCTTGCCGGCGCATGCAAACAAATGTCCAATCAGAGATGTGGTGGTAGTCTTACCGTTGGTTCCTGTAACCGCAATTACCGGCGCGTTGATATGCTGAAAGGCCAGTTCAACTTCGCTTATGACCGGAATACCCCGTGCCTGAGCCTCAATCAGGGCCCGCGACATAAGCGGCACTCCGGGGCTCAACACAACCATATCCTGCGAGGTAAAAGTTTTAATTGAATACTCTCCCAGTTCAGTACGCATCCCGCGCGCCATGAACTCACGGGGAATTGCGATACGCTCATTGTGGTCGCAAACGGTCACTCGCGCGCCGCGGCTCAGCAAAAACTCAGCCGCGGCCCGGCCGCTTTTGCCAAAACCCGCTACCACAACTTTTTTTTCGCGCAATTCCATACCTACCTCAGTTTCAGCGTACTGACGGCAATCAGTGCCATAACGATTCCAATTATCCAAAATCGCACGATTATTTTTGATTCAGCCCAACCCGTAAGCTCAAAGTGATGATGCAGTGGTGCCATTTTAAAAACACGCTTACCGCGCAACTTGAATGAACCGACCTGAATGATGACTGAAAGTGCTTCGATGACAAACATTCCGCCGACAATGGCCAGAAGCATTTCATGCTTCGTTATGACGGCAACAGCACCTAGCGATCCGCCCAACGACAGTGAGCCCACATCACCCATGAAAACCTGGGCGGGATGACTGTTAAACCATAAAAATCCCATACTGGCCCCTACCATGGCTCCGCAAAAAATTGTCAGTTCACCCGCGCCGGAAATCGGCGAAATCCTCAGATACTCGGACAAAACGGCATGACCGGTCATATAGGAAAGCACCATATACGTAGCCGAAACGATCAACACAAGCCCGATGGCCAGCCCGTCAAGTCCGTCAGTGAGATTGACGGCATTGGATGCACCCACGATCACGAATATTGCAAACGGCACGTACCAGATTCCCAAATCAGGCTTAAAATTCTTAAAAAAAGGAACGCTCAGCTGGGCATCAAAGCCTGCCTGACAGTAAAGGACAATCGCCACCGCTGCAGCCACCACTGTCTGCAACACCAGTTTTTCACGCGCGGTAATACCGCGCGTGTTTGAATGCCGGATTTTCTTCCAGTCATCCAGAAATCCGATTGCTCCCATGCCAACGGTAGCAAGCAGCGCAATCCATACATACCGATTCGTAATATCGGCCCACAGCAACGTTGATGTAATGATTGCAAACAAAATCAGGATACCGCCGCCGGTTGGTGTCCCCTCCTTGATCAAATGTGTTGACGGCCCGTCACTGCGCACATTCTGCTTAAAGCTGCTCCGGCGCAACAAACCGATCACGAACGGGCCCAGTATCAGGGTCAGCAGCAGGGCCGTTACGGTTGCATAAATCGTGCGAAACGTAATATATTTGAAAACATTAAAAAGAATGAATTCAGTGTGCAGCGGATACAGAAGATAGTACAGCATCAGCGCATTCCTCTCATGATTGCAAGCCGGCATCCGGCAGCAGATCAAATAGCTTTTCAAGCTGCATTCCGCGCGAGCCCTTCAACAGCACCACGTCGTCCGGTCCAGCAGCAGCTACAAGCGCGGTCGCCAATTCGGGCAAGGAGTTAAAAGCCCGAATCCTGTCTTCCGACATACCCGCGCTGCGTGCAGCCTCGCATACCAGAGGTGCAAATGAACCCAATACAAAGACCAATCCGATATTCAATGTCGCGACATGCGTCCCAATATCGCGGTGGAAATCGGCGGCCTTTTCACCCAACTCAAGCATGTCACCCAAAACCGCAATTGTACGCCGGCCCGCTCTGCCAGCGCTCAGGGTCGTAAGAGCAGCGAGCATTGAAACCGGATTTGCATTATAGGCGTCATTGATAATGCTGAGGCCTTTGACATGGAGTTCCTGCATGCGGCCAGCAAGCGGAGTGCATGCGCACAGACCCGCCGCAATATCATCATGACCGATACCCACGGCATGCGCGGCTGCGGCTGCTGCCAGCGCATTGCTGACAAAGTGGGCGCCTGGCAGACCGAGACGAACCGGCACGGATGCCGTTCCAATTCGCAGTTCAAAAGTATACGCGCCTCCGGCGGTGATTTGAATATGAGCAGCATGAACATCACCCGCTGACAGCCCGAAGGTAATCACCCGGGCCCCGGCTGCATTTCCGAGCGCCCTGACCCGTTCATCATCAATATTAACAACCGCGCAATCGTTAGGTCCGAGCACCTCAAAGAGCTCACCCTTAGCAGCCGCGATAGCTTCAAGAGATCTGAGCTGCTCCAGGTGACAAGGAGCCACATTAGTAATCACGCCGATAGACGGCGCAGCGATCTCTGCCAAACGCCTGATTTCACCCGGTTCACTCATACCCATTTCAAAAACAGCCGAGCGATGCTGCGCGCTAAGCTTCAGAACACTCAACGGCAAACCGATCAGGTTATTGAAATTGCCCTCGGTTTTCAGACAGGCCCAGCTGCGGCTAATAATAGCAGCGGCCATTTCCTTGGTCGTGGTTTTACCATTACTGCCGGTGATACCGATAACCGGCAGGTTGAACCTGCGTCGCCAGCATGCCGCAATGTCGCCCAATGCCTGCAGGGCACAATCAACACCGATAACCGCCCGGCCCGGAAAACGCTGTATTGACAGCGAACAATCCTGCTCGGTTAATGCCGCTGCGGCACCCTGCATGAGTGCACGCTCTATAAAGGCATGGCCATCATGGCACGTACCCCGCAGCGGAATAAACAGGCTGCCCGCAGCAGCGCTGCGTGAATCAATCGTAACGTCACGCACGAGCGTGCCGGCTTCTCCTGCCAGCAAAGTACCGCGGGTTGCACTCACAATATCAGCGATGCTCAAATTCATGGATTAGCAACACTCCGAATGCTCATGGTCATCACGTATAGTTTCCGCATAGTTCCAGGGCCTGTCTGGCCTCTTCACGATCATCAAAATGGCACTGCCCGTGTGCAAACTGCTGGGTTGTCTCATGACCCTTACCGGCAATCAGCACTACATCACCGGAGCCGGCCTGCCGAATCGCCTGTATGATTGCCTTCCGGCGATCCGGGATAACACAATAGAGACCCTGTCTCACGCGGCATTCATCTACAGAAGTTGATCTGACAAAACCTTGTGCCTGCAAACCCGGCTCAATTTCAGCAATAATCGACCCCGGCTCCTCACTGCGAGGATTATCCGAGGTCACGATAACAGTCGTGCTCAAAGAAGCCGCGGCCCGGCCCATCTCAGGACGCTTAATGCGATCACGATCGCCCCCGCAGCCAAAAACCGTTATAATTGTGCGTGCACCGGCGGCCTTGAGCGTGATGAGAACCTGCGTAAGAGCATCGGCCGTATGCGCATAGTCAACAAAAACAATACTGCCGCGCTCGTTCTCAATACACTCCATGCGGCCCGGCACACCACGAGCCAGTCTGATCCCATTTTGAATCGCCTCAACACCTATGCCCAGAGCGCTGCAGGCCGCTACCGCTGCCAGAATATTGTACAGGTTAAAAACACCAACCAATCGGGAGTTGATCTCAAAGCTCTGCTGCCCCTTCACAATCGTCGCCTGAATTCCTTCCAACGAACACACCGCATCACGGGCACACACGTCACCGGCATACAGTCCGTACGTGAGAACATCAACAGGACAGTCAGCGGCAATACGCTGACCGGCCGGATCATCAGTATTGATGACAGCAAGGGCATGCTTGGCGCTGCGCGGCAACACCGCGTTAAACAGACGCTGTTTGGCCTTAAAGTAACTCTCCATATCCCGGTGATAATCCAGATGCTCGGGGGTTAGATTTGTGAAAATCGCAGCGTCAAAGTGGCAGCCGTCAACGCGCTGCTGATCAAGCCCGTGGGATGAAACTTCCATAACCGCCCACCCGACATCACTGCGCTGCATGCTGTCAAACAGTTCCTGCAGCTCCAGAGCATCCGGCGTGGTACGCTGTGCCGACCGGGAGTATCCGGGGTAGCGGTACGTTATGGTGCCGAGCATACCGACGTTTTTTTCTGCCGCGCCCAGAATTGTTTCAATAATATGCGCAGTAGTGGTCTTACCGTTTGTGCCGGTAACCCCGATCAATTTCAACCGCTTGGTCGGCTCGTTGTAATAAGCCGAGCCCAGCACTGCCAAAGCTGCGTGGGCATCAGGCACGGTCAGACTAAAGGCACCATCTCTATAATAAGGCGTTTCGGTTACAAACGCCCGGGCACCCCGCCGGTAAGCATCATCCAGAAAAAGGTGACCATCGGCCTGTGTACCGCGCAAAGCTACAAACAGGCACCCCGGAGCCGCGCGCCGCGAATCGGCGGTAATAAATGCAATATCCCCCGCAGGATTACCACAAGGGGAGGCATTCTTAAGTACGTCTGTCAGCTGTGCACACGTCATCCGGATCTATCCAATCCAAGATCTGTATACTCTGTTGCCTGATTAAGCCCTGCGTCGGCGGTAAGCTGCACACGCGGGGCGACATTCATATAATTCAGGACCTGCTGCGATATCCGGCTAAAAGTCGGAGCCGCGCTCTGGCCTCCATAGCTCATAGTTTTCGGTTCATCAATGATAACAACCACGGTAATCCTCGGATTGTCCACGGGACAAAATCCGGCAAACGACGCAACCAAATGTTTGTCGCTATAGGTACCGTTAGATATCTTACGGGCGGTTCCGGTTTTACCAGCCACGCCAAATCCGGGGACCGCTGCTCGTGTACCGGTTCCACCACTCTCTACAACCGTCTGCAACATTTCAGCCAACAGCTGCGCAGTAGCGGGATCAATAACACGCTCTCCCATGGCACGCGAGTTATACGGCTGGCTGCTTTCCTGCGAAGCACTGATACGCTTAACCACATTCGACTGCATCAGTACCCCGCCGTTGGCTATGGCGCTGTAAGCTTGTGCGAGCTGCAATGGTGTTACCGAAATACTATGACCAAACGCAATTGCGCTGCGGGTGTGTTCGGGAAGCCTGGCGGGCAATGGCACTCTGCCAGCAGCTTCCCCGGGAAGCTGAATTCCGGTTGCCTGATCAAAACCGAATTTCCGAATATACTGGTAGAACACCGGCATACCAAGGTGCTTGGAAATCTTGCTCACGCCGATGTTGCTTGAGTATTTAATAATATGAGATACGTTCAGCCAGCCATACGGGTGGACATCATTTATGGTTCTGCCCGCAATCCGGTATTTACCGTTCTCACAGAAAAAAATGTCCTGCGGAGTGATGATTTGTTCTTCCAGGGCCGCGGCAACAACGAATATCTTAAACGTTGATCCGGGTTCAAGCACATCGGCGACCGCGCGGTTGCGCCACACGGCTGGACGATACTGTAAATACCGATTCGGATCAAAAAGAGGAGCAACAGCCATTGCCAGCACATCGCCCTTCCAGGGATCCATGACAATGGCAATACCACTTTTAGCACCCGTAGACGCAACCGTGGCCTGCAGCTCCTTTTCGGCAATGTATTGAATGGTTTTATCAATTGTCAGATAGACATCGCTACCGTCATCCTGAATTGAACTGCTGAACCCGCCTAAGAACAGACGCCGCCCTTTCGCATCACGGTCAGCAGCCACACGCTGAGGTGTACCGCTCAGCGCATTATTCAGCTGAAACTCAAGCCCCTCAAGCCCCTCGGAATCAAGACCGGTAAAACCAAGCACCTGCCCGGCCAGCTCACCGTTGGGATATGAACGCCTACTCTCCTTTACGAACTCAAGCCCCGGTTCTTCCAGATCGCGTATGGCCTGAGCCTGTTGCGAAGTAATTTTGCGCTCAACCCACACAAAGTGCTTTTGTTTTTTAAGCTTGCTGGCAATCACAGCAGGCGACATGTACAGAATATCGGCAAGTCTCACAGACACCTTTTCAGGATCACTAATCCGAACCGGCCGTGCGAAGAGCGATTCTACCTGAACGCTGATGGCCAGCTCGTTTCCGTTACGGTCATAAATGGTGCCGCGCTTAGGAGAAAGCAACACACTGGTTTTATGCTGACGCTGCAGCGTCCGGGTTAATTCCGGCGAGCGCAAAACCTGCAAAAACCATGCACGGATGCCTATAATTACAAACAGCACAACAAACAACAGGGCGCATATCCTGATGCTGTTTTTAAGTTCGGTTCGGGCCTGAACAGTTACCATGTCAGTGTTATTACCTGTGTGTTTTTAGGCTCAACCATTTTTAGTTCTCCACGCGCGATTCCCTCAATACGCGCGGGTGCGATCAGAGATGCGCGTGCGATGCGCAGTTGACGGTTTTCCTTCTGAAGTGTCTTACCGGCTTCCAGTGTTTCCGATATGCGATAGCCGATATCGATAATATAAATGCGAACCCACAGAAAACAAAAAACACTCAGCAACACGAGCAAACCCATAACAACCGCACCCAGCGGCAATATCTGCTCCCGGGATTTTGCACCCTTCACCTTTTGCCGCGCCAGATAATTTGTATGGATAAAACGCTCGGTCATAATATTTAAAGTTTCTCCACCACGCGTAATTTTGCGCTGCGCGCCCGTGCATTGGCGCCAACTTCCTCACTGCCCGGCTGAATGGCCTTACGGGTAATGATGCGAACCTGTGCTGTGCAGCCGCAGACGCACACCGGCAGATCGCGCGGGCAAACACAGCTGCCGTCCCATTGTTTAAACATGGTTTTTACAATCCGGTCCTCAAGCGAGTGAAATGCAATTACGCACATACGCCCGCCGCTGCGCAGCCCTTCGAAGGCAGCCTGCAACCCGGTCTCGAGCGCCTGCAATTCATCGTTGACGGCTATACGCAGAGCCTGGAATGTTTTTGTTGCAGGATGAATACGGCGAGGATGATGCCGGGCGGGTATTGCCTGGGATACGACCAATGCCAGATCGGCGGTTGTGTTGATATCGTCCTGACGGGCCTTGATGTGAGCGGCGATACGGCGCGAAAAACGCTCTTCACCATAGCGGTAAATCGTATTGGCAAGCTCGGTGGTGTCGAGCTGCTCAATCAGATTTTTGGCATGCAGCGCCGCGCCGGCATTCATTCTCATATCCAAAGGACCCTCAAGATAAATACTAAAACCGCGCGAGGGATCTTTCAGCTGCCCGGTCGAGACGCCCAAATCAAACACAATACCGTCTATACCGTTAATACCGGCTTGACTGAGAATATCCCTCAACTGAGTAAACGACTGATTAACAAACGTAACTCTGTCGCCAAAAGATTTAAGCTCGGCTGTCGCCCGTTCAATTGCATCGCTGTCCTGATCTATGCAGATTAATCGCCCGATATCGGGTTCATGCTCCAGAATTGAGCGCGCGTGCCCGCCATGCCCAACCGTTGCATCAACGTAAATGCCGCCCGGCACCGGACTCAGGTGTGTGAGTACCTCCTTGACGAGTACCGATATATGTTCCATATGTGCACAATTCTAGAAGCCGAGCAGGTCATTGATGGCCTGAATGTCCTCACTTTCATGTATTTCCTGATCCGGATCCGTAAACGCATTAAAAAGCTCCCGATCCCAAATCTCAAAATGATCAATGGCCCCTGTGACAACAATATTTTTTTCAAAACGGGCAAATTCTTTCAGGCTAGGAGGAATCACTATGCGGCCCTGACGGTCCATCGCGCATTCACTGGCCGAGGCCATGTAGAAACGCTTGAGCATGCGCACTTCTTTTCGCCCGGTAGGCAGCTGCTTGAGCTCGTTTTCTTTCTTGAGCCATTCCTCAACAGGATATGCCATCAGGCATATGTCCTGATGCTTGGTAATGACAAGGTTGCAGTCATACTGCGAGACCAGCACTTCCCGAAACTTGGCCGGCAAAATGATGCGCCCCTTGGGGTCTATGGATTGATTATGCTGTCCACGAAACATAGCTCATCTACACCTTTCTAAACCACTTTCTTCCACTTTACTCCACCATACCCATCTATATAGTATTTTACCTTAGGCCTGTCAAGCCAAAAAATGAAGTTTTTTCAATATGTTTGGGGGAAACCATGGAAACCGGTCAAACACTATATGTTGATGTCCGCACCTGCAAAGAGTACTATATATTGCGATTCAAACCCCTTTTTAGCATCTTAAATAGGACTCTCCGGCAAAAAAAAGATTTTTTATTCAACAAAATATGCTATTAATTGCCTGCTATTTGGCGGTATTTTTATAAAAAAACATCAACCTCTTCACAAAAGATCGTGACACCATGAAAAAAAGCAGACTCGGTGAACGTCCATCGCATCTCAAGCAGCGCGGAACTATGATGGGACTCGATGATGACCTCAATGCTGCACCCCGAAGTCCTGATGTTGCAAAACCTCCGCACGTCAGGCGCACAACTGAGCACATGTCTGGATATCTGAAGGCTGCCCTCCTTGTCCTTGTCATAATCGCTATTGCCGCAGCCGGAGCCATGCTTGCCGCATCCGGAGCCTTTACGCTGAGCGTTGACCATATTCAGCTGCAGCTCGGAGACTCCCTCACGGAGGTAGCCCCCGGTGAGACTCTGGAGGCTGCCTACAGCAGCACTCTGAGCTGCGAGAGAATTGCCTACTCGGGTTGGTACCGGCTTTTTTCGCCGTCGTCGGTCGTTTTTTCAATTGAAGGAGTTGAAGACACCGCCAACCGGTTTAACGAAAACCTACTGCCTCTTCTGGAGCCCGAACGCCAACTGGAATACCGAATTGTAATCACCGGAAACGACCTGCAAGAGCTGGCCTCTTTCTCCGTGCGCATCACAATGACGGCTGCTGACTGGATTGAGCGCTCCGATCAGGTCTCTGACCCTGGCGCCCGGGTCACCTGCCTTGAAAAAGCCATTGCGCTTGCTCCAGACTCACTGGATGCGCATGTGGCCCTGGGACGTCTCTATGAAGGCCGCAAACAACGAAGCAAGGCCATCCGAGAATATGAGGCTGTTCTGAAAATTAACCCGAACCACCCCGGCGCACTCAAATCACTGATAACTATGTATGAAGGCAACCGAAAAAAAACAACGCGCCTGATACAACTCTATGAGCGCTTGGCCAAAATTGAAAAAACCGCTGCAGACAGTCTATACTTCAAAGCAGGTGAGCTGGCACGCTCGGCCGGCAAAAAACAAAACGCAATGCAGTTGTACCGCAAAGCCCTGGCAGCCAATCGTGGCCATGTTACCGCTCGGCAGCAGCTAATTAAAATCTACGAGTCCCAAAAGGAGTGGAACCGCGCCGCGAGCAACACCGTTGTTTTGCTTGAATATGAACCGAAAAATGCCGACTTGCACCTGTTCCTGTCGCAGATGTACATGAACATGAAAAAATTCGATGCCGCGCTGCGCGAGGCATCACAGGCCGCAAAACTCCGGCCAGGCAGTGCAGCCGTCAGCCTGCATCAGGCGATGCTGGCCGAGAAGGCGAATAAAAAAAAGGAAGCAATCAAATACTACAAGCAGGCAGTCAAGCTAGACAGGAAAAATCACGCGATCTGCAATAATCTGGCGATGTTGCTTGAAAAACAGGGCAAGCGCAAGGAGGCCATTACCTATTACAAAAAGGCAGTTGCTCTCAACCCGTCAAATCTCGGCTATCGCGCAAACCTGGCGGATGCCTATGAAAAGTCCGGGCAGCTAAAACAGGCTGCCACGGCCTATGAAGGTCTGGTTGCCCGCGATAAAAAGAATAAAAAGGCCTGGGAAGCGCTTGCCGATCTACATGAGCGTACCAAGAATCCAAGCAAGGCCCTTAAGGCCTACCAAACCCTGAACCACATGGAACCGAAAAAAATTTTATGGCTCCAGAAAATGGCGGCCCTGTATGAACAGCTCGGCAACATTACCAAAGCCAAAGATACATATGAAGCGGTGCTTACTATCAACCCGAAGAACGCCCGGGCTCGGCTAAAATACGTGGAATTGTCAAAACGGCTGGTGATACAGTAGCAAAACCATTAAAAAACTATCTATGTAACAGCCTGTTCAAAAAATATTCAGATGTAAGGCGTGCGCAACCACAAGGAATGAGGCGTATTTTTATACGCTGCAAAGTAGAGATGAGCGCAACGCAGCAAAGGGCCCGTCCTCCACAGTAGACCTGCTACGGAGGGTGGATGTTTTTCAACAGCCTGACAGTCGTCAGCAGGTTCCTTCCGACAGCAGCAACGTAACCGTGGTGCCCTGCCCCGCTTTGCTCTCAACCGTAATGCTGCCCCTATGGGCCTCCATGATTATCTTGCAGATACTCAATCCCAGCCCGTATCCTCCTGTTTCTTTACTGCGAGACTTATCGACCCGGTAAAACGGTTCAAAGACATGCGGAAGATCCTCAACGGGAATGCCGCAGCCCGTGTCCCTGACCTGCACAACAACATGCGGAGACCGCCTGATTACCGATATCTGCACCGGCGCCCCACCAGGGTCTGAATATTTCAACGCATTATCAACAACATTCTTAACAACGGTTTGCATGCGCTTTATGTCAAGCGTGACCTCTATGCCGGGTTGAACAGTTTCAAGCAGCACAGCGGGAGTGCCGGTCGCATAGCCCGCAACCACATCCCGAACCAGACCCTCAAGATTTGTCACCTCAACATTCAGCTGACCGTACGGACTGCCCAGCCGTTGCGTTTCCAGAATATCCGATATCATGACCTCCATATCATGAATGTCAGCCTGCATGCCATGCGTGACAGAGGAAGCCGGCATGAATTCCAAGGCGACTTTCATACGAGTAATCGGCGAGCGCAGCTCATGACTCACATCAAGCAACAGCCGCTCCCGGGCATGCAGCATCTCTTTAATGCGTCCGGTCATTGAGTTAAACGCCCCGGCAAGTTTGCCGAACTCATCATGCCTTTTCACCGGCAAACGATAGTCCAGGTTGCCGCTGCTCACCTGCTGCACACCGTCATTGAGCCACATGACCGGCTTGAGAAGCCAGCGAATGGCAATGTAGCCAAACAGCAGAATGCAGGTCAGCAAAGCAATTAAAAAAACAATCTTTTCCTCCACGAAACGCTGCTGGGCATAGGGTTTCATGAGATCAAACATATAGCGCCTGCCGCCCGTCTCAAGAACCAGAAAAATCCGCCCGTCATGCCGGCCGTAATATGTTGTCGGATTTTCATTGATCTTTTTCAGCGGCATTGATTCCAGAGACGGCAAACTGCCCGTAGACTGCCATGTGCCGTCCGGGCCTTCAAAGCCGATAGTGATTGACAGATTCTGCGCCAGGGTAGTAGCCCGCTCAATACCGGGCGGATCACCAATATCATCCACCAGGTAGGTGACATACTGAACCCAGTTTTTCCTAAACGCTATATTCTGCATATATCCCCTGGTGAAGTGCACAAAAAAAACACTGACCGCAAGGTTGATGCATAAGCCGGCAACAATGATGACCAGCAGCAGCTTCAAAAAAACAGAGTGTACAATTTTGGCAAAGAATCTACGGTGCATCATGCCCTTCCTCTGCAATAAACATATAGCCGGTACCCCAGACCGTTTTGATAAAACGGGGATTATGCGGGTCATCGTTGAGTTTCTGACGCAAGCGGCTCATGGTAATATCAACCGAGCGGTTATAGGCCTCGCATTCGATACCGCGCAACTCGTCAAGAATTTGATCACGGCTCAACACTGTATGCGGATTTTCCGCCAGCAGTTTCAGGGCTGTAAATTCTGTCGTGGTCAGCGCAACCTCCCGCCCGTCAACCTCCAGACTGCGTTTTGCAGGGTCTATGCGTATATGCAAAAATTTAAGGGCTTGATTTTTGACAGGCGGCTTTGCCCTGCGAAGCACGGACTGAATGCGGGCCACAATTTCACGCGGTTCGAACGGCTTGGCGATATAATCATCAGCGCCAAGTTCCAGACCAACCACCTTGTCCATCAAATCGCCTTTCGCTGTCAGCATAATAATCGGCACCGTGCTGTCCTTGCGAATCAATTTACAGACTTCAAAACCGTTCATACCGGGCAGCATGATGTCGAGAATAACCAAATCCGGCTCATTGTGCCTGAGAATCTTTAAACCTTCCTCCGGGTGGGTGGCCGTCACGGTCTCAAATCCAAACCCTTGAAAAAATGTTTTCAAAAGTGCATTGAGCCGTTCATCATCGTCAATAACCAGAATTCGCTGTTTCATGGGTCTCCAAAATATACGACCAATTTGTGGATGGTCTCTTACCTGCACCGGGAAGCAAACCCCGTCACGCATCTCCTACCTACCACAGATTATCGCGCGGTTCAAAACATTCTGTCCGGTTATAACGTGCCAAGCCGCGCTGTAAATCCCTCCAGCAGAACTGTCAAAAAAACAGTGCCGCCAGATACTGGAACTCTCCGGGCAACATGATCATGGGCAGACTTACGCTGCCAAAACGTGCCATGGTCAGAAAAATTTTAAGCACGAAGCTCAACATCAAAAACAAAAGAGCCGTGTCCAGCAAGGTGTATGTTTTCATACGATGTCTCCTTTCTGCAGGTTGTTGTCTACGATCTGTTCTGTGTATACTTTAGCAGGCTGACAGGAGAAATGCTTTTCACGGGTGTAACAGTGTGTAACAAAATGTAACAGGATCAATCCGTGCCCATGATACTATGCTTTCCTGTTGACACATGAACACTTACCCCCCTATACTTAAGGCCATAAACTTTTTTCAACATACAGCTATACACAGCGTTATAGATGTATTAATAAGATGATTCGATACAGGCTGTTCAAAAATAACCGGATGCAAGGCGCGCGACATCATGAGAAATGAGGCGTACTCTTCCGTACGCCGGCGTAGCGCACCGCAGCAGACGGGTGTTTTTCAACAGCCTGCTAAAGACTGGCGACCATCTCCACAGGAGCAGCATATGACAACCTCGGAACTAAAAAAATTCATTCAGGAAAATTGCGACGATCCCGCGGTCGGCATAGCCTCAATGGACGACTTCACGCCTCAGGAAATCAAGAACATGGAACAGGTCAACCGGTCCTTGGCCGCCTACACGCCAATAATGTCGGCCGACATGCCGGTTCTCAACCCGCAGGAATTCATGGACGGAGCCCGGGCGATAATCATGGTGGGATACAATGCTTTTTTCGGCAGGAATCATGAACTACCCGGGAAAGCGCCCCACGGCGAGATCATCAATGCTTTCGTCAATCAGGAATGCATCGACTACAATGCCGCGCAGAATGAAAAAATATTTTCCTTCCTTACGGAACACGGCTACAGCGGCCTGTTAATGCCCGCCGGCATCCCCCAGAAGATCCTGGCCGCACGCTCAGGCCTTGGGCAATACGGCAAAAACGCCCTGATCCAGGCTCCGGAAAAAGGCAGCTGGCTAAGCCTGTACACAATTTTTACCAACGCACCGCTTAAGCCGGATACACCCATCACCAACCAGTGCGAAGACTGTGAAGAATGCAAAAAGGCGTGTCCGACGGGCGCAATCAATGAGCCCTACATATGCGATATTGAACGCTGCCTAACCATGCAGGCAATGTACAACAAGGGCTCAATCCCCCTTGAACTGCGCGAAAAAATGGGAGATTGCATTGCCGAATGCTGCATCTGCATGGATGCCTGCCCCCAGAACAAAAACCTGGCTCCCAACACGAATGTATCCACCCCGCTGCACCTCGTACATCCTGAAATCGCCCCGCTGGTAAACATGACCGATGCAGAGTTTGAAAAACTCTTCGGCGGATCATTTTTCGAATTTCTTATTATCGAGAAAAAATATCTCCAGCGCAATGCCGCCATAGCTCTGGGCAACCACGGCGACCCTGACCATGTGCCGGTTTTAATTGAGGCGCTTGAAACACAGGATGATGAACTCGTGCGGGGAGCGGCTGCATGGGCCCTGGGCAAAATCGCCACGCCAGATGCTCAGGCCGCCCTGGAGAAATTCCTGACGCAGGACACTTCTGAGTCGGTGCGCTCTGAAATACAAGGTGCACTGGATCGACTGCAGACTCAGTAGAACTTTTTTTTTAGCATAGATAGATACGCTGTCATCTCGACCGCAGGGAGAGATCGTAGTTTTCCAAAAATTACCCTGCAAAATTTATTTTTTTTACCAAGGCTGTTCAAAAATATTCGGATGCAAGGCGTACGAAACCACGAGGAATGAAGCGTAATTTTTATACGCTGCAATGACGAGTGATGAGCACAACGCAGCAGATGGATGTTTTAGGGCAGCCTGCACCGCACTCTCTATGGCAACCCCTTGGGACATCGACATTCAAAACGCAGCTGATCCCGCGCAAGCCCTCATCCTGCGGCGCTTCTTCAAAACCGGACCCGGTGAGTACGGCGAAGGCGACCGTTTTCTGGGCATCAAGGTGCCGGTTCTCCGCGCCCTGGTAAAAAAACACTGCCAGGACATCCGGCTGACTGACATCAAAAAACTGCTCCGTTCCCCCTATCACGAAAAACGACTACTCGCCCTGCTGCTCATGGTTGCAAGATTCCGTTCCGAAAATTGCCGGCAGGAACTATGTGACCTCTACCTGGCCAACACCCGGTATATCAACAGCTGGGACCTTGTCGACCAAAGTGCCCCGTATATCGTCGGAGCCTTTCTGCAGGATAGAAACAGGGCCCCGCTTTACACCTTGGCCCGATCAAAAAATCTGTGGGAGAGAAGAATCGCCATGGTGGCCACATTTCACTATATCCGGCAGGGAGAGGCAGCCACGGCCCTTGATATCGCCGGTCTTCTGCTGCATGACACGCATGACCTGATCCATAAGGCTGTCGGCTGGATGCTCAGAGAAATCGGCAAGCGCTGCGGCCGGGAAACCGAAGAGAGCTTCCTGTGCCAGCACTACAAAACCATACCGCGAACCATGCTGCGCTACGCCATAGAGCGCTTCCCTGAGACCAGACGCCAGGCCTACCTCACCGGAACAGTCTAAAAGACTTTAAAAAGTGTTTTGCAGGCTGTTCCAAAATGTCCGGATGCAAGACGCGCGACATCATAAGGCATGAGGCGTACTCTTTCGTACGCCGCAATGACAAATGATAAGCGCAACGCAGCAGACGAGCGTTTTAGGGCAGCCTGCGGGAAGAAAACCAAAAGGCTTGCGACTATACTGCATGAAGGGTGGAAAAGCGGAGGGGCTTTTTAAAAGCAGCATGCCTGCCGGGGGCACGTATGCTGAGGCGGTGCTATAGGGTCTTGCTCACGACAACCGGCTCATACAAATCCTGCAGCCTGTCGACTTCGGAACTACAGCTGCTGTCCGGGTAGGTATCGGTGAGCAGTTGCAAAATACGTATGCCCTTCTCGGTCTGGCCATCATACAGGCAGGCTTTTGCCATGGACAACAGCACCTTGTCCCGGCCAATCGCGTTGGGATACTTCAAAAGCACTTGATCAAAGCGCGCGTACGCGCCAAGATAATTATTTTGTCTCAGGTAAAAATTACCCACAAAAAATTCGTTTTCCGCAATATGCTGCTTAGCCTCCACTATCTTGCAAAGCGCCAAGCCCGAATAGGGACTATCAGGAAAAGCCTCCAGCAGAATTTCAAACTGAGTAACCGCACCGCGAGCAGCTGACTGGTCACGGTAAAAATCCAGCACCTGTTTAAACTGGCACATGCCCGCCATATACATACTGTAGTCAACCTGTTCATGGCTCGGATGCAGCCGCCGAAAATTTTCAAAGCTATACTGGGCCTCGATATAATTTTTCTGCAAGTACTGACATTCCCCCTGGCGCAACAGCGCCAGAATCGCGTAGGGACTCAGCGGAAATTTCTCACGCAGATCTTCAAAATTTGCGATGGCTTCACTGAAATATGTACGCGCCATCTCCGTCATCCCTTGCGTATAATAGTCCTCATCACCAACAGCGGCAATATTAGGCGAAACAGTAGTGCAGCCTGACAAGAAAAGCACAAACAGCAAAAGATGTACGATTGTTTTTTTCATAAATATGATATATCCTTTTCAGCGTAGCCACTGGGGGGCTTAAAATTAACTAATAATATATGCCACGATTACCCTGTGTTTGTCAAGGAACCAGAGAAGGAACACGTATGAAAAAACAGGCTTGCATTGTTCTGGCCGCAGGCAAGGGAACACGAATGAAATCGTCCCGGGCCAAGGTACTGCACCCAATAGCAGGGCGTCCCATGCTGCACTACCCCCTACAGGCGGCCCGGGCAACAGGCTGTGAACGCATTTTCGTGGTAGTTGGCCACCAACGCAGCGAAGTTGAACAGGCTGTTGCAGCAGACGATGTTTCATTTGTACTACAAGAACAGCAACTCGGCTCAGGCCATGCCGTAGCCGTATGCGAAGAGACACTCTCAAATTTCACCGGCGATGTTTTGATCCTATGCGGCGATGTTCCTTTCATTACAATTGCCACACTTGAATACTTCATAAACGCACATGCGCAGGCTGATGCGGCCATCAGCGTGCTCTCCGTACATCTTGAAAACCCGCATGGGTACGGACGCATCGTGCGCGGCTGTCAGGACGAACTGCACGCCATTGTCGAACATCGGGAAGCCACGGCGCCGCAACTTCTGATCCATGAAATCAACACCGGTATTTACTGCTGCAAGGCGCCCTTCCTGTTCAGCGCCCTCAAACAGGTCGGCACTGATAATGAACAGGCGGAATACTATCTGCCGGACATCATCGCGATCGGGCGAGCCAACGGCCTGATTGTACAGGCCATTACAACCGAGGCCTGGCAGGAGGTTGAAGGCATAAATGACCGTGCCGGTCTGGCCCGCGCCGAAGAGCGCATGCAGGCGCTAATTCAACAGCGCCATATGCTGGCCGGCGTTAGTATACTGCAACCGTCTTCAACCTACATAGAGGATCAGGTTGAAATCGGCACCGGGGTAACCCTGCACCCGGGCACGGTGCTACGCGGCAAAACCAGCATCGGCAACGGATGTACTATCGGGGCCGGATGCGTGATTGCAAAGGCAACCATTGGAAACAGCGTGCATATAGGTCCATCCTGTGTTATAGAGAATGCCGAAATCCAACACGATGCCCGCATCAAACCGTGCACACACGTGCATTCCGGCATGGATTCAACACAACCCGGATCATCATCTCCCATTTCCTAAAAAACCGCTCCCGGTTGACTGCGGAATTGAAGGAACATCCAGAGGAACCACAACGGCATGAAACTGTTCCTGCGGTTGCTGCAGTATATAAAACCCTATACCGCGTATCTCATCGGCGCGCTTGCCTGCATTCTCGTGCTGGCTGCAACCACCGCACTGATCGCCTTTCTGATCAAACCGGTAATTGACGACATCTTTGTTAAGAATACCTCCATTATATCACTGTCTGACGTGCGCGATCCGGAAGCAATCGAACAATTGCTGTTCGGAGACCCGGATCATTTTGAAGGGCGCATCCTGCGCACTGCCGTGCCGGCTGAAAACATACAACAGATACAGTCGGCAGTTGCCAAACCGGAAAACCTTGCCGGACGTGTACGTGCCTTCATAACCCGCCTTGCTGAAAAAGAACTCAATAAAAAAAATCAAACTGGCGAGACCCGGTCGGAGAAACCGGCCCTCACCCGCCCTGCAGCCATGCAGGCGGCCGCAGCCGCCGCATTTAATACGCTGCTTGACGACGAAGAGTTCTATATCAGGCATCAGGAACATATCAGCCTTCAGGAATCCGGGCCTGCTTTCAGCGCTCGCGAGAAACTAACCTTAAGCGGCCTGCTGGCGCGCGATGAAACCGGCCAATGGCACACGGCGCGCCAGCCCCGGGACACAGAGCCTGAAGACCTGCGCTGGCTCAATATCGCGCTGCTTACCAGGATGTATCCCGCTGTATTAATTAAAAATCAACAGCGCGATTACAGCATGCTCAAGATTATTCCGCTGCTGATAATTATCTGCTATCTGCTTAAAGGGCTCGCGGACTTCGGCCAGCACTACCTGATCGGTTCAGCCGGTAACCAGGCCGTTATGGACGTACGCCGCGATTTGTACCGCCACATACAAAACATGTCGCTTGCTTTCTTTTCACGGGTATCAACCGGCGAGATCATGTCGCGCATCTCCAATGACGTGAGCCTGCTGCGCCGGAGCCTTTCCAGCGTGATCATACGACTGACCCGCAATTTTTTCATGGTTATCGCACTGACTGCCGTGGTGCTCTATCAAAACTGGCAAATGGCCATCGTGTGCCTGATTGTGTTGCCAGTGGTTTGCTACCCAATCATCAAACTCGGTGGCAAAGCGCGCAAATACAGCTTAAAAACGCAAGAACAAATGGGCGGACTGTCAACCTTGCTCGATGAAACTATTTCCGGCAACCAGACCGTAAAAGCATACTGTATGGAGCCCTATGAAAACGCCCGGTTCTCCGCCGAAACTGAACGGCTGTACCGGCTCAGTGTCAAAAGCATTAAAGTCTCGGCACTATCGTCACCCATCATGCATGTTTTCAGCGCACTCCTGGCAGCCAGCATTATTTACTATGGCGGCTCGCAGGTCATACAGGGACACATGACACCGGGCCAGTTCTTTTCCTTCCTGGCAGCCCTGGCTATGCTGCTGAAACCACTTAAAACCCTCAGCCGCCAAAACATTCAACTGCAGCGCACCCTGGCAGCCGCGGACCGCGTATTCACGATGATGGACATGAAAATTGACATCATTGAAAAAGATAATGCCATTGAACTGCCGCCGCTGAGCAGCAACGTGGAACTGCGCAATGTATGGTTCCGCTATGAAGAAGACTGGATCCTGAAAAAGTTGAGCCTTCTCGCCCCGGCCGGCAGCGTAACCGCCCTGGTGGGACACAGCGGCGCCGGAAAAAGCACAATTACCAACCTGCTTCTGCGTTTTTATGATCCGCAGCAAGGCGGAATTTTTATCGACGGTAGTGATATCCGGGAGGCAACCATAGTCTCCCTACGCGCTCAAATTGCCTTTGTATCCCAGGAGACAATCCTGTTTAACGACAGCGTTAAAAACAATATTGCCTACGGAAGCTCCGACACAACGGATGAGACCATCATTGCCGCTGCCCGCGCAGCCTACGCGCATGAATTCATTGAGCACATGCCCGAGGGCTACGAAACCATAATCGGTGAAAAAGGTGTCAAACTTTCCGGGGGCCAGCGACAACGCATTGCCATTGCCCGCGCCATCATGAAAAACGCGCCCATCCTGATTCTGGACGAAGCCACCTCGGCACTTGATACGCACTCGGAAAAAGTCGTTCAAAACGCGCTTGATAACCTGATGCGGGGCCGCACCACCTTTATCATCGCCCACCGGCTTTCAACCATTCGCAATGCGGATCAAATCCTGGTACTGGCTGACGGTGAAGCCGTGGAGCGCGGCACGCATGAAGATCTCATGCAGCACAGCGGCGTCTACAACCGCCTGATCGAAATTCAAAACGGCTATCAAAAAAAACAATCCGGCTATGAACATATCGTGTAGGCTGCACGACCCGCGCGAGCAGCAGAACAATAACCCTGTGGCAGGCCGCACTCAAACCGCGCTTTTCCCCTGACACGCTCTAAAACAGACGCAGGCACCATACTTCGCTGGGGATACAGACGCATGCGCCATCAGCGCACTACCGCCTTTTCCCCGAAAATACACCTGCACATGCCGGCCCTGACTACAAAAAAACCGTTTTTACAAACAATTGCAACGGTAACCTCTTATATTTATTGACTTTTTTAAAAAAAACGATTATGTAATAGGGTCTGCCTGCGACAGCAAGCATGCAACATTATTTCTATATTAATCCGCGAGAGTGGTGGAATTGGTATACACGTACGGCTTAGGACCGTATGCCGTTGGCATGGGGGTTCAAGTCCCCCCTCTCGCATTTTCAAGAAAATGAGGAATTACTCTATGAAAGCAGAAGTTGCAAACGTTTCTGAAGTTGAACGCCGCGTAACGGTGGAACTTGACGCTGAGCAGGTTACCAACTCCATCGATAAAGCCTATAAAAATCTGCAAAAGAAAGCCCGCCTGCCCGGATTTCGTCCCGGAAAGGCCCCGCTGAGCATATTGGAGAAACATTTCAAGGCTCAAATTGAGGAAGAGGTCACCAACGAGCTGGTGCAAAAATCCTTCCCCGAAGTCATGGAACAGCAAAACCTCAAACCGGTATCCATGCCGAAAGTTGAAAACGGCGTACTTGCTAAAGGCACAGCGTTCTCCTATACGGTTGCAATTGAAATTAAACCGACAATCGATGTAAAAGATTATACGGGCCTAAAAATTGAACGGCTGCAACCCGAAGCAACCGATGAGGACGTCAACGAAGAGCTTGAACGCTCCCGCGCCAGTTATGCGGACATGCGAGAAATAAACGGGCGCCCCACCCAGACGGACGATCATATCATATTTGACCTTGAGGGCTTCATCGGCGAAGAGACTTACATGGGCGGGAAAAAAACCGACTATTTCCTGGAACTGGGCAAAGACATGCTGCTGCCCGGCTTTGATGAACACATGATCGGGCTCAATCCCGGCGACACAAAAGAATTTTCGCTTGAAATTGCCGCAGATTACGGAGACACACAGGTAGCCGGCAAGACCATTACGTTCAAGGTTGACCTCAAAACCATCAAGGAAAAAGTACTGCCGGAACTCACCGATGACTTTGCAAAAGATGTCGGCGAGTATGAAAATCTGGACCAGCTCAAAGAAGCGGCGCGCGCATCCATAAGCGAGCGCAAAAAGAAAGAATCCGGAAACAAGGTGCGCGAACAGATTTCTGCGGCCCTGATTGAAAAAAATTCCTTCACAGTACCGCAGGGAATGATTGAAATGCAGGCGCAGAACATGCTGCAGGAGATACAGCGCATGTTTCAGCAGCAGGGCCTCGACATCAATGAAATGGGACAAGACCAGGCCCAGATGCTTGAGAACTACAAGGAACCTGCCGAGCGCCAGGTACGCTCAGCCCTCCTGCTTGAAGCCGTGGCTGAGAAGGAAAATATCAAGGCCGAGGACGATGATTTTGAGAAGCAGTATGAGGAACTGGCCGCCCTGTACAATGAAAAACTTGAAACCATCAAAGCCAATATCGGTAAAGACCGTCTTGAGTCCCAGGTTATGGAGCGCAAGACTATTGAGTTCATACTGAGCAGCGCTGAAATCACTGAAAAATAACGACTAACAGGTTGGTGAAAAAATAATTTTTGCAGGCTGTTCAAGAATATTCGAATGTAAGGCGTGTGAAATCATGAGGAATGAGGCATACTTTTTCGTACGCCGGGGTAACACACCGAAACAAAAAGATGTTTTAAACAACCGACTAAGGAGACGCGCGTGAACTACAGCGAAAAAAACAGTCCTATGGATCCATCTATGCAACTTGTGCCCATGGTGGTTGAGCAGTCAGGCCGTGGTGAGCGGGCCTACGATATATACTCTCGTCTTTTAAAGGATCGTATTATTTTCCTGGGCGGTGCCATTGATGACCATGTCGCCAACATTATCATTGCCCAGATGCTGTTCCTTGAATCCGAAGATCCAGACAAAGACATCTATATGTACATCAATTCGCCCGGCGGTCACGTGACAGCCGGACTGGCTATTTACGACACCATGCAATACATCAAAAGCCCGATTTCAACCCTATGCTTCGGCCAGGCCGCCAGCATGGGAGCTGTCCTGCTGGCAGCCGGTGCACCGGAAAAGCGCTGCGCGCTTCCGCACAGCAGAATCCTGCTGCATCAACCCCTGGGCGGTTTTCAGGGTCAGGCCACCGATATCGGCATCCATGCCCGCGAAATCATCCGGATGCGCGAAGATCTGGAACAAATTCTTGCGCACCACAGCGGCCAAGAAATTGAGCGCCTTCACAACGACTGCGAGCGTGATTTCTTCATGAGTGCAGAACAAGCCGTTGAATATGGTATACTTGATAAGGTAATCGCATCACGGGAGTCGGCATAAACGCATACAACGCCACAGAACACAAAGCGCTGCAAATTTCTTTAAAATAGTATAAAAAAACCATTGAGATACTGACTGCACGTTCCGAATAGATATAGGCATACAGGCAGCGCAACAGATGCCGGCGATTAACCGGCATGCACATACAAACAAAAGGATAGGTATGGCAACAAAAAAAGGAACAAGCAAAAACAGTCATCTTTTCTGCTCATTTTGCGGGAAAAGCCAGGATGAAGTCAAAAAACTGGTTGCCGGGCCGTCAGTGTATATTTGTGATGAATGCATTGAGCTCTGCAATGACATTATTGCAGAAGAACAGGAACACGAAGGGCTTTCCATCCAGCAGACCAACGTTCCAAAACCGCATGAAATAAAAAAATTCCTTGATCAGTATGTTATCGGGCAGGACAAGGCCAAAAAAGTGCTCTCTGTTGCCGTCTATAATCACTACCGCCGGGTAGATTACAAGCACGGCAAGGACGATGTTGAACTGCAAAAGAGCAACATTCTGCTGATCGGTCCTACCGGCACCGGCAAGACCCTTCTGGCCCAAACGCTTGCACGCATCCTGCATGTACCCTTCACAATCGCTGATGCAACCTCTTTGACCGAGGCGGGCTACGTAGGCGAGGATGTGGAAAACATTATCCTCAGCCTTCTTCAGGCGGCTGATTATAACATTGAGCGCGCTTCGCGCGGCATTGTATATATTGATGAAATAGACAAGATAACACGCAAATCCGATACCCCGTCTATTACCCGTGATGTCTCCGGTGAAGGAGTACAGCAAGCGCTGCTGAAAATCATTGAAGGCACCGTAGCAAATGTACCGCCCAAGGGCGGCCGCAAACACCCGCAACAGGATTTTCTACAGATAGACACCTCCAACATCCTGTTTATCTGCGGAGGCGCCTTTAACGGCCTTGAAGACGTTGTCCAGCAGCGTACCGACAAAAAAACCATCGGGTTTGGCGCTAAGGTTAACCAGACTGCAAACAAAGATATTGGCAGCATCCTGCAGGACGTGCAACCGGAAGACCTGATAAAATATGGACTTATCCCCGAATTCATCGGCCGCCTGCCCGTTCTGGCAACGCTGGAAGAACTTGACCGGGCCTCGCTCATCGAAATCCTGACCACGCCCAGAAACGCGCTCACCAAACAGTATGAAAAGCTGTTTGAGTTTGAAGATGTCAAGCTGCGTTTCAGCAAGGAAGTACTGGGCACGATTGCCGATATGGCCATTAAGCGCAAGTCGGGCGCTCGCGGACTGCGGGCCATACTCGAAGATACCATGCTTGAGATCATGTACGATCTGCCAACCCAGTCAGACGTCGAGGAGTGCATCATCAGCGAGGAAGTTATTACGAAAAAAGCCGCACCGATCATGGTGTACAGCAATAAGCAGGAAACAGCCTAGACTACGCCGCAGACCTTTTCACTCCTGCCGTGCGGCTGCAGAAAAGTAAAAAACGTTTCTTCACGACGCACATACCGCATCATAGTTGCCGCGCCCGTGATTTGCGGGCATCAATCCCGATAACACTACCGACAAGAAGAAGGAAACACGCCAGATGTCCTCATCTCAGAAATCCTCCACCGCCTGCGTGATGATGCCCCTTCGTGACATTGTCATATTTCCTCATATGGTCATACCGCTTTTTGTCGGCCGACAAAAATCAATTCGCTCAATAGAAAAAGCGCTCGAAGGCGACAAGGAGATTTTTCTATGCACACAAAAGGATGCATCCATTGATCAACCGTCCCGGGAAACGCTGTATCCGGTCGGCACGCTGGCGGCTATCCTGCAAACCCTGAAACTTCCCGACGGCAGCATTAAGGTGCTGGTAGAAGGACGCAGGCGCTGCCGGATACAGGATTGCATCCCCGAGAAAGACTTTTTCTGCGCAACAATTGAAACAGTCGACGAAGTCCTGGAAGATACGCAGGAGACCGAGGCTCTCATGAGCCTGATTGTCGGAGGTTTTGACGGCTATATGAAGCTCAACAAACGGCTCTCAAAAGAAGTACTGGGCACGGCCGCTTCAATCAAAGATCCGTCAAAACTGGCTGACGTGCTTGCGCCGCAGCTTCAGCTTTCACTTGAACAAAAACAGGATCTGCTTGAAACAGTTGATGTACGCGAACGCTTAGAGCGCATCTATGCAATCATGGAAGCCGAGATTGAACTGCTGCGCACGGAACAAAAAATCAAAAACCGTGTCAAGAAACAGATGGAAAAAACGCAGAAAGACTATTACCTGAACGAACAAATGCGTGCCATTCAGAATGAAATGGGTGACAAGGATGAGCGCCAGGTCGAAATCAACGAGCTGGAAGAAAAGGCACAGGCCAAACAACTCTCCGAAGAGGCGCGTACCAAAGTTGAAAAAGAAATAAAAAAACTGAAAACCATGTCGCCCCAGTCTGCCGAGGTCAACGTAGTGAGGAGCTATATTGACTGGATTCTGGATATGCCCTGGGGTGAGAAGTCAGACCTTGCAATAAACCTTGATGACGCCGAGCAGATTTTAGAGCAAGATCACTACGGGCTCAAGGAACCCAAAGAACGCATTATTGAATACCTTGCCGTGCAGAGCCTGGTCGAAACAATCAAAGGCCCTATTCTGTGTTTTGTCGGACCTCCCGGTGTTGGAAAAACCTCCCTGGCAAAATCAATCGCCCGCGCAACCGGGCGCAACTACGTACGCCAATCCCTGGGCGGTGTGCGGGACGAGGCCGAGATCAGAGGGCATCGCCGAACCTATATCGGGGCCCTGCCGGGCAAAATTTTGCAAAGCTTGAAAAAGGCTGGCACCGACAACCCCGTCTTTCTGCTTGATGAAGTCGATAAGATGAGCACGGACTTCCGCGGTGATCCATCGTCGGCCCTGCTGGAAGTACTTGACCCTGAGCAGAACAACACATTTAACGATCACTACATCGATGTTGATTACGACCTCTCACAGGTAATGTTTATCACGACCGCAAATACCCTGCAGGGAATTCCGTCCGCACTGCAGGACCGCATGGAAATCATACGCATCCCGGGCTACATGGAAAGCGAAAAACTGGCCATTGCCACGGCCTTCCTGTACAAAAAGCAGCTTGAGGCCAACGGACTCAGCTCCGCTAATCTTGAATTCTCCGATAATGCCATTTTGCATATCATCCGTCATTTCACCCGCGAGGCCGGCGTTCGCAATCTGGAACGCGAGATAGCCTCAATTTGCCGCAAAGTTGCAACCGAAGTGGTCCGGCAGGGACAGAAAACCCATGTCAAGATCGACAAACACCAGGTCGAAAAATATCTGGGCATTACCAAATACCGCTACGGTGTGGCCGAAGAAAAAGACAAGGTCGGCATCACCACGGGCCTGGCCTGGACCGAAGTCGGCGGTGAGTTGCTGATGATTGAAGTTGCCACCATGCCGGGGAAGGGCAAGCTCATCATTACCGGAAAGCTGGGTGATGTCATGACAGAGTCGGCCCAGGCCGCGATGAGCTATGTTCGCTCGCGGGCCGAGTTGCTGGGACTGGAAAATGATTTTTACCAAAAAATTGACCTACATATTCATGTACCCGAAGGCGCAACGCCCAAGGACGGTCCCTCGGCCGGCATTGCCATTACCAATTCAATCGTTTCGGCGCTGACGCGCATTCCAGTGCGCAGGGATGTTGCCATGACCGGTGAAATCACTCTTCGCGGCAGGGTTCTGCCGATCGGCGGCTTAAAAGAAAAAATTTTTGCGGCGCATCGCGGGCTGATTAAAACCGTACTGATTCCCAGGGACAACGAAAAAGACCTGAAAGATATCCCTGATAAAATCTCAAAAAACCTTGAGATTATCATGGTGGACCACCTTGATGAGGTTCTAAAACTGGCTCTGCTGCCCTCGCATCCCGAGGCTTTCCTTCAAAAAACGCCCGGCGTTGATACATTTTACCAACCTGAAGATCCGTCTGCGCAACAACCCGTAGCGCAGTAAACAGTTCGGAGTCCAGAGTTGAGAGTTCGGAGTACATACAGGCGGACGCCCCTGCGCTCCCAACGCCGAACTCAAAACTCCCAACTCCCAACTCCGAACTTTGAACCTCAAACATCCCCAACGTATTTAAACTTGAATTTTTAGCACCGAACAGGTACTATTTGTTTTTTTTCACGCTGCTTAAAACGGCATCATAGAGGCACTTGGAGACCCGTGGGACTTTTATCAGGATCAGCCAGTTATATTCGCTATCGCATCACGGGAGATGTTCCCAAGGCAGTCAAGCCGTTTACGCTTGAAAAACTGCAGTGGCATGCCTTCCATGAAATCGATCCCGGCACCCTGACCGACAAGTCGATCGGCTGGGTTTCGGCTGAGAACATGTCACTCACAAAATTTGATGACATGCATTTTGCCAAGGATCCCTATCTTGTCTTCGCCATGCGTGTTGACACGCGCCGCATACCGCCGATTGCCCTGAGGGCCGCGGTACTGCGTGAAGAGATCAAAGTCAAAGAGCAGGCCGGTCGCGAGCGCATCAACAAAAAACAAAAAATGGAAATTCGAGAAGAGCAAACGCAGCGATTACTGAAGAAAGTACTGCCCTTGCCGGCTGTGTATGATGTCTGCTGGAACACCGGCGCAGATGAAGTACTCTTTTTTTCAACCAGCAAAAAAGCCAACGAAGATTTTGTGGCTTTCTTCTTCCGCGCCTTCGATCTCAAGCTCAAAGCCAAGACACCGGCAATACTTGCCGCTGAGGTTCGGCCCAACAGCGAAAAGAACATTGACAAACAAACCCCGTTTATGACTGTACACAATGGATGAACAAAGCAGTAAACACGCCGTGATAGGCCGGGAGTTTCTGACTTGGCTCTACTACCAGAGCGACTCACGGGCCGGTCGAATCGAAGCCACCGGAGAGCTGTTTGAGCTCTGGCTGGATCGCAGGGTCACGCTTGAAGACGACAGCCTTGAGCCACCCAGCTGCGTCTCATTCTCTGGCGACACTTTTACCAGCGAAGATCTAAAAACCGCGATCAGGTCCGGCAAGAAAATCCGTGAAGCGCGATTCAGACTTGAAAAGGCTGAGAACACCTGGTGCTTCAGCCTGCGGGCTGACCGCCTTGAGGTCTCCTCGCTAAAAATTGATCTGCCCGGCGCAGATGATATTGATGAGCGCTTTCACGGCCGTATTATTGCCATCAGCGCTCTGAATGATTTTCTGGATACGTGTTTTGCCAACTTTTTGGACAGCGTACTGAGTAACAAATGGAAATTAGAGGGCAGCAAGAAATTTCAAACCTGGCTTGACGCATCGGCCACCTGAGTTTCCAACAGTGTGTTGAAAAAATCTTTTCAACAGGCTGATCAAAAAGGCACAGATGCAAGACGCGCGAAATTATGAGGAATGAGGCGTACTTTTCCGTACGCCGATGTAGCGCACCACAACAGATGTGCTTTTTTCAGCAGCCTGCCAGGTGACCTGTTATGCTTGATGTAAAATACGTTCGCGACAACAGCGACACAATCCAAACAATGCTCGCCGACCGTAACATGGACGTAGACCTAGGCGGCTTTTTGGAACTTGACGTACAGCGGCGGCAGTCCCTGACGGAAATTGAGACGCTTCGCGCCGAGCGCAACCGCGCCAGCGAAAATATCGCGCGCTGCAAACGTGACAAACAGGATGTTTCTCCCGACCAATTCAAAGCTTTAAAGAAGATTGGCTCCCGAATCAAGGTCATTGAAGAATCCCTCAAAAAAGTTGAGGAACAGACCAGCGCGTTCTTGATGAACCTGCCCAACATTCCGCATACGTCAGTTCCTGTTGGTACGGACGAGCAGGCCAACCTGGAGACACACACTTGGGGAACACCGCCGGAGTTAGGATTTGAACCGAAACAGCATTTTGATATTGGTGAAAAACTCGGCATTCTCGACTTTGACCGTGCCACGCGCATGACCGGTGCACGTTTCAGCCTGCTCACCGGGCCCGGCGCGCGCCTGGAGCGCGCCCTAATTAACTTCATGCTTGATGTACACACCAACGAGCACGGATACCGGGAAGTGCTGCCGCCGCTGATGGTCAACCGCGGGGCTATGACCGGAACGGGCCAGCTACCGAAATTTGAAAAGGATCTCTTCAAAATAGAAGGCACGGACTACTTTCTGATTCCGACCGCCGAAGTGCCACTCACCAACATTCATCAGCAGGAAATCCTGACTGAAGATGAGCTACCCTGCTGCTATACGGCCTTCACCCCCTGCTTTCGCAGTGAAGCCGGTTCCTACGGACGTGATACCCGCGGCCTTATTCGCCAGCATCAATTCAACAAGGTTGAACTGGTTAAATTTACCCGTCCGGAAGACTCCTATGATGAGCTGGAAAAACTGCTCGCCAACGCTGAAACTATATTGCAAAAACTAGGAATCGCCTACCGCGTGGTAGTGCTGTGCAGCGGCGACCTGGGCTTTTCCGCAGCCAAGACCTATGATATCGAGGTCTGGCTTCCCGGACAGAACACCTTCCGCGAAATATCATCCTGCAGCAATTTCGAGGATTTTCAGGCCCGCCGGGCCTCCATCCGCTTCAAACGCACGGGAGGCAATAAAACCGAGCTGGTGCATACCCTGAACGGGTCCGGCCTGGCAGTCGGCCGCACGCTGGTTGCCGTTCTGGAGAACTACCAGCAGGAAGACGGAAGCGTTATTATCCCCGAGGTGCTGCGGCCCTACATGGGCGGCTTAGAGCGCATCGTGTGACGCATGCAAGAATTAGCCTGCATCCAGATCATTTCTCCTTTTACTATATAAACTGCTGTATAGATTATCATCTCAACCGCAGGGAGAGATCATGGAGGGCCACGCTTTGTCGTGGCCGCATGTGACTGTCGAGCGGACGCGCAGAAGCACGTCACTCCACAAGTCCTTTTTGCCCGAAATGACAATGAAACTACACTATTAAAAATAATACTCTAACGGGTTGCTGGAAAAGACCTTTTTACAGGCTGTTCAAAAATGTTCGGATGCAAGGCGTGAGAAGTCATGAGGAATGAGGCGTACTGTTGTGTACGCCGCAATAACGAATGACAAACACAACACAGCAGATGAGCGTTTTAGGGCAGCCTGCACCACAACAGGAATAGTTATGTACATCGCACTTGGCCTCATCTCCGGCGGACTCGACAGCATCTTGGCCATCAGGCTGCTTCAGGAACAAAAACAGCTTCGCGTAGAAGGCGTCACATTTGTAACGCCCTTTTTTGGACCCGAAAAAGCACGCGCGGCAGCTGCCCAGCTCGGCATTCCCTTGCACGAAATCGATATAACTGAGACGCATTTTGCCATGCTCAAAAACCCCAAACACGGGTACGGCAAAAACATGAATCCCTGCATCGACTGCCATGTCCTGATGTTTCAACAAGCCGCAGCCCTTCTCAAAAATCTCGATCTACCGGGCTTTCTTTTCTCAGGCGAGGTGCTCGGAGAGCGGCCCATGTCACAAAACTTTAATTCACTGCAAACGGTTGCCCGTGAATCCGGCACCCCGGACATGATTCTGCGGCCCTTAAGCGCCAAACTGCTGCCGCCCACCAAGCCTGAACTGGAAGGCATGGTTGACCGCGAAATGCTGCTGGACATTCAGGGTCGCTCGCGCAAGCCGCAATTGGCCCTCATAAAAAAATGGGGCATTACGGATTTTCCCAACCCGAGCGGAGGATGTCTGCTGACAGACCCGCCGTTCAGCCGCCGCCTGCGTGACCTGTTTGACCACCAGGATCCAGATACAATCACCCGCACGGACCTTGAATTGCTCAGCTTTGGCCGTCACCTGCGCGTGCGGCCTGATCTGAAGATCATCATAGGCCGCAATGAAAAAGATAATGAGCAGCTTGCCGCTCTTGTCCGAAAAACAGACACGCTTATCTCGCTTGTTGATTTCCCGGGGCCGACCGTTCTCATCCCTGATAATGCAGTAGGTGATGACTGCCTGCTGGGAGCGCGTATATGCGTCTCGTTCAGCAACGCTCGCACACAGGACAAAGCCAGTGTTTTTATGCACCGCCCCAAAACCAGCATAACCCTGAAGGCCGCTGCAGTGCCGCGCGAGGAAATTAACGCCTGGTTTCTATAGCCTAAACTAGAAAAACTTTACAGGTGGTTCAATAGTTTGACGTAGGGTGGGTGCAGCGCAGCGGAACCCACCGATTATTATTTAAACATCAATGGTGGGTTTTACCCACCCTACAGTGCCTGCGGTACCACGCGCAAATATTAACGCCTGGTTTCTATCGCAGTATATTAAAGTTTTTTTTACAGGTGGTTCAATAGTTTGACGTAGGGTGGGTGCAGCTCAGCGGAACCCCCCAATTATTATTTAAACATCGATGGTGGGTTTCACTCACCCTACAATCTTGGTTGATATAACAATACATTAAAACAATTTTACAGGCGGTTCAAAAATAGTCAGATGCAAGGCGTGAGAAGTCATGAGGAATGAGGCATCCTCTTCCGTACGCCGCAAAGACGAATAACGAGCACAACGCAGCAGATAACTGTTTTTCAACCGCCTGATAGCAGGACACAATGCTGACCCGCACCTTCTTACACATGCAGGGCATAGGCCCGACCACCGAGCAGCTCATCTGGGAGCGCGGCATCCACACCTGGGAAGATTTCAAGGAACCCCTGAAGAGCCGCATCAATGCCGGAACCCGCTCCATGGTCGATCGTGCCTTGAACGATTCGTTCAGGGCTCTTGCGCGCAGCGATATACCTTTTTTTTCACGCGCCCTTCCGCACCGGCTGCGCTGGCGTCTGTTTTCTGAATTCAGTGAGCATGCGGCCTATTTTGATATTGAAACAACCGGACTTGATAAGGTTCATGACACGATTACCACAATCGCCCTGTATGACGGAAAAGAAATTAAGTGGTATGTGCAGGGTCAAAACCTGAACGATTTCGCCCGCGACATCCAGCGTTATAAACTACTCGTCACTTACAACGGCTCGCGCTTTGATGTGCCTTTCATTGAGCGTTTCTTCAATATCCGGCTCGACCAGGCTCACATTGATCTGTGCTTTGTGTTGAGAGCCCTTGGCTTTCGCGGAGGATTAAAGAAATGCGAACGAACCCTCGGAATTGAGCGCCCCGGCATGCTGGATGTTGATGGATACACAGCCGTGCTGCTCTGGCATGACTACAGACGCACCGGCAACCCAAAGGCACTTGAAACACTGCTGGCCTACAACATCTGCGACGCAATCAACCTTGAAGCGCTCATGATAATCGCCTACAACCATGCAATCAGCCAGACACCCTTTGCCGGGCAGCAACTACCCACTGCCGATCTCCCTGCCCTGCCCTTTTCAGTCGACCGCGAAACCATCGACCGCCTGCAAGGCTCATACACTACTTAAAAATGCCGGGGACTCTCCGCACAAAAAATCTCATAGTACTGTGGGCACACCTGTTTTGCATTGACACTAGTAAGTACCAATGTTAAAAAAAATCAACAGCTACAGTAACAAACAGCAATAGGGTCGTGTCCCTTCTTATCCCTAAATAAATAAAACGAGTATTTGGCGCTTAAGACCTAATGAAATCGAAACACTCATCTCTCTACCCACCCAAGGTTGTATCGCAGAGATCTTCGCCATCTTTGATTCACGACCCTCTTCATGATGTACAATCCGATACTATTTCACCAGGACTGCGCACGGGCATTTTGCTTTTATTTTTTGGACTGCTGGCAGTCAAAGTGCTCTTTGCAGCGCGCATGAATCTGTACGGGGATGAAGCCTTTTATTTTCAATGCGCCCAACGTCTGGACATCGGCTACGCTGATCATCCATTTATGACTGCCCTGCTTGTGCGTTTAGGCACGATGGTGGCCGGGGATACAACTCTGGGCGTACGCTTGATGTTTCTTCTGACCGGTCTAGGCATCCCTTTGGGCGTTTTCTGGCTGGCGCGGCCCCTGGTGGGCCTGCGGAATGCCTGGCTGGCGATGGCGGCCTCACTGCTGATGCCGCCGCTGGGTCTGATCAGTGCAGTCGCAGGCCCGGATGCTATGGTGCTTGCCTGCGTTGCCCTGGGCCTTGCGGCATTCGAACGAGCAACGCGAACCGGATCTACTCTATGGTGGCTGACGGCAGGGCTGATTGCGGCGTGTGGCCTGAGCACGCACTACCGCTTCATTTTGTTTCTTTTTGGGGCATTTCTCTACCTGGCCGGGACGGATCAGGGCCGCAGCTGTTTAAAAAAGCCGGGGCCCTGGATCGGCTCCTTTGTTGCCTGCATGGGTTTTTTGCCGATTTTGGCCTTTAACAGCCGACTCAACTGGGCGCCGCTCAGGTTTCAGATGCTGACCCGACACGACGGCGGATTCCAATTCGAAAATCTATTTATGCATCCGCTGGAACAATTACTCACGGCTTCACCGCTTCTCTATGTTACCTTATTGATCGTTTTTGTGATTATATTGCGCCACGCGCGTGCAGGAGATCATCGCAGCGCCTTATTAGCTATTTTTTCATTCAGTTTTTTGGGCACATATTTTTTTCTGAGCCCGTGGTCCGACTCATCGCATCTTCATATGCATTGGCCCCTGCCGGGCTATCTTCCGCTGTTTGTGCTGTTACCGGGAACACTGCAGTATTTTGTGAGACGCAAACCGACAAAATTGCGCAAAATAACGGCCTTGATGGGCCCGGGGCTGGGCGGCGCGCTTATCTGCTTGATTTTACTCGAACTAGGTCTGGGCATGTTTCAAATTAAATTTCTGCATAATGCGTTCGCAGGCTGGAATACCTATGGACAGGAAACGCGCACAAACCTGCAGAACCTTGAAAATTCGCTTGGCACCCCCGTGATTGTTGTCTGCGATAATTATATTACAGCCGGACAAAGTGAATTTTATCTGCATGACGACACTGAAGTGTATAGTCTTAACCATAGACGCAATCAGGATCACGGGCGCGATCTTCAATATGTAATCTGGCAATCCGGCGAACAGGGCTTGCACAGCCAGGCAGGTAAAAACTCATTGGTCGTGGTAGAGGATTCAGCCACAAGGAACCGACGCAGGGAGCAATGGGAAAAGCACATCGCATCTTTCTTTGAATCACTGGAACCCCTTGATAAATTGACCATTCCTTTAGTCCACAAAAAACCGCGATGCTTCCATTTTTACCTCGGCCGCCATATTCTCCCTGAAACGCCGATGCAGACCGGCTCCCACCCTGACACGCAGCAAAATAGACAAGCTAAATTGTGCACATTGGGCTCAGATCAGACAAACCTCAATTAACTATTTTAAAGTCCCTGATAATAAACTGTAAATACAATTACTCATTAAATGCCCAACCCCGACCCTCCCGACCCTCCCGACCCTCCCGACCCTCCCGACCCTCCCGACCCTCCCGACCCTCCCGATCCTCCCGACCTTCCTGCCCTGCCCTTTTCAGTCGCCCACAAAACCATCGGCCGCCTGCAGCCCTTGCATCAGGCATAATCCACAATTCAATATGCCTCTATGAGGTCGGATCACGCTGGAGCCGCATAGCTACCCCAAAAAAGTATCTGCCGGACTCACCACACCGCTCCCGCCTTTGTTGAGCACATGGGTATAAATCTGGGTGGTTCGCACATCACTGTGCCCCAGCAGCTCCTGAATCGAGCGAATGTCATAGCCGTTTTCAAGCAGATGTGTGGCAAAACTGTGGCGCAAGGTATGACAGCTGGCTTGTTTGTTCAGCCCTGCTGCGCGCACCGCTTTTTTTACTGCCCGTTGTATTGATCGTGCATCAATATGGTGGCGGCGCACCTTGCCGCTCCGGGGATCAGTCGACCTATTTTCTGAAGGGAACACATACTGCCAGGCGAACTCTTTTACAGCATTAGGGTATTTCCGCGCAAGTGCATATGGCAGGTACACCTCGCCGAAACCGGCAGTCAAATCTTGCGCGTGCATCTGCCCTGCTTTCTCAAGCTGCAAGCGCAACGGCTCTGCCAGAACTTCGGGCAGCATGGTTCTGCGGTCCTTGTGCCCCTTTCCATGCCGAACAGTAATTTCCTTATAGCCAAAATCGATATCCTTCACCCGCAGCCGCACGCATTCCATCAGACGCAATCCAGCCCCGTACATAAGCTGCGCCATAGTCCAGTGCAGACCGCTCAGATGGGCCATCAACGCTTTAACCTCTTCACGGGTTAAAACAACCGGCACCAGAACAGGGCGTTTAGCACGCTGCAAATTTTCGAGGATGCCAAGATCCATATTAAGAATTTCACGATATAAAAAAACCAACGCGCACAGCGCCTGATTCTGGGTGCTGGCCGATACCTTACGCTCAACTGCGAGATACGTTAAAAACTGCTGAACCTCAGGTGCGCCCATGTCTTTGGGATGCCGCTTATCGTGGTAGAAAATAAAGCGTTTCACCCAGTCAGAGTATGCCCGTTCAGTCCTGATACTGTAGTTTCGACGTTTGATCTCGTTGCGCAACTGTTCCAGCAATTTCGGTTTGTGCCCCTCCGTCATGACCCAGCCTCAATAAATATTTGCATTAATGTAAATTAAATGATTATACTAGCGACAACCTAAAAATAATTAACATTCATAGTCAGTTTAGTCGCAAAAAAAGGTGAAATATTTCACTAAAAGACTAATAAGGCAAAAATGACGTATTTCGTGATCGCATTTATACGAATATAACTACATACGCCAATAAATTTAGTAAGCAATTTCGAGTTATTACAAAACTAAAATCGGAGTTATACGTCACAAATGACGCATTTCTCCAGAATGTTATCAGTCACTTTTGACGTCTAATCTATGTTATATTTTTAAAATACGACAATCAATGAATAACAATACCAAATATGCAATAAGTCGTTGGCTAATATTTGTTTCATTTTTGGTTGCTATATCAGGGGTGTTCTATACAGAAGTTGCTACTAAAATGTTCCCAGGCTTGAAGCCATTTAATCCACATTCCACAGTAATGGACATTGTTGGCTTCTCTCTATGTGTAATTTTTGTTACAGGCTTATATCTAGGGTCAAGGGGGCTAGGAGTTCCACTGTCATTTAATCTTTTTATTAAATTACTCTTCTCCTATCCTTCAAGGTTTATTTTGGTGCCCTATTTATTGCTAGTTGTTGCTTCAATAATTTACTACTAAATATTTTGATGAAATCATTATAAAAACAGCAAATTAAAATATAACCATCTGCTGCACCGGACGCGCGAAAAACCGCGCGCGCCCGTGAGCAGCAACGTTATACAGGAAAAGAATATGGAAATAACAGATTATACATTGATAATTTCAACTGTTATCGTTGTTTCAGGTTGGTTTGTTAATAGCCATCTTAATAGGAGGCATGACATTTCTAAGAAGAGAATGGATTGTCGTTTGGAAACCCTACTGTCATTCTTACCCGTGTTTCTTTCAATGCAACAATCATCACAACCATTTATAGATGACCCAGATCTTAACGATAAAATACGCAATGCATTTGTTAAATTTCAACTCTATGGCTACCAAGACGAAGTTGATCTTTTTTTGGATTTCAAAACAGCAGTAGAAAACCAAGAAGGAAACAAGGTAACTGAAAGAATCAACTCGTTAATTGAACTGGTCAGAACTAGATTGCGAGACGAATTGAAGTTGCCAACACTCAGTCTGAAATAAAAAATTGTGTATAACAAATCACTTGAGAGTGACTGCCTTCCAGCTTGGCGCTTCCAGGCAGCCCCTCAGTTCAAACGTTCGCTAAAGGAATAAATATGAAACACTATCTCTATATTTTACTACTCTCGCTGATGCTTTTGGGGATTCCGTTTGCTGGTTTGTGTGCGGGCAAAACAGGCATGGATGCCGCCAGATTGATGCAACAGGGAAAGACAAAGGAAGCGCTCAGTATATTCGAAGATCTCGCCGCAAAAGGCGATGACAAATCAATGGTGCAGCTTGGAATCTATTATTACGAGGGAACAGGGGTTAAAGAGAATTACAATAAGGCCATGGATTGGTGGTTAAAAGCCTTTGCTAAACAAAATGCTGACGCATTTGTAAATCTCGGTGTTATGCACCGTGATGGCCATGGCGTTCCCAAGAATAAGAAAATCGCATACTGCGTTTTCATGACAACACACATGTGTGGCTTGGGTTCACAATCAACACAGTATCGATCAAACAGTTGCTTGCGGAGAATAATGGAGGTGCTTTCAAGAGAAGATATCAAAGACTGTCTCTCGAACTATACGCTCGCGTACATTACCGCATACCTAGAAGCGAAGGGACAAATGAAAGGAGTTCCGGACAGGTACAAGCCCTCCGAAGATAATCCCGCATTCAAAGATACAGGCTGGTGGCTGAATAGCGAAATTGACGCTATTTATGGGCCGCCCACTGAGGATGAAAAGAAGAAACGGGAAGAATGGGATCGGCAGTTTGAGGCTCTTCAACATACATTGGTGTTCCAAATCAGGTTTCCCAAAGAGTCAGCAAAACAATATCGTTCCCGTGATGTCATCACCGATCAAAGCATGGGCTCCGGTCCTATCTCAGTACAGGACATGCAGGAACGAGATGAGCGCCTTATTTACGAAGATGATGCTCTGATTTACGCAAACCAGCATCGGTATGTAACGATTGAAGACGATAAAGGCAGAACCCTTGTTTTCAAGATTGCTCACCCAGTCAAGCCTTCGCCGTGCGATTGGAGCAAATGGCAGAGAGCAGACTACATCCTGACGAATGGAATGGACAAATTCACCTTACTGCAGGGAGAAGAACCGAAAAGCAAGGTACAGGATGTGCCAGACGACATGCTGGAACTGAGATTTAAAGTGATAAAGGAATAACAGCGAACAATCGGTTTGAGAGGGACGCGGCAAAAATCCGCCGCGCCCCTCACCCGAAACGTTAGGCACAGCAAAAGAGGATCATGATATGACTGATTCGGAAAATTCACCTGCGAAAGAAAGGGTTCTTCAATTCCTAGATAATGAAGTAACGATGTATATCCTTAATGACATTGAAACGCTCAATAAGGTTGAACGTACAATGTCGGGTAATTGTGCAGTTCCGTTTGCGATGATGCTATTTGCTGTGATTGACCTGTTTGGCTACTTGATTAGAGATGACAAGAACCCAAGAAAGACAGACACACTTGGTAATTTTAGACATTTCATGTCTGAGAAGAATGGCTTCTTCCCGAAAGATTACACGAAGGATCATGCGAAGATCGTTAAAATTTTTCGGCATGGATTGATACACCAATTTTTCCCAAAGGCCTCCGGTATCTGTAGGGCTGGAGCCAAAAACCCCTTGATTATTCCGGCTGAAGGTTCCATCAATTTGAATGTGGACGTACTTTCAAAAGACTTAGTGGCTGCTTTAAAGAAAGTGAGACAATTCTGCTCTACGACTCACAACGATATGTTGGCAGAGAGAATTAATAGTCGACTCGATAGGTTAGCGAAAGAGGATTATGTTACCTTTGGTTCGCTGGAAAATTAGAATGCCCAACCAACTGCTGCACCAGACGCGCCAAAACCCGCGCGCCCGTGAGCAACAACGTTATATTTCAAGGAGACACGCGTGAACGTATATTTTTCTGATTATTTCGATGTCACCCTTGACGATCTCGACGCCTACGGGGCGTTTAATGTTTCATTGATCAACGACCTCCCTGTGTTCATTGATCCATTCCTGTTATTCAATAGCGAAAAGAAAGAATATCAAACACTTCATCAAAATATTATAGAATATATTACATTTTTACGAGAAATGTCTGAAGCTGGCCAAATCTCAGCAGGCCTGGTGAGCCATTGGTTTCTATTTCCGGAAGTAAAACAAAACTGGCTTGGCTTTAGCAAAGTTGGCAATGGAGGCGCTGGCCTTGGGCCCCAATTTGCTTCAGCACTAAACGAAAATTTGGCAACAATATTTAATGATTTTGGGGCAGAGAAGGTCACTAAGAGCAGTCACCTTGAAAAGCTCTGTTTAGTAAAGAGCGGTGTTGGTAAAGACAGTATCAGTGACTTTACCACAAACCTCATCAAAGGATATCTGTGTGAGTATACAGCGGCTTTTGCTTTAAAATACATGGATAAAAGTAGAACAAAGTCCGTGCAAGTTCCACATTCAGAATTCAGTTATCCTACTCGGCGCTGGGTTAGCAAAAAGTTCAGATTGCCTTACATTGATGGTGATTACGTACTTCTCACACCCAAAGATATTCTTACAAAAGACGAAGCTTGGATAAACAAGCACGACATCATCGGAGATTTTGATGAAATCATAGCATCAATTCCGAATATTGAGCTAGTGGCACAGATCAACGATTATCTTATTCGTCAAATCCCAGCAAAGGCCAAACAACGAGAAATTAAAGAAGCTATTGCTCGAACACTTCGTAAGTATCCAGAGCTGATAGATCGTTACATTAGATACAAGGAAGACAACGGAGATAAAGCTGTCGCACTAAGTGAACAGAATATTAGAGAAATTGAGGGAATATTCTTTGACCAAGTTTCCAGATTAGTCGATGATCTACGCAAAGAAGGTAGTTTTTACCAGAAGTGCGGAGACACTTATGAGGAAGCATATCAACGTGTGTTGTTCCTGAAACAAGTCATTGAGAATAATGATGGTTACAGGATCTTCTATATTAAGGGCGAGCCGGTAAAGCGAGAATCTGATTTACAACTAATGTTTCGCCTTACATGGTATGCGTCAGGAGATGATGTCAATGCTGAAGTTAACAACGGTCGTGGGCCAGTTGACTACAAAATTTCTCGTGGTTCCAGGGATAGCACGTTGGTAGAGTTCAAGCTTGCAAGTAATTCAAAGATTAAACAAAATCTCAAAAAGCAGGTTGAAGTTTATGAAGCCGCTAATCAGACTAGGAAATCAATCAAGGTAATACTTTATTTTTCTGAATCGGAGAGACTGAAATTACAAAAAATCATGAAGGAGTTAAAATTGGAAGAAGGTAAACAAATAGTTTTGATAGACGCGCAATCAGACAATAAGCCTTCAGGGTCCAATGCAAAATAAAATATAACAAACGCTTAGAGAGGGACGCGTTAGGCGAAAACCAGGAGACAAAACGAATGAAGTCAAAGTTGCTAGGAGATGCAGGCGAGCATTTTGCTCTTAGCCAGTTTAGTTTCGTGGAAAGATATGCTGCCAAAATGCCAGATAATTGGGAAGCCTATGATCTTGCAGTTGAAACGGGAAAGGGGCTTGCCAGAGTAAGTGTTAAAACACGGAGCGAAACTGAAGGATGGAAAACAAGCAAGTGGTTCAATTTCGATGATCGAAAAGAATGTGATTGGTATGTATTCATATTCAAATCAGCCAAAGGAATATTGCGTTCATGGGTAATACCTTCAGACATCTGTATAACCAATGCAAACACATTCGGTAAGAAGCGCAAAGATCCTTGGTTCCGAGACCTTTCATGGGCAAAATTAAATCGTGAGCCCTTAATCAACTATGAAAATAATTGGATTATGGAACATGTTCCAAAAAGGCATGCCTAACCAATCAATTAAGAGGGACGTCTAGGCCTATGGCCTACCCGCCCCTTATTGCAAACGTTATGTCATTGAGGAAGAAATATCTTGACGGAAAGAAACTCTAATCATCACCCTCTTTTGCTGTGTCTTGATACTTGGAATGCAGCCAAGCAGGATCAACCGTTTAATATTCCTTGCGCAAGCGCAATTGCGCTGATGCTTCTCGCTTTGGGCTGGATTCATTTAGTCCCCATGATGATTGTTCCAGACTTGCTTGACATGATAGTGACAAAGAGCCCCTTAGCTATATTCATCCTAACATGGCTATGTTTGGGCAACACGTATCTTCGAACTCCCGAAGACAGGAAGAAGGTACACCGTTGGGTTGGACTCGGTTTGACCATTCTTGTATTTCTGCCGAATTTCTACGGAGGCTACACTCGAAGCCTTGTGCGAACAAAAGTTAAGTGGCACTGCAATGGCGTAGTTACAAGCAAGTACCGATCTGACAATCATCAGGCGGCCTCAGTGACCGTGGAAGGAGACAAACCAGCTCGATTTGAAGGAGTCGATGAGGAGTTCTACAAAATTATAGAAGTGGGCGACAGTCTAACGAAAGAGGAATGGAGCTCTTTTGGTGCATTGAATGATAAACCCGTGCGCATCATATGGCAAGGTTGGTGCCACGGGCCAAAATGCAGAGGGATAGATTAACATAACAATCGGTTTGAGATGGACGCGGCAAAAATCACGCCACGCCCCTCATCCGTAACGTTATAAAGAAATATATGATTAAACTTTACACACCAAAAAATGAACTTGAACTTTCGTTTATCAAAAGTGTTCTTGAGGGAGAAGGCATATATTTTTTTGTACATAATGATCATTTTGGCTCATGAAGGAAGATGAAGGGGTCGGACCAAGCTAGCTAGCTGTAATTACATCAGAAAGTGCTGAATGAAAGGCCATTTTAGACCTTAGAAGGCACTTTTTGATAGCAAAAAGGCGGTTCTAAGAAAAAAAGGGTGGGGGTATGGCACGAGCAAACAGGCATTCTTACAGCACTGTTTTTAAACCCGAAAAGGTACTTCTAAGCCAAAAAAACGAGCACTTTTGGGATGTTTGTTAAATTTTTACGGCTAGTTAGCTTGGTCCGACCCCAGCTAACAGCTAAAAGAAAAGTTAGAGCGGTCCGCCTTCAACGTGTATTGATACAACCCAATTCTACACCACATGAATTTCTATAACCTGACTAAAGAAAGGAATTGCAATGAAAATTTTGATTGCCATTTTTATTATACCCCTGATCCTCTTAGGACTGGAAATGATCCGTTTCGAACGCGGAAAACGGCGCGCTTCAGAACAATGGCACAATACGCAGGTTAATAAAATTATCGAACCGGGTACGACTACATCCCTTGAAATAATCCCGCTCATTGATTGGCACACCAGTTCAAAAAAATTAAAAAGCGAGGCCGGAGTATCATATCTGGTTAAAACCGACAAAAAAACAATTCTGTTTGACATGGGTTTTAATTACCCGGCTCAAAGCGATCCCTCTCCGCTGCTGCAAAACTTGGATACACTGGGAATCTCCCTGGAAGATATTGATATAATTTTTATTTCTCATAATCATCCGGATCACATCGGCGGAAGAAAATGGCAACGCTTAGAGACCTTCTCGTTAACCGCTTCACAGATTCCTCTTGGAACAAAGGAGGTTTTTACACCCCTGCCCATGCATTATCCAGGGCTGAAGCCGGTTTGCATTGAACAACCAACTCTAATTGCACCGGGCATTGCCAGCCTGGGAACAATCCCCAACCAGCTGTTTCTTGCCGGCTGGACGCTGGAGCAAGCTCTGGCTGTTAACGTGGCAGGCAAAGGACTTGTAATCATTGTCGGATGTGGCCACCAGACACTTCCTAAAATTTTAGAGCGAGCCGAGGCGGTATTCAACGAGCCGATTTATGCAGTGATTGGCGGTCTGCACTATCCGGTAAGTGATTCCCGGATAAAGCCCCTTGGCTTTAAGATACAGAAGTTTTTAGGAACCGGTAAAGCCCCTTGGAACCCCATCAATACTGACGAAGTTAAAGCAAATATAGAATGTCTTAAAAACCGGAAACCGCAACTGGTAGCCCTCTCGGGGCACGACAGCTGTGACGAAAGCCTTGAGGCATTTCGCAATGCTTTTCCCGGCGAATATAAGGATATCCGAGTGGGAGAGCCTATTACCATGTAATTAAACAGCGGGCCCGGAAAATACACTTTCGACATTTACAACACAAAACATTGCACATACAATGATAGAGAGAAGACGAGGTCGGACCAAGATAGGTTATTGTAATTACTTTAAAAGTTCATTATATAAGGCTTATATTTAACCTTAGAAGTCACTTTTTAGGGGTAAAATGGAGGCTTTAAGAAAAAAGTGAGGGGTAGTGTTTATGTGCTGAAGGTAACACATAATCCTTACAGCACTGTTTTCGCCACTAAAAAAGGCTTTCTAAGCCGAAAAAACGATTGATTTTGGGATGCTTATTAAGGAGTTACGGGCGGTTGGGTTGGTCCGACCCTGGTTATCTGGTTCATTTTTATTAAATAATCCCAGATGGGCCATCCCCATCAGGACCGGAGAATTTTTTAACTCCATAAAACTAACCTTTGAACATGCGGACACCTGCTGGCTGATAAGAACAGGATGTATCCTTATTGGATTTTCCCTGATACTTATTATTCCACATTTCTGGTGCCGCTATCTATGCCCCACCGGCGGGCTGCTGGAAGCCCTCAAAAAGATCTCATTATTTAAATATAGTATGACCGATCAGTGCAATGAGTGCGATACATGCCGTAACGTCTGTTCAGTAGAAACCCGTCCTGGCGAAATTAACTGCACAAACTGCGGCGACTGCAAAAGCACCTGTCCGGTTGAGGCTATTACCCTTAAAAAGGGCTATTAACTAGAAATAACGATACACTTCCAACCTAAATCCACCCGGACGAAAGACTTCCCCCCGGGTGGATTTTTTTTACGCATGATCTCCTTCAGCATAACGGGGACAGGCCAAACTAAGATGTTGGAATTGTTTTTTAAAATCTTCAACAAGGGCCAAAAAAGCGGCCTCTATTCGTGTTTGTGCTACAAAAAAACGCCACTCTATAAAAGACAACCGCTGGCACGCGCAAAAATCTGAGCCAACAGGTCAATCCGGGTCAAAAGGACTATGCTGAGCGTCTTATAAAACACCATGCTGTGATTATGGCAGCATATAAAGACCAAACAATATGCTGATCTGAAATCCGCAAAAAAACTGCAGGAAAGCATTGAGGCTCTATTAGCTTACTATCCGCAGAACAGACAATAAAAACCCCGAGAAAACGTCCATTAAAAAATTGACAAGCACCTTAAAAGGCAATAGTTTGTTTTTATAAAATAGATATCCGCATACTAACCCTCGACCGGGAATAACCGTATGGAAAAAATACTCAAAGTTTTTGAAAAAGTGATTATCGTCACCCTGCTTGTGCTTATGATGATCGCGGTCTTTCTCGCCACACTTGAGCTGGCCGTTATAATTTTCAAGCAAATTATGATACCGCCAATGTTTATTCTCAATATAGCTGAAATGCTTGAAATCTTCGGCTTTTTCATGATGGTTTTGATCGGGCATGAACTTCTCGAAAGCATCAAGACGTATTTGCTGGAAGACAAAATACATGCCGAGGTAATCTTTTTAGTGGCAATCGTTGCCGTGTCCAGAAAGATTATTATTCTGGATTACAAAACAATTACCCCGGAAATGCTCTACGGTATGGCTGCTGTCATTGTAGCCTTGGGGGTCGGCTACTTTCTTGTGCGCAAAGCCTTGGCTATAGACACTTCCAAAAAGTGAATAAAAAAAATTTACCTGAAAGTTGGTCATGCTTATGAAGCAGACACAATTTAAAGCATTTGTGGTTGAAGAACACGACGATAAATTTACCGGCAGTATGCAAACACGGTCGGTGAATGATTTACCCGATAATGATTTGTTGATCCGGGTTCACTATTCATCCTTAAACTACAAGGATGCTCTGTCTGCAAGCGGCAATAAGGGAGTAACCAGAAAGTACCCGCATACACCCGGAATAGATGCTGTCGGAACAATTGTCAGATCTAAGACAAAGAAATTCTGCGAAAACGAAAACGTTATTGTTACAAGCTATGACCTGGGGATGAATACTGCCGGAGGATTCGGTCAATACATCAGTGTCCCCGCTGATTGGGCCGTGAAATTACCTACAGAAATGACGATGCAAGAATCTATGATACTGGGAACCGCAGGCTTGACGGCAGGCATGTCTGTTTTACGGCTGACAGAAAACATTAAACCGGAAGATGGAAACGTTGTCGTATCCGGAGCAACCGGAGGAGTCGGGGTACTGAGTGTCGCAATATTGGCAAAACTGGGCTATTGTGTAGAAGCCATTTCAGGCAAAGTTCAGGAACAGGACTTTTTGCTTGAACTCGGAGCACACGACGTTATCTCCCGCAACGATTTTCAAAAAGAGGAATCACGCCCGGTATTGAAAGGATGTTTCGCCGGTGGAATAGATACCGTCGGTGGAACGATCCTTGAGAATATTATAAAATCAACCCGATCAATGGGCGTGATCACCTGCTGCGGCAACGTTGCCTCCGCCAAACTCAACATAACCGTGTATCCCTTTATTTTGCGAGGCGTGTCGCTGATTGGCATTGACTCACAAAATTATCCTATGGCATACCGGGAAACTGTTTGGAACAAACTGGCTAACGATTGGAAGCCTGATAATCTAATGGAGATCTACAACGAGATATCACTCAATGAACTAAGCGATACAATCGATTTAATGATAAATGGAAAATTAAAAGGCAGAACGCTTGTTAATCTGGAAGTATAAAACCGCTATGGACATTCAACAGTACGCTCTCAAGAGAAGTCTACGGCCCCCAATCCCCCCACATACCTGCATTCAAACCTGATCACACCAGAAAATGCCTGAGCGTATCATACAAAACCTGTATGCCGAACAGCAGGTGCCGCACCGACCCGGCGATGCACAACAGCAGCGAACCTTACGCTGAACGGGCTAAAATAGCTTCGCGCAGGCACTTGAGCGCGTTCTGCGCTTCGACGGCGGTTAAAGCACAGGCACCGAGGTAGAATTTCACCTTTGGCTCAGTCCCTGATGGGCGCACGGCAAACCATGAACCGTCTGCCAGTGTGTAATGCAGCACCCGCGACTTGGGAAGATCAAGGCTGTATTCGCGGCCACTTGCGTAGTCCCAGCCACGGCGCTGATTGTAATCCCGTTTTGCCGTAATTTTCTGACTGGCAAACTCTGCGGGCAGATTCTCATAGACAGCTACATAGCGCTCCGATTCTGCGACATCATGAAGTTCGATACTGAAAAGCTCCTCGAAAAAATAGCCATGGCGCTGTTGCAGTTCATCCAGTACCTGCAGCAGGTCCCTGCCTGATTCTTTATAGTAACCTGTCATTTCCGCAATCAGAAATGATGCGATCACCGCATCCTTATCCCGCACAAACGTGCCCGTCAGATACCCGCAGCTCTCCTCGTAACCGAAAACGAAAGAAGCGCTGCCTGCAGTGCAGAACTGTTCAATCTTCTCACCGATAAATTTAAAACCGGTAAGCGTTTCAACCGTGCGAAGACCGTAGGATTCAGCCGCTCTTCGACCCAGACCTCCGCTCACGATGGTCGTCACCAGCACGGGATCAACAGGCATAGCCCCCCGGGCGCTCAGACGGCTGCAAATATATTCTGTCAGCAGTGCGCCGACCTGATTACCAGTAAGCATTGTATAGTTTCCGTCACGGCCTAACACAGCAGTACCGACACGATCGGCGTCGGGATCGGTAGCAAGCACCAAGTCAGCCCTCAGCTTGCGAGCCAGTTCCAACGCCATGTCAAGAGCAGCCGGATCTTCGGGGTTCGGCACCCGCACCGTACTAAAATCGCAATCTGGAAACAGCTGCTCATCAACCATACACGCATGAACACAGGCGGTTTGGGAAAGCAGATCCGGAATATGGACTGCCCCTGTGCCATGAAGCGGGGTATACACAACAGTAATAGACTCCCGCGGACTGCTCAGTGACAGACCCCTAACCCGATCGAGATACCTACGGTCAAGTTCAGGGTCGATCAACTCGAACAGGCCTGCGGCTGCAGCCTGCTCACAGTCGACTGTTCTAACCGCATCGAACACATCAAGCCCGCTGATCTCGCATATAAGGCAGTCAATCAGCGGACTGACTGCCTGGCCGCCATCCGGCCCGTATACCTTATAGCCGTTGTACTGACTCGAATTATGGCTGGCGGTAATGACAATACCGGCAGCGCAGTCCAGTTCGCGCACTGCGAAGGAGAGCAACGGCGTAGGTTTTACCGAACTAAACACAAGAGCCTTAATGCCGCTAGCTGCAAGCACCAGCGCGGCCGTTTCGGCAAATTCAGCCGAACAACGCCGCGTATCATAGGCAATGGCAACCCGCCGGGGACGGTCATGCTGTAAAACGCCATGGCGCACCTCCGCATTGTGGACATGCGCATCTCCAGCCTCCAACGTGGTTAATTTTGTAATGTAATTTGCCAACCCCTGCGTGACACGGCCGATCACATAGCAGTTGATACGGTTTAAACCCGGACCGATCAAACCCCGCATGCCTCCAGTGCCGAAGGCCAGCTCACTGCCAAAATGATCCTCAATGGCAGCCGGATCATCTGCCAGAGCCTCAATCTCCCGGCGGATCCCGGAGTCAAGCCCCGGGTGTTCCATCCACTGCCGATAATGCTCACGCGCCAACGAGGAAATACCCGCCACGGCATCAGGCGAACCGCATTCCCGGACTGCAACCGCTGGGCATTGCTCTGCAGCTACCGACGGCCCGCGACCGTAGTCATCCTCGTAGCGTATAATATCATCCTCACCAAGATAATCACCACTCTGCACCTCTATTACCGTCAGCAGATCCTGCCGGGCATTCTCCATGCGATGGCGCGCTCCCATAGGAATATAAATATGTGCTCCCTTTTGCACGCTCACCTGCCGCTCATCCACGGTAACCAAGGCTTCGCCTTCGACAACCATCCAGCTTTCAGAACGATGGCAGTGGCTCTGCAGACTAAGCCGCGCCCCCGGATTCACTGTAATACGTTTGACCTGGTGGCTCCCGACCATTTCAAGACAGGTATAGCTGCCCCAGGGACGAAAAACAGTGCGGTGTTCACGGGCTTCGGATGAGTCTTCGGCAATAAGGTGGTCGGTTATCTTTTTCACGTCCTGGACCCGAGCCCTATCACACACGAGCAGGGCATCATCCGTATCAACGATAACCATATTTTTCAATCCGACCGCGCCGACAAAACGCGAATCGGAGCGAATCATCGTGCCTTGGGTGTCCACTGCAAAAACCCTGCCCGTAAAACAGTTACCGCTTTCATCGCGATCCGCACTCTGGTAGCAGGCTTCCCAACTACCGAGATCACTCCAGTCGATTGCCGTCGGAATCACTGTAACCCCGGCAGCGCCTTCAAGTATACCGTAATCAATCGAAATGCCCTCAAGACCAAGGTAAAGCTCTTCAAGACTCTCAAGACTGTCGTAGTTAACCTTACTAAATACTGCATGTATATCCGGAAGCAGTAGGCGATACTGTTCGATCAGCGCGTCAACACGAAATACAAACATCCCGCTGTTCCACAGGTAGCGGGTGTCGGCCACATAGCGCCGGGCTGTCTCGAGATCGGGCTTTTCAACAAACTCATCAACGCCATACAGGCCCACATCAAGCTGTGCACCGGTTCTGATATAGCCATAGCCGGTTTCAGAACAAGTCGGACGGATGCCGAAGGTAACCAGGCCGTGTCGGTACGCTGCTGCCTCACCTGATCGTAGGAGCGTAGCAAAACCTTCACTATCAGTTATCAGATGATCTGAAGGTAGCACGGTCATAACAGCATCAGCTCCGGCCGTGTGCAACAGATACCAAGCCGCAAACGCAATGGCCGGCGCAGTATTACGGGCACACGGCTCTTCCAGCACGCGGACGCCTTCAAGCCCCGACATCGCAAGCTGACGCCTGATCTCGGCCGCCTGGTCAACATGTGAGACAACAACAATATCTTTTTCAGCAACCGCACCCAAAGCCCGGTCAACCGTGGCCTGAAACAGGCTCCGGCCATTATCCAGGGGGTCTGCACACTGTTTCGGGAACAACGCACGGCTCAGTGGCCACAAACGGGTACCGCTTCCACCGGCCAGCAGAACAACAAACATATGATTACTCCTTTTCTGGTCGCATGGTCAAGAGTCCACAGCATCCCTACACATACCCGTAGGGCGGAACCAAACACTATAGCATAAAAGCCCACGTGTATGCTTTTGTAGGAATTTATGAAAAAAATTGCAAACCATTTTTTTAAACGAACAAATTTTTACGACCTTTTTATTTTACTTTAACGAATAGCCTGAAAAAACTATGAGCTAGTGATCTGTCTCAAGATAAAAAACCGAACGAGAAATTAGTACTCAATACCCCCCTGTTTTTCTAAAAGCACACGCCATCACACCAAAAAATGCCGGAGCGTATCATACAAAACCTGTATGCCGAACAGCAGATGTTTGAGGCTGATACGCTCATCGTGCCCGTGAATCAATCGGTTTGATTCAATTGAAGCATCAAACTGCATGCCGTAGGCAATCACGCCCCGCTCACGGAAAAAGCGTGAATCAGTCGCGCCGGGAGAAATGTAAGGCAGCAGCATACCCTGCGGATCATGGCTCCGCAGCGTATCATCCAGCACACGGTACAGCTCAGTATCCATAGATGACTCAGAAGCCTTTGAATCTCCGGGCATATGCACCGTAAAACCGCGGCAGCCGGCCTCAACCAGCAGTCGCTCGATCAGGGTCTGTAGATCTTCCGAGGTTGTACCGGGCAGGATGCGGGCATCCACCTCACAGAAGCATTCCGACGGTATCACATTTGTTTTGTTACCCGCCTGGGCCACGGTCGGCACCATGGTATTGGTCAGAAGCACCCCCAGCATTTCACGCATGGGTTCATCCTCAATCGACTCAAGCGTTTCACGGCTGCGCTGCGGGTCAAGCAGTCCCAGGAATTTCTCTGCGCTCATAAAATCCTGCTCGCCTGCCAGGGCCTCCAGCAACTGCCGCACCGGTCCGGAACACTGCAGTGGAAAACGATGCTGTCCAAGAACCTGTATGGCCCGGGCCATATGCAACACGCAATTTTCATCATGCGGAATTGAACCATGACCAGGGCGGCCTTCAAACGTTATTTTCAACCAGCAGGACCCTTTTTCGGCCACCTGGCAGAGATACACATTGCGGCCGCCGGTTTTCAGCCCCCAACCCACGCCCTCGTTGATCACGTAGCGCGTTTCAAGCTTTTCAGGGTAATGCTCGAACAGCCAGGGCACCCCCCAGGTGCCTCCTGCCTCTTCATCCGCAGTTGCGGCATACACAATCCGCCGCTCGGGCTCAAGACCCTGGCGTTTCAGAAGCAGAAACGCCATCAGCTCCATAATGCCAAGTCCCTTACAGTCCAGAGTTCCGCGACCCCAAAGTTCACCGTCCCGGATAAGCCCGGAATACGGCTCCACCTGCCATCTATTGGCCTCGGCCGGTACCACATCCAGATGATGCAGCAGCATAATCTCAGGCGCTTTGCCGCCCGTACAGCTCGATATCAGGCTTCCACGTCCGGGCTTGGACTCAATGATTTCAGAGCCGATTTCGTTGCGCTGCAGCAACTCTTGCAAAAATTGCGCCCCGGCGGTTTCATTGCCCGGCGGGTTAGTGGTATTGATTTGAATATAGGTGCTGAGCAATTCAGCCGCCTCGGCTGCCGTGCGTTCCCAATCAATCGGTGAATCCTGCATGGGTACTATCTCCTTTCAGTGCGTGGACAACATATGTTCAAAGTTCAAAGTTCAAGGTTCAACAAAACCAAAACCCTAAAAAAGCAACGCTACTCAACCAGAAACCATTGAAGTATTCATCCTCCAGGCTGCATTCTGAATCCAGTACGTAGACATATATTCGCGAATCGGGGTCGCTTCTGCGATTTTAAACCTTACACCTTGAACTGTGAACCTTGAACATCTTTTACTCCTTACTCCTTACTCCTTAATCCTTACTCCTTACTCCTTACTCCTTACTCCTTACTCCTAACTCTCTGTTCACTACCCTTCCCTGCGTGTCAAACACAACCCCCTCGTGCTCCAGCAGCTTACGTTTCAGGGCTGTCCCGCCCGTGGCGGAGAACCCTCCCGGATGACCGTTGCTGCACACAACACGGTGGCAGGGGACAATAAGCGGCAAGGGATTGCGTCCCAGAGCAGCCCCAACAGCGCGTGCCGCTCCCCGGCGTCCGAGTTGCCCGGCCAACCAGGCATAGGTTCGCAGCTGCCCGAAAGGAATCGAACCCGCCAAATCCCATACCCGGCATTGAAACGCGGTTGCCGAACCAGGGTCAAGCACTGCTGGCGGCCGCGCAACAACTCCTGCCTGAAAATACTGTAACAAAAACGCAACCGCCTCCCGGCACACTTCAGCATCAACGCGGCATCCAGGAAAATGCCCTCCAATAACCGCCAGCACGTCTTCACGTTCCGGTTCGGCTAAAAAGATGCGCTTTATTGCCGCCTGAGAAGTAACCACACCGCACCAGCCAATCGGAGTGCGGCAAATATCATAATACGTCACGCGCCTCCCCCTGCTGCAAGACCACACCGCGCATTCCCAGCAAGCCTCTACACCAAAACAAATGCTTGACAACTATCAAAAAAATGCTATTATTCATGGTTTTAAAGCACCACTCTTTCTTAAGTATATGGAGGTAGTACCCTTGGCAAATCACAAATCAGCAGTCAAACGCCATCGACAAAGTCTTGTGCGGCGCATGCGCAACAGAGGACAACGATCGGCAATGAAAAACACCGTTAAAACACTGTTCAGCGCTATTGAAGCAAAAGACAAGGACGCCGTCCGCTCGACGCTCATTGCCGCAACATCTATCATAGCCAAAACAGCATCAAAAGGCATTATGCACAGCAATACTGCCAACCGAACAATCTCGCGGTTAACCAAACGTGCCAACGCGGTGCTGCAGGCAAACTAAAAGCTATCCGCTCAGATTGGCTAGGCGCAGCAGCAGATTCTCAAGAATAAGCCGGTTTTCCTTACGGCTTGACTTAAGCTGCCGATCAGCCGATGACAACTCCTCAAATACAGTCCCAAAACAGGCCGATGACCACTTCCCGGCCTGTTTTATTATTTTCTGCGCCTGAAAATCAGACTTAAAACCCAGAGCCTGCCTGATCCGGGCAGTGCCCGCACGCTTCGGATCTGCCTCACAAACGCGGGCCAGCAGGCGAAACTGGCGCGCGATCATCGCCAACACCTGCAAAGGGGCCATCCCGTCGTCCAGCAACTGTTTAAGGCAGCCCAGGGAATGCACCAATCGACCCGCGCCGATACTGTCAACCAGGGTAAATATTGTATTGTGATGCCCGCCGCTCAGGGCCTGCTCGACATCTGCCTCATTAATACTCTGTCGATCAAGGCAATACAGGGCCAGCTTTTCAATTTCACCCGCCATGGTTTGGGCATTTCCGTTTAACTCCTGGCAAAGAAGCTCAAGCGCAGCCGCGTTTGCCTTTTTCTTATGGCGGGCCAGTTCCTGCACGGCAAAATTGCGGATATCCCTGTCCCAGCGCGGATTGGAAAACAAGCGCACTTTGCCACTTTTTTTTACCCATCCGCTGAGTTTCTTTTTTTCAGGAGTGCTTACAAATACAAGGCAGGTCTTTGAGGAGGGTTTCGCGCAGTAGGCTGCGCACTTCTTGAGATCAGCATCGGTCCAGGCATCCACCCGCTGCACCACAACCAGACGGCGCTCAAAGCAGAACGGCATGGTTTGCGCCGCCTGCAGGACTACTGCCGGAGCATGCAGCTGGCCGTCAAATCGTTCACAGTCAAAATCAACATCAGCATCTGCAAACAGCTGCTCCTTCAAAAGGACCAGAGCTTCATCAATATCCCGAGTATTTTCACCATGGAAATAATACAGCGAAGCAATGCCGCCCTTAAACATTGATTTCAAACCATCCGCCGGCATTTAGAATCCCTGCAAAAGACCATCGTGCACCTGCTCGGCCATATCGGCAGCCAGCTTCTGAAAAGCCTGCCGCTTAGCAGCCTCGTCAAGCTGACCAAGCTGAATGTAAAAGTCTTCTTCTTTCTCGTCTTCATTCTCAAACGTGATTACATCACTGCTTCGATACTCTTGACCATGCCTGAGCGTTCCCCTTTTCCAGAGCACACGACCGGTTTTGCGCTCTTCTACCACGATCTGAGTTGTCACCCATATACGCCACTCAAGCGCGCGCTTGTCCGGGGACATGGCAAGTGACTGATACTCAACTCTTTTAATCGTGCCGCGCAGCACCAGATCCGCCTCATCAACACCGACCACCTGCAAACGGCCGGTCTCAATAAATTTATTACTAAACGCATAGGTGAAAAGTGCATCAAGCCCGGGCTCGTAGGTTTTATTTTCAAAATATGGAATTGCGATTGTGGAGGTTCCTTCCAGTTCAGGATTGTCAAAACGCGCAATTCTATATCCGCACGCTCCCGAAAAGGCTACTAGCAGCAGGACACCCCACACATACAGTCTTGTAGCAGTCATATGTCTCCTTTCATTCTGCGTGAAACCCGTCTTCCAGTAAACACACTACCTTCTGAGCCGGATCACACCACAATGCTCACCAGTTTTTTGGGTACCACGATGACCTTGCGAATCTCGCGGTCGGCTATCCAGGGCTGCACCTGCTCACAGGCCAGTGCCAGCGCACGTACCTGCTCCTCACCGGCCTGCGCAGAAACACTGAGCTTGCCGCGAACCTTGCCGTTTACCTGAACAACAATTCGCACCTCATCAGCAGCTGCAATCAGGAGATCAGCAACCGGCCAAAGCTGCTGTCCGGCCAAACCCTGCCTGCCAAGCCCCTGCCAGATTTCCTCGCATACATGCGGGGCCATGGGCGTAAGCAGCAGCACAGCCACGTCAAAAGCCTCCCTAAAAGCCGCCGCATGTTCCGGGCCGCCTGTTGTCAGAGGCACGAACTGGTAGAGATGATTCACCAGCTCCATCACCGCGCTGATGGCCGTGTTAAAATGAAAACGGGTCTCAATGTCTGAGCTGACCTTGCTGATGGTTTGATGCGTCTTGCGCCGCATATCCTTCACAGCGTCATCCTGCATCGCGGCATCCGAACATACTCCCGCCTGCGCGAGCAGATCCGCGTGGTCCGCGGCCAGCCGCCACAAGCGCAAAATAAAGCGGTAGGATCCCTCAACACCCTTCTCATTCCATTCCAGATCCTTTTCCGGCGGAGCCGCAAACAGGCAGAACAGGCGCGCAGTATCAACACCGAACTGTTCAATCAGCTTTTCAGGATCAACCACATTCTTTTTTGACTTGGACATCTTTTCCGTGCGCCCCTGCCTAGCCTCGCCGCCGCAGCGCGAGCATACCCCGGAGCTCACTTCTTCAGGGAAAAGCCAGCCGCAGGTTTTACAGCTGTAGGTTTCCATACATACCATGCCCTGGGTCAGCAAATTTGCAAAGGGCTCGTCAAAATTCAGCATGCCAAGGTCACGCAGCACTTTTGTAAAAAAACGTGCGTACAGCAGATGCATGACCGCATGCTCGATGCCGCCGATATATTGATCAACCGGCAGCCAGGAATTCACCTGCTCAGCATCAAGAGGTGCATCGCTGTAATCCGGGCAGGCATAGCGCGCAAAATACCAGGATGATTCAACAAACGTGTCCATGGTATCGGTTTCGCGTTGTGCCGCGCCCGCGCATTGCGGACAGACAGTGTCCACAAAATCAGCACAGTCAGCCAGGGGTGAGCGCCCAAGCACCTCAAGCGATATCTTCTCAGGCAGCACCACGGGTAATTCCTTTTCCGGAACTGGCACAATGCCACAGCGCTCACAATGCACAACCGGGATCGGAGTGCCCCAGTAGCGCTGCCGCGAAATACCCCAGTCTTTAAGCCGGTAGTTAACCGTCCGGCGGCCCTTACCCTGCTCGGCCAGGTATTCAGTTATCTGCTGCATGGCCTCGCGGTTGTTCATGCCGCTGAAACGATCCGAGTTCACCAGCACACCATCATCAACATAGGCCGCAGTCATGGCTGCCGAATCAAGCTGTTCTCCTACAGGTTGAATAACAACCTGAATATCAAGGCCATAGGTGTTCGCAAAATCGAAATCGCGCTGATCATGCGCCGGTACTGCCATGACAGCGCCGGTGCCGTATTCCATCAACACAAAATTGGCAACATACACCGGCATACGCCGGCCGGTAACCGGATTGATGCAATAGGAGCCGGTGAAGACGCCTTCCTTCTCAAGATCATCGGATGAACGCACGGTTTTATCCTGCTGCAAAACGCGAGCAACAAAATCGCGCACCGGTTCTGCCTGGGCGGTACCGCTCGACAACTGCACGGCCAGAGGATTTTCAGGCGCAATGCTCATGAACGTCGCGCCATAGAGCGTGTCCGGCCGAGTGGTAAAAACAGTAATGTGCTCGTCGCTATTTTCAATCTGGAAGGAAATTTCACTGCCGTAACTGCGCCCGATCCAGTTACGCTGCATGGTGATGACCTGTTCGGGCCAGCCCGTAAGACTATCCAGGCCCGTGAGCAGTTCCTCAGCATAGTGCGTTGTTTTAAAACACCACTGCGGCAATTCTTTCTGAACCACTTCTTTACCGCACCGCCAGCACGTGCCGGCCTCAACCTGCTCATTGGCCAACACCGTCTGGCAGGTTTCGCACCAGTTCACAAAAGCCTGCTTGCGATACACAAGACCCCGTTCGAGCATTTGCAGGAATATGCGCTGCTCAAGACCATAATAGCTCACATCAGATGTTGCCAGCTCACGCTTCCAGTCATAGCTCAGCCCGATCCGCTTAAGCTGCGTGCGCATAATATCGATATTAGCATACGTCCAGGTTGCCGGATCGGTCTTGTTCTGAATGGCTGCATTTTCCGCCGGCATGCCGAACGAATCCCAGCCCATGGGGTGCAGAACCTTAAAGCCCCGCATAGTTTTATAACGCGCGATCACATCTCCGATAGTGTAGTTGCGCACATGCCCCATATGAATACGGCCTGAAGGGTAGGGAAACATTTCCAACACATAATATTTTTCCCGGCCGTCATCATCTCCAGTCACGCGAAAACTTTGATTGCCGTCCCAGAAGGACTGCCATTTTTCTTCGATTACCTGTGGATTATACTGTCTGTCCATGGATGTCGCCTTTACACAAACGCCGTCATAATCTGCTGCCGGCAAATGAACCTGCCGCAGACTTAAAAAGGTATTAATGTAGCACATGGCGACACAGGGACGCAAGATTTTATCTGGCCCGATCACCCCGATTCTCCTGTTTTAACTTGACTTTATAGCGCCATACCGTTACTTTTTATCACTTTAGGTTAGGTGCGATACGCATGATGCGTACACGCATGCCGTCAACGTTTGGAGAAACACATGGAATACAAAGACACGATCAATCTGCCCCGAACCCCCTTCCCCATGAAGGCCAACCTGCCGCGCAAGGAACCCGAACTGCTGGCGCACTGGGAGGAGACGAATCTGTATGAAACAATCAAGGCCTCGCGCGCCTCAAGACCGCAGTTCATCCTGCATGACGGTCCGCCCTATGCCAATGGACATATTCATATCGGCACCGCGCTCAACAAACTGCTCAAGGACTTTATCATCAAGTCAAAAACCATGGCCGGATTTCAAGCCCCTTATATTCCGGGCTGGGACTGCCACGGACTGCCCATTGAACTAAACGTTGAAAAAAAACTGGGCCGTGACAAGAAGAGCGTATCCACGTCTGAAATACGCAAAAAATGCCGCACCTATGCCATGGAATTCGTCGACATTCAACGCGAAGAATTCAAAAGACTGGGTGTTCAGGCAGATTGGGACAACCCCTACCTTACACTTACGCCCGGCTACAGCGCGACAATCGTGCGCGAGTTCGGCAAATTCGCTGCCGCGGGAGACGTATACAAGAGCAAAAAACCGATTCAGTGGTGTGCTTCCTGCCGCACAGCCCTGGCTGAGGCCGAGGTTGAATATCAGGATGATTCAACGCCTTCGGTGTACGTAAAGTTTGCGCTTACTGCGGAGAGTCTCAAGAAAATTCCCGAACCGGCCCGAAATAACACCTCTGTTCTCATCTGGACCACAACACCATGGACCCTGCCGGCCAACCTTGCAATCTGCCTGCATCCTGATCTTGACTATGTAGCCGTACAGGCCGGCGGTGATATCCTGATTCTGGCCGAGGGCCTACTGGAAAGCACCCTGCAGACCTGCGGCATCGAAAAACATGAGCTTCTGGAGCGCTTCAAAGGCCTGGACCTGGAGGGGCTTGCCTGCCGCCATCCGCTCTACGACCGCGATTCCCAAATCATTCTCGGCGAACATGTCACCCTTGAGGCCGGAACAGGCTGCGTACACACAGCGCCCGGCCACGGACAAGACGACTACGAGGTCGGCTTGCGCTACGGGCTTGACATTTACGCACCCGTTGATGACGCCGGTCTTTTTACCGAGGAGGTAGAAGAATTCTCCGGGCAATTTGTGTTCAAGGCCAACAGGGGCATCATTGAGCGCCTACGCGAAACCGGAGCCCTGTTGCAGGAGCAGGAAATCAACCACTCCTATCCGCACTGCTGGCGCTGTAAAAAACCCGTTATTTTCAGGGCCACTGAGCAATGGTTTGTTTCTATGGAAAAAAACAACCTGCGCGATCGGGCACTGAACTGCATCTCTCAAACAACCTGGATTCCCACCTGGGGCATTGACCGCATTCGCGGTATGGTTGAAGGTCGACCGGACTGGTGCCTATCACGACAACGCTCCTGGGGCGTTCCAATCGTTGCTTTTTACTGCACGGACTGCGACCACCTACTGCTGGATCAGGGCGTCATCAATCACGTGGCTGACCTGTTTGAAAAAGACGGCAGCGACATCTGGTTTGAACGCAGTCCGGCTGAATTACTGCCCGCCGGCACACGCTGCCCGACCTGCAATCATGATACATTCACACCCGAGACCGACATTCTGGACGTCTGGTTCGACTCGGGCGTAAGTCATGCCTCCGTGCTTGAGCGCCGTGCCGAGCTCAACAGCCCGGCAGACCTCTATCTTGAAGGCAGCGACCAGCACCGCGGATGGTTCCAGAGTTCACTGCTCACCTGCGTGGGAACCCGCGACCGGGCGCCCTACCGCTCTGTGCTCACGCACGGATTTGTCATGGATGGCAAAGGCCAGAAGATGGCGAAATCCAAAGGTAATGTCATCCCGCCCGAAAAAGTGATTAAACAATACGGCGCTGAGGTGCTACGCCTATGGGTCGCCTCCGAGAACTACCAGGAAGACATGCGCATTTCAGACGATATCCTGAAGCGCATCAGTGAAGCGTATCGCAAGGTCCGGAACACCTGTCGTTTCATACTGGGTAATCTCTCTGACTTCAATCCCGCAACCGATCGCGTACCCTATGCCGACCTCGAAGAAATCGACCAGTGGGCTCTCCAGCGCCTGAACCAGCTTGTGCGGCGGGTTGTCGGCTCCTATGAACGCTACGAGTTTCACACGATTTTTCACAGCATCACTAATTTTTGTATTGTCGATATGAGCGCGACCTACCTTGACATCCTCAAGGACCGCCTGTACTGCTCGGCGCCCGGGGACGCAACCCGAAAAAAGGCCCAGAGCACCCTGCATGAAATTTTAAAAGCCCTGCTGAAGCTGGTAGCCCCGATCCTAGCATTTACTGCTGAAGAAGCCTGGCAGTTCCTGCCGGGAGACAAAGAAGAAAGCGTGCACCTTGCCCGTTTCCCGGAACCGGTTGCCAAATATGACAATGACGAGCTGTGTACCCGCTGGGACACGCTTTTGCAGGTGCGCGAACAGGTTCTCAAGCAGCTTGAACTGGCGCGAGAGCGCAAAGAAATCGGCAACTCGCTGGAGGCACATGTCACCATCACCGCCGCAGGAAAAACCTTTGAGCTGCTGAACAGCCAAGCCGCTTTTCTGCCCGACATGCTGATCGTCTCATGCGTGAATCTTGTCTGCGGCGAGGACGCCACACCCGCAGGTGATACCGCGACCGTCAGCACCGTTATCAAACGTGCTGACGGCGCCAAATGCCAGCGCTGCTGGAAATATCACCATAACACGCACCCCGAACTGTGCAGCCGCTGCGCCGAGGCAGTCAGGTCGCTTAATGCTTAAAAAATACCTGAGTATTATTCTGATTGCCATTGCGGTGATCACGCTTGATCAGGCTTCCAAGCTCTGGATTGATGACGCCCTGCCGCGCCATCAACAGATTGAAGTTCTACCTCAGTGCCTTACCATCGTACATGTGCGCAATCCGGGGGTTGCCTTCGGACTTCTGCAAAATATCCCCGACGCCTACCGCTCGGTGCTGCTGACAGGAACAACGGTCCTGGCCCTCATGCTACTGATGTTCCTGGTGGCCCAAACGCATCCGTCTCAGCGGCTTGAACGCTGGAGCCTTGCGCTCATCCTGGGCGGTGCCGTCGGCAACCTGATCGACCGTGTAAGACTGGGAGAGGTCATCGACTTTATCGATGTACACTGGGCAAACCTGTATCACTGGCCGGCTTTCAATGTGGCCGATTCATGTATTTCCACGGGCATTACCTGCATGGTGCTGCTTGAGCTCAAACGTATTGTTTCATCCCGGGCACACAAAAAAGCCACCGGAGAAAGCAATACTACAGAAAAACACTTACGCAGCCACAGCAACAAAAAATAGAGCACGAATTGTTTAAAAGGCATATAAAGGCTGTTCAAAATTGACCGGATGCAAGGTGCGAGCAATTATGGAAATTGAAGCGTACTGTTCTGTACGCCGGCGTTGCGCACCGCAGCAGATGGCCGTTTTTCAACAACCTGACAGAGGATACGCGCATGCACCCAATTTTAATTGAACTGGGCGGTTTTTCAATCAAGACCTACGGGTTTCTCATTGCGCTCGGATTTGCGATCGGACTGTTTCTCGCATCGCGCGAGGCCCGGCGGGTAGGCCTGAATGTGCAGACAATAGGTGACCTGGCATTCTATATCCTGCTGGGCGCGATTGTCGGGGCCCGGCTCTATTTTATCCTCACCAACCTGAGCTATTTCACACAGCATCCGCTTGACATGTTTAAAATCTGGGAGGGCGGCCTGACATTTTTTGGCGGTTTTATCGTGGCCGTAATGTTGTGCGTGTGGATGATACGCAAGCACCGTTTGCCAGTCTGGAAAACACTTGATGTGTTCGCCCCTTCACTGGCACTTGGTGTTTTTTTCGGCCGCTTAGGCTGTCTTTCAGCCGGGTGCTGTTATGGGAGAGAATGCGACCTGCCCTGGGCGATAACCTTCACGCATCCGCTAACACTGGCCCACAACGGCGTGCCCCTGCACCCCACGCAGATATACAGCGCCGTTGGGGCTATCCTTACCTTTGTCCTGCTCTACTCCTTGCGCAAACACAAAAAATTTGACGGTCAATTGGCCCTGCTCTGGGTTCTGTGCTACAGCTGCGTACGGCTCATTACCGAACAGTTCCGGGGAGATATTCGCGGCGGCATGCTGACCGAAAACATTGCGCTCTCATTTGTCATCGCGGCCGCCCTGATCATTACCAGCCTGATTCTCTATCCGGTGCTCAGAAGAAAAAATAAGATTCTGCCTATGCCGGCACGGCCGACAAAGCCCGCCAAAAAAGCTCCTTCGAGCTCCTAAAAATTCCACCGTATCGTTTGGTATTCAAAGCCGTTACTAGCGTCAGCAGACTGTTTGCAACTCGCAAGAAAACACATACGTAAAACACGTTAGGAATCTTTTGACGTAATTCTCATAGTGTCGCCAGTGGCCGCCAGCGCCCGCCGGAATTCATGCAGCAGCCCTGCGCGGGCGTCCACCATTGACCCCTGGAAACTGCCCCCACCGGCATTGCGATGCCCGCCGGCCTTAAATCCCGCCCGTCGGGCAATTTCAGCCACAGACAGGTGCTTACCATAGTTCCGCGTACGCCACGACAGGCGCACGCTACCGCTAGATGAATTTTCCTGCAGGATAATTCCATAGTGATAACCTTTAACCTGCCGCAAAATAGTTTCCTTGTAGAGCGAATTGAATTCTGACCAATTGGCCCCCAGCAGCGCTTCCAGTTCCTGCTGGCGCGCGCTAGTCAGGCAGAGCAGACTCAGGAACAAGTCGATAATAAATTCTGTTTTTTCAACAGCCCAGACCATAAAGCTAACTTCATTCCGGTCAAGATTCACGTCAACCGCACGCTCGTGGTTCGCACCATGCGCAATCAGCATTTCGGCAAATTCATACTCACCGGGGTGCATCTCGTTTTTAAAATTGCGCGAATCATACAGCAACGCACGGTAAAGTACTTCAGCGATATCAACCGGCAACCGCATTTTTTCGGGCTTAACAAAACACTCATAGAGCACCTGCACCGTTGAGGACAACTGCATATTAAGGCATGTTCGCGAAACAGCCGCCTGAATTTCCTCGGGCATATGATGGTCAATATTAATAACCCGGCTCAGGTCAAGTTTGCTCAGCACATTTTCCCAGTCGCGCCCTAAAAACTGCGACCAAGTTGCCCCGTCAACCAGCACGAGTGCGTCAAAGCGGGAAAAATCAGGCAAACTTGTTTCATACAGCTGCACCCGCCAGATATTGGGAAAATCAAGCATCGTAGCCGGAATCCGGTAGCGGCTGACAATCATGATCTCCTTATGCTGCCGTGTAAGCATCCAATGCAATGCCAGTGCCGCGGCGACACAATCGGGATCTACCGGATCCGAAATCATAATCATGACACTGCTGGAGCGCCCGAGTACCTGTGTTATGTTCGAAAGCACATTGCCAAAACGATCTGCATGCATAAAAAATCCCTTCCAAAAAAATTGAACCGTAGTGCATACCTGAACTCATGCCGACTACGTGCACGATGTTCTGCATGATGGCCGGCGGCTGCAAGTCCAGCCCTGCAAGGTATCATGAAGTATAGGCAAAAATCGATTGTGGAGCAATCAAAAAACTGTTCCCCTCTGAAACAAAAAAATAACGCGAGGCGCACGATAGCCCAAATGAGCGCAACGCAACAGATGCGTATATTTATGAGTATTTTCTGCTACTGCCAGCCAAAGAGATTGACAACCAAAGGGTGTGAACTGTATAGTTTGTAACACCTTTTAATACGTTATCACTACAAAACAGGAATGCTGTTCACTGTCATGAAAACAACACCTCAAATGTTGCTACCCCTGCTGGCGCTTCTTCTGTTGTGTCCGTGTTGCGCCGATGAAAAACCGTCCGTGGTGATTCATCCGAAAAACGATTCCGAATCCGTGCGTGTCATCGTGGAACTTGCCCAGACCGCCGGACAGCGCTCCATGGGACTGATGTACCGCAAAAAGCTCGGACCCACGCGGGGCATGCTGTTCCTGTATGACCAGGAACAGACACATAGATTTACCATGCGCAATACGGCCATACCGCTTGATATGATTTTTATTAACAGTTCCCAAACAGTAATCGGCATACTCGAAAACACGAAACCCTATGCCAATGGTCCGTTCAGCATTAACCGTCCATCCCGGTATGTGCTTGAGGTCAATGCCGGCTTTTGCGCCCGGAACGGCATTGCCATCGGTGATAACGTTGTTTTTCATAATTTCCCGGGTAATGACAGACGTTAAAGCAGCAGACCTGTACCGACATGTTCATGCCCGATGCGCCCTGCATAGAAAAAAATTATCATATGACAGACCTGGACAAACCTTCTACCGTCCTCAAAAAACGAGCCCGCGCTATCATAAACCTGCTGCGCCGCGCCTACCCACAGACACGCACGCTACTCAACCATAGCAACCCGCTTGAATTGCTGATTGCAACCATCCTGTCCGCACAATGCACTGATAAAAAAGTAAATGAAATCACCGGGCCCCTTTTTGAAAAATATACCGACGTTACCGATTTCGCACGGGCAAATCAAAGCGTGCTCGAACAGGAAATCAGACCCACGGGATTTTATCGCAACAAGGCCGCGCATATTATCGCCACAGCAACTATCATACTTGATACATACAACGGCCGCGTTCCAAACCGAATGCAGGATCTCGTCAAACTTCCGGGGGTTGCCCGAAAAACGGCTAATATCGTGCTTGCCGGCGCGTTTCATATCGCTGACGGCATTGCGGTCGATACACATGTAAAACGCCTTGCCGGCCGCATGGGCTTAAGCACAAATACGATTCCCGATAAAATTGAACAGGACCTTATGGCCCTGTTGTCGAAGTCCTTCTGGCTAGACACTAATTTCGTTCTCGTCAATCATGGTCGTGCAACCTGCCCAGCCCGGAAACCACGCTGCACTCTATGTGTTATCCGACATCTGTGCCCGTATACCCCGTCATAACAGGGCCGAGCCATAAACTAATAGAATCGAAATAAAAATAAAGATTTAGACTAAATGTGACGAAAAATATAAGCATATACGGGGGGCGCAGAGTCCTCATATCACAAGCATGCCATTGACAACATAAAGGAAATATATATGTACTGCCGAAACTGCGAATTTGAAATCAAACAGGAAGTAACCGAATGCCCCATATGCGGTGGTGAGCTTACTCAGTACCCCCCAGAAGGGGCGGACGCGAATACCGGCAGCGACGGTTCTGAAGAAAAAAATACGGATGCTAATAAACCACTCGATACCTGCATCAGCGACTTAATCCTGGACGCAAAACATGAGCTTGACTCCCTTGATGCCACTCCGGACAATGCCCTGCAGCCTGTTGAACCGTTTTCAAGCTCGCTTGATTTTGAGTCAATGTTAAGTGAGGATTCAACCGAAACCGCACAACCGACAGCCGAGCCTTTCACTGCTGAGCCGCCAGTGCCTTCCGCCATGCCGGATACACCCCAGACAAATGAAGAACCGTTTTTACTCAATGATACTGCAAGCCCGTTCATACCTGAATCGGACGCTCCTATGGTAAACAAATCGCCCATCGGGCAGAACAACCAGCCGGAGACTCTTTTTTCAGATGATGCACTTTTCATTAATGAAGCCACCAGCCCAACGACCACAACCGATACAAACTCGTTTATTCCGGAAACAGACGCTCCCGCAATAAACGAATCACCTATCGAGCAGAACCAGCAGACAGAGAGCATCTTCTCCGATGATAAACTTTTCATTGATGAAACCACCGCCCCAACGAACACGCCCAATACAGGACCATTCATTGACGAATCACGTGGAGAACAGCCTGAAAGCCCTCTTGAATCCGCGATTGCTCCCCCGGGGGAGCAATCATTCGAGCAGCCCTGGTCTTTGCAGGAACTATCCACTCGGGAACCAACGGAAACCATAAATTTTATTCCCGAAGAGCAGGCACAACAACCCGATGCTGCTCCAACGAATGGTATCGACTTTCTGGATATCGAAGAAGCTGGATCCTCTGAGTCAGCCGAAAATCAGAGCGCGGGCTCCCGTTCAAAAAAACGCCTTATTTTTATCCTTCTCTTCGGCGTGCTGCTTATTGCCGGCGCATACACACTCCAGGACTATGTTGTGCAGTTGTTCGAATCGAAACAAATAAAAAAACCGACTCCCACCCGCATAATCCCTAAAGCTGCTGTCAAAAAACCCCGGACTCCGGCACAACCGGAACTCCAGCAGCCTGCAGCCAATCTGCAAGAGGAAACCGTACCTGCGAAAGTTCTTCCAGAGGATACACAGCAACAAGCATCCGCACCGCAACCGGAACTCCAGGCACCATCGGCAAACCTGCCGTCCGAAGAAACCCAACAACAAGAACCATCAACGCCTGAAGAGATCCGCACCGAAAAAGCCATAAAAAAACCCGTGCAGAAACAAACAATAGCCCCAAAAGTAAAGCCTGAAGAAACTATAGACAAACCGATACAAAGCAGCGGCGTGCCCTCCATCACCCCTGAAAAGAAACAATCACCTGCAAAGTCCAACTATTATACAATTCACGTCGCATCTTTCAAAGCACAGCAAATCGCCGGGGAAGAAGTCGAACGGTTTCGCAAGCTTGGCTTTGACGCCTATATTGAAACCGTTGACCTTGGTGCAAAAGGTGTCTGGCATCGAGTCAAAGTCGGTCATTATGCAACCCGCGCAGATGCCGAACAAACCGTGAGAAGCATCCGGCAGAAGAAACCGGGTGTTAAACCCCTAATATACAAAAACAAATAAACCACAGCTTGCAACGCGATCCCATGCGCCGCTGTTTTATAACAGTGGCGCATTTTATTATAAAGCACCGCTGCATTATTTTCCCGGCTCGTCTAAAGCACGACCAACAAACCTTGCCAACCTCCCGGCCTTTCTTGAAAATGCTTTTAAAAAAAGCCTTTTCACAGGTTACTCAAGCCCAACGCTGGCATTCAAGCAGTAAATACCCTGCAACCTGACCCCACAAAAAAAGGTCCGGAGACTGCATCAGTCCCCGGACCGGGTTAAAATTCATTTCACAGGCGCGTCCCGCGCGAAACGAGCCTGCCTACTACTACTTCTTTTTTTTCTTCTTCGATGGTGGAGTAGGAAGGACTGAAACATAACCTCTACAACCACCAACCCAAATCTCATACACATTTGGCTCTAAATTCGGAGGTACTTTCACTTTAAGTTTCAGGACACCCTTTTTAATTTTGAGCTTTCCCTTCTTCCACAAAAACGGTCCCAGATCAAATTCGCGGGCGAGTATAGGATCAAACTCCCCGTCAACCGTGACAAACAACATGGCTTTTTTATACTTTTTATAATGCGGGACTATTGGTTTCTTTGTCCTGATACTCAGCTCACATATCGCAGCAGGCTCAGTGCAGGTTCCATTGTCCTCAACACACGGCAGCTCACCACAGGGATTTTCTCCCTCAACACAAAATCCGCCAGCGCACGTTTCTGTTCCGGTGCAAAACAGTTCGTCATCACAGTCGATGTTCTCTACACATTCATTTGCAACAACAAACGGTACCGGATCGCTCTCAGCCTCGCCACCGTCGACATCGCTGCCGCGGGCCACGACATAATAAATGCCGTTTTGCATTTGTGCGACATTAATCGGGTATTGCCAGAGCCCGTTGCCAATATCGGATGCAGGACTATGGACGGTGCTCTGGTCGGAGATACTGGTAATCACAAACTCCACGCTCACCAAGGAGCAGATCGAGATATCCTGCGCCTGCAGCATCAGATCCCCTATCACAAACTGATCGGGCGTCGGGCTGACAACAACAATTTCAGGCATGGGATGAATCTGGATAAGCTCCCAACCGCCCTCCTCGGCAAGGTTAAACGGATTTGCCATGCCAAGATAGCCCTGCGGACACGTCTCTTCGCCCATAAAATCAGGCTCGGCGACATCACCAGGCGCTTCAGCTCCGTCAGGCATCAGCATGGTACGAATACCGTAGTTGAGGTAATTTCCGGCTCCGTCCTTGGAATCAAGGATAAACGCTTCCTCCGCACTTCTTATTACGTACAGATCAGCACCGTAGCCGCCACCATACTGGTTATACAATTCATCCATAACACTCAGGAAGACATCAAGCGCAGATTCCCCACAATCAGCACAGTCAGGCATGAGAGCGGAGAGCATGGCTCCGGCCATATCGCGAAGCATAAAACTGGAGTCAAAAGTTCCCAGCGCCAAACCCCCGCGAGTTGGATAGTCTACAAAAGCGCGCTCCAAGGTCCAGGTATAGGCATTAAAGTAACTACAGATACCCGACGGACCCCATTTCCCCGCGTTTCCCATGTTGTTTCTGTGCATATCATCTTCGGCAATTGTGTAGCTGCGGACCGAGGGGTCATACACCGGCAGATACTCATCGCCATAGAGCAGCTCAACTTCCGACTGTGAGGTTTCAAATGTGGAACTGTAGACGCTTGTAGCCCTATGCGTTCCCAGGGCCAGGGCAGTAATATCATCCGGACCAATTTCGCTATCAATACCGCTGAAGTCGATTCCCGACATCAATGCTGCCGCGGTTCCCAGAAAAGGAACATGCATGGTACCCCAGAACAGGGTGCCGTCAAGGGAGGCAATGGCGCCGCCAAGAGAAGCACGCTGCATAATCATATCGGGCTCATAATCGCTAATGCTCCAGACTTGCTCCCAGCTTTCATTATCGCTGTTGGTGAGACCTCCCGGCGGAATCACGGGGCTCCGCCACAGACCAGCAACATTCAGGTTAATCTCGGCCACGAGTAAATCCGGCCAGGTTGTTGCAAAAAGACGATTTCTATGAACAGTCATATTGGCGACGCCAAGGTCAATATTTCCAACATCTTCAAACTGGAAAGGAGCAAATTCATCACCGTTCCAGCGCAGGATTCTGCCCGCGCCGTCCGCGGTCCTGTTCACGCCGACATACATAACACCGTCATGTACTACCCACTGATGACGGATATTATTGTATTCAGTCAACGTTTGCATCCCCAGATAGAAACCATCAGATGCTCTAAAAGCAAATATATTAATCGCCGATGTGTAGTCCCGACTCGGGCCGGACATCAGCACAACGCCGTCAAGGGCACCGGCTGAACGAATCCCGTAAGTCGGATTAGCGGCCATGTCCGGAGGCGTACGATCAAGCACCGACATGGTGAGAGGATCGTACTCAAATATCTGCGGATCGCGCCAGTCGGTTCCAGTACTTGACTCACCCAATTCGCAAACCAGATTTGCAGTTTCAACCAGCGGCAGCGAGACACCACCCAAAGCCATGCCCATTTGTTCCATGACCAGACACGGCATATTTGCAACAGTGCCGAACCAGATATTGTCTGTGCCATTGTCTGAGCGGGCAATACTAAAAACATAGGCCTGATTTGTTTTCGGGTCACCCTCGTAGATTTCATCGGACTCGGCCTTTGCGACCCTGTTCTTGGCGAACTGCGGATCGACAGAACACGGCTGTGGATAGTTGCCCAGATAGTGTTTCATAAGATTCACTGAAGGCGGATCGACTATCTCTACGTGATCAACCCATCCGTCATAATCGGGACATTCAGGACATTCCTGGCATCTGGGACAGTAACACTCACAGTCTGGCTCTGAGAGGTCAGGAGAATTCGGACAATCCCCGCAATCCTCACCACCTCTGGCATATTCCCATCTCAGGGTATGTGTTCCCGGCGACAAACATGCAATCACTTGGTCCCAGTCCCCATTGAGGCTATCACCACCAAGGGGATGATCGGGCCTGATTCTCATCATACCTTTCAGGCAATCATCTACATAAAAACTCAAAACCGGTTCTGGAGGACAGTCTGGACATTCCGGGCATGGCGGGCATTCTTCACATTCCCTTATAGTAAGAGTTTGACATGGCGGCGGTTCCTGTTGATCCTGTTGACCTATCTTCCACTGAAACGAAATGAGTTTCATTTCATCCACGGTGACGGTTGTCTGCAGCCATGACCTGCCATCAGCACAAATCTCTCCGGTTTGTACCGCACTGCCTCCAAAAACGAAATTTTCTTCCTGGCAAAACCAGTTTGAGAATCCACCGGTTTCCCAAACCACATCCGGTAGGTCAAGGGCTTCCTCAAGCGTGCAGTTATCCCCTATCTCAACCGGAATAGCCTGGGCCATCACCGGAAACAGAGAAAATGCCAAAACAATAAAAATTCCAATAAGCTTTTTCATAATCCTCCCCCTTTAAAAAATTGTATTGAATCCCTTTTAAAAACGTTAGAAACAACTCTCCTATCTTCAAAGAAGCTCCCTGCAATTGCAGGTGCTGCTCCTACAAACATCTATTCAGTATTGCCTGTTTTTCAAAATACCAAAACTACGACTATTCTCTTTTCAGAGAAGCCCCCGCGGTTGCAGTTGCTGCTCCCGCGAACATCTATTTTGTTTCTATATTAAACCTATATAGTATTTGAAATTTGAGATTTCAAGTACTTATTTCATAAATTGAACAATTAGTTGTGATTATAGTTTGCATGGTATAAATACATCTACCCGCTATTTCAGAAAAACCCTGCGGCTGCAGTTCCTTATCCTACGGAAAACTATGTTTGTTTTAATAGTAAGACTATAAAGAATTTCACATCTGCAATTTCAAACGCCTGTCACATGAATTTTTAAAGACTGTTCAAAAGCCAAATCCTGCATCCCGATCCCACAAAAAAGGTCCGGAGACTGAAGCAGTCTCCGGACCGGATTAGGTTTCTTTTCTCGCGCTAGAACGCGCCTGTCTATTGTTTTTCAGTAAATGTAACCTCACCGAGGCACCCACCCAAGCTGATCTGATACGTACCCGGTGCAAGTGTGCCAGGTATTTTCAACTTAATTTGCAGCTGGCCTTTTTTCTCTTTATATTTCCGTTTATCATATGTAAAAGGGCCGGCATCAAAGATACCTTCGGGATCAAAACCCTCACCACCGCTGAGGTACAACTTTACTTTTTTGTCTTTTCTTACTTTTCCGTTCTTTCCAGGCTTAACGATTATCGGCTTATCTTTCTTTGTTGAGACAGTCAAAGGACATTCCACGGCACATACGCCTGAGGTCTGCTCACACACAAAGCCAAATTCACAGTCACCGGTTTCCAAGCATTCAGCGCAGGTGGCATTGTCCTCATCGCAGACACTCTCCCCATCACAGGGATCTGTTCCATAAACACACGTGCCGTTGCCGGTATCGCATGCCTCTATTCCTGTACAGTACAGGCCATCATCGCAGTCACTGTCCTGACTGCAATCATTATCGATAATAAACGTCTGCAGAATACCCGCAGCCGGAACACCATCCGCATCGCTTCCATTGGTCAAAGCAAAATAAATACCGTTCAGGAATTGTGTCGTAGGAAGAACGGCTTCCCAGAGTCCTGTCTCAGAATTATATACAGCGCTATAGATGTACGTCTGAGCAAAGACATTAGAGACAATAAACTCTACGCTGCTCAATGGGCAGGCGGAGAGATCTTGTGCCTGGAGCGTGAAATCACCCATGACAAACTCTTGAGCCATCGGGGCGATAAGGGCAATTTCAGGCAGCGGATAAATACTGATAAGCTCCCAACCGCCTTCTTCTGCAAGGTTAAACGGATTTGCCATGCCAAAGTAGGCCTGTGGGCACTGCTCTGTATCCTCCATCACAGCAGGTACAGTCATGGTTGCCTCAGATGCACTGGATGGCATCAGCATGGTACGGATACCGTAATTGAGATAATTGCCGGCTCCATCACTGGACTCCAAAATAAAAGGCGAATCCGCGTCCCGAATGACAAAGAGATCAGCACCATAGGAGTACCCTTCCATAAACCCGTCAAAAACATTCATGACAAGATCAAGCGCCATGCCGGCATCTGTCTCACCATCAACCACTTGTTCAAGCAGGAGACCGACCATGTCGCGGGCTACAAAGCTCCAGTCAAAGGTACCCAGCAGCACACCACCGCTGCGGTTGCCTTCAAAACCGACATCCATGGTCCAGGTATAAGCATTAAAGAAATTACCGATACCCGACGGACCCCACTTTGGTACAGAGCTACCCTCGAAGAGGGTAGCGTTATCCATTCTGTTTCTGTGTATATCATCTTCGGCAATCGTGTAGCTGCGGGCCGCCGGATCATACACCGGCAAATATTCATCACCATACAACAGCTCGATTGTTGCCGGTGAAGCTTCGAATGTGGAGCTGAAGATGCTTATGGCCCGGTGTGTTCCAAGGGCCGTGGCAACGATATCGTCCGCTCCCATGGTTTCATTATCAATACCTTTAAGATTGATAAGTCCACGCTGCTCGGCAACAATAGCTGCCAGGGTTCCTGTCATAGGTACATGCATGGTGCCCCAGAACAGGGTGCCATCATAGGAGGCAAGTGCGCCGCCACCATAGGTACGAGACACGACCCTATCCGGCTCATAATCGGTAACACTCCAAACTTTTATCCAGCTTTCATTATCACTACCAATGAGACCTATTTCCTCCGGAATTTCCGGGCTCATATACAGACCCGAAACATTCGGGTTCATGCTCATAACAGACAAACTCGGCCAGGTGGTTACAAACAGACGGTTTCTATGAACAGCCATATTGGTGGCATCAAGATCGGTAATACCCACAACTTCAAAATCAAAGGGGTTGCCGGCATCGCCGTTCCAACGCAGAATTCTGCCCGCGTCTCCCACGGTCGTCTTCACACCGGTGTACATAACACCATCATGCACAACCCAGTCACGAATATTATTATAGTCACTCAGAATATCAAATCCCAGATACGTACCGTCATCCGCAAAAGCGAACATATTAACCGCTGTACCGTCAAGGCTCGGACCAGCCAACAGCACTACGCCGTCAAAGGCACCGGCTGAACGAATACCCAGAGTCGGATTGTCAAACAGATCCTGCGGCGTATGGTCAGTCACTAGCATGGTGTCAGGATCATATTCAAATATCTGCGGAGAGCGCCAATCGCCCAGCACATTTGTTGCATTATCCGCATTATTGAATTCGCAGACAAAATTCGGTGCTTCAATCGTAGGAAGCGACCCTAACAGGGCACCACCCAGACCGCCTATGACCAAGCAGTGCGTATTTGCGACCGTGCCAAACCAGAGATTGCCGGAACGCGCCATACCCCAGACATAAGCCTGGTTTGTTTTCGGGTCACCCATGGTACAGTTATCGAGTCCAACAGGCTCACCGACCGTACCGTTATCATAGCACTCATCAGCCTCGGCCTTTGCCACCCTGTTTTTGGCAAACAGGGGCTGAGGAATTCGCGGAAGTTTATAGGTATCCGCATAATACGCAAGCAGATCCAATGCATGAATATCGCTTAGTATAACGTTGTCAACCCAGGCGGAACTGTTATCAAAAGTCTGGCCTTTATTGAATTCCCATCGCAGGGTATTGGTGCCCGGCAGCAACTGTACGGTTCTTTGACTCCAGTCAAAATCACTTCCTGAGTAGGAAGTCTGCTCTTCATCATTTACAAAGAAATATAAATAATCGCCTGAGCTGGAAGACAGCTTCCAATGGAAGGAAAGCTGCTGCACCCCTTCTACTGTCACTTCAGCCTCCAGGTATGTCGATCCCGTTTCATTATCTGCGATCGGGCCACTTTGCGCTGCACTAACGCCATCGTAGGACTCATCGCTCTGGCAAAACCAGTCTTCGGTTCCCCAGGTATCCCAAACAATATCCGGTGCGTCAAGGGCTTCCTCAAGGGTGCAAGGAGTCGTAGCCATCGGAGCGGATATAATATCCTGAATCTCTATCGCCTGTGCCGTAACCGAACACAATAAAAATACCAAACCAATAAAAATTCCTGTCAATTTTTTCATTATCCTCCCCCTTTGAAAATTAGTATTGATTATCGTTAGATACTTTAAACGTGAAATTTTCTTCCGAATAGCCTCTTCGCCTTCAGTTCCTACTCCCACAAAAACCTTCTTTTAATTTTATTGTTCGTTTTATATACTATTTGAGTCTAAAGCGTCAAGAGCTTATTTCATGCATTTTTTAATTTCGCTAAATAATCGCTGAGGTACAGGCAGGATTGCAATTATAAACGCAAAAACCGATTATCGAAGCATATAGGAAGGTATTAAATTCTGTAATCGTTGCGCAGCTGACCATAAAAATAGCACAGTTTATCGCGTATAATTTTAATAAGGGCCACAAAAGCCGCCAACATCCCCTCAGAATCGTCCCCCTTGCTTTCAGAGGCCAGATCGAATTGAAAATCGATTTTAAGGTCGTCAACTTTAATAACGGACTTTATCCACGGATCGTCCAGAATACGGCCCTGCACAACGCGCAGGATCCGCTCGACTACCCGGATGCCTTTTTTCAAACTACCCTCATCCGTATTGTTGCGAGCCACCTCAAGAAACTGAATTAAAAAATTCACCTGCTGCAGGGTCTTCATTTTTTCATCGTTGGAAAGCTGCTCAATATTCAGTTCGTGCAGCCTGTTCACTTCAGCGCGAATTGTTTCAAGCTCATCAGCGCTAAAAGGGAAAGAATCGTCCAAAAGCGAGGTTATAACGACAAAGATGAAATTTTCGCACACCTCCTGCAGCGTATAGATCTGATTCAACCCCTGCAGGATTTCCAGCATTTTAAGCTCTTTTACCGATTTAGCCGCAGTTTCAAAGGAGCGCACCTGTTCCTGAAACAGTTCATCATCGTTGATTGCGGCGGGAGGTGCCTTGCGGCTGTAATACTGCCAGAAAGGCGGCATGGGACGCATGCCGTCATGGCCACCTTTCTTCCAGGCTTTACGGTCAGGGTAGAGCTGCAGAATTTTTTCAATATCAAGATCCGGTATCAGGATAATGTGCAACTTGATTGAGCCAAGCTGCGCGAGCAAATCCTCAGGAACGGGACCGAATCCATCGGTCATCACCAGGATTTCAGCCTGGCGCAGTTCAACGTCAGCGCGGATGTCGGCAATGGCCTGTACAATTGCCTCACCGATATTGGTAATCTGCCCGCCGCCGGTTCCAAGCTGTAGAATATGGCCGACCAGGTGCTCGAGATCAGCGTGCGTTGAGGCTTTTACCAGGTCAGAAACCTCGCTATGAAAAGAGCGAAAATACAACTGCGGTTCCTCAACGGCTGCGCGACGCAGGTATTCAATAGCAATGGCCTTGGATGCCAGCAATTTTTTAAAATTCTCACCGTTCATTGACGTTGAATTATCAAAAAGCAGGTAGACTTTCTGGCTGCGCCTAAGTTCTACTTCCTGATCACTGAGAAAATCATCCACGCTGGCAACAGCCGCGGCACCGCCTTCATAATCAATTTTAATCAGTTCGCGGTTAGCGATTTTTTTGTAAAAAATATTGTCGGGATAAATAATGTGCTCACGCGGCAACAGGTGCGTTATATCGCTGACCGAGTTGATCTGAGCAAGGGCAATGTTATTGTCCATGCACGCGGGCTGCTGCGATTCCAGGCTGTCATGGTCCTGATCGCGACCACTGGCAAACACCATTTCACGATTAAAAAGCGGCGCGGCCTGTGTCTTAATGCGGTGGCGGCTGGTCTCGCTAAAAATCACCCGCGCAATATAAAAAATTTTCATCAGCTCGGGACTGAATTTCAATGTCTGCGTACTGCACAAATCGCAAGAAGGCATGTAAAAGGAAAGCTGAGAACTAAATGAGGTCTGATCCATAGTTTTCATCGTGCCGTGGCAAAAATAGACACGCAGCAACACACTCCTGCCTCCGCCACCAGCCTAACGGGTTTTTGAAAAAATATTATCCACAGACTGTTCAAAAATGTCCGGATGCAAGGCGCGCGGTATCATGAAGAACGAGGCGTACTGTTGTGTACGCTGCAGTGATGAATGATACCGCGCAACGACACAGACGGATGTTTTTGGACGGTCTGTTAGACCTGCAGGTATTTCTTATGCTCAAACACAGCCTGACGAAAACTGACCACGAGTTCACGGCACTCACGCGATCCGGCATCCTTCATGGAGACCTCACTGATATTTTCAAGCACCGTAAAGGTTTCCGGCAGAAACGTGTCGCGGTTCAGGGACATGATCTTTATTTTCAATCGGGAGAAGTACTCTTTAAAACGTGATGTATCTGCCCGCACGGTTTCCTGCAACCGAGTGCGTATCAAATTAAAGGAGGTGTCGCTTTTGAGAATTTCCTGATTTTCGGAAGACCTGATAATATTAAAAATATCGATGGCGTTAAACATATTATCAAGGATGTCTCGATCCTGACGAAAATAATTCCTGGCGGCAGTGGTAATTTTTGAAAGACGCGCAATTTCCTCCTCACGGCCAAGGGTGCACACAGCCAAATACAGACTGTCAAGATCCTGCTCGCTGACTTCCTCGCGTCCATCCAGAAAAGCAACAGCCCGAAGCGTGTCCTGCATTTTTACGCTTTTTCGGTCACTAATCGTGAAATCCTTGCGGTCGGAATGAGTAACGCGCGTCTCCTCGATATATTTTTTCAAAATATAGTTTTTCAAAAAAAGTATATAGCCCGGAATAGCTACCTGATTGCTCTGAATGACTTTTTTGGCATAGGACAGCTCGCCCATCGAAAGCCTGCGCTGTGGAGTAGCAACCTTGCCGAACTGCTGCTGATAAATTTGATCAACCGAGTACTGAAAATACAGGCCCTTGTTTTCCGGAATGTAGCTTTTATAGACAAACCGGTCGATCACCGCTTCAAGCACTTCGGTGTAGCGAACGTAATTTGCCGCTGCAATCGCGCTGTGCAGGGTCGCATTAACAATCTGCTCACCGTTAACGAGCTGCTTTTCGTTCAAAAGGGACAGCAGCGAACGCAACAGCATGTCATTAGCATCAAAAATTTCATCCAGAAACGCGAAATGCGACAACACAATAGAGCCTTCCACGTTGTGAATCATCTTGCCCTTTTTCATGGCCTCAATATCATAGGCACCGAACAAATTTTCGGGCATGGTGTCCTTGGTAAGCTGCTTTTCAAAAACCTGCGCATCTTCGAAACAGGCAAAAATCTGACGGGCGAGCAATGATTTAGCCATACCCGTACGGCTGATCAAGAGCTGATGCTCACCGGTCAGCAGGGCAATAAAGGTCTGACGCACAACTAGGTCGCGTCCGATAACATGCTTAGAAATATAGCGAATGCACTCGTTGATGGTATGCGAAATTGATTTCAGCTTTTCGGGGGGCATATCCGCCCTGGGCCTGATCTCCGGCATCGGGGCCGGTTCCTCCGGCGTGACCTGCCTGGTTGCCGGGACGGCTTGCGGCTCTTCAACACGATGCTGCAACGTGCCGGCTGCCAGCGAGAGCACCGACTCTTCCAGTGGATGGAAATGCTTTGCGATCGTTTTAGGTTTACCGCTCATAGTATTTTATTCCGCTAAATAAGTCTTCGCAATTACCTTATTAAATGCAAAAAGGGGGCCATGCAATCATTGTTTTTTATAAATGGGCTTTTATAGTTAAAAACATATAAAAATATAATATATTATTTTTTTATATGCAACAAAAAGCAAAAAGAGCAGAAAACATTATTGACAAATTGTCACAATACTGTTTTACTTTTTCATACCGCGCCGCTATAAGGCTAATCAACCTATAAAAAATCATTATTCTAGGATTTCGTAACTTTTCTACAAAAAAAACATGACAATTTGTCAAGAAATTAATTGCTACTGCCCAGCCCTGTTTCTTTTAACTATCCGTATTTCCGATAATTATTTATAATAGCACACTCAAAAACCTGCTGCAACAATTGGCATGTTCCTTGATATATCTTTATATATATATGGAATTATCTGGCAAAAAAGAACCAGATCTGATAGTATTTATTATTTTACTGAAGGAAACAATTATAACCACCTAACATTTATTACCACGCTACAGCAAAACCTTAGAAGGAGGAACACATGGCTGAAGAGAACAAAACACTGAGCGGGTACAGCAAAGTCTTTGATATACCCAAAGACTTGCAGGCTGGTGCCCACGTAAAAAGCATTGAGCAGTACGAAGAAATGTACAAACGCTCAATAGAAGACCCGAATGGGTTCTGGGGCCAAATGGCTGATGAAAATCTTGAATTCTTCAAGAAATGGGACACGGTTCTGGACTATGACTGGGGCGATGCAATGCGCATTGAGTGGTTCAAGGGCGCTAAGCTGAACGTATCCTACAACTGCCTTGACCGTCATATCAAGGGCCCGCGCAAAAACAAAGCGGCTCTTATGTGGCAGGGCGAGCCGGTTGATGATGCCCGCACCTACACCTATATTGAAATGTATCATGAGGTCAACAAGTTCGCCAACGTGCTGAAAGCCAAGGGCGTTAAAAAGGGTGACTGTGTTGCTTTGTACCTGCCCATGATTCCCGAGCTGCCAATTGCCATGCTGGCCTGCGCCCGTATCGGTGCGGTCCACATGATTGTTTTCGGCGGCTTCAGCTCCGACGCACTGCGCGACCGTATCCAGGGCTGTAATGCCAAGGTGTGCGTCACCAGTGACGCCAGCTTCCGCTCAGGCAGAGTAATCCCGCTCAAGGGTAATTCTGATGGCGCTCTGAAAGATTGTCCCAGCGTTACGACTCAGATCGTTGTGAACCGCTGCAAAACCGACGTACCGATGCAGGACGGCCGCGATGTATGGTGGCATGATGAAATGAACGCCAAGGGCCTGCCCGTATACTGCGAGCCCGAGCAGATGGATGCCGAAGATCCGCTATTCATCCTTTACACCTCCGGTTCCACCGGCAAACCCAAGGGCGTGCTGCACACCACCGCAGGCTACCTGCTCTATGCTACCGTCACCCTGAAGTACGTATTCGACCTGAAAGAGGAAGATACCTTCTGGTGCACCGCTGATATCGGCTGGGTAACCGGACATAGCTACATCGTCTATGGCCCGCTTTCAAACGGCGCATCCAGCGTTATGTTTGAGGGTGTTCCGAGCTATCCGGACTATTCACGCTTCTGGAAAATCGTTGAGAAATACAAAGTCAACCAGTTCTACACCGCTCCGACTGCGATTCGCGCCATCAACGCACAGGGCGACGAATGGCTGGAAGGCATTGACCTGTCAAGCCTGCGCATTCTGGGAACAGTCGGCGAGCCGATCAATCCTGAGGCATGGATGTGGTACTACAACAAGATCGGCGGCGGCCGCTGCCCGATCGTAGATACTTACTGGCAGACCGAGACCGGCGGATTCCTGATTAGCCCGCTGCCGGGCGCGATGAAAATCAAACCTGGTTCAGCAAACCGTCCCTTCTTCGGAATCAAACCCGAAATCTGCAATGACGACGGAACCCCGATAACAGCAGCCAACGAAGCCGGTCACCTGTGCGTGACCCAGCCCTGGCCGGGTATGATGCGCACCGTTTACGGTGACCATCCCCGTTTTAAAGAAACCTATTTCAGCCAGTTCCCAGGCAAATACTACACCGGTGACGGCGCCCGCGTTGATGCTGACGGCGACTTTATCCTGATGGGCCGTCTGGATGACGTTATCAACGTCTCCGGCCACCGCATGGGTACCGCTGAAGTCGAAAGTGCACTGGTTGCTCATGAAATGGTTGCTGAAGCAGCTGTTGTCGGCATGCCCCATGAGATCAAGGGTGAAGGCATCTATGCATTTGTAACCCTGAAATCAGGTGTTGAAGGGACAGACGAGCTGAAAAAAGCGCTGGTTAAACATGTTCGCGCTGAAATCGGCCCGATCGCAAGCCCTGATAAAATCCAGTGGGCGGCAGGCCTTCCCAAAACAAGAAGCGGCAAGATCATGCGCAGAATCCTGAAGAAAATTGCTAAAAATGAGAGCGACATGGGCGATATCAGCACCCTTGCCGATCCGAGTGTTGTTGATAGCCTGATTGCAGGCAAGCAGTAAGCCACAACATCACTGAGCAGTACTCAAGAGGCTATGGCGGTTACCGCCATAGCCTCTTTTCTTATATCGCAAACCTACCCCATCTTGACCCCGGTCCCACCAAAGCCCTGCTTAAAAAACTGCCGCAGCACTCAATATAGACTTGCCCATTAAAGACCCTTTTGCTATGCTGAGAAGCTCATACGATAGACTGGGTACACAAAAAAGGAAACACGCACACAAGGCGGCGCCACATGGCTACAATCGGCATCATAGGCGGTACAGGTTTCGGTAACCCCGAGTTTCTTGAAGACGCCAAACAAGTAAAAGTTCACACTCCTTACGGAGCACCTTCATCCATTCCGATTATAGGTAAACGGGACGGAGTCTCGCTGATAACCATCGCCCGCCATGGGGTTAGTCATACCATTGCCCCCTCACGAGTAAATTTTAGAGCCAATATCTGGGCCATGAAACACCTGGGCGCAACCCATATTCTCGCTGTTACGGCAGTGGGATCACTGCGCAAGGAAATAGAACCCGGTCACATCATTTTCCCTGATCAGTTTATTGATCGAACGACCCGCCGGGATTCAACATTCTATGAAGGCCATGAAGTATGCCATATCCCCATGGCCGAGCCGTTTTGCGCCGGATTGCGTGGATTACTGGCAGAAACCGCTGCTGAAATAGGATTGGCGCATCACGCTGCCGGAACAGTAATCACCATTGAAGGACCGCGTTTTTCAACCCGGGCTGAAAGCCGCATGTTCCGCGCCTGGGGAGCCGATATTATCAACATGAGCACCGTGCCCGAAGTGGTTCTGGCACGCGAGGCCGGCATCTGCTACGCAACTGCAGCCATGAGCACCGATTATGACTGCTGGCATGAATCGGAAGAACCGGTCACTTGGGAGCTTATCCAGAAGACCATGCAGCATAACACAGCCAATGTACAAAAACTGCTGCTTGCAGCTATTCCAAAGATATGCCTTGAGCCCTGTGACTGCCGCAATGATGTAAACAGCGCAACCCTGTAGGTGCGCATACGGTAACCTTAGTCTGGTGAAAAAACCTTTTTAAACAGGCTGTTCAAAAATGCACGGATGCAAGACGCGCGCAATTATGAGGAATGAGGCGTACTCTTTCGTACGCCGCAGTGACGAATAATAAACGCAACGCAGCAGATGGGCATTTTTCAACAGCCTGATAGACAGGAGAACTCTGAATGGATCTCAAAAAAATCATCCGCGATATACCCGACTTTCCGAAACCCGGTATTCTGTTTCGAGACATCACAACCCTGCTGCAGCAAACTGATGCGTTCCAGCAGGCTGTTGACCTGCTGCTGGAACGCTACCGCGATATGCCCTTTGACCTGATAGCCGGCATTGAATCACGAGGTTTTCTCATGGGTACCGTGCTGGCCTACGAGCTGAAAAAAGGATTTATTCCGATCCGCAAACCCGGCAAGCTGCCTGCTTCCACGATTTCAGCCGAATACAGCCTTGAGTATGGGATCGACCGCATTGAAATGCATGTAGACGCGGTAAGTCCGGGCCAGCGGGTACTGCTGATTGATGACTTACTGGCAACTGGCGGCACCATGCAGGCGGCCTGCAGCCTGATACAACAGGCCGGCGGAGAAGTAGCGGAATGCTCTTTCTTGATCGAACTGGCAGGCCTGAACGGACGAGCCAAGCTCGATGGATATAATCTTTTTTCAATGTTAACCTATAACTAGCAAGACTTTTTTAACGGTATACGCACATGACGATTGAGACTACACGACTCGACGAACTGCTTGAAAAATTCTCCCGCGGGCGGATCATGGTCGTCGGCGATTTGATGCTGGACGAATACAGACGCGGTGTGGTTGACCGCGTTTCTCCGGAGGCTCCTATCCCGGTTGTCAACCTCATTAATAACGCTGAGCGCGACGTACGCCTCGGCGGAGCCGCGAATGTTTTTAATAACCTTATCTCGTTGGGCGCAACAGATGTCGTCCTATGCGGTGTGGTGGGAGATGACCCTGACGGCGAATTCGTGCGTGATTACCTGCAACAAAAAAACCTCACAACAGAGGGTCTCATCGTTGATCCCGACCGGCCGACTACAATCAAAACCCGCATCATTGCCCACAATCAACAGGTTGTGCGGCTTGACCGCGAAGAGCGCGGCCCACTTTCCTCTGAAATCCGTAAAAAACTGACGACCTTTATCACAAGCCGGCTTGACAGTCTGGATGCGATAATTTTTTCCGACTATGAAAAAGGGGTAATAACGCCTGAGTTGCTTGAAGTCATACTGCCGCAAGCCAAACAGCACGGAGTCATCGTCGCAGTTGACCCCAAATTCACCAATTTCCGCCATTTTAAGGATGTCTCCATTATCGTGCCCAACCGCAAAGAGGCCAGCGGTTTTGTACGCAATGAAATTCTCTCTGCGCAGGACGCGCTCCGAGCTGCGCAGGATATTCTATCAGGGCTGAACTGTGAAAACGTGCTGATCAAGCTTGGAGAAGCCGGCATGCGCCTGGTTGGCACCGACGGCACCGATATCAGCATCAACACAGCTGCCGAACAGGTCTTTGATGTGACCGGTGCCGGAGACACCGTTATCAGCACGCTGGTGCTGGCACGTACCGCCGGTGCAAGCTGGCAGGAGGCTGCACGCATTGCCAATGTTGCCGCTGGTGTGGTGATTCACTACATTGGCACAACCGCTATCACCCGGGAACTGTTGCGCCAGGCGATTGTTGAAAAGAAGATCAACGTATCGTGAGCCGTCCCAAAGAACCACAGCCCGTAAAATTCATTGCCAGCATACTGGGTGCGGACATGCAGGCAACAAATCAGGTCATTGAACAACTAAAAGAGAAATTCGGCGATACCGATTATATTAGTGATGCGCTGAAATTTGATTTTACCGATTATTATGAACCAGAGATGGGAACCGGCTTGCAGCGACGGCTGCTAAGCTTTACAACCCTGATCATGCCGGATGAATTGCCCGGGATCAAGCTGGCGACCAACAAGTTGGAAGATGAATTTACCAGCCCTGACGGCAAAAGAAGCCTGAACATAGACCCCGGCTATATCGCCCTGTGTCACCTGATTCTGGCAACCGGCAAGGCCTTTACCCATCGCCCGTACCTGCGAGATGGTATTTACGCTGATATAACACTTGTCTATCGTGGCGGGCGCTTTCAAACACTGGAATGGACCTTCCCCGACTATGGCTCCGAAGAGATGCTAAAAATTTTAACCATGCTGCGTGCGTGCTATTTCGAACAACTGAAAAAGCAGCAGTGCGGCACATGAGGTAAACAATGCTGCAAAGCATGACCGGTTACGGCAGAGCTGAATATACCCACGATGACATAAAGGCCGTTGTTGAAGTACGCTCGGTCAATCACCGCTTTCTGGACATATCTCTGCGCATGAGCCGCAGCCTGTACGGCCTGGAGAAATACATCCGCAAGGAGGTCTCCGCCTTTGCCGCGCGCGGCAAGGTTGACGTTTCAATTCAACTCGAACACACCGCTGCGCATGATCTCAGCTTGCGCCTGAACACACAGCAGGCTGTTCAGATTGCAGACCTGTTGCGCCAACTGCAACAGGCTGCGGGCTGCACAGACAAGTTCGACACTACTTCCCTGCTGACATTCAAAGATTTGCTTTTTGAGCAACAGGAACTTGAAAGTGATCTAGAAGCAAGCCAACGCGCGATCGAACCGGCCCTTAAAGCTGCACTACAGGCTTTGCAGGCCATGCAAATGGACGAAGGCGAAGAAACTGCGCGCGATATCCGGGAACGCATCACCACAGTGCAGACATGCGTTGAAAAAATCGAGACGAACGCACCACAGTTGCTGTCTCAACGACAGGAAACCCTGCGCGAAAAAATAAAAAATCTCTGTGAAGGCGTTATCGTTGATGAAAGCCGCGTGACCCAGGAAATTGCCCTACTGGCCGATCGAAGCGATGTTACCGAAGAGCTTGTACGACTCAAAAGCCATATCAATCAATTTCAACAATGGCTGGATGCTCAAGGAACCATCGGACGCAAACTTGATTTTCTGATGCAGGAGATGAATCGCGAGATCAATACAATCGGTTCAAAAATCTCCGATAGCGATATCGCTTTGCTGGTTGTCGAAGTCAAAAATGAGCTTGAAAAAATCCGGGAGCAAATTCAAAATATAATGTAAGTGTTACCGTCAACAAATATCATTGGCGGCAGGCTAATCCTTAACCATTCATGTTTACATGCATGAACGCACAGGATCCAAGATTCAGGAGCACTCCTTATCATGCAACATTCTACCCAACAGGAACACCTGCTGATCGTCGTGTCAGCGCCTTCTGGCGGTGGTAAGACCACCCTGTGCCGTGAGGTTCTCAACCACATCCCTAATCTTGCCTTCTCCATATCGCATACAACCAGGTCGCCCCGCGCCGGTGAAACTAACGGTAAAAATTATTTCTATATTTCCCAACAGGAATTTCAAGAGGCCCTTGACCAGAAAAAGATGGCCGAATGGACTGAAATTTACGGTAATCGTTATGGAACATCTCGCCAGACCATAGATGATATGTTTGCCCGCGACTGTGACGTGCTGTTTGATATTGACGAACCCGGCGCGCGCCAGCTCAAGCAGGCTTATCCGTCCGTAATAACCGTGCTGGTTTTGCCGCCCTCACTGCCGGTCTTACGCCAGCGGTTGATTGAGCGTGGCACCGAAGAGGGTCATGCCCTTGAAGGACGACTGCAACGGGCCAGAGAAGAAATTGAGGCCATGCGCTGGTACGATTATGTTGTAATCAACGACACTATCGCCGAAGCATCCGATCAGCTGCGCGCTGTCATCATCAGCGAACGCTGCCGACACAACCGTCAAAGCATTGAGGATATGCTTACATGAACAAGGCTTCTGAAAAAATAATTGTCGCGCTTGATGTTGAAACGCTTGAACAGGCCCAAGAACTGGTCGGCTGCCTGAGCGGCACAGTAGGCGCCTTTAAAATCGGTAAGCAGCTTTTCACCCGCTGCGGACCTGAAGCGGTTACAATGGTGCATGCCGCCGGCGGCCGCGTGTTTCTCGATCTAAAGTATCACGATATTCCCACCACTGTTGCCAAAGCCGGTTGTGAAGCCGCGCGCAGCGGAGTTTTCATGTTCAACGTACATGCCCTGGGCAGCAGCGCCATGATAGGCGCAACCGTCAAAGCCGTGCGCGAGATGGCAAATGAAACCGGCACGCCCGCTCCGATTATTTTGGCAGTGACCGTACTGACCAGCATGACAGAAACAGATCTGGCCGAAATTGGCATACGCGAACCCGTTGAGCAGATGGTCGTGCGTCTTGCCCGGCTTGCGCAGACTGCGGGTGCTGACGGAGTCGTGGCCTCTCCCCGTGAAATACGCCTGATAAAAGAGGCTTGCGGCTCTGATTTTGTAGTGGTAACGCCAGGCATCCGTCCGGCCTCCAGTTCACAGGACGATCAAAAACGCACATTAACACCAGCGCAGGCTATACAGGCCGGAGCCGACTTTCTGGTCATCGGCCGCCCCATCACACAAGCATCTGACCCACGCGCAGCAGCCCTTGCAATCGCAGCCGAACTGGAAGCTGCAGAAAAATGATTACGCTCTACGGCATACACCCGGTTCTGGAAGCACTCAAAAAACGGCCGCACGCAATCAAGTCAATTCATCTCTCCCGTCAAAGCAACGACAAAAACCTCAAACAGATCAGTGAACTGGCCCGGCAGCACTCAATTAACATGCGCACATCTACGCCTCAGGATCTGCGCCAATTGACCAACAGCAGCCAGCATCAAGGCGTGGCAGCCGAAACAGAACCGTTCCCCCTGAGCGATATTGATGATGTAATCACGCGTGTTCGCAGCGAGCAGCAGCGCTGTTTCATGCTGGTACTTGACTGCGTGCAAGATCCGCAAAATACCGGCTCTCTGATTAGAAGCGCGGTATGCTGCGGAGCCCAGGCCGTTATTTTTCCAAAAGACCGCGCAGCAGGATTGACCGCTTCGGTTGCAAAGGCCTCGGCCGGGGCGATTGAACATATCAGTATGTGCCGCGTAGTAAATATCGCCGCAACCCTTGAAGAACTGCGCCGAAACAATATCTGGGTGGCCGGAACCGTTCCGCAGGACGGCCAGTCAATCTATGATTTTGATCTAAACATTGATCTTGCACTGGTAATCGGCGGCGAAGGCCCTGGCATGCGGCGTCTTGTTCGCGAAAAATGCGATATTCTGCTGAGCGTTCCTATGCAAAGCGCATTTGAATCGCTGAATGCGGCTGTAGCCGGAGCGGTAGTCATGTTTGAAGCATTACGCCAAAGATCAATTAATCCATAAAATACAACCAGGCTTTGGTACCATTTAAATAAAAAATGGGTCATGACACGTTAAGCAAGCGCAGAGATGTGCTAAGTTATTGTCATGACTATGAAAAACAAGTATTTTGGTCGTTCACGCATTTCAGAGCATCAATTTCGACAAATTGTAAGGCTATTT
>Ga0222677_1000019_pt1 | contig 121119 bp, 93 predicted proteins | sample AntAcemetagen935_FD_179846 | JGI IMG/M metagenome (GOLD analysis project Ga0222677, IMG submission 179846) | Saline water microbial communities from Ace Lake, Antarctica - #935 | ecosystem: Environmental > Aquatic > Non-marine Saline and Alkaline > Saline | place: Antarctica: Ace Lake... | reverse complement strand
CCTCACTATACAAGATAAACTTCGGTTCAAAAAATCACCTAAAGTTTTCCTATTCGCAGTACAAATTTAGAAAAATAACTCTATTTATTTTTGGATTTTAACACAATTCAATAACAAAATAAGTTTGAAATTTAATTATTCTGTTGAAATAAAATCTGTACACTAAAACTCCTGATTTCCGTCAATACGTAAATTCTATTATTGCCAATGTTAAAAACCTGAGGAATGAAAAAAGTCTAGTTATGATTCTTAAGCAACTTTTTAATTAATTTTGCAATATGAATTATAATCAGATTGCCATCTTGTTTTTGCAGGGTACTTTGGTTGCCTTTGTAATACTCTTATTATTTCACCTTCGAAAACAGCTAGGAATCGGAATATTATTCGCTTGTTTGGGGTTATTTCAATTCATGCAGGTATTTCTATCAAGTACAGTTTATGTTTCAATTACTAACGGTTTTCTTGTTTCACCAGGTTCTTCCGTTTTATTTACGGCAACTCTTTTTGCATTATTAATTATCTATATTAAAGAAGATGCAAGCGAAACGAGAAAAATAATCTATGCTTTGCTAATAGTAAATATAGTAATGACAATTCTCATACAATTAATCAGTTGGAATCTTGAAGAATCATCAACATACAATCCTTTTAATGTTTCAACAAACCTTTTTAGTAATAACGCATGGGTATTATTTGTTGGTACAATAGCACTATTTCTGGATTCTTTATTAATAATAATAATTTACGAATTTATATCACGACACATACGATACATGTTCCTGCAAATTTGCTTAACCATGTTGATAGTTGTAAGTTTTGATACAATATTTTTTTCAATAATTGCATTTTGGAATTTCAACAACCTTAATGTAATTGTAATGTCAGGATTAATTTCGAAAGGCGTTTTTGTAATCTTTTACAGCATTATTTTCTATTTCTATTTACAGTATTTTGATTTAAGGAATAATGAATCAAGTGTTTTCAAGATAAAAGATGTATTTCACCTGCTGACATATAGGCAAAAATTTGAATCTGCGAGGCACGATATTAAAAAAGCATCAGAAGAAATAGAAATAAAAGATATACATTATAAAACCTTAACAGATATTTCCCCTGTTGGGATTTTTCAAGCACGAAACGATGGATATACAACCTTTGTAAATAATAGGTGGTGTGATATTTCAGGTGTAACACATAATGATGCGCTAGGATATGGATGGCTTAAAGCAGTACACCCTGAAGATAGACAAATAATGAAACATGAATGGGAACTAGCGCTAACCCAGAAAAGAAGGTCTGAAGTTAATTATAGGTTTGTACTAAGCAATGGCTCTGTTAAATGGGTTTTAGGGCAGTCGGTTCCTGAATACAATAGTCAAAGCCAAATAATTGGTTTCGTTGGAACCATTACAGATATTACCGAACTTAAACTTATACAACAGGAACAAATTGTGCTAAAGAAAAAAGCTGATGAAAGCTCCCGTCTTAAATCTGCCTTTCTGGCTAATATGAGTCACGAAATCCGAACACCAATGAATGGCATTTTGGGTTTTGCCGAATTATTGAAAAACCCCAACCTTACAGGTGAACAGCAGCAAAAGTACATCCAAATCATCGAAAAAGGCGGAGCACGAATGCTCAATATCATCAATGACATTGTTAGTATTTCGAAAATAGAATCAGGACAAATGGAAGTTAATATGCAGTTATCAAATATTAACGAGCAAATAGAATATATTTATACCTTCTTCAAACCCGATATTGAAGGAAAAGGCATGCAGTTTTCATTCAGAAATTCTTTACCTTCAGATGAAGCAATGATTAATACCGATTGCGAGAAAGTTTATGCAATACTTACAAATCTTGTAAAGAATGCAATTAAATACAGTGAAAAAGGCTCCATAGAATTAGGCTATAACCTAAAAAAGGATAATGAGCTTACCGAACTGGAATTTTACGTGAAAGATACAGGAATAGGTATTCCATTAGGCAGACAGGAAGCCATCTTTGAGAGGTTTATACAAGCTGATATTGAAGATAAAATGGCGCGACAGGGAGCAGGACTGGGATTGACGATTTCAAAAGCTTATGTAGAAATGCTTGGTGGTAAAATTTGGGTGGAAGCGGAAGAAGAAAACCTGTCGGACAAGCAAAGCAAAACAGGAGGAAGCACATTTTATTTTACTCTTCCATACGAGACCAAACCAACAATAGAATATAGTCATAAGAATAAAATCACACCTGCTGTTACAGTAATTCCACAAAACAATTTGAAAATATTAATTGTTGAAGACGATGAAACATCGGAAGAGTTTATTTCGATTATTGTCCAAAAATTTGCAAACAAGATTTTAAAAGCAAGAACAGGAACAAAAGCCGTGGAAACCTGCCTTAATAATCCTGACATCGATGTGGTGCTGATGGATATTCAGTTACCCCAAATGAATGGTTATGAAGCAACTAGGAAAATCAGAGAATTCAACAAAGAAGTAGTTATAATTGCACAAACAGCCTTTGCCATGAAAGGAGATAGTGAAAAAGCAATTGCTGCCGGCTGCAATGATTATATTACTAAACCAATCAAAATAGAAGAATTGGAAAAATTGATTATAAAATATCTGAATGAAGAATAATTAACAGTCTCTATTCCAAATTTATAATCTCATAAACTGCTCTATTAAAAGTAGTGTCAATACTATGATAAATGGGATAAAATCCTTTCTCATCAAGAACATTTCTTCCTACAAAAGCTCTGAATAGTGATTTGATTTTTTCTTTAGAAATTTCAACATCATAATCGACTTGTTTTATTCCTTTTTCATCTGCGTAAGCTACAAGTTCAAGGTAGGTATTATTATCCATTCTAAACTCTTTGTTAAATGAATCAAAATCAGTAAACTCATTTAGCCTAGGCCTGTTTCTATCTGTATAATCAAAAGCAAACTGAAAAATTAAACCTTTGTTTGCAAGTATATTATAATATGTATGGATCGAATCTGTTATCATCGGAACGTAAATATCGGGCATAATACCACCGCCTCCATAAACAGTTTTGCCCAAAGGAGTTGTGTATTTAAGAGAGTCGTGAAAATGGATGCTGTCTTTACTTTGCATTTCACCATTGAGATATCGATGGTAATATTCCTCATAATAACTCTCAGCATCGCCATTTTCATAATGCCGTTGAATACAACGTCCGGTGGGTGTATAATATCTTGAAACAGTAAGACGAATTGCAGAACCATCAGGCAAGTTTATTTGCTCCTGTACCAGCCCTTTTCCAAACGACCGCCTGCCAATTATTGTCCCCTTATCGTTATCCTGAAGGGCACCAGCAACAATTTCACTGGCAGATGCAGAACTCTCATCAATAAGAACCGCAATATCCAATTCCTCAAAATCTCCAGCTTCGGTTGCAAAAGCATGTCTTCGTGTACGATTTTTACCTTCAGTATAAACAATTAATTTACCATCTTCTAAAAATTCATCACTAATATCAATTGCAGCTTGCAGATACCCTCCGGGATTTCCCCTAAGATCAAGTATTAGCTTAGTCATACCATTATCCTTTAACTGCATAGCAGCCTTTTTAAATTCATCGTAAGTAGTGGCAGAAAATTTATTAAGCTTAATATAGCCAATATTTTTATCAACCATATATGCGATATCAAGGCTATATGTAGGTATTACATCACGGGTTATTATAAAGTCAATTAGCTCCGGCACACCTCTGCGATAATTACTCACCTTAACTTTAGTGCCCTTTTTGCCCTTGAGCTTCCTAATTGCATCATTATTTGTGATGCCAATGCCGGCAACTAATGTGTCATCAATATATACAATTCTGTCACCAGCCATAAGCCCAACCTTTTCAGATGGTCCACCAGGAATAGGATTTATAACAGTAATTGTATCTTTTTCAATCCGGAACGAAATACCAATTCCTTCAAAACTGCCAAGAAGAGGATCGTTTACATCATGAAACTCTTCTTCCGTTATGTATATTGAATGAGGGTCAAGTTCTTCAAGCATCCCTCGTATAGCAACTGTTTCAAGAGCTGTAAGGTTAACCGTATCTACATAGTCCTGAACTATATAATCAAGAACATCACCAAGTTTGTTATAAGTTTTATTACCTATTGGTAGTAAGGAGTTACTGACCTGCTTATTGCCAACAAGAAGTAACCCAATCCAAATTCCTATAATTAGCACAACCGAAAAGGCAATGGGAAGATATATTTGAAGAGTTTTATTTTTATTATTCATCTATAAATTTTTTACAAAATTATGAAAATGGATGTAATTAATGAGATTATTGAATAATTACTATTACATGTGTAATTTAAGAACACAGCAGGTCCTCATATTTTTGGATTAATTTATAAAAAACGTATAATGAAAAAAAGTAATGTAAAAATAGTTATAAGGTATAAACCAAAACTGTACAAACTTATACACAACCTGTTTGACTTCGAACAGTTTAATTAATTACAAAACAAATAAATTATTAATAACTACCTTTAAATGTGAATATTATAGGTTTCGGCACATATTTGGTGTAATTAAATATGAAAACAAATCTAAAATTTACTGCCATGAAATCAAGAATCGCAACCTACTTGATCGCATTGTGTATGTTCACTACTGGAACAGCCTTTGCTTCTACCCCAATGAAAAATAATAGTGAGGCTTCAGAAGCCATATCCTCATTATTAAAAAAAGAGTTAAAATATCCTAAATTTGCTAAAGAGCAGAAACACTATGAATGTTATGCATTAATACGAATTATTATCAACGATAATGGCTCAATCAAAGTTGACTGTATTAACTGTAGTAACTCAATAATGAAATCACAAATTACTGAAACCATTGAAAAAATCAGTAAAAAGGAGCTAAGTGAGTATGCTGGACAACAATATAGCTACAAAATTAATTTTAAGCTGATTTAGAATTCCACTTAAGATAATCCTTCCAAAATCGTGTACCAGCATCACCTGCTTGATTGATTAACTTCTTGAAAAGCAATTCATCAGAAGGGTGATTATCTGCATCCCATGGTGCTGAGATCACTTCTTTGGAGAAGTGTTCGCTATTTACTGTACTAATTATAACACGTGAAGGAAGCCGCTCCGGAAATAGTATATTATAATCATCATCTTTTTTAATAATTGTTTTATCTATCAAACTCAGCACTTTACTATTATTAAGATTTGCTTCAATAAAGTTCTTTGGTGTAACTTCGTTAAATAGTATTCCAATAGCAATACAATAAGGAAGATGAAACTGAGCCTGAATTGGATTTTGTGGGTAATTGTTACTAATAAGGTCAATTGCTCTTTTAAATATATTTACTTCTATTGTGGTGATTTCTTCAATATTTAAATCATGATCTTTTTTTATCTCCATTACTGCTGCTATGGCGCTGTGCAGCCATCTGCAACAGGCATAAGGCTTAAAATAGTTTGAGTTAATTAACCATGATTCACCTATTCCTTCCAGCAGAATATCTTTGTCATAATCATCATGATCATCAACAAACAGGTAAGGGCCCACAAATTCTTCTTTGGATAGCAAAGTACTTTGTAGCCCTGATTGAGCTGCCCAGGCTGCCCCTTCCTTCGACATTGATCCAGTACTGACGTCGGTTGATCCACCAAGCATTACAGGTGATAATATAGCTGCATTACTTAGGGCATGCATTGTTTGTTCAATGGAAAGTCCCAATAAATATGAAGCTGTAGCTGCAGTTCCAATTGCCCCCCATCTTCCACTTGAATACGTAGTTATACTTTCTTTAACCCTTGCATTACTGAAACGTGTTGCAATTTCATAGCCAATAATCACCGATCTAAGAATATCCGTCTTAGATACTTTCAAGTACTCACCAAATATAATTGCAACAGGAACAATCATGCTGGCAGGATGTCCAACAGCTTTTCGATGACCCTCATCAAAATCAGTTAAACTTATAGCCAACGTATTATAAAATACTGCCCCACCTAAGCTTGTAGTAATATCAGTACCAATAATACTAAAATCGCCTATACCAAATAGAATATTTTTATTAATTAATGCTCTTTGAAATGCTTCGGTTTTTATACCGCTATATATAGTTCCTATGGTATCAGCAATTACTCTTGCCGCCTGATGAAAAGTTATTTCATCGTATGCACGATTCCTGTCAACAATAACAGAAGACAGGCGATATAATATGGGAGCAGATTTATCCATTTTTTTCATGAAATAAAAGTAGTTAATTTATGAAATGTTAAACTGTATATATTTGCACAAATTTTTATTATTGTTTTTTCTTCTTCTAAAATAAAACTTCATGTTTAAAAAAATTCCACATACATACGTAATAATATTTAGTATTATAGTATTGGCCGCTATATTAACATGGTTTGTGCCGGGTGGCGAATACAGCAGAACGACAATTAGTGTTAATGGAGTTGAAAGAACTGTTATTGAAAAAGGATCATTTCAATATATTGATAACCAACCTCAGACATGGCAAATATTTTCAGCTTTCTTTCAAGGATTTGTAAATCAGGCAGGCATAATTGTTTTTATACTTATGATTGGTGGTGCATTTTGGATTGTAAACAGCTCAAAAGCTATTGATATAGGAATATTCTCTTTCTTAAAATTTACAAAAAAACTCGAGAAAAATAAGCTGCTTAAAAATATTGGAGTTAACAATATCATACTCACAATGATTATGTTGGTTTTTAGTGTATTTGGTGCAGTATTTGGAATGAGTGAAGAAACAATTGCTTTTATTATAATTCTTGTCCCACTCTCAATATCCATGGGTTACGACTCCATAGTGGGAGTGAGCATGAGTTTTGTAGCTGCCGGTTTGGGGTTTGCAGGAGCTGTACTTAACCCTTTTACAATTGGTATTGCGCAAGGTATTGCCGACTTACCCCTATTTTCAGGTTTTGGGTATAGATTGTTTAGCTGGTTTGTAATTAATTTAGTTGGAATTACATGGATACTTCGTTATGCAGCTAAAATCAGGAAAAACCCAAAGCTATCACCCGTATATAATACTGATGTTTATTGGCGTAACCGAAGTGCAACTGAAAATGAAGAAATTGTTTACACTACTCCACGAATAGCATGGTATGTATATATTTTTATTTCAATATGTCTCGCAATTTTTTCATGGATATATCCTCTTACAGAAATGAAAATTGGGAATTCTATAAGCATTTTTCCCGCAGTTCCTGTTTCAACAGTACTTTTTATTATTCTGGGAATTATCAGTCTTAGAAAATCGGTTCATTTTTTCATCCTTAACTTATTACTTTTTACAATTGTGTTTTTGATTGTAGGTGTAATGGGCTATGCCTGGTATATTGAAGAAATTGCAAGTCTTTTCCTTGCAATGGGTTTGTTTTCGGGAATAGCTTTTAAATATGATGGAAATGAAATAACAAAACAATTTTTGGAAGGCGTAAAAGATATTATGTCAGCAGCTCTGATAGTTGGTTTAGCAGGTGGTATACTGGTGATACTTGAAGATGGAAGAATAATAGACACAATATTATACAAAGTGTCAACATCGATGGAAGGCATGGGTAGATTAGGTACTGTAAGTGTTATGTATGTAATTCAAAATATTATAAATGTAATTATTCCTTCCGGTTCAGCCAAAGCAGCATTAACTATGCCTGTTATGGCACCATTCTCCGATCTTGTAAATTTATCTCGTCAGGCAACTGTAATGGCTTTCCAGTTTGGAGATGGTTTTACTAATATGATAACCCCTACATCGGGGGTTTTAATTGGTGTACTTGGTGTTGCTAAAATTCCTTACGACAGCTGGGTTAAATGGATTGCTCCATTTATGCTTGTGTTAATTATCCTTGGATGGTTATTACTTATTCCAACAGTTACAATGCAGCTTGAGGGGTTTTAGATACCTTACTTCTTCAATATTTTAGTTGTTAGTATTTCTTGATTCGTTTGAATTCGGATAATGTAAACTCCTGTTTCAAAAAATGATAATTCGATAATTTCATTTTGTTGCACTTCTGTTTTGTCAATAATGATTTTACCCGTTATATCATATATTCTCAGTTTTTGAATCTTGTTATTACCAAACTCAAAGTGTATTTTTCCATTTGTGGGACTTGGGAAAATACTTATACCTGCTCTTTGTAAATCTTCAACACCATCATAACTATTTATTGTAACAGTGAAACTGCAATTTGCCTGGTTTCCTACATTATCTTCTACAGTCCATAAAATTAATATTTGGCCTTCAGGCAGATGCTCGCCTTCTAGCGTTGATGTTTGATTGTAGTTGTTGATAACTGATGAAATACCACAATTATCATCTACCTCAACAGGGTCAAATTCTGTTCCGTTTACAATGTATTGATGTGTTTCATTGGCATATCTTTCTTCATCATTTGTACAAGTTATTTCGGGGTCTTCATTATCAATGATAAGAAATGCATTTGTAGTGCTGTCAGAGCCAGAAATATTTGAAACAACACAACGGAATTGATAGTAATTTACTGTAGGTATTACTTCTACTACTAAAGTGTCGGTTTGAGTACCTGAATAAGGGCCACCATTGGAGATATCAGTAAAACTGATACCATTATCTGTACTATGTTGCCATTGGTAATTAGATACATATTCAGCATTAATAGAAAAATAGACATTACTATTTAGGCAAACATTAAGTTGATTGTTTGGATGTGAGATAATATTTGGTAATGGTGTACCGAAAATATATGCAGAACCTGAAGAATTTCCGTTGTCACTATCTCCAAATGATCCAATAATAGCATAATCATCGGCAAAACAGACTGAATTGCCAAAATAATCATCAGAAGCAGCTCCGGAAGGTGTAATTTTTGAAATATTTTGCCATGTACTGGAATTATAATAGAAAACATAGGCTGCCCCCGAAAAAGAGCCATTGTCACTATCATAATATGCCCCAACAACGCTGTAGTTATCAGATATGCTGACCGAACAGCCGAACCAATCACCATTATCACCGTTAAGAGGGGCAATTTTTTCTTTTAGCTGCCAAAGACCAAACTTCTTGACAAAAATATAGGCTGAACCAGATCTTGTTCCATTACTTAGATTATAAGGTGCTCCCACAATGATATTGTTGCCAGAGATATTTACAGAAGTACCAAACCTGTCCTCTGCTACTCCATCAGAAGCAGTAAGTTTGCGTATTTGCAGCCAGTTGCCAGAGGTGTTATAGCAAATATATGCTGAACCGGATTTATCCCCATAAACGTCATCACCATATGCTCCCACAATGGCATAGTCTCCGGAAATACTAACCGAAGAACCAAAAAAATCATCCTCAGCACCATCAGAAGAAATAATTTTGGATTGTTGCTGCCATATGTTCGAATTATTAATAAAAATATATGCTGAACCAGATTGTACTCCGTTGTCGGCATCACCCCATGCTCCCACAATAGCATAGTCTCCAGAAATACTAACCGAAGAACCAAAATGATCATCCTCAGCACCATCAGAAGGCGTGAGTTTAGCAAGTTGTTGCCAAACACCAAAATGCTTATAGAAAACATAAGCTGCCCCTGAATAATTGCCATTTTCATTATCCCCTGGTGCCCCAATAATTGCATAATCACCTGAGATACAAACCGAAAAACCGAAGGAGTCATCAGCAGAACCGTTAGAAGGGATAAGTTTGATAACTTCCTGCCAGAAACCTGAATTGTTATTATATATATATGCAGAACCCATAACACTATTATTGCGTGCACCTACAATTGCGTAATCACCTGAAATACTAACCGAATAACCGAATTTATCATTCATCCCCCCGTCAGAGGCAAGCAACTTTTGTATTTCTTCAATTGGTTGTGCTTGGGATAATAATGATACAAGCAATGCTACGATTAAGAATAAGTATTTTTTTGTCATGATAATTGAGATTTTGAGATTATCTAAACTAACTTCAGATGATGGTTATAAACCATGATTTGTCAAATATAATGATAATAGGAGGAGAAGTCAACCCGGGGTGTTCGACAAATATCACATTTTCATGTTAATTTCAGATCTTTTGTCATTATTGAAAACAGTATTTTTTCATCTAATTTACCGAATTATCACCAAGCAAAGGAATTGAATTGATAAATATGCTGAGAAACAGGCAAATTGACTGGATGATCATATCAACAACCAAAAAAATTCTGCTGTTTTTGCTCAACTCAAAAAAGATAAATATCTATTTGTTTTAATCTACCGAAAATTACCAAGACTAACAACCAATTATGCAAGTGTTGACATTTTTAGAGGAGCATCAGGGATAACTCGCTCTTTAGGATTTCAAATTAAGGGTGTGAAATAGTAGTTAAAAAATAAGGTTGTTTCATATTTTAGAAGCCTCCTCCAAAACAAATATCAAGCCCACGTGCTTTTTTTATAAGTTTGTGGTCTTCAGGCACTAATCTTAGTTTGCTCCCAACATCGCTAAGAAGGATATCTTTTATCTTTTCACCTTTTTTAATAACCATTTTACCATAATCTTCATTAGCAATAAGATCCACTGCATAGGCTCCAAACCTGGTGGCAAGAATCCTGTCCATAGGTGATGGACTACCTCCACGTTGTATATATCCTAGTATTGTTTTGCGGGTTTCAATACCTGTACCTTCTTCAATTTGCTTAGCAATATATGACGCTGCTGATTGATCTTTATCAGGTTTGTCAATACCTTCAGCAACAACTACAATTGAATATGGTTTTTTATTCCTTGCCCTTGTAAGTAAATATTCATTAACAATGTCCATGTTATAATCTAATTCGGGAAGTAGGATAACATCACCCCCTCCTGCCATTCCGGAATACAGGGCAAGCCATCCTGCATGATGACCCATAATTTCAATCACCATGATTCGTTTGTGAGAGTTAGCTGTTGAGTGTAGCCTGTCGATGGCATCAGTTGCAATCCATAATGCTGAGTCAAAACCAAATGTTTGGTCGGTTCCCCATACATCATTATCAATAGTTTTTGGAATTCCTATAATGTTAAGCCCTTCGTCAACCAGTTTGGCTGCAGTTTTTTGTGTTCCGTTACCACCAATGCAAACTAAGCAATCGAGCCCAAGTTCATGGTAAGTTTCTACAATACGACTTGGTTTATCAATATCATGTCGTTTTGATTTTTTATATGGTTTTTCACGAGATGTCCCAAGTATTGTCCCCCCCATAGTAAGAATACCCGAAAGCATATGTTCTTCCAAAGTAGTATAATGTTTATCAATCAATCCTAAAAAACCTGATGAGATTCCAATTACTTCCATACCATATTTTACAATAGCTGTTTTACCTACTCCTCGTATGGCGGCATTTAACCCCGGGCAATCGCCTCCTGCTGTTAAGATTCCTATTTTTTTTGGTTTAGTCATAATTTATTAATTATATGGATATAAGAACCAAAACATCCATGTTAAGATCCTGATTCTTTTTCAGTATCCCGTATACTGGCTCTTAGTCCTTGATCCTTTTCTTACACCTTCAAATCCTCACCTTCTGTCTTTGCTATCACTACAGCCCCGCAGCTATCACTCCAAACATTGGTTGCCGTACGGAACATATCCAGAATTCTATCAACTGCAATTATTAGCCCAACCCCTTCAAGTGGAAGTCCTATGGCAGTAAGTATTACAGTCATCATTACAAGCCCGGCCATTGGTATAGCAGCCGCACCAATTGATGCTAGCAATGCCGTTAACACAATTATTAGCTGTTGCACAAAAGTGAGATCAACACCATAGGCTTGTGCAATAAAAATAGCTGCTATGCATTCATACAGTGCTGTTCCATCCATATTTACCGTTGCTCCCAATGGTAAAGTAAAACTACTAATCTTGTTTGACACACCCGATTTTTCCTCCACAGCAGTTATCGTTAATGGCAATGTTGCTGCCGATGAAGACGTTGAAAATGCAGTAAGCAAAGGTGTTGTCATATTTTTAAGATGCCTGAAAGGCTTAGATTTACCAATAAACCTCACAATTAATGGCAGGGTTACGAACGCATGAATTGACAATGCAATAATTACTGTCAACATATAAAGCCCCATACTACTTACTAATCCTGTAAAATCATCCTGATCGGCAACTGTTTTAGCAACTAAACCAAATACTCCGAGTGGAGTAAACTTAATTACAAAAAGGGTAATCTTCATCATCACTTCAAATATTGAAGTAAAAAACTGTTGTAATAGCTCGCTATGTTTTTTACCCACTTTTGTGATGAAAAACCCAAATAATATTGCAAAGAAAATAATTGACAACATATTGTTTTCAACCATTGCTGTTAGTATATTGTCTGGAATAATTTCCACTAATATCTCTCTAAAAGATCGTTGTTTTTCTATTAACCCTTCAACTTGTTGCACAAAATTTATTTGTGCTCCTACTCCCGGTTTAATAATATTAACAAGGATTTGTCCAGTAAGAATTGCAAAAAAACTTGTGCTTATGTAAAATAGTAAGGTTTTCCCTCCAAGTCTGCCCAGATTTGCCCCAGAGCCAATATTTGTAATTCCGGAAATTAATGATGAAAGAATTAATGGTATAATTAGCATCTTTAAAGCACGCATAAATATTTCACCCATCCAGCTAACATATTCAATAGCAGGATTTGAATATGCAGCCTGAATCAATAATACATTATATTTCTCAACCTGAGTATCACTGAGTTGATTTTCTAATGCAATATTATAATCAGATAAAGTTAAATAGCTGTACCCTTCAAGTGTACTAATTTTTGATATTACTTCATCCGGGACACTTTGTTTACTAAGGGTTTTTAGTGAGTTGGTTGTTATTTCATAACTTGTTGAGAAATACAAACCATATCCTATGGCCAGTAGTAACGCAATTAAAATCTGCCAATGCAGTGCAAGCTTTCTCATAAATATATTACCTTTGTGAATCCACCAAAATTACAAAATTATACAACCAGAGTTATGTTTTGGCTGTCTAATATATAAAAACTCCGACATGAATAAAATACTTTTACTATTAGCTTTGCTGTCATTTTCATTATTCGGTTTTTCGCAATATCAAAATGTAATGATTGCAAATTCAGGCAGTTCATTAAGTGAGCCTTCCATTACCATAAATCAAAAAAATACCGATCAACTTGTGGCAGGATCAAACTTAAAATATTATTATATCTCGGAAAATGGAGGACTAAATTGGACTACAGGAACTTTAACATCTCCTGAATACGGAGTTTGGGGAGACCCTTGTATTATTGTTGATACAGCCGGCAACTTTTACTTTCTTCATTTAGCCAATCCGGCAAACGGGAACTGGATTGATCGTATTGTTAGTCAGAAATTAGATTTTGACACATACCAATGGAATGATGGAAGTTATATGGGGCTTAACGGTACAAAAGCACAAGACAAAGAGTGGGCAGTGGTTGATTACGCAACCAACACAATTTATGTTACATGGACACAGTTTGATGATTATGGCACTTCTGACCCAACAAAATTCAGTAATATACATTTTAGCAAATCAATTGATGCCGGTGAAACATGGACGGAAGCTATACAAATAAATGAAATATCCGGAAATTGTGTTGATAGTGATTTAACAACCGAAGGTGCTGTGCCTGCTGTTGGACCTAATGGTGAAATTTATGTTGCATGGAGTGGCCCTGCAGGAATTGTTTTCGACCGTTCATATGATCATGGTGAAACCTGGCTTGATGAGGATATTTTTATAAACGAGCAACCCGGAGGTTGGGATCTGGATATTCCAGGTATAATGAGATGTAATGGAATGCCAATAACATGCTGCGACTTAAGTAACTCAGAATATAATGGAACTATTTATGTAAACTGGAGTGATCAACGTAATGGAGTTGACGACACAGATATATGGCTATCAAAATCAACTGATGGTGGAAATACATGGACAGAGGCATTAAGAATAAATGATGACCCTCCCGACAAACAACAATTTTTCACATGGATGACAATTGATCAAACCAATGGAGAAATTATTATTGTTTTTTATGATAGAAGAAATTATGACAATACAAATACCGATGTTTATATTGCACGTTCATCAGATGGGGGCGCAACTTTTGAAAACATAAAGATAAGTGATTCACCTTTTATGCCAAGCAGTAACGTATTTTTTGGTGATTACACAAACATTACAGCTCATGACGGAAGAATAAGACCAATATGGGCTCGAGCCGATGGAATTTCAATGTCAATATGGACTGCTATTATTGATGTAAGTACAGATATGGCTGAACCCAATGAGCAGATGCCCTTCAGCCTTGAGCAAAACTACCCAAACCCATTCAGAGAGTCAACATATATATCTTATAAAATTCGTCGTCCATCGTCAGTTACTCTTTCGGTTTATGATATTTATGGAAGAAGGGTTGGTGTTATTATTAATAATAAAAATAAAGAAACAGGAAAATATATAGAGCAATTTAATGCAGCAGAGTATAATATTCCATCAGGGATTTATTATTTTACTCTGCAAATAGGTGATGTTGTTAAAAAACAAAAAATGATTATTGTGGATTAATACCAATTAGTCACCAAAATAAGCCTTAAAATCTTTATCTTTTCCATCTTATCTTCTTAAAATATTTCTTCCGTAGCTATGGCTATGCAACAAATATTTTAAATCGATAAACAGAAAAATATTTTGTTTTACAAGGCTCATTTTGATAACTAATTAGTATAAGCTGTTATACCATTAGCTTCGAATAAAAAAAATACTTTTTGTACTTTGTTTGTTATAATTGTATATCAAATCAATGTATATATTATAAATAATAATAATAAAATCACGAGCTAGTTTGTATTTTTCTATTTTTGTGAAAAATTCCGTCGTTATATTTCTTTATGACAAAAGAACTTAGCTTGTTTATAGATAGTATTAGATCCCTTGCAAACACAGCGGGGCTTGAAGCTATTACACTAAAGAAGCTTAATTTGAACCCTGAATTTTCAAATGATTTACTCTCCAAATATATTAAAAACGACGAAGTACTAGTTAAGTATATACTTGAAAGTGAAAGGAATAAATTTGAAGTTATTTTTGTTGACCATGACTTTGATGGATATTTTGATGCTATTGATATTCTTTTTACTGTAAGTAAAGAAATGGCCGGAAAATTCTATAATTTAAGTCCATCAATAACTCATAGTTATCAGATTAAGTTTCCTGAAATTTATGAAGATCACTTAAAAAAGAGAATTGATTTCATATATGGAAAGATTCAAGTGAACCTGCAAAAAGGTATACATGAAGGCTTATATCGTGATGATGTTAGCATTGAATTAGTTGCACGAAGATATATTAGCAGGTTATTAGACCTGCATGATCCCGAGAATTTTCCTCCCGAAGAATTTTCATTTACCACACTATTTATGCAAATGTTCGACAGCTTTGTACTAAGTATAGCAACTGATAAGGGGATTAAATCATATAACGAAAAAAGAAAAACTATTAAGTTGTAGGTGAAATTTTCCTTTCTGAATTTATTTTTTAACTATCTTTTTAACTATCCTTTCATTTTCACTACTTGTAAAAACGGCAAAATAAATGCCACCACTTAATTGTCTTAAATTATATTCAATCTTGTTTTGACCTGCCGTTATTTTCCTTTTATCAATAAATACGGCAACTCCTGATATATTCATTATCTCAATTTTAACATCTGTAACAACACTTGAACGAATATTTAATTCCAACACTTCGGCTACCGGATTATTAGTTGATATTTCGCTAAACAATGTGTGTTCGTGTACACCTAACGTTTTATCAATACTTAATTTTATAGATATGGGAAGATGGTCAGAATTGCCATACAATGCACCAATTACATTAGATGGAGCACTAAGGTTTGTTGGAGGAGCATTAATTGATTGATTAAAATGCTCACCGTCTTGACCAATGGTTGTATATGACCCATCAACATATTTAACAGAGTTTGTACCTTGTTTAATATTATCAGAAATCAAAATAAAATCAAATCTGTCGTCCATGCCACCAGATGCCGCACAATCATTTTGGCCAGAGTGAGTTGATTGAGAATGAACATTGCTATAATAAGAATTATTGTTCCAGCTTCCTGGAGTGTTAATCGGATCATAGAAATTATATTCGGGATTTGTATAGTCTAACAGTAGTTGATATGCAGGCTCACTACTTGTGTAAATATTAAAATCGCCCATAAATAACTGATTAGTATTAATGTTATAATCATCCAGGTAATTCATGGTGTTGTTAACCATTGTCCTTCGTTTTTGCTCATTATCACTTCCATTACTCGATTTTAAATGTGCCACAACACAAACTATAAAGGCAGTATCACCATCATGTAAATCATCCGATCTGTAGTAGAGTTGATAAACATCAATATCACGAATATAATTCTGAGCAATAGTATGTGAGTGTAATGCTAATTTTTCTGAATTAAAGTATAACATATTTACTATATATGAATCAGCCACTTCGATAAAATTTGCCATTCTATAATAAACTATACCATTTACATTCAAATCATTATCTAATAATCGTTGATGTATTGCTTGCGAATTTGAGATTTCATTTACGCTAAAAATGTCAGGTTTAACATAATCGATTATGGTTCTTATATACTCATCCTTCTCATTTATATTATTATTAATTTGTGTACAATAACTTGTGTAATTTCCATAGTTCAGGAGATTATATTGAAGCACTGTTAATGTATCCTGAGCAACGAGTGTGTAGGATACAAAAAATAAAATAACAAGTGTAGTTTTCATATTCATAGTTCATTAGTATTAATGTAAAACAAAGGTATTAATTTGAAAGTATAATAATATGTTTTTGTGAAGTCAAATATTTTAGCATAAATTTGTTCTAACTTGTCTAAAAAAACAAAATCATGAAAAGATTAGTCCAAAGTCTGATATTATCCGGAATAATTATCATTACTGTAACTTCCTGTTCCAAAAAGTTTATGGTAATAGATTCGCCAACAGTTCAACCCAAAGCAAGAATACTTGAAAAACAACCAGAAGTGGCTCTGGTATTAGGTGGAGGTGCATTTCACGGGATGGCGCATGCCGGTGTTATAAAAGTACTTGAAGATGCCGGAATTCCAATTGATTTAATCGTTGGAACAAGTGCCGGAAGCATGGTTGGGGCTCTTTATGCAGACTGTCCAAAAATTGACTCACTTGTACCATTAATAAAATCAACAAAAACCAAAGATGTCTTTGATTTTTCTCTCTTTCGTTCCTCAGAAGGATTTGTTTCAGGCAAGAAATTGCAAAAGTATTTAAATAACAACCTTCATGTTTCAGAAATAGAAGAGACAACTATTCCGTTTGTTGCTGTAACAACCGACCTTGAAAAAGGAGGGTCTGTTGCTTTAAAAGCCGGGCCAATTGCACCATCGGTAAATGCTTCATGTGCAATTCCTGGGATATTTGAACCAGTAAAAATGTATGGAACAACTTTCGTTGATGGTGGTGTACTTGATGGGATACCCGTAGATGTGGCAAAAGAATATAATCCCAGAGTTATTATTGCTGTTAGTATCATGTCGTTTGACACAACTATTGACCTAAAGAACTATAAAAGTGTATTTGAACGTGCATATACTGTTGCGGCTCATAATTTAACAAGAGAAAAACTGATTGATGCCGATTTCATTATTGCTCCTGATCTAAAAGGGCTTCCGTTGATGAGTAGCAAAGACAATGAAAAAATGTATAAATTAGGCATCGCTGCTGCAGAGAAATTACTCCCGGAGATTAAAAAAATGCTTACTTACAAGGGGATTGATTTGAGGAAATAGGTAGTGAAAAAATATAGGGAAATATGTGAAGACCTAGTATTTGGGGAATAAAGGTATGTATATTATGTCTTACATTGAATTAGGTTGACACAAAAAGTCAGGAAATTTTAGGGCGGAGCATCCATATCCCCCCTTATTCCTCTTATACCTTTCCTTCCCTTATATCCCTAAACCCCATCAAAATACTTATCTAACAACAATTGCGCAACTTCATATGGATTAACCTCATCATTATATATTTGCCTACTATAATCATCAATGAGCTTTCTAATAGTGGGATTGGTATAAAAGCTATTTTTAAGGCTTTCATCTATGGTGTCATTCAATATAGATAAGGATTGCTCCTTTCTGTTTTTTTCAAAAAAACCATTTGCTTTAGTTTGAGATACAAACTCATTTATTTTTTCCCAAACCAGATTAATTCCTTTATTTCCTATTGCAGAAGCAGTAAGAACATCCGGCATCCAACCATTTGGCAATGCAGGGAACAAATGAAGAGCACTTTTATATCCGCTTGCTGCTAGTTTTGCCTTTGTTATATTATCACCATCGGCCTTATTGATAACAACCAGGTCGGCCATTTCCATTATCCCACGTTTTATACCCTGAAGCTCATCTCCACCACCGGCAAGCATTAGCAATAAAAAAAAGTCAACTAGTTGCGATACTGCCGTTTCCGATTGGCCAACACCAACAGTTTCAATCATTATAATATCATAACCCGCAGCTTCACAAAGTATAAGCGCCTCACGAGTAGCCTTGGCTACACCTCCCAAAGTACCGGTACTTGCAGAAGGCCTGATAAAAGCATATTTGTTATTGCTCAAAATTTCCATTCGGGTTTTATCACCCAGTATACTACCTTTTGTGCGCTTGCTGCTAGGGTCAATTGCCAATACAGCAACTTTATGATCTTCCTTGATAAGATTAAGTCCAAATGTTTCGATAAATGTACTCTTACCAACACCCGGAACTCCTGTAATACCGATCCGTAACGATTTGCCGGAGTGAGGAAGACAAAGTTGAATTAATTCCTGTGTAGCAATTTTATCCTCCGACAAATTACTTTCTATCAACGTTATACCTCTACTAAGTAATGTTCGGTCGCCAGTAAGAATTCCGTTGTATATAGTATCAATTGATAACCTGTCCTTCTTAAAGCGGTGACTTCCCGATGCAACTTTTGGGTTAATTTTAGAAGGTTGGTTGATCCCCTGTTGTACGTTTAAAGCGGTATCAGTATGATGCTTCTTTTTTAACATGCTAAAATTAGATTACTATGCAAATATAAGCAGTCTATAATAAATAAATATTATACTATTTGATAAAGTTCAAAATCTTATGAAAAATTTCATTATTTTGATAAATTCCTTTGAAATTTTCTGCTCCAGGACCAAAGGCCAATACAGGAATTAAAGTTGATGAATGCCCGTATGTTGCAAAAGCAGGTTTTATAGTTGAATAATCACCATCATTTGGAGCAAGTGTAAAACCACCTGTTTCATGGTCAGCCAAAACAATAACAAGTGTATTTTTATTTTTTTCTGCAAAATCCATCGCAACACCTACAGTACTGTCAAAATCCAGTACTTCAGCAATTAAATAATCTGCGTTATTTTCATGACCTGCCCAGTCAATTTGTGAACCTTCAACCATGAGAAAAAAACTTTTGTCAAATTGACTAAAGTAATCCAGGGCTAGTTTTGTGTATTCAGGAAGAAAATCACCCCTGTTTTCAAGCATAGTAGGCATACCATCTTCAGCAAGTAAAAAGCCATATTTACTCCCAATATCAAGTTGACTTTTAGTAATTTCGGGATTTATTACAAAACCATTATCACTTAGTTTTTTCATTAAATCAACACTGTCTTTTCTATTGCTAAAAAAAGAAGTGCCTCCTCCCGCAAAGAAATCAATGTCTGAATCAACAAGTTGCTTGGCAATTACATCCTGCATCCCTCTATTCACAACATGGGCATAAAAACATGCCGGTGTAGCGTGAGTTACTGATGATGTTGAAATAACTCCAGTATTATAGTCATCTTCTGAAAGTATTTCCACAATATTCGGCACTAAAATAGAATCGACAGTTACACCAATAGCTCCATTATACGTTTTTTCACCAATGGAAAATGCTGTTCCACCCGCACCTGAATCTGTTACTTTATGTTTTGCAGATGAAGTATTAATAAAGCCAATTTCCTTAAATCTGCTAAAATTTGATTCCATGTTACCATAATAATATGCTAAAGATATTTCACTTAACCCCATACCATCACCAATTAATAAAATTACATTTGGACTGTCATTTGAGACAACAGCATTGCTTGGTCTTTCTGTATTACATGAAATTATAGTTACAGAAACAGCCAACAGAAATATTTTACTCAAAAAATTCATGTGTATATTTTTTTATTACTAATAACTAATTAGTTATTAATTTTTTAATTATTGAATATTCAAAAATAATATTATTTGCTCTATCTCTCTCCCAACTTCAACGAAAGATCTTTTTCATCATCACCTCTTTGTATTTTAATAACAACTATATCACCTGGTTGATATTTTTTTAATAGTTCTGAATATTGTCTTAAGTCGGTAACTTTAACTGCATCAAACTCAACAATAATATCGTTGGTCACCAAGCCAGCAGTTGCCCCTGCTGAACCGGGCATTATACTTCCCACTCTTATACCTTCGCCTTTAAACGCAAAGTCTGGAATAGTACCCGTACTAACTCTACGAACAGCTTTGTTTTTCACAGATGTTGGAGCTGCTGTTTGGGCTGTGCCTGTATAGTTCATCGGATCTTCCCTGTCAGCAAGATATACTAGCACTTCTTTGGTAACTGTTGCAACTTTTACTAAGCCTTTACCATCTATCTTTTCGAATGTATCAGATGGACGATGATAATTCGTTGTTGGGCCTGTAAATAACTGAACAGCTGGAATCCCTTTTTCAATAAACGCAACCTGATCACTGGCATCTAGATCTTTGTCGATCACTTCAGATAATACACCTGTTGTATAGTCAGTTCCCATAAAAATAAACTTCCACTCTTTGGCTGAATTTGCATTTAGCACAATTAGCTTACTATCAAATAAACTACCATCGGTATCAAGATTAACATCGGCAAAAATCTCACCTTTAAAATAATCTTTACTGTTGGCGACAAAATAACGGGAGCCTATTAACCCTGCTTCTTCAGCAGTACAAGCTAAAAACACAATGGTTCGTTTTGGTTTGACTGTTTTTGCCATTGATTGTGCCAGTTCAATCATAATTGCTACACCGCTTGCATTATCATCAGCACCATAATGAATTTTACCCTCATTACCTTTACGAACATCGGGCCAGCCAAAACCAAGATGGTCATAATGAGCTGAAACAACCACAGATTCATCTTTTAGTTTAGGATCTGTTCCCGGAATTACTCCAATAACATTGGTAAGGTTTAATTCACCTTTATCTTTAAAAACATGAGTAAATTTTTGGAAATAATTATCGTCAATTGGCTTAAGTCCTGCCTCTTGAAATTTTTGAGCTATATAATCAGCAGCCTTATCAATTTCAGGAGTTCCCAAACCTCTTCCCTTTAATTCTTCCGAAGCCAGAAACTTTATATTTGACATCATTCTATTCTCAGAAAAGACCGGTTTTAAGTTTGCCAAAGCTTCTCTCTTTTCAGTAACAACTAGCTTTTGAGCATCAGGGCTAAACACTTTAACTAAAGGGGAGTTTAGCACCGGCCACTGTCCTTTGGCAATATTAGTAGGTTCATCGCCATTAAATGCCAGATAACTGTATTTACCATAATGAGGTAATTTTCTAACCAAACCTGCAATGGCAGCTTCATTATTTATAGATATAAATATTATTTGTTTATTGATATCCTCCGTATTAAACAAAGTACATACAAAGTTATTACCCTTTTTTAGAAGTTGCTTATTTTCCAATTTTACAGAATCAGCACTGAAATATGAATTATAATTAATAAGCTGTTTATTGATTTTCTCAACAAATTTATTTTCGAAACCAAGTACCCATACAGTTTTGTCAACAGGAAGCTTTTCGAAATCTTTATCGTATTTAATTGTAAAATTATCATTATCAGAATTTTGCCATTGCTCTGCAAACTTGGTATAAATTTCAGCTTGTTCTTTACTTGCTTTGGCAGGAAGAATAATCACATTGTTTTTACTTCCCCATATTTTGCTCAATGTTGGTGGAACTTCAGCAGGATTTAGTATTCTAAAAACATCATATTGAGGATCCACTACCAGCTTCAGCGGCTTGCTATCCAGAGAAATCTGAAAATCCTGTTTTTTCATGTGCATGTTAAAAACAAAAGTTTCAATTCCGTCTTTAGTGGCTACAGCTATGGGAATATCAACATTAAATGCATCGTCATTTTGCATTTGTTCAATACTTATGTTGACGCGATATTTGCCAGCATACATATCTGCACTAATATCTGCTATTCCTAATTCAGGAGCACCTGTACGGTTAACCCATTGGTTAAAAAACGGAGTTAAATCTACTCCCGAAGTTTCTTCCATGGCAATGCGAATATCATTATAAGAAGCAGTACTGTATTTATTATTTTCATAAAACAATTGCATGCCCTTAACAAAATTTTCATCACCAAGTTTCATACGCAGCATTTGCCACATCATCATAGCTTTTCCATAACCGATGGCTTCGCTCGGGCCATCATGACGTGAAATAAATTTATTTAATGGAAAATCATTTTCAGGAGTTACAATGTTGCTAAATTTTTGTAAGGTGGAACGGCGATATTCTTCACCTGCACCTCGCTGTTCTTTTATTAGATGATCAGCCATAAAAACTGTTGTTCCTTCACACCAGTTACCACTGTCAAAATCAACATACACACTATTTCCCCACCAATTATGCAATAGTTCATGGGGATATGATGAGTGTAGAATAAAAGGAAAACGGATAACTTTTTCGCCGAGGAGCGTAAACGAAGGCATACCATAACCTGTTTCCCAGAAATTCTCAACCAAAGCAAATTTTGAGTAAGGATAATCACCTAACAAATTTTGATACATCTCCATATATTGTTCCGTAACTTCCAGATATTTATTTGCCAGTCCTTCATCAGGAGTACGAAGAAAAGCCATTGCCATAAGTCCGCTATTCATATCATGTGAATACTCATTAAACTTAGCGGCTATCAGAAAAACTTCCTCTTGCGGACTATTGCAAACCCATGTGTCAATATGTTTGTCTGATTTTATTTCATCTAACAAGCGTTTTCCTTGGGTTACATTTTTCCATCCCTTGGGTAACTCAGTTGTTAAGGTGAAGGTCATCAATTTATCCTCAAATACCGGAACCCAATAAGTTGACCCTGCCATATAAATGCCTATTGTGTCGATAATACCCGGGGATTCAGAAAATCCTCTTTGATAATTTTCTTCACTTTGTTCCATTTCATAATTAATTATTCCATTGTATGAAATGACAAAATTATTTGCTGATCCAACAATTTTCCATCTGTTCAATTTTAGTTTACTATCTCCATCGGCATCATCCCTATCCATACCAACATCCAAAGCATTAGCGTTGTCACTTAGCTTTACTAAGGAAATATTTTTAGAAAGACTAACCGGTGTTAGATCAGCATTTAACAAAAATTCTTTTATGAAATCACCCTCAATATTAATCGAATCAATTACAGTAATTTCTGAAGTCTGAGGAACTATTTGCACAGTTAGTCTATGGTTTACAGATTCATTATTTTGAGAAAATGAAATAGCAGTAGTTATGAATAGAATTATAAATAGAATTGAATTTTTCATTGATTTAATTTTTTTACAAAAATATGAAATCAATGATAACTAAAAATACACTTAATTAGGTATATTTAAAATAGTTTTGTTCAATTGGATATTGAAAAATTGGAATTTACATACCCATTCCGCAGGCGAGTTTGTAATTTACCAGCTACAGATTTGTTTGAAAATTGCTATTTTGAAATTCATTAAAATACATATGGTATTATTTCCCGGACAACCACCATAACCAAATAGTAAGAATACCCGTCACAAAAAAACCAAATATATTTACCCATTCGGGGACAAACCAGTCACCAATCATAACAACTATTCCTGTTAACACCCGAGTTAGATGTAACAAGGCCACAATTCCAAATATAGTTCCTGAAATTCGAAGTGCAATTATCTTAGTGCTCATAATATTAAGTATTTAGAGCCAAAGTTACATAAATAATTACAATGATCTTTAAATCAATTATATAATTGCTTTCAATGTCAACTTTTCCACATTTCCAACAATCTCAATAAGTAACATCCCTTTGTTAGAGCCAAAGTGCTCACTAACATCAACTTGAGTTTTCCCTTTTTGTATTTGCCCGGTAATGATCGATCCCAACTTTATCCCTGAAAGGGTATAAATATTAATCTGGAAAGATTGCGGTTCAATATTTTCGATAATTATAACTTTCGATGATATTGAATTTACAATACTGGCAGTAAAACTTTGGTTTATAGCTTCATGTTCTGCGAAATCAACATGTAAATCACCCAAATTAACTTTGTATATGGAATTTCCATAGGTAGCAGCATACATCATATTAGTAAGAGGATTAATACGAAGTACTACAATGGGAGTTTGAGGCATATTCCCTGATGCATTTTGCCAGCTATCACCGCCATCTATTGTAAAATAGATACCTGCATCTGTTCCAACAATAATATTCGCATTATTCAAAGGATTAATAACAATTGTGTTTACAGGAATTTCAGGTAAATTACCACTGATATCAATCCAGTTTTCACCCAAATCAATTGATTTAAATACATGGGGTAGTGGTTCATCCCATCTAAAACCTGAAATAGTAACATAAATGGTTTCTTCTTCTATTGGATCAAACACTACACGGGTAATCCACCTATCAGGCAGGTCTGAAGAAATTAGATCCCATGTCAATCCTCCTGTTAAAGAAATATGCACATTTCCATCAGCACTACCTGCCAACACATAATTTTCATTAATTGATGAAACGTCGAGAGTTGATATGGTATTGAAACTATTATTGTTACCATCTGTTAAATCGTTGCTAACTGCATCCCAACTACTTCCATTATTAGTTGATTTCCACACACGATAAGAACCAAAATATGCAATTTCGTTATTTCCCGGAGTTAATACAAGTGGTGCTGACCAGTTTGTTCTGTCGCTCCACCATTGGGAAACACCAGAATAATTTGGATTACTTGACTGTGCATTAAAAGATCTGTATAGATTTCCCCATTGATATTCTGCATATGCAATGTCGTTATTCTCCTGGTTAATTGCACAATACATGCCATCACCACCCAGAACAACATCCCAATTATATGTATTTCCATTAATGGTACGAATGGAACTATTATCCTGGGTTCCTCCCATCATAAAATCGGGGTTGGTGTTACTAATATCAAAATCATAAAATTGTGTAATTGGCAGGTTATTGATTTTAGTCCATGAACTTCCATTGGTTGTGCTCCAATACAATCCACCATCATTACCAAGATAAATTCTTCCCGATTCTTCATCAAAAAACATTGCATGATGATCAACATGAACTGAAGACCCAATCTCCGACCAATTACTACCGCTATTATAGGTTCTATACATAATTTGACCCAATGTATAAACTCTATTTTCATCGTTTGGATCAACCCTTATTTGGCCAAAATACCAGGCAAATGTAGATCCCATTCCATTTAAATAATTATTATCTACCCTTTGCCAGCTTTCACCATCGTTGCTGGTTTTATATACGTACATATTTTCGTTCGGCATATCATACATGGCATATAATACACTTGGATTTGATTTTGAAATGGTTAACCCAATACGCCCTTTGTCGGTGGCACCAGGCAATCCATTGGTAAGTTCAGTCCAGCTATCACCACCGTCTATTGTCTTCCAAATTCCTGAAGAGTGACCAAATGAATTACGATAGGTAAGCCCTCGTTTACGTTCCCAAAAAGCAGCATACAGGATATCGGCATTATTTGGGTGTTGCACAAGGTCGATGGCTGCTGTTGAGTCATTTACAAAAAGCACCTGTTCCCAGCTATCACCACCATCAATAGTGCGATAAATACCACGACTGGTACTGGTTGAAAATAGTGTTCCACAAGCAGCAGCAAATACTCTTTCCGAATTAATATGATCAACAATTACCCTTCCAATATATGCCGATTCCTCTAAACCTGAATATTGCCATGTATCACCTGCATCAAGCGACTTGTAAATACCGCTGCCCAAAAAACTATAGCTCGATGAATTTGCTTCACCTGTACCTACGTAAAGAATATCCTGGTTTTGTGGATCAATGGCAATATCGCCAATTGAAATGGTTGGAACACTGCTAAACATTTGCTCCCATGAAAAACCTGCATTATTTGTTTTTAAAAGTCCGCCTGTGGCAGCACCAACGTAAATAGTTGATGACTGACCAGTGGGCATTTCAATATCCGTTATTCTACCTCCAATATTTGTGGGACCCACAAACTCCCAATCAATTTCTCCATCTCGCAAAGCATGCATTTCATTTGCTTTTTTCATTTCTTTCAGATAAACATCCTGCTTGATTTCATTATATGGATACATGCGTTGTACAGCCATCCAATCGCTTGGACCTGTAGTGCGTTGGTTAGTATCTACACCTTTTTTATCATTTTGTAAAACAATCATTATTACTAGCAAAAAAAGAAGGGCTGAAAAAATAAAATATGCTTTTTTCATGTGTTTTATCTGATTTAATTTTGATTTCAAAAATACAAATAACCTTTACATGAAAAACAAATGTAATAATCAGAGTGATCTACATTAAACCAGAAAATTATCGGCAAGATACTTTTGAAATTTCAATTTATATTGCTCACTAACAGGAATATAAACATTCTTATCAAAAACTATGCGATTACGCTCAACCGTTGTAATTTTATTCAGGTTTACCATATAAGAACGGTGTACACGCAAAAAGTCTTTGTCTGGAAGAAATTTTTCCATTTTTTTCATACTCATTAAGGTCATTATCGGATGTTGGTTTTCGATATGAATACGTAAGTATTCGCTCATAGATTCAATGTACTTGATATCGGCTAAATTTATTCGTAAGACCTTATATTCAGATTTGATGAAGAGGAACTTCTGGTTACTTTCAATTTTAGTGTTGGCAGATACTTTGGGTATAATTCGTTCTTTAGCTTTATTAGCAGCTCTCAAAAAATCACTGTAACCAATGGGTTTTAGCAGGTAATCAATGGCATCAACCCTAAAACCTTCGAGAGCATATTCGCTGTAGGCTGTTGTAAAAATAACCTTAGGAGGGTTGTTTAATGATTTAACAAAATCCATTCCGCTCAAATCGGGCATATTAATATCCACAAACATCAGGTCGATTTCATTTTCCTGTAAAAATGAAATAGCCTGCAAAGCACTTTCAAATTGTTCCATTAGCACCAAATACGGTGTTCTATCAATATATTTGGCAATCTGTTTTAGCGCAAGTGGCTCATCATCTATGGCAATGCAACTTATCATAACGGGATGGTTAAACTTACAGTATGTTCATCTTTTTTATCTTCAATTTTTAGCACATAATTTTCTCCATAAATCAAGTCAAGTCGTTTTCGTGAGTTTTCAATTCCAATACCCGACGCTTCTTCGTCCTTTTCTGAAGACATATTGCTGTTTCTAACCTCAAAACTTAAATTGTCGGATTCCACAAAAAATGTTATATTAACAAACGATGTGTGCTGGTAACTTATCCCATGTTTAAATGCATTTTCCAAATAAGAAGTGAACAACAATGGAGGAATCTTTTTGTCGGGTAATTGTTCGGGAATATTCAAATTAATTTTTACCCTATCGGAAAAACGTAACTTCATCAAATCTACATAATTTTTGATAAAATCTATTTCTTTCTGAATAGGTATTTTTTCTATTTCTGATTCATACAGTAAATGACGCATGAGCTTTGATAAACGGATAATTGATTCTTTTGCCTCTTCCGAATCAAAATCAATGAGTGAATGTATGTTGTTCAATGTATTCATAAAAAAGTGTGGGCTCACCTGATTACGCAAAAAAGCCAATTGTGTTCCCACATTTTCTTTTTCAAGTTTGGCTTTAGCTTTCTCTGTTTCTGCCAAACGAAAGGAAACCCTTAGTCCTGTATCAAAACCTATTAATAAAAATGAAAATATCAGTAGGTTGGCAAAAGGGGGCATAGGTCTACCTCTTAATGGTTCCATTGGTGGTGGAAAACGATTACCAGCAGGATCAAGATGTGGAGGTGGTGGCTGCAGTTGATTATTGATTTCATATTGAGGTTTACCATCTACAAGTTTGGAAGAGAAAAATAATGAGCCCAAGGAGAAAACCGCAATTAAGCCTGCAACTGAAATCAAATAAGAGAGCCTTCTTTTATTGAAAAGCAATTTAGGTACAAGTATGAATCGGTTTATGAGGAAAATAAAAAATAAGGGAATAATAGTTTCCATGGGATTTAAAAAATCCTGCCATTCCAGAGATTTATTTCCATTAAAAAAAACAGGGGCAGCTATCAGCACAACCCACACTAAAACGAGTAGTATAAGTTCTGCAAATTTTAATGTGTTAGTCTTTTTTATTTTAATATTATGAGTCATAATAATTTACTAAAATAATAAAATTGCACTGAGTTTGATAAAACAGACTTTATAATAATTAAAATCAAATTGTGAGACCTTTGGAAAGCTCATTGTTCTAATGAAGCTGTCCAAAAAGTTAATAACGTCTGTCATTCTGAGTGATAACGAAGAATCTAATATGTTGTTTAATTGTCACTTAGAGATTCTTTACTATCGTTCAGAATGACAAAAAACTAACTTCTTGGACAGCCTCATGACAACAATCTATTGGTACTGTAAAGACCTCATGTCGCTATTCTATTGAACTATCATTTTTTTCACTTCTGCTTGTCCTCCAACAGTTAACGAATAGAAATACAAACCACTAGGAAGCCCATCGGGTTGCCATGAATATGTATAGTTGCCGGCAGGCAGAAAACCAGAAACGAGTTTACGAATTACAACTCCGTATGGATTATAAATATTGAGAGAAATATCACTTCCCGCCTGAAGGCTAAATGCAATATTAGTAGTTGTGTTGAATGGGTTAGGATGATTTTGTTCCAATATAAATCCAGAATTGTGTGCAATATTTTGTTCAACTACAACACTAAGTAAATCGACATTTTCAGCTTCAAATGTCGGAAGCATTTCAATAAACACACCTGTTCCATTTAGATATCTTCCTGTAGTTGTATCTGCTTTCTGTTGCAGATAACTAATCTCGTCTATTAAATTCATATTTGGATCAGACAAAACAATAATTTCGCCTGAAGCTGACAATTTAAAATTAGCATGTAAACCTTCCTGATCTTCATCTTTATCAGCCCAAACTATTAAGTAACCACCTGACATGATAGTTGTATCAGGAAATACCCATTGATAAGGATCTGCAGCATCATCGGATAAATAATATCCACCTAAACTAATATCTTCGATTCCATTATTGTAAAACTCAATCCAATCATCATAATCACCATCCTGATCAGCAACAGTATTTTCGTTATCAGCCATAAATTCATTAATTACAAAGTCACCGGTGATGCTAATGCTGTAAAATTCGTATTCAGCTCTTGCTGGTGAAAAAGCAACAGCATCATCGTTTTCAGCATAAATATAATATTGTAAATCCGTAGACCCTACAATTATTGAGACTCCATAGGTTCCATCTCCTGCGGCTCCATCTTCGTGTATTCCGTCATCATACATATTAATTTTGTTGAAGATATCATATGTATTTGATCGATAGGCTAAAAAAGTCTCCGTTTCATTAACAAGGTCAGCAGTGAACCATACTTCTGAATTAGGAGAAACTTGTTCAGGAGAATGTACTACATTATTGATTTCCGGTTGAGAATACTGGAACTCGGTAAGTGATTGAAAATAATCAACCCTTGCATCCATTAATTGTACAATCCCGATAATCGACTGTGGACCTCCGCCAACCTGATTGTAAACATTGCTGATAAAATTGGAATAGGAATAAAATTTATTTTGATCTGCTTGAACATCGTCAGCAATTATTTCCTGAAGTTCCAATGCCCTGGTTTCATAATAACTATTTTCAAAATTCTCTTCCAGCATAGTTCTCATGTGTGCTACGTAAATTTTGCGATAAGCTTCATTGGTGAGTATTTTGCTGATAACAGGAAAATCACTCTCGTTTAAATTAACAAAAGGGCTAAATTGCTGTAACTGTACTGTGTTCAGTTGCCCCAAGGTTTGATGTGAAGTAAAAACACCAAAACTTTCGTTCAAATCCCATGGAATTGGGTTGAATCTACCAGCATCATCTTTATAGATATAATAATTCTGAGGATTATTGATGGGGCCATCAAGGTTAACAAAGAGATTTGAAAAAGCAAGAAACCAAAGATGACGATCGACATTAAGCACCTGCTCAACAGAGCTATTGTGATTATTTAAGGTGTCAAGAAAATTAATTAACTCACCCCAACCATAATCAGATTTCATATCGTAAAGGCCGTAATAACTGCTCGAATCATCACCATAATACTCCCAAACACCACCACTAGGAGAGCCTCCACTACTGGTGATTTCACCTTTGACCCTCGTATTTTCATCACTGGCAAAATGAGTACGCATAAAAAATTTATCCACACTCTGATCGCTGGTATATAGACCAAGGTGAGTGCCATTAATATAAACATTGGCATAATTTGCCTGACTTGCAGGTAAGTAACTACGAGCTATTTCATAACTCAAAACTTCTCTAACAAAACTAGGGTCTTTAAAAACATTAGCTAACTTTAGAGTGCCATACCCTTCAATTAGCTGATCATCAATAATATGATCCAGTTTAATATTCAAAGGATTTTTAACCTGGTTAGCATTATATGTGCTATTGCCTTTGTATCTTATACCCACACTATCGAAGACCTGGCCATTAACCGAAACTATCCCAACCAACCTTTCTTCATTGCCAGCAGCAGCAAGCTGATCAAGTAAATAATCCCAATTCGACTCTTCAAAAGTGATTTCGATGGTGTTAATTGTGTTGATGTCGTAAAAGTTTTGGCTGTTGATACTATTGATCATGCCAAAAACAATTAATAAAACAAAGTGAATTTTTTTCATATTACTATTTTTAAATGGTTTCAGGGTTAAGGTGATTTAATTAGCATTTCTAATTAATCTCAAATAATTATAAACTCAAATAACATCACAAAAATATGTCAAGTTTGTTGAAAAATTAAAATAAATCAACAGATCAGTGATATTTATCTACAAAAAGGCATTTTTAATCAACGAAGAACAATCTCAAATTAATAGTTCAACCTTAGTCTTTTTCCACTGGAGAAAAAGTGATGATATTTACAATTCTTTGCAATAAACAGTTAGATTAGTTATTAGCCTAATAACCAGATTGCTTTCCTGAAATTTCATGAATATCAATTTTCCAGAGTTTAACACTTTTTAGCATTTGCTCATTAAAATGCCATTCCTTTCCTGAATAATGCCGCATTATTTGATTTATGGCGTTTTTCTGTTCCTCAAATTCTTCAACCTCAATCATCTTACCATAACCAATCACGCTTTTATAGGCAGCGGTCCACTTACAAGCTACAGTTTCATCTTCTATAGTTTTTACGTCAATATCAAATTCAAAACAAACAAGATTATTTTTCTTGATGAATTCAATTTTTCTGCCAGTTGTGGCTGTATGCACAAAAATACTTTTGCCATTGTACCCAAACGAAACAGGAACGATATACGGAGTATTATTATGTGCGAAAGCAATTCTGCATACATCAGAATTATTAATTATATCATCAATTTCAACGCGGTTGGCTATTATCTTATCGTCTCTTCTCATAAATTAAAAATCTAATCGCAAAGATATTATATCTTTGATCGTTTCTTTTGATTAAAACTTGTTTTTTTGTATGCAACATAATCACTCACACCAAAGTCACCAAATCTCAGGAAAAAATATTGGGATTGCTATTTCCCTGAATATATTAATTACTATCTCTCAAATTGTAGGTGGAATTATTTCTGGTAGTGTAGCTCTTCTATCCGATGCCCTTCACAATTTTAGCGACGTTATATCCCTATTTCTAAGTTACTTTACAAACCGGCTTGCAAAAAGAAAATCAACTACAAAACAAACCTTCGGCTATAAACGGGCAGAAATACTGTCGGCTTTTGTAAATTCTGTAACATTAATTGCCATCGCAATTTTTTTAATTGTGGAAGCAGTTGAAAGGTTCCTAAATCCTGAACCTGTGAAAGCAGATATCGTTATTTATTTTGCGCTCGGCAGCATAATTGTTAATTTAATAAGTGTGCTACTGCTTCATAAAGATTCAAAAGACAACATCAATATGAAATCTGCGTATTTGCATTTACTAACCGATGTAATGACTTCAATCGCAGTAATGATAGGTGGAATATTGATGAAATATTTTGATATTTACAGGATTGACAGTATACTATCAATTTTAATAGCCTTTTATTTAATATTCTCTAGTTATAAAATATTGTGGGCTTCCATTAAAATTCTAATGCAATTCACCCCACATGATATTGATGTTATTGATATTAGTAAAGAAATTGCACGTATCGAAGATGTAAAAAATGTTCATCATGTTCATTTATGGCAGCTAAATGATAAGGACAAATTTTTTGAGGCGCATATCGATCTTGAAAACGATATTTTAATTACTGAATTCCAAAATATCCTCCCAAAAATAGAGATGGTACTACAAGTTAGAAATATTACGCATTTCAATATTCAGCCCGAATTCAACATAGATGACAGCAAAAAGCTAATTATACAACATTAAGAATTTTAGTCAAAAAAACTATGCACATGTATCAACGTTTGCATATTGATGCCAAATCTTAAAGAATATGAACCCTGTAACATCTGTAGCCATAAATTCGTCAAAGAATAAATATAAAAATTCATAAAAGAATAAATTTATGACTTATAGTATTTAATTTAGCAACAGCAATTATTTTTATAAAGCCTGATAATCCAAAAATTATGAAAAGGTGGGTTCTTCTATCAATATTTATTACTTCTTTATCATTTGTTAACTGTATATCTCAAACTACACAAAATTCAACTATTATTGAAGTTAACAAAGAACTAAAAGGATTCGTTATTGATATTGATAGTCATTCGGCCCTTCCTTATGCTAATATTTATGTACTAAACAAAAACAAAGGTGCAATTAGTAATGAAAAGGGATATTTCTCATTAAATATTACAAATTTGGATAAAACCGATACTTTACGTTTTCAATACATTGGATATAAAACTAAAAACATAGCTATTGGTGAATTGGACAGTTCTGGAATTGTATATTTGAAAGAAGATATTTTTAACCTTAGCGAAACATTTATTTTTGGCAATAAACTTAATGCTGAGGAAATTGTAAAAAAAATACTGAAAAACAAAGAGGCAAATTATAAAAAAACCACAACTAAAAATCAAACATTTATTCGGGAAAGATATACTTCTGATTTTGATGAAATCAAGCTCAGTTATAAAAAAAGCTCATTTGCAGAACTCGATAGAGATCTGTTAGATTTAATCGAAGAAAAAATGCCGAAGAATTCTACATCATATCGCGATTTTTTGGGAAACCTTTATTTTTCAGAAAATGAAGATGACTCAATTAATTTTAAAATAGATCCGATAAAAACAGTTTCCCTCAAAGAGAAAGATATTGCCGAACTAAAACAAATTAAGACAATTTTTGAGAATATTTTTACAAACACCAAAGAAAAAGAGTATTGGAAAATTAAAAGTGGAATTTTCGGCCAGAAAATTGATATGGATGATGAAAATGATAGAGCTGAAAATGATTCTCTTAAAGAAAATGAAAGAAAAATTAAACACTTTAACCGGAGAATAAAATATCGTCTTAACTATAGTTTACTAGATAATAAAAACGATTGGGAATTTTTACACAGCACTGGTAAATACAGGTACGTTCTTGCAGGAGGTACTAGCGTAGCGGGAGAAGAAGTATACATTATCGATTTTAAACCTAAAAGTAGCGGAGAGTTTATTGGCAGAATGTATATATCAATGAGTACTTTTGCTTTAATAAGAGCTGATTATGAATACGCTCCCGAAAAAACAGGAAAGGATTTTCACTTATTGGGTGTTGGATATACAGAAGATGAATATAGCGGTTCTATATATTTTGAGAAAAAGGATAGCACTTACAGTTTAAAATATTTCTCAAAAAAGGAGGGTTCATATGTTACTTTTGATAGAAGTATAGCACTACTAAAAAAAAGGAAAAGATTCCTTTTTGATAAAACGCTAAATGAAGCTAAAGTCGGAGTTGAAGTATCGTTAAGATCAGAACAATCATTTGAATTGCTTGTACTTAAAGGCAAAGAAATTTTGAAGAAACAATTCACAGATTTTGAAGAAAAGAAAGTTATGGAAATAGTTTATGTTGATCAGTTTGATGATAAACTTTGGAAAGGATATTCGATAATTGAACCTACTAAACAAATGCGAGAGTATAAAAAACAAGAAGTAGTTTATAATAAATAACTTTAAAAAGTTAAATTACATAGATTTACCCAATAAAAACTCATATGACAGCACAAGAAAGTTTAAACAAATTAAAAGAAGGCAATGCAAGATTTGTAGCTGATCAGCCAGATGGAAAATTAAAAGATGATGCAAGAAGAGTAGCTTTACTGGGAGGACAACAACCCTTTGCAATTATACTAGGATGTTCTGATAGTAGAATAGTCCCCGAACTTATGTTTGATACCGGCTTAGGAGAATTATTTGTTGTAAGAGTTGCTGGTAATGTGGCCAATACTTCTTCCATAGCAAGTATTGAATATGCAGTAGAACATTTAGACACAAAATTAATTGTGGTACTAGGCCATCAATGTTGTGGCGCTGTAACTGCGGCTAAGGCCGGAGGTGATAATGGAGCCAATTTAAACCATCTGCTATCCTATCTTGCTCCTGCAATAGCAACTTCAAAAAAAGGAGCCTCTGTAAATGAAGTAGCAAAGAAAAATGTTGAACTTACTGCTAAAGAATTAAAGACCAAGTCTGATATAATTAAAAATGCCGTTGAAAATAGGGGTGTCAAAATTATTCCGGCATACTACAGTTTAGATACTGGGAAAGTTGACTTTTTTTAGTAGCCTGAATTTGATTCAAAAACCCGTATTTAATCGTTGTCTATTTATAAAAAATAGTAATTTTGCCTCCGCTTTCTCTCCGTAGCTCAGTTGGCAGAGCAGCTGACTCTTAATCAGCGGGCCGTAGGTTCGAACCCTACCGGGGAGACTTGAAATAGAAACAATTACACTAATAAGTATTTGTTTCTATTTTTTTGTTTTTTAACGTGGCAAAATCCCTACTACTGAATGAATTTTTTCTCTGTGGTTCCATCACTATATAGAAAAATAATCAACTCTCCTTTGGTATTTGGTGATTTCTCTCTTCCCATTAAGTCATAAAGTCTAACAATTTCTTTGTTTTCATCATTAGCTTGCAAGCTATTTAACCCATTAGAATGATTCTAGATTAATCTGTTTGCTGAGCAAACGCATCTAAACAAATATTAAAACTATCTTTGTTTTAGTAAAACCATATATTAATGAATAATTTTGAAGGCAAAATAACCACCAAGTTACCACAAACCGGCACATCAATATTTGCTGTTATGTCAGGACTTGCCAATGAGTATAAAGCAGTTAACCTAAGCCAGGGTTTTCCAGACTTTCCGATATCGGCAGAACTTATTGAACTGGTAAACTATTATATGTTAAAAGGATATAACCAGTATGCTCCAATGCCTGGAGTTGAATCCTTGCGTAAAACTTTGTCTCAAATGTTCAAAAAAAATCATGACGCCAATTACAACGCTGACAAAGAAATAACCATAACTGCCGGAGCAACACAAGCTATTTTTACAGCAATCTCTGCATTTATTACAAAAGATGATGAAGTTATTATTTTAGAACCGGCTTATGACTGTTATGCTCCTTCTGTTACGGTTAATGGGGGATTAGTAAAATATTCGCAATTACAGTTTCCTGATTACAGCATTAATTGGGATGAACTGCCGCGGTTGATCTCAAGCAATACAAAAATGATAATTATCAATTCTCCTCATAATCCAACAGGGAGTATAATTAGCGAAGATGATATGCTTAGACTTGAAAGGCTTATCAGAGGTAGAGATATTATCGTATTAAGTGATGAAGTTTATGAACATTTAATTTTTGATGGTTATCAGCACCAGAGTGCTGCACGTTTTCCTGAGTTAGCCTCAAAGAGTATAGTTGTTGGTTCATTTGGTAAAACTTTTCACACTACAGGTTGGAAAACGGGTTTTGTGCTAGCTCCTGAAAATATTATGGCAGAGTTCCGAAAAGTCCATCAATTTGTTGTTTTTGCTGTTAATACTCCAATTCAATATGCTGTTGCAGAATATTTAAAAAATCCGGATAATTATACTACCCTAAGTAGTTTTTATCAGAAAAAACGAGACTATTTTCTGTCAACAATTGCTGGATCAAAGTTTAAACCTCTTATAAATCATGGTACATATTTTCAATTGCTAGATTATAGCAATATCTCTGATGAACCTGAGATGGATATGGCGGTGAGAATGGTTAAAGAATTTGGTATAGCAGCTGTACCGGTAAGTTCTTTTTACAGAACCAAAGAAAATAATCATACGCTTCGTTTCTGTTTTGCAAAAAAAGAATCTACCCTTAAAAATGCTGGAGAAATATTATGCAAGATTTAAAAATACTGGCATTACAAACTAATTTATTTTGGGAAGATCCCAAAGCGAACCTAACTAAATTTGAAAAACAAATTGGTGATAATTTTGATTCACACCACTTAATAATATTACCTGAAACTTTTACTACTGGTTTTCCGGTTGATCCTTACAAATACTGGGAAGATTTTAACGGACTTACCATCAATTGGATGCGCAAAATATCGCATAGATATAATGCAATTATCACAGGAACTTTGTTGATAAAGAACAATAATAGTTATGCCAATACTCTTATTTGGATGTTACCTGATGTTAGTTTTAAAAGCTACAAAAAACGTCATGTTTTCTCAATGGGAGGCGAACATGAAAAGATAACCGCCGGTAGCGAAAAGCTTATTGTAAATTTCATGGGATGGAAAATAAGACCAATGATTTGTTATGATTTACGGTTTCCGGTATGGAGCAAAAACCACTATGATGATGATGCAGGATTTGAATACGACATAGCAATTTATGTGGCTAACTGGCCTGCTGTTCGTAGCTATCCATGGAAAACACTACTTCTGGCACGTGCCATTGAAAATCAGGCATATGTTATTGGTTTAAATCGCGTTGGCACAGATGGTCCGGGTAATAGCTATAGTGGCGATTCTATGATTATTGACCCTAAAGGCACTGTTTTAAAACAAGGAAAAAGTTATGAAGATGAAACTCTTTCATGTACATTATCCTATAATTACCTAAACGAATTCAGAAAAAAATTTAATGTGGGACCTGATTGGGATAAATTTACTATCGAATAATAGTAAAATATAGAATATGTGAGCTTAACCCTTACAGTACCTGCGAACTCTGAAAGATCAAAAGCTTAACTAAAAGCCTGTAATTGTTGTAATTTACTATATACTCCATCCAACGATATGAGTTCGCCATGAGTTCCTCTTTCAACAATTTCCCCTTTTTTAAGCACAATTATCTCATCAGCATGTTGTATTGTTGACAGTCGGTGAGCAATAACTACTGTTGTACGATCTTTCATAACATTGAACAATGCTTTTTGAACCAGCTTCTCCGACTCAGTATCCAGTGAAGATGTAGCTTCATCGAGTATTAAAATTGGCGGGTTCGCAAGTACTGCTCTGGCAATACTCAAACGTTGTCTTTGACCTCCCGATAACTTCATTCCTCTATCGCCAATATTTGTTTGATATCCTTTTTCTGTATCAATTATAAATTCATGTGCGTTTGCAACTTTCGCAGCAGCAATAACATCTTTTTCAAGTACATTTTCCTCACTAAAAGCAATATTATTGAATATAGTGTCATTAAATAAAATGCTCTCTTGTGAAACAATCCCCATCAATCCTCTAGTATCGTTAATTTTTAAATCAACAATATTTTTACCATCGATAAGAAGTTCGCCTTTGTCAACATCATAAAATCTTGGTAATAAATCAGCCATTGTCGACTTGCCACCACCTGATTCGCCAACAAGTGCAATTACTTTTCCTTTTTCAATCTTCAAATCAATATTTTTAAGCACATATTCATTTTCATACTTAAAGCTCACTTTTTTGTATTCAATACATTTTTCAAAGGATTTTATTGATAATGCGTCAGGCCTTTCCTCTATAACCTCTTCAGCATCAAGAACTTCAAAAATACGTTCTGCAGAAGCTATTCCCTTTTGTATGCTGTAAAAACCTTGAGCAAAAGTTTTTGCCGGTGGTATAATTTGTGAAAAAACTACTATATATGTTATGAAATCGGCTGCTTGAATTGTAGGCGTATCAGACAACACCATTTTTCCGCCAAACCAAAGTACAATAACAATTACAACTGACGATAAAAATTCACTGAGAGGTGATGATAGGTCTCTACGACGATATATCCATATGAGCAATTTTGAATAATCATTATTTGCCCATTTGAATTTTTTGTCAGAATAATCAATGGCATTAAAAGCTTTTATAATTCTTAAGCCCGATATTGATTCTTCAATGGTTGACAGTAAACCTGCAAACTTTGTCATTCCAATTTTAGATTGTTTACGCAAACTTCTGCCTATCCTGCCAATTATAAAACCGGTAACTGGCAGTATTACAAGCACGAATATAGTTAACTGTGGACTCATACTAACCATAAAAGCGAAATACGCAATTATTGTAATAGGGTCACGAATTATCATCTCAAGATAATTCATAATCGAAAATTCAACCTCCTGGACATCAGTAGTAACACGCGCAATAATATCTCCCTTTTTGTGCCTTGTAAAAAATGAAAGGGGAAGAATTAAAAGTTTGGTATAAATATCATTTCTTATTCCTTTAATAGCACCAATACGTACATTAGCCATGTAGTACATTGCAAAAAATCTAGCAAAATTTCTTAAAAAGAAAGAAATTAATAATACAATACAAATATAAACCAGAGCCTGTATTTTACCATTTGATGATATCACCTCACTTATCTGGTAATTAAGGTATTCTAATAATGATTTTGTGTTAAATGCAAGCTCAGGTTTGTCAGTAACCAAATCATCAATACCAAATAGCAGATTTAAAAATGGTATAAGCAATGCAAATGAAAAAAGAGAAAAAACGATGGTAAGCAGATTAAAAATTACATTTAATCCGGCATAACCATAATATGGTTTTATGTAAGCAAGTACCCTATAAAATTTCTTCATTATACTCCTATGAAAATATTAAAACGCAGATGCAAATATACACAGAGTATGTTAATAATATTATTTGAATGAATTTGCATTATTGGCAAACTACTTTTCATGGATAAATTCAACAAATAATTGTACTTTTACCAGCTATAAATCCAAATAAAAAATGAAAAAAATAGTGCTACTATATTGGGGCAAAGGCGGAAACGTTGAAAAAGCAGCCCAGAAGGTTTATAACATGTTTGACAAAGAAATAATTGACATGTTTGATGTTGTTAGTTTTGACATTAATACAATTAATAATTATGAATTAATGGTACTCGGACATTCAACTATTGGTGCTGAAGACTGGTTAGATGCAAAACCAGACAATGAATGGAACAGATTCTTCAGAAAACTTGAAGACAAAGATAAAATTAATGTTTTGGCAACATCATTTGGCCTTGGTGATCAAATATTATATCCCGATCATTTTGTAGATGGACTTGGTATTTACAAAGATGAAATGGATAAATTAAATCTTAAAACTATTGGGCATTGGCCATCTTTTGGCTATAAATTTACCGATTCTGATGGGGAAAAAGATGGTTTCTTTTTTGGTTTAGCTCTTGACATTGATAATGAACCCGAACTTTCTGATGAAAGAATTAAAGATTGGACTAATGAAATTAAAAAAGAAATAGGAATTTAAAATATACTTAAATAACGATTAAACCCGTTTTGCCATACATTGAAATATTTGCATTACGGGTTTTTCTTTTCTATAATTTTAACACAAGCAACTAATACCAAATATACCCCATAATGTCGCATATAAATTGGTCCTTTTTCCCATATTCTTCAGCTAAAAATATTTCCGTAGCTATGGCTATGCAAAGATTTTTAACTTAGTATATAAAAAAAATCACTCAATTTCTTATGCGTCATTATGAAATATAGTTGATATAACTAACTTGTTAATGTTCAATAATAATATCACCACAATAAATATAACAACTATTTTACATATACTTTTGTAATCTTTTACGTTTATAGTTTTGTTACTTTTTTAAATTAGAATACAATATGACTTTTTTCAAAATTACTATTACTACTGCTGTTATACTAATAGCTTATATTAACCTTTATGCCCAACAAAACCAAGATACAATAACTATACATAAAACTGATACAGTTAGTATTATTACTGACTCAATTGCTATAATTATTGAAGATGAATCTATTAAAGAATTGTCAGCAACTAGTATAAACATAGATACCACAGGTGAGTTTAGCTTGTTAATTAAAGATTCACAAGTTCTTACCACTCTCGACAAACTTCTTTACGAAAAGTTTTACAAAAAAAACTTTTTTTATATTGACACAACCGGAAAAGGTAAACTGCATTTTACTGTTAACGAAATACCTGCTTATCCAGACTCAGTATATGCTCAACGAATTGAAGCCTTAAATATTGAAACTCCAATTGAGCTTACTTATAATAAAGAAGTTAAAAGCTTTATAAACCTTTACGCTGTAAAAAAGAAAGACTTGACAGCTAGAATGCTTGGCCTTGCTGAGATATATTTTCCATTATTTGAAGAAACGCTGGATAAATATGATATGCCATTAGAAATTAAGTATCTCGCAATTGTTGAATCAGCATTAAATCCGTCAGCCGGATCACACGCAGGAGCCAAAGGGCTTTGGCAGTTTATGTATGGTACCGGTAAAGTATACGGACTAAAAGTAACATCATTAGTTGATGACCGTTTCGATCCATATAAATCAACAATAGCCGCATGCGAACATCTAACAGATCTATACGATATTTATAACGATTGGTCGTTGGCACTGGCTGCATATAATTCAGGAGCAGGGAATGTAAACAGAGCAATTCGTCGTGCAGGAGGAACAAAAAATTATTGGGCTGTTTGGCCATTTCTCCCAAGAGAAACCAGAGGCTATGTTCCGGCTTTTATAGCTGTTAGCTATATAATGAATTATGCTCCCGAACATAATATTTACCCAATGCGTCCCAGCATGTTTTATTATGATATTGACACAGTTACAATTAACGACATACTTGCTTTCGACCAGCTAAATGAAATGCTTGGCATACCTATGGATGAGCTAAAATTCATGAATCCTCAGTTCAAAAAAAATATTATTCCAGCTTCTATTGGTAAAAAATACACCATAAGAATACCACGCGCTTATGTTGCCGATTTTCTAAATAACGAACAACAATTATATGCTTATAAAACCAAAAGTGGCATCGAACGCGATAAATTACTTGCAGAAGTAAAAAAAGCTAAAAATCGTAATATTCACATTGTTAGAAGTGGTGAAAGCCTCGGGCTTATAGCAAAAAGAAATAGGGTTTACGTTAGTCAGATAAAAAGATGGAACAACTTAAGAAGTAATACAATTTATCCTGGTCAAAAGCTTGTATTATTTGGTTCAGGAAGTAATAATTACTACCAAAAATCAAAAACCCCGGTAATGCGTTCATCCAAAAAATCGAGTCATATTGTTAAAAATGGAGAAAACTTAGGGCTAATAGCAAAAAAATATCAATGTACTGTAACCGACCTTAAAGAATGGAACAACCTTGGTAGTTCAAAAATATTCCCAAAACAAAAACTTATTGTTTACAAACCATCACAAAAATCTGACAGTTCAGTAAAAGAGGGTAAATACCTATATCATGTTGTTCGTAAAGGAGATACACTATGGGATATTGCCAAAGAATATGATGGAGTTACTGTTGACAAAATAAAATCTCTAAATAACTTTAGAAATAGTAACCGTCTTACCCCCGGACAAAAAATTAAAATTGCAGCAATAAGCTAATTGCAATATTTTTCTCCTAAATTAGTTATAATAGTGAGCAATTATGCTCATTTAAAAAATATGCATTATCAATTATTATTTGATGAGCATTTTTAATTGTAATTGAATTTAATGAAAATGAAAACATTCAAAAAACTAACTTTTATTGCGCTAGTATCTGCAATAGCATTAATGTCATCATGTGATAGTAACACTAATCGCTCTAATTTGCCACGATCAATTGGCAATACTTCAGAAGTATTAATTGTGTTGCAAAATGAACAACAGTGGGATAATTTAGTCGGGCAATCCATAAAAATGTCACTAGGGAAAGAGCAATACGGATTGTCACAATCTGAACCTGTTTTCGATTTAGCTCATATAACAGTAAACAACTTTTCGGATATGTTTAAAAAGCACAGAAATATCCTTATTGTTAATATTGATAAAAATGCAACATCAACAAAAGTTGAAAAATTTGAAGATAAGTGGTCTGCTCCACAGAAAATAATTAGAGTTATTTCACCATCTGCCTCAACATTTTCAAATGACTTTCCATCATTTGCCGAAGGCATTATTTACGATTTTAATGAAGCTGAGAGAAGCAGAATTTTGTCGGTATTCAGACCTAGTTCAAAAAACGACGTGCTTAAAAAAGTGAGAAAAGCATTTAACCTTGATATTATAGTTCCGCAAGGTTTCTACGTTGCTAAAAGCGAAACCGGTTTTATGTGGATAAGAAAAGAAGTTACCGATTATAGTCAGGGAATAGTGATTATTTCAGAACCTTATGAAGATGAAAAACAATTTTCGTCAGCAAGTATCGTTGCCCGTACTAACCGCGACTTAGAGCAATATATTCCGGGAGAATCGGAAGGAACTTACATGACCATTGACAGCAAATTTGTTCCTCCGGTAATTAAACAAATTGAAGATTTTACATCTGAATATACTATTGAAATGAGAGGTGTTTGGAATGTTGAACATGATTTTATGGGAGGCCCGTTTGTAAGCTATACTTTTGTTGATCCAGTTAATAACCAAATTCTTACAATATATGGTTATGTCTATCATCCAAACAAGAAAAAACGTAATCTGCTTCGTCAAATAGAAGCAATTATTTATTCCGTTAAATTCAGAAATTAGTAACATCTGTGAATATATGACCATTTTCAAAAATGACTCTAAGAAAGTGTCGTTAACTACATATTTTGTAATTATTTAACACACTATGTAATAAAGCAGTACACTTTTATTATTAATTTTGCAATTACTATGGAAGATGAAAAATTCAAACATGATCTGGATGAACTATTCAGGCTGTTTAAAAAACTTGTTGAAACAAAATCACTAGATGATGTTCCCGGAGTTGATAGTATGATGCTAAAGCAATTTCAGTTCTTTTTTACCAACTACGAAACAATGAAAGACCAAATAGGTAGTCAGCTACAAGGACAATTTGGTGAACCGGTTAAGCAAATGGTAAGTGATTTAGTAAAGCAACTTAAGGAACAAGTTGGCGAAGAACAATTTGATGATGTTGAACAAATTGAAGATAAAGAGCCTGAGTTAAAAATAGTTAGCAACAACCCATCAGTTGAGGAAATTGACCAATTGCTTAAAAACCCAAATCTAACAGAAGATCAAATTAATGAGCTGCTTGACAAAAGGGCAAATTTAATATAGCAGAAAAAATTGTGCAATTACAATAGTAGTGATGTTATATAAATACGTACTATAATATACTATCTAACAAAAAAATTATAATATTGTCAAGAATAAATATTAAAAAATACTTTAGCAACTATAAAAAGAAAAAGTGGTACAGTATTCTTTCTGATGCCGTATTTGTTATTATAATTGTTTTACTAATTATTCCTGCAACAAGAACCGATGTGGCTTCTTTTTTTATCAGGCTTACTTCTTTTCCGCCATCTACTTTAAATAATGATGAACAATTTAGCATTAACGATCAAACAAAAGCATGGCAAATTAATGATATGGAAGGTAATCAAGTTTCATTTGGTTCATTAAATAATAAGCCTGTGTTTATTAACTTTTGGGCTACATGGTGTCCCCCATGCGTCGCCGAACTTCCCGGAATTGCTGACCTTTATGAAAAATACCATGACGAAGTTAATTTTGTAATCGTGAGTAATGAAAGTAGTGCCAAGGTTATGACTTTTGCAAAAAACAAAAACCTTAATCACATACCATTCTTTCAAAACACATCGGTACCTTCCGATTTTAGTAGTCAAAGTATACCTACAACATTCATTATTAATAAAGATGGGGTTGTTGTTGTAAGTAAAAAAGGAGCCGCAAGATGGAATTCAGATAAGATTGAGGGTGTAATTGAAGAATTAATATCAAATTAGCAACAATCAAACAATTGAACTATTGAACACTTGAACAATCGAACAATCGAACAGTTGAATTAAGTATATTTGCAAAAAATTTAAATGCATGAAAAATCTAAAAATTATTATATCACTTTTTTTGTTTTTCCTATTCATAGGAAGTTCATTTTCACAGATAATTAGTGAAAACGCTAAACGAAAAGTTACAATTGGTGCAGACTTTTTTACAGACATTTGGCAAGGTGTGCCGGATTATATGGAACTGCGTACTGTAAATCAAGGATTCAACATCTTTGCTATGTATAACTTTCAGTTAGCCGAAAGTAACTCTTCATTTTCTGCAGGACTTGGTATCGATAATCACAATATGTATAGCAACACAAGAATTGATAATATAACTGCTGATACAATTATATTTACTCCAATTGATGATGTTTACCAAAGGAGTAAAATCAACTTGACATACGCTTCTATACCCTTAGAGTTTAAATTAAGACTGAATAGTGGTGTTAAATTTGGCGCGGGAGTTAAAATTAGATATTTAATTAGTGCTAAAGACAAATATATTGGTGATATTCCTGACGAACCAAAAGGAAGAACAAATGTAAAACGTAAAAATATTGCCAACACAGAAGATTGGGCTTATGGATTTACTTTTCGTGTTGGTTATAAGTCGTTTAATTTATTTGGGTATTACCAAATATCAGATGTTTTTGAAAGAGGCAGAGGCCCTGAATTGTACCCAATTTCTGTTGGATTAACACTTACTCCATTTTAAAATTCAAAAATAAATTCATAAAAAAAGGTGCTTTCCCAATTTGGAGAGCACCTTTTTTTATGATTATTCTTTAATTGAATAAAATTGTTAGACATCTAATTAGTGCTTAGCCAGAAAAAGTTAAGTTCGAGGCCTGCGAAGTACAGAAAATCAGGAGTTTACTTTTCGTAAATGACTGTTTTTCTGCACAAGTATAACAAAGAAATTAGCGTTTTGTGGTAAGCACTATCGCTGCGCGGGATTCCTGACTGCCGTCAGGCAGATGCAATCCCGTGCTTTACTATTTCTAATACCTATAATGATCAGCTTTATAAGGACCATCAACAGGAACACCCAGATATTCTGCTTGTTCTTGAGACATTTTAGTAAGAGTAACACCAATTTGAGCTAAATGCAAACGAGCAACTTCTTCGTCAAGATATTTTGGAAGTCGATAAACACCAACATCATATTCATCTTTTTTCTTCCAAAGGTCAATTTGAGCTAACGTTTGATTTGTAAATGAATTACTCATTACAAATGATGGGTGACCTGTAGCACAACCAAGGTTTACTAATCTTCCTTCGGCCAATAAGAAAATAGAATGGCCATCTTCAAAAGTATATTTGTCAACCTGGGGCTTGATATTTGTTTTTTCAGAAATTTTTTCCATTTGAGCAACCTGAATTTCGTTGTCGAAATGACCAATGTTACAAACAATTGCCTGATCCTTCATATTAGCCATATGTTCAGCAGTTACAACATGTTTGTTACCCGTGGTGGTTACAAAAATATTTCCTTCCTTAACAGCTTCTTCCATTGTTGTTACTTCAAAGCCTTCCATGGCAGCTTGTAAAGCACAAATTGGGTCAATTTCGGTAACAATTACACGAGCCCCGTATGAGCGCATTGAGTGTGCCGAACCTTTACCAACATCACCATAACCGGCAACAACAACAACTTTTCCGGCAATCATTACATCAGTAGCACGCTTAATACCATCCGCTAATGATTCACGACAGCCATATAAATTATCAAATTTCGATTTTGTAACAGAGTCATTAACATTAATTGCAGGAACTAACAAAATACCCTTGTCAAACATTTGATATAGCCGGTGAACACCTGTGGTAGTTTCTTCCGAAACACCTTTCCAGTCTTTAACAGCTCTGTGCCATTTTTGCGAATCTTCAGCTAGAGTCGATTTAAGCAACTTTAAAATTTCTTCTTCCTCTTCACTCTCAGGTTCATCGTCAAAAAATGAAGCATCTTCTTCAGCTTTAAAACCTTTATGCATCATCAAAGTAGCATCACCGCCATCATCAACAATAAGTTGTGGTCCTAATCCGCCAGGAAACGATAAAGCTTGTTTTGCACACCACCAATATTCTTCCAAAGTTTCACCCTTCCAGGCAAAAACAGGAGTGCCGGATGCGGCAACTACAGCAGCTGCGTGATCCTGCGTTGAGAAAATATTGCAACTTGCCCATCTTACATTTGCCCCAAGTTCTTTAAGAGTTTCTATTAATACGGCAGTTTGTATGGTCATATGTAATGAGCCCATAATCCGTACATCTTTCAACGGCTTTTCAGCTGAAAATTTAGCGCGAATTGCCATTAATCCAGGCATTTCTTTTTCAGCAATTTCAATTTCTTTGCGTCCCCATTCGGCCAACGCAATATCTGCAATTTTGTATTGAAGTTCATTTTCAACAGCTACTTCCGACATCTTTATATAGTTTAATTATTTAAAATTTTTGGGTTGCAAAAGTACTAAATATTTATGAATCAGCAATACAAATGATTTTTTGTGCGGCCATGCGGGCTTTACATTTGTAGTTGTTTCATACCGGTTGTGGTTTTGTAAGTAGTGCATGTGCTTCCTCCGTCAGCAAACACCTACTAACAAAATCATCATCGGAATTTCAACAAGCTACTATTGCAATCCCTGCCGCGGTTGACACAATCGAAAAAAAACCTTGCTATCATTTCGAAATTGGTTGTCATTTCGGAGAGAGAAATCTTCTGATAACCTTGCTGTCATCTCGACCGTAGGAAGACCTGCCTGCCGCAGGCTGGAATCTCCTGAAAACCCAGTTGTCATCTCGACCAACGGGAGAGATCTCCTGAGCAAAGGCTATGTTCTCAGGGGATTCCTCAGTCGTACCTCTTTCGAGATGACAACCGGGTTTTTGGGGGATTTCTCGTCACTCTCCGCCTAAGGCGGATCGTTTCCCTCCTTATGACAGGTTAGTTTCTGGAGGATGTCGTATCTGACTATTAGTATGGTATTATTTCTTCAGCCTACTATTAATTGCTTCAGTTTCTTTTTCAAAACCAGCCTTACCCAATAAAGCAAACATGTTTTTCTTATATGCCTCCACACCGGGTTGGTCAAACGGGTTCACTCCTAATATATATCCGCTCACAGCACAACCCATCTCATAAAAATAAATAAGCTGACCCAAAGTATTTTCTGAAATATTAGGAATTGTAATCCGTAAATTAGGAACTCCTCCATCAACATGTGCTAAAGTAGTACCTGTTTCTGCCATGTGGTTTACCTCATGTAATGGTTTACCTGCTATGTAATTAAGGCCATCAAGATTTTTATCATCCATCGGTACTTTTAGCTCATTATTGGGTTTTTCAACAGAAATAACTGTCTCGAAAATATTACGCAACCCCTCTTGAATATATTGACCCATTGAATGTAAATCTGTTGTAAATCCGACCCCGGCAGGGAAAATTCCCTTATTTTCCTTTCCTTCACTTTCTCCGTAAAGCTGCTTCCACCATTCTGTAATATAATATAGTTTTGGTTCATAGTTTACAGTAATTTCAATAGTTTTGCCGGCATTGTATAATGCATTTCTTGCGGCAGCATATGCCCAAACAGGATTGTTTTCAATATCTGGTGATGTTTCAATATGTGTTTTCATTTTAATGGCCCCACTTATCAATTCCCTGATATTAAATCCCGCAACAGCTATAGGAAATAAGCCTACAGGTGTAAGTACTGAATATCTGCCACCCACATCATCGGGAACAATAAACGACTCGTATCCTTCTTCATCAGCTAACTGCTTTAATGCACCACGTTCCTTATCAGTAATGGCTATTATTCTAGATTTTGCTTCTTGTTTTCCATATTTATTTTCCAGATGATTTTTAAGAAGTCTGAATGATACAACTGGTTCAGTTGTTGTGCCCGATTTCGAAATAACAGTTAGTGAATAATCATTTTTATCAAGCACTTCCATTAGCTCAGTCATGTAATCTTCACTAATATTTTGTCCAGCATAAACAACTATAGGATTACCATTTTCTCTTTCTAATTGTGAAAAAGAATTTGATAATGCTTCAATAACTGCCCTTGCGCCAAGATAAGATCCACCAATTCCAATTACAACAAATATTTGCGATTTACTTCTTATTTCAGTTGCAAGCTTTTCAATTCTTGTGATTAACTCATTATCTAATTCCTCCGGCAGTTCAACCCACCCCAGAAAATCACTACCTTTTCCTGTCTTATTTTTTAATGAGTTATAGTGATAATTAATTTCTTTCTGAAAATTAAAAATATCCTCTTTATTTATTATCTCAAGTGCATTGCTATAATCAACCTTTAGTTCTATCATGATTTTATGTTTTCAATATGAATTTAATTAAAATGTGAAATTATAATATTTTCAATTATAATTACATTTGATGTTGTAATATTTGGTCCATTGTAAAAACGTTAATACAAAAATCTTCTCACATAGCTATGTTTGCAATAGAGCATGTTATAATAGGTTGGTGAATCAAATTGGACACATATCTCCTAAATTTGAAGTATTTTTGCAAAAAAAATTTACAATGATTGAAAATTCAAATACAAAATTAACCCCTCTGTCAGAATTGGGTGAATTTGGACTGATTGACAAACTTACTTCCGATATAAAAATTAAGAATAGGACAACTTTACTTGGCATAGGTGATGATGCAGCTGTAATTAAGCCCAAAAAAGATATGTTGACTCTTGTTTCAAAAGATCTATTGCTAGAAGGTGTCCATTTTGATATGATGTATACACCACTAAAGCACTTGGGATATAAAGCCGCTGTGGTTAACTTTTCTGACATTGCTGCCATGAATGGGAAACCTAAACAATTATTAGTTGGAATTGGGGTTGGAGCAAAATTTTCAGTGGAAGCAATTGAAGAAATTTATATTGGCATTAAAAAAGCATGCGAAGTTTATGGTGTTGATTTTATTGGTGGCGATACAACATCAAGTGCATCAGGGCTAGTAATATCAGCAACAATTATTGGTGAAGTTGAAAAAGATAAAATCGTTTATCGAAAAGGTGCAAAGTCAAACGATTTAATATGCGTTTCCGGCGATCTGGGTGGTGCATATATGGGTCTTTTAATTCTTGAAAGAGAGAAAAAAGCATTTGAAGCTAACCCGGATATTCAGCCCGAACTAAGTGAACATGATTATTTGCTGCAACGACAGTTAAAGCCAGAAGCTCGTGTAGATGTTGTTGAACTTCTTGCTAAACACAATATTTCTCCTACTTCAATGATTGATGTGAGCGATGGGCTAGCTTCAGACGTTATGCACATTTGTAAAGCATCAAATACCGGTTGTGTTATTTCTGAAGAAAAAATTCCCATTGACCAAACAACTTTTGATTTAGCTAAGGAAGAATTTAATATTGTACCTACTGTTACTGCTCTAAATGGTGGTGAAGATTACGAATTACTATTTACCGTTAAACAAAGTGACTACGAAAAAATTAAGAACATAGAAGAAGTTTCAGTAATAGGTTATATGACTGATGTTTCAGAAGGTGAACGACTTATCACTAATGACAATACCTCAATTGAGTTAAAAGCTCAAGGGTGGGATGCGCTTAAGAGGAAATTCTAGAAGATAATAAAACAAGTTATATTAATTAATCTTTCATGCTTTGGTAGAAATTATTACACTTATTGTTGCAGGATTATTGGTGGGTTTTATTAACACATTAGCTGGAGGAGGAAGTATAATTTCACTCTCTGTTTTAATGATGTTAGGGTTACCTGCCCCCATAGCAAATGGTACTAACCGTATTGCAATAACAATTCAAACTCTTACAGCTACAACAAGTTTTAGACAACAAAAGGTGCTAGAAACACGTAAGGCAATCTACTTAAGCATCCCGGCAATTCTGGGTTCGCTTATAGGTGCTTGGTTTGCTGTTGATATCCGTGAAGATATTTTTGAAAAAGCTATTGGTGTGGTTATGCTGATTATGTTAGTTTTCATACTATATAAACCACAAAAATATATTTATGGAAGAACGGATATAAGTGAAAAACCACTTACGTGGAAAACATATATTGTTTTCTTCTTTATAGGAATTTACGGTGGTTTTCTTCATATGGGAGTAGGATATTTTTTACTGGCAGGTATTGTAGGTATGGCAGGTTTTGATCTTGTAAAAGCCAATGCGATAAAAGTATTTGTAGTACTTGCTTACGTCCCATTTACACTTATTATTTTTATTTGGTATAACCAGGTAAATTGGATGTATGGTTTAATCCTCGCAATTGGAGCTGTTGCGGGAGCATTAATTGCTTCACGTTTAGCAGTGTCACGTGGTGTAAATTTTGTAAAGTGGGTGATTGTAGTTGTTATTCTCATCACATCCGGCGATATGTTTGGCCTTTACGATTTTAAAACTGCTATTTCAGGTTTTCTTCATAACTAAAACTATAATTATGACTCAAATTATTATTGCTACCATTGCATTTGTTTTCTGCTTAAACTCATGCAATTACATTGATTCTAAGAACGAAATTTCTCCAAAATACGTGTTGGTGATTCACGGTGGTGCCGGCACTATTCTAAAAGAAAACTTAACGCCCGAAAAAGAGCAACAATACCTGGCAAAACTTGAGGAAGCATTGCTTACCGGTGCCGAAGTGTTAAAATCAGGAGGCACTAGCCTTGATGCTATAACTGAAGCAATAATAGTTATGGAAGACTCTCCATTGTTTAATGCTGGAAAGGGTGCAGTTTTCACCGAAGAAGGTGTTAATGAAATGGATGCGTCAATTATGAATGGTAGTACCGGTGGTGCCGGTGCTGTTACCGGAATTCATAATACTAAAAATCCTATTTTGGCTGCCCGAGCTGTTATGGAAGAAACAAATCATGTATTGTTAACTAGTAATGGTGCCGATGAATTTGCTGTTAATATTGGACTTGAAATTGTTGACAGCTCTTACTTTTTTACTTCAAACCGATGGAAGAGTTATGAAAAAGTAAAAGCAAAACAAAAAATAGAAAATGAAAATCATGGGACTGTTGGTGCAGTAGCACTTGATACATATGGAAATCTTGCAGCTGGAACCTCAACAGGGGGCATGACCTACAAAATGAAAGGTCGGGTTGGCGATTCTCCAATTATAGGAGCAGGTACTTACGCAGATAATAATACTTGCGCTGTTTCAGCCACAGGCCATGGTGAGTATTTTATTAGAAATGTGGTTGCTTACGATATTAGCGCTCTTATGAAATATACTAATGTTTCACTTAAAGAGGCTGCTAATTATGTGGTTTTGGGTAAGTTAAAAAAGATAGGTGGTGATGGTGGAATTATTGCAGTTGATAGTTCAGGAAATTTTGCAATGACTTTCAATACTGCCGGAATGTACCGTGGAGTTATAACCTCTGATGGATTAAAAAAAATAATGATTTATAGTAATTAATATGAATTTTGCTCGCATTTAAATTCTCTCCAATTAACAACCCGAATATTAAATACCAACAATAAAAATATGTATTTTTAACACCACAAATTAAAAAATCTCATGAAAAATTATTTATTCCCTTTGATTACATTTATTGCAATTCTTCTCTTCTTCGGATCATGCGAGAAAGATTGTGATATTCAGACTCCTGACATCTACGGGTCATGGACTGTGTTGCAAACCGACCAACAAGGCATCCAGTTTGATGTTGAACTTAAATTCAACACTAACAACACTTTTGATTGGATAGTTCTTGACACAGCTAGTGGTCATACAAGTTCACATGCTGAATTCATTCTCTCAGGAAACTTAATGACCATCACAGTAGATCCCGATTGTAATTCAATAGGTGAGTATTATTTATTTGCTGAAGCTAATAAGTTGGCTCTTGTTGCCAAAACAGAAGAATGTGGTCCAAGAGCGTCAGCTATGGAGTGGGTTTGGAAGAGGAAGTAATACAATGGAATTAAAGTAATACCAATTATGATTCCATATTACCGATAAATAAATTGAATTATATTTTTCTTTATTGAGGCAGAAAATATTTGAATAGCCAAAGCTCTGGAAATCTTTTCTAACAAAAAGAAAGGAAAAAAGAAACAATTTATATCGGTAATATGGGGTTATATTTGGTATAAGTTGGTTTCAATGGAAACTAATAATACTTGGAAACTTGAAGTCGGAAACTAGAAATTAATTTTCAGCATCGGTCTTCCATAAAAAAATTACTATTTCTTTACAACTATCTTTCGTGCTATTTCAGCACCATCAGTTTCAACCTTAATGATATAAACATTATTATTTAGCTCGGTTGAATTTAGTGCAACCTCAAGCCTTTGCTCGGTGTTCATTCCGTTAAAAAGTGTGTTAATAGTTTCTCCTTCTTTTGAAAAAAGAGTAACCAGGATATTTTTTTCGCCAGCACCAATTATTGCAATAGTTGCCGAATGTACAACCGGATTTGGATAAACAATTACCTTGATTTCTTCTTCCATTTTAAAAAAATCAGCTTCGGTGGCCTTGTCAGGGTTAAAAAGTAAAAAGGCAATTGGAGTATTTGATTTCCGCATATGTTGTCTTGTCATCCTCATCACATCATCAGCATTTTGATTATTGTTTTCAGCTATGATGATTAGTTCTTTCTCCCATTCTGTAACATGGCTTTTTATTCTATTAGTATATTCTTTAATTTCTGAACCATGAGCAATAGCAATTTCTCTAACCTTGGTCATGCTATTTTGCATATCAGTACGCATGCCATCAAAATTAGAATCTTTTGCTCGCTTGCCTGCTACAAAGTCATCGCTTTCATACCAATTTTTAAACATTAATTTTCTAACCTGAATTTTTTGTCTTGCCGTTGAAATGGCTTCTCTATCATTATTGCTTAGAACTTTATCAAAAGCTTTACGTTCCTCAGCAATTACCGGGATTATATTCTCAACTGCAAACATTTTTATTTCATCTCTTAATTGAGGGTTTCTATTTCTTTTTACAGATCCCCTTTTAATGTTATTATTTCCATCTTGCTGTCTCATAGCTCTTGATTGTGAAATTCGTGGATTAAGGGGATCCCACAATAATAACCAATCAGGATTTGATGCCCTTTCGAAAAACATATCAATACCTGTATGATCATCTTTATTACGCATTTGCTCAATGTTGTTTTTATCATGTATTGCTTTTATATCAATAATCCAAGCTTGCATATTTTTTTTGATAAACTTACTATAAGAATCATTTAATTTTGGATGTGCATTTGTGATCTCTTTAATATCGTTTTGCATATCATACCTCATGGACTTTTTAATATTTGCATTTTCTTTATTAGAATCTGATCTTCTATTATAATTTCCACTTTGCCGTGAAACCTTTTTTGATCCATTGTTAGTTTTTTCATTTAGAATACGAAGTTCCACTTTTTCAGCATCTGACAGTTTATCAATATATATGATTTGCTGTTTTTCCAATGCCGGAAAAATATTGCTATCAAAGTACTGCTTAACTTCTTCTCTGGCATTTTGGTATGAATCATTTTGAGAAAAGGCTACAGTTATAAAGCCAATGGCTGCTAGTGTAAATAATAAGGATAATTTTTTCATGCGATTGTTTTTTATATTTAATCATTAGACAAATGATTATCATTTTTTATTCCAACTTAAATTGACAAAATAATTTTATAAAACTAAATATTTAATATAAATATATATTATTTATCTGATTAGCTGTTAACAGCGTTTTGTCTTTATCAAATTATTAGTTAATAAAATGCAAAATAATATTATTCATTTTTGCTGAATCAAAACCAAATGTTCCTAATTTGGCTTCGCAAAATAATAGCTCTTTAAAAATGGAAATTGTAACCACAATTGGAAAAATATTAACTCTGATAGGATCCCTAGGGTTGTTTCTTTATGGCATGAAGATAATGAGTGAGGCTTTACAGAAAGTAGCAGGGGGAAAAATGAGACAAATTCTTGCTGTTATGACAAACAACAGGTTCAAAGGAGCATTAACAGGGTTTTTAGTAACTACTACCATACAATCATCTTCTGCAACTACTGTTATGATTGTAAGCTTTGTAAATGCTGGACTACTATCTCTTATAGCCGCAGTTGGTGTTATTATGGGAGCCAATATTGGCACCACCGTAACAGCATGGATTATTTCTCTTTTAGGTTTTAAAATCAGCCTTAGTTTTTTGTCACTTCCATTAATTGGAATAAGTTTTCCATTCTTTTTTTCAAAAAACAGCTTAAAAAAATCATGGGGAGAATTAATTATCGGGTTTGCCATACTTTTTATAGGTCTCCAGTTCTTAAAAGAATCCGTACCTGATATAAACAACAATCCAGGGATACTAAATTTTCTTTCTTCATTTACTGATTTAGGGTATATTTCTATCCTTATTTTTGTGATTATTGGAACAATTCTTACTGTTATTATTCAATCTTCAAGTGCTACTATGGCTCTAACTTTGGTTATGACGTACAATGGACTAATACCATTTGAATTAGCAGCCGCAATGATTCTGGGCGAAAATATTGGAACAACAATAACCGCAAATATTGCTGCTTTTGTTGCAAATATCTCTGCCAAACGTGCAGCGCGAGCTCACTTTATATTCAACACCTTTGGTGTAATTTGGATGTTAATAGTCTTCCATCCATTTTTAAGAGTTATTGACCATTTTATGCAACATTATCATAGCATATCCATTTTGTCAACTGACCTTTCAAAAGTCGACTATGAAACTATAAAACAGGAATATCCAATAGCCCTTTCTATTTTTCATACCAGTTTTAATATACTTAATACCTTGATGTTAATTGGTTTTGCATCATTAATAGCCAAAATTGCAACCAAAATGGTTCCTGGTGATGATGAGGATGATGAAGAATTCAGATTACAATATATAGATTCAGGACTGTTTTCAACGAGTGAGCTTTCCATTATGCAAGCAAAAAATGAAATTTCAAATTTTGGTAGCCGTATAGAAAAAATGTTCTTATTTATACCATCATTATTGCATGAGAAACGTTTAAAAAAATACGATAAGTTCCTTGCAAAAATTGAAAAGTATGAGCAAATAACAGATAATATTGAAATAGAAATTGCCACATATCTGACTCGAATTTCAGAAGATGAATTAACATATGACAGCTCGAAAAAAATCAGGGCCATGTTAAAAATAATAGATGATATGGAGAGTGTTGGCGATGTAGTATACCAGCTTTCTATAATCATCGATAATGGAAATCAACGGAAATTAATTTTTACAGATGAGCAGAATAACTCACTAAATGAGCTATTTGAAATGATAAGGGAAGCTTTTGTTGAGATGAATAAAAACCTTGTTAGTTCTTATCAGGAAGTTAATCCTGCTACAGCTTTTCTTTTTGAAAAAAAGATCAACAAGAAAAGAAATATGATGCGACATCAGCATGTTGACGATTTGAAAGAAAAAAAATACAAGCATAAAATTGGCACATATTATAGTGATGTATTTTCCCTAACAGAAAAAGTTGGGGACTATATAATTAACGTAACAGAGGCTATTGTAGAATATCAAGATATTAAGTAAAATTTGTATATAATTAGGTATATTTCGAACGAAATTAGTTTTAACTTTGACTACAACAAATAAGCTCAATTATAATGAAAAAGCTAATTTTATTAATTCTAATTTCAGTTACCATAAATGTCAGTCAGTTTGCCCAAAACATTAAATATGATGATGCATTACAAGTTGCAAAAAACAAAATCATCTTATTAGGCAACGATAATTCACACAGTATTTTTGGTGATATACAAATCTTCGAAAAAAAGGCTTCCCAACCATTATTCTTTGTTTTTAACCTGAAACCTGCAGGCTATATTGTCGTTACTTCAAGAAAAGATCTGCCTCCTGTAATCGCATATTCATTTGAAAACAATTATAATGCTGACAACAGCCTTCAAAATCCTTTAAAAGAACTGCTTATATCAGATATTGAAGCCAGAATTGCCTCAGTTGGTACATTGCACAAAAATACAATTGAAAAAATAAAACAGGAATGGGAAAATTTATTAATAGGTATTAATGATAGTAAAACAATATTCCAGCAATGGCCCGAAGAAGGAACAACCTCAACAGGTGGATGGCTGGAAACAAACTGGACACAAAGTTATCCTTATAATAAATACTGCCCTATTGATCCGGTAACATCACAAAGAAGTTATGTTGGATGTCCTGCAACAGCCATGGCACAAATAGTCAACTATTACGAAGCTATTAATTCAACTAAATTTACAGATGATGATGACTATTATCATTCGTATGCAGGAAGAAATTTTTGGATTGATGATGACTATGAGGAATATGGTTTCCTGTCTTTTCCAATTATTAATATCTTTTTAGAATCTATTGCCAACAAATATGAAGTTATCAACCAGCTAACTAATGATGAAAAAGCAGCGCTTAGTTTTGCATGTGGTGTTGCAGCAAGACAGGTATTTACTTCTGAAGGTTCAGGAACATTTGGTGTTAACCAGGCCCTTGATGCATATATGAAATTTGGTTATAATGAAGCTGTTTTGTTAGATGATAGCGATACAAATATGTTTAGTGTTATGTCGCAAAACATTATGGAAGCACGACCTATTCACTTTGCTGTTGTAAACCAACAATGGAATTCGGGGCACAATGTTGTAGTTGATGGCTATAATACTGATAACTACTACCATGTTAATTTTGGCTGGGGAGGTTCGTATAATGGCTGGTATTTGCTGCCTCAAGAATTTCCGCTACAGCTTACTGTAATTGAAGGAGTAATTGTAAATATTGCCTACCCACCAGTTTATACAGAGGTTTTTAATTCCCCAACTAATAGTATAAATAGCATCAAAATCTATCCAAATCCTGCAAAAGATTTCATAAATATTGAACTTAATATATTTGATGCTGAAAAAATTACTGTAAGCATTGTGGATATTTTCGGAAAAACAATCTACAAAGCAAACCAAAACATGATTAAAGAGGGGAAAAATAAAATACTATCACTAAATTTAAACTCTGTTTCTGGAGATAAATTAAGCCCGGGAATATACTTGCTAAAAGCAGAGACTAATGGAAAAACTACTGTTACAAAATTTAATATTCAATAGAATAAGAACCAATTAGTATCAAACCATATTCTTACAACCACTAATTTTTAACAACCTTGTAAAGTTTATCCCCGCGACGAACCATGCCCGTTACTTTAATGGAACAAATTTCACCCTTATCTACTTTGTTTACGGGATCTAAATCAAGTCTTATTTCATCAACAACAGCTTCATAAACACCTGTTGTTTCTCCAATTATTTTAATCTCATCATCAAGATTAAGATCATGAGTTTCAATTTTAACTTCTGCTACCCCAATCTTGCTAAAATAATTGGTTATTTTACCGATATACATTTTACGCTGAGTAGCTTGATTACCATAATCTTCAGTCCATTCGCCAAACTTACTGCCCATGTAATAACCATCCCAAAAACCTCTGTTATAAACAGTTGATAACCGGGCATTCCACTTATCAATATTTTCCTGATTATAGTTTCCGTCAAACCAGGCATCAACAGCCTCACGATATACTGAAGCAATTGTTTTTACATATTCCGGTGAGCGGCCACGACCTTCAAGCTTAAGAACTCTTACACCGGCATCAAGTATGTAATCCAGCAAAGCAACTGTATTTAAGTCCTTTGGTGACATGATATATTCATTATCTATTTCCAGTTGCTCGCCTGTTTCTTTATCAGTAACTGTATATTTTCGGCGGCATTGCTGCAAACACGCTCCTCGGTTAGCTGAGGAATTTAGGTTATCGAGGCTTAAGTAACATTTACCTGATACAGCCATACACAAAGCACCATGAGCAAATACCTCAATTTGAACTAAATTACCCGAAGGCCCGCAAATGTTTTGTTCGCTAATTGCGGTAGTAATTTCTTTTACCTGTTTAATTTCAAGCTCACGGGCAGTAACCATCACATCAGCATATTGCGAATAATATTTAACGGCTTTGATATTTGTTATATTGGTTTGTGTTGACATATGAATCTCTATACCAACCGAAAATGCATATTGAATTACTGATTGATCGGACGCAATAATTGCTGTAATATTATTTTGTTTGGCTGCATTAACAATCTCACGCATTGTTTCAAGTTCACTATCATAAATAACAGTATTCAAAGTTATATATGTACGAACATTATTTTCCTTACAAATATTTGAGATACTAACTAAATCTTCTAAAGTGAAGTTTTTTGAAGATTTGGAACGCATATTAAGATTGCCTATTCCAAAGTAAACCGAGTTAGCGCCACCTTGTATTGCTGCCATTAATGATTCATAGGAACCTACCGGAGCCATTATTTCAATATCGTTTGCTGTCATGTAGTTATTTTAGGGCTGCAAATTCTTCCTTTCAAAAAGAAGGAGATAAATTACTCCTACAGTAATTGACGAGTCGGCAATATTAAATATAGGTCGGAAAAATATAAAATGGCCATCATGACCATATAGCCATAAAGGAATCCATGACGGACCATCAGCTTGTACAAAATCAATGATTGGGAAATAAAGCATATCAACAACACGACCATGTAAGAATGAAGCATAACCCTGTCCTTCAGCAGCCAAAACACCCAGAGTATGGTAAGTACTTTGTGTAAAAATCAACCCATAAAAAGCACTGTCGATAATGTTACCAAGCGCTCCGGCAAATATTAATGAAATACTGATAATTAGTCCATTATTTCTTTTTTTCTTGACAAGTATTATCAAATATATTGCAATGGCAATAATTGCTAGTATTCTAAAAACACTTAGCGAAAGCTTTCCCAACTCACCACCAAATTGTAAACCAAAAGCCATTCCATTGTTCTCTGTAAAATACAAGTTAAACCAATTACCTAGCACAGGAATTTCTTCACCAAGGGTCATGCTTAGCTTAACCCATACTTTTAAAATTTGGTCTGCAATCAGAACAAACAATATTACAAAAACGGACTTTTTCAATTTCAGATTAATTTATAGGGTCAGGTTTTGCCATTTGGTTTTTTGCATCTATGCTTAAAGTTGCATGAGGTACTGCTCTTAGTCTTTCTTTGCTAATTAACTTTCCGGTTACTCTACATATACCATAAGTTTCATTTTCAATTCGAATTAAAGCATTTTCAAGGTTTGTCATAAAACGCTTTTGTCGAGCGGCAAGTCTACTGTTTTCTTCTTTTGACAGAACTTGTTGACCTTCCTCCAGCACCTTAAATGTTGGAGAGGTATCGTTAGTACCATGCTCACTATTATTACTATATGCTTCTGTTAACAAATCAAAATCTTCTCTTGCTTTTTCAAGCTTTGCAACTATTATCTGTTTAAATTCTTCAAGTTCAACATCAGAATATTTTGTCTTATTTTGCTCTTTTTTATCATTCTCTTTCATAGCCTTCTATTTTTAATCCTGTTAACAGGGTTTATTTTGACCGTATAAATATACACTATTTTTTAATTCTCAAATACATCCCTAATTCAGGTAAAGTTATTGTTTATTAATTAATAAAGATATTGAAATTCCTACAAGCAACTCAACTTCTTCAGTACAATCTTGCCCTATATTTTCGGAAAAACTTAGTTTAGCAAGAGTTTCCGAGCAAATATAATCATTAAATTTTATAAACGCATTATCAGATAAGGGGTTGTTCTCAACTATCAGGTTTATTCTGTCAGTAACTTCCATCCCTTTTTCTTTTCTAAGATTCTGAATACGATTTACAAATTCACGTGCTAATCCCTCATCCTGTAGTTCAGAAGTAACAGTAATATCTAAGGCAACAGTGAGTGTTCCGTCAGTTGCAACACTCCATCCGGGTATATCTTCGGTACTGATTTCAACATCATTAAGTGTAATATCAAATTTGTTATCATCAATTGTAAGAGTATATTCACCGACTTTTTCAAGCTGTTTTATACCCTCTTGATCAATGTTTTGAATAGCCCCTGAGAGCTGCTTCATCAGCTTGCCATACTTAGGTCCCAGAGATTTAAAGTTTGCCTTAATCTTTTTAACAAGCACTCCTGAATCATCAGTAATATAATCTACCTTTTTAACATTAACTTCTGAAAGAATAAGATCTTCAATAGCTTTAATCTGTTTCAAAGTATTGTCAGAAAATACCGGGATCATTATTTTGGCCAAAGGCTGACGAACACGCAAAAAATTCTTCTTCCGTAAGGATAATACCATTGATGATATTTTCTGAGCTAACTCCATTCGCTCTTCTAGATCTTTATCAATTAATTCATCATTACAAACTGGAAAATCTGTTAAATGAACTGATTCCTCTTTATGTTTTCCTCCAACATTATTTAAATCAGTAAATAACCGATCGCTAAAAAAGGGTGCTATTGGAGAACTCAGCTTTGCAACAGTTTCCAGCACAGTATAAAGTGTTTGGTAAGCCTCTATTTTATCTTTAGCATACGATCCTTTCCAAAATCTTCTTCGCGATAAACGAACATACCAATTACTAAGGTGCTCATTAACAAAATATTGAATTGCCCTGCCTGCCCTAGTTGGTTCATAATTTGTAAAAGCCTCATCAACATTCTTGACGAGCGTATTTAGCTCTGAAAGAATCCATCTATCTAGTTCCATTCTTTCGTTAACAGGAATTTCATCTTCGCTATATGTAAAGCCATCAATATTTGCATATAGGGCAAAAAATGAATACGTGTTATACAGAGTACCTAGAAATTTTCTTCTTATTTCATCAATACCTGCTTCATCAAAACGAAGGTTGTCCCAAGGTTGAGAGTTGGTAATCATATACCATCTTGTGGCATCAGGGCCATATTTGTCTATTGTTTTAAATGGGTCAACAGCATTTCCAAGTCTCTTGGACATTTTGTTGCCATTTTTGTCAAGTACCAATCCGTTAGAAACAACATTTTTATATGCTACTGAATCAAACAACATTGAAGCAATTGCATGGAGTGTAAAAAACCACCCTCTAGTTTGATCAACACCTTCTGCAATAAAATCAGCAGGAAAATTTTGTTCAAATTCTTCCTTATTTTCAAACGGATAATGAAACTGCGCGTATGGCATTGATCCTGAATCGAACCACACATCAATTAAACCAGGTTCGCGGAACATTTTTTTACCGCTTTCTGAAACAAGAATTATATCATCAACATATGGTCGGTGAAAATCAAATGTAAGATAATTTTCCTTGCTCATATTACCGGGTTCGAAATCAGCTAATGGGCTATTATCCATAAATCCGGCCGTCATTGATTTTTCAATCTCCGCTTTAAGCTCTTCTGCAGAGCCAATCGCTTTTTGCTCTAACCTATCTTCTGTTACCCAAATTGGTAATGGAACACCCCAATACCGGGATCTTGATAAATTCCAGTCAACAAGATTTTCCAACCAATTACCAAATCTACCTTCACCGGTTGCTTTAGGTTTCCAATTGATTGTCTTATTCAACTCAATCATCCTATCTTTAAGGGCTGTGGTTTTAATAAACCAGTTATCGAGAGGATAATACAATATTGGTTTATCAGTACGCCAACAATGTGGATAACTATGCACGTGCTTTTCAACCTTAAATGCTTTATTATTCTGTTTTAGATTTACTGCAAGGTCAATATCTAAAGTAGCATCTTTGGCATCAAGTGTTTCATCATATGCATTTTTTACATACCTACCGGCATATTCATTATATAACTCAACATTAACATTGTTTTTAACAAATTCGGCATCAAGATCTTCAATATTAAAAAAGCGTCCTTTGAAATCGACCATTGGACGACGTTCGCCATTTTTATCAATCAGTACCAAAGGAACAATCCCCATTAATTTTGCAACCCTATCGTCATCGGCACCAAAAGTTGGGGCAATATGAACTATTCCTGTACCATCTACTGTAGTAACAAAATCACCTGGAATTACTTCAAAAGCCTTACCCATTGGTGCTATCCATGGGAAAAGTTGCTCATAAGTAACACCCGTTAATTCAAAACCTTTACATTCACCAACAACTTTAAATGGAACTTTTTTGTCACCTTTTATATATTCATCAAAGGGAATGTCTTTATTCTTTTCGTTAAAATATGCGTTAAGTCTATCCTTGGCAATAATTACCGTTATAGGAATTCCGGTGTACTGATTGTAAGTTACTACTTTGACATAGTCAATTTTATCTCCAACAGCAAGAGCAGTATTTGATGGCAGCGTCCATGGTGTTGTGGTCCATGCAATTATATATAGGTCTCCTTCCACATCATTAAATACTTTATGAGGAGCTTCATTTCTTATCACTTTAAACTGTGCAATGGCAGTAGTATCGGTAACATCCTGATAACAACCTGGTTGATTAATTTCATGGGTACTAAGCCCTGTACCTGCAGCAGGAGAATACGGTTGAATACTATAACCCTTGTAAAGAAGCCCTTTTTCGTTGAGCATCTTTAGTAAATACCATACCGATTCAATATATTTATTATCGAATGTGATGTAAGGATGATCAAGATCAACCCAGTAACCAACTTTTTTAGTTAACTCATCCCAAAGATCTTTATATTTAAGGACTTCTGTACGACACTGGTTATTATATTCCTCAACACTTATTTTTCTTCCAATGTCTTCTTTGGTAATTCCAAGGGTTTTTTCCACACTTATTTCAACGGGCAAACCATGTGTATCCCAACCAGCTTTTCGCTCAACAAACTTTCCTTTAAGGGTTTGATAACGACAAAAAAGGTCTTTTATAGTTCGTGCCATAACATGATGGATTCCGGGAACTCCGTTCGCCGAAGGAGGTCCTTCATAAAAAACAAAAGGCTCATTTCCTTTGCGGTTTTCCATGCTTTTTGCAAACACATCATTTCTCTCCCAAGTTGCCCTAACCTCCTCAGCAAGTTGAGGAAGGTTTAATTGAGCATATTCATTATATTTTCTTCCCATTAGGAATTATTTTTTCAATTAAAAATTAGCCTGCAAAACTAATAAAAAATGAGGTAGTTAGGTTGTGATATTGAGGTTAAATATTATATGTGTTGGATAGTAAAAATCAGACCTTTGTCATTCTGAACGCAGTGAAGAATCTCTCAAGTTGTATTTTATATAGATTAGATTCTTAGCTCTGCTCAGAATGACAAGTACATGCAAAATCAATGTTTAGTTTCTTATTTACCCTCTATTACCAACCCCACAATCAGAGGATTAGTAATAATATTAGTGATTATATCATAACTCCCATATTCGCCTATTTCTTTTATTAATTCCTTCACTCTTCTTTTCTTTTCAGTCATACTATCACTTGATGAAAGAATTTTTGAAAGTTCTTTTACCTGAGAACCTTTAAGTTCATCCAATATAATATTGAGTAATTCACGTGATACAACATCTTTATTATTATTGTCGATATTTGGTATCCCATAAATTTTAAGTTCATCAATAGCAGCTTTTAAAACTTCTGTAGCCAGCCTTTTTGAACCCTCTTCATACGATTCATTTCCCGATGCATCACGTAATGACCATGAGCTAAATTCAAAATCAATATTCTTAAGCTGTTTAATTTTTTCATCATTATCACCAAATATTCTTGATAATATTATTACTGAATATTTCTTCCATGCTTCAAAATCAAAATCAGATGCACTTAATTTCTCTATTTGCCTCTCAAGTAGTTTTATCTCTTTATTTACCATCCTTTTATCATTTCTGTAAAGATATATAATTATTTCAATTGTTGTGTTGCTCATATATGTTAACAACAGAACTTTAGATACACAAATTTTTTGACTAACTAAGTACTTCACAATTAGGATAAATTATTATATTTGCGCCCACATTTTAATCCTTTAAATAATAGCTTTTTATGGATAAAAAGAACGTTGGTCATGTTGCACAGGTTATTGGTCCTGTTATTGACGTAGTTTTTGAGAAAGAAGAAAATCTTCCTAAAATATTTGATGCTCTCGAAATTACTCGGGATAATGGTGAAAAACTAATACTTGAGGCACAACAAGCCATTGGTGAAAACACAATTCGTACAATTGCCATGGACTCATCTGAAGGACTTAGAAGAGGCATGGAAGTGGTTTCTCTTGGACAACCTATTTCAATGCCTACCGGAGATGAAGTAAAAGGCCGTTTGTTTAACGTAATTGGTGATGCAATTGACGGATTAGGTGATGTAAACTCAAAGAAAAGATATCCAATTCACAGGGATCCTCCAAAATATGAAGAACTTTCAACAACAAAGGAAGTGCTTTATACCGGAGTAAAGGTAATTGACCTAATCGAGCCATATTCAAAAGGTGGAAAAATAGGTTTATTTGGAGGTGCAGGTGTTGGGAAAACTGTTATTATAATGGAGCTTATCAACAATATTGCCAAATCATATGCCGGTCTTTCGGTTTTTGGGGGTGTTGGTGAACGTACTCGTGAAGGTAACGATTTACTTCGTGAAATGATCGAATCGGGTGTTATTAAGTACGGTAAAGAATTTAATAAAAGCATGGAAGAAGGCGGTTGGGACCTATCAAAAGTTGATCGCAAAGAACTTAAAACATCGCAGGCAACTCTGGTTTTTGGCCAGATGAATGAGCCTCCCGGAGCACGTGCACGTGTTGCATTATCGGGTTTAACTATTGCTGAGTATTTCCGTGATGGAGATGAAAAATCAGGTGGTCGTGATATTCTCTTCTTTATTGATAATATCTTCCGTTTTACACAGGCGGGCTCAGAGGTGTCAGCACTTCTTGGTCGTATGCCATCTGCTGTTGGTTATCAACCAACCCTGGCTACTGAAATGGGTATTATGCAAGAGCGTATTACATCTACAAAAAGAGGCTCAATTACATCGGTGCAGGCTGTTTATGTACCTGCCGATGACCTTACCGACCCTGCTCCTGCAACAACGTTTGCCCACCTTGATGCAACTACAGTATTAAGTCGTAAAATTGCAGAGCTAGGTATTTATCCCGCTGTTGATCCTCTCGATTCAACCTCACGTATTCTTTCTCCTGATGTTGTTGGTGATGAGCATTATAATACTGCTGAAAGAGTTAAACTTATTCTACAGAGATATAAAGAATTGCAGGATATTATTGCAATCCTGGGTATGGATGAGCTAAGTGAAGAAGATAAACTAATCGTTCACCGTGCCAGAAGAGTTCAAAGATTCCTATCACAACCTTTCCATGTTGCTGAACAATTTACAGGACTTAAGGGTGTTGTTGTTTCCATCGAAGATACAATTAAGGGGTTCAATATGATTCTTGACGGAGAAGTTGATAAATACCCTGAAGCAGCATTTAACCTTGTTGGCACAATTGAGGACGCCATTGAAAAAGGTAAGAAGTTACTGGCTGAGAGCAAATAATTATTAGTTAAAAGTTATTAGTTATATGTTATCACAGTTTATAACCAATAACTACTAACATATAACATATATAGAAATGAATCTTGAAATAATCACTCCCGATACAACCATTTATAAGGGTGAAGCCGAATTGGTTCAACTACCCGGTATTGATGGATCGTTTGAAATATTAAATAATCATGCGCCACTTATTTCAGCTTTAAGACATGGTAAGGTTAAAATTAAGAAAAACGGTAAAGAAGAATTTTTTGAAATAAAGGGAGGTGTTATTGAAGTCCTTAAAAATAAGGTGCTGATATTGGCTGAATAAAAAATACTCACCACAAAAAATGAGGCTGTCTAAAAAGTTAGTTTTTTAGACAGCCTCATTTTTTTATTGCCACTAATAGGTATTATTTCTTTCCAATACCAACCGATGCAGGTAGGGATAAATGCGCTTGCACTAAAACCCAATCTCCATCAATTTTTTCAACTACCCCGGTAAACCTCATGCCTTCATACTTATGTGCCTTACCTTTATAAATATAGTTGTAGTTCAGAGTTTCGGCAAACCAGGCAGTATTTCCGGTACAATTTAATTTAATAAATTGGTTAGAGGCTGAAATATAGGTGTCGGTAATATAACCAAACTGTTCTTTAATTGCCTCTTCAATACTTTTCCAACCCATTAATCTTTCATCAGAATCCGTTCCATAAAGAATAATATCATTATCACTAGCCCAAATATCTTCAATAAGATCAAAATCCTGGTTTTCATTGGCAAGAATATAGTTTTCCAGTAAATTTTCGATTGCATCTGTTTCAGCTTCACAATTAACCTCCTTTTTATAATCGTTGCAAGAGACAGAAACTAGCATGATGCTAAGCACGATTGTAGTATAAATAATCTTCATAGTTGTACGTTTTTATTCTGTTTAAAAAAAAGATGTGTTAATAATACAAACCTTTGGTGTGAAATTACAATTTTTATTAATAAGAAAACAGGCCGATTTATTATTTAGACTGTTTTTAAATAAACTTATTTATATTTGCCTAAAATCCACTATATAAATTATTTAAAATATCATTTTTGTTATTCAGTATTTATTCGTAAAATTGCACCCAAATTAAACTATTACCAATTAGCTATTAAAATGAGCTTTTTAAATCAAAATATTTTTCTTCTTAATGAAATGAAATATTTCTTGCATAGCCTAAGCTACGGAAGAAATATATTATAAAGATAAGATGGAAAAGGTGAAGATTTTAAGGCTTATTTTGGTGGCTATTTGGTATAACTACATTCCTTTGTAAATGAGTAGTCTATTACACAAAAAAGTTGCTCTAGCACGAACTGCGTTTATCGCTATTACGATAATGTTTTTTACCTTCGGTCTATCAGCTCAACATAATGAGCATAATAACGAAAAAGAGGGTGAAACCTGGAAAGAAGATGTTCAGCATGAAGAATTTAAGGCCGGTGAAATGATTATTGAGCATATTTCCGATGCTTACGAGTGGCATCTTATTACTGCTTTTGGCACTCATTATGCTGTCCCTTTGCCAATTATGCTATATGATGAAGGAAAATTTCATTTTTTCATGTCCTCGGTATTCCATCATAGTGTAGAGCACAATGGATATACTATTTCTCACCACGAAATGAATTCCGGCAAGTTGGTAAGAAAAGATGCTACTGGCGAAGAAGTAAGACCTACATTGGATTTCTCATTTACCAAAAATGTACTTGCTATATTCATCAGCATGTTTGTCATGATTTTTGTATTTCTTTCAGTTGCAAAAACTTATAAGAAACGTGAAGGAAAAGCACCAAAAGGCTTACAATCATTTCTTGAGCCAATTATTATTTTCGTACGTGATGATATTGCCAAAGCCTCAATTGGTGAAAAAAGATACAAAAAATATTTGCCCTTTTTACTAACCGTTTTCTTCTTTATAATATTAAATAATTTACTTGGAATTATCCCGTTTTTCCCAGGTGGAGCAAACGTTACAGGAAACATTGGTGTAACTGGTGTTCTTGCTGCATTCACATTTATTATTACAACTTTTAGCGGTAATAAAAATTATTGGTTGCATATTGTTAACGCCCCCGGAGTACCTTGGTGGCTAAAAATACCTATACCGCTTATGCCATTAGTTGAGATTATGGGCGTTTTTACAAAACCATTTGTACTTATGGTTCGTTTGTTTGCAAACATTAGTGCCGGTCATATTATTATTCTTGGTTTTATTAGCCTGATATTTATATTTGGTGAAATTAATGCCGGTGCAGGATATGGAGTTGCTGTTGTATCAGTGGCATTTTCCATTTTCATGGATGTACTGGAACTGCTTGTTGCGTTTATTCAAGCATATGTATTTACACTTCTTTCAGCGCTTTACTTTGGTATGGCAACTGAGGAGTCTCATTAAAGAAATTAATCCATTTTTTAATTAAATAAAACAATAACTATGGAACTATTAGCAATTTTATTACAGGCTGTGGCCGACCTTACTCCTTATGCGAAAATGGGAGCAGGAATTGGTGCCGGAATCGCTGCAATTGGTGCAGGTGTTGGTATCGGACAAATTGGTCGTGGTGCTGTTGAAGCTATTGCCCGTCAGCCGGAAGCTGTTGGCGACATTCGTTCAAACATGATTGTTGCTGCTGCTCTTATTGAGGGTGTTGCATTTTTTGCAATCGTTGTTTGTTTATTGATTGTATTCTTATAAACAACAACGGAATGCTGTTGTGATGTAGCGGTTGGCTGCATCATAACAGTTTAATTTTGAAAGAAAAAGCCAATAACTTCGTTACGTTCATAATAAAAATCAATCATTTACTTTTCTGTAAACTTCTAATTTTTATTATTTCACAAGCCTCGTTCTTGACGTTTTCTTAAAAAAATTTGAAATTAAGAAAAAAGTTAACTGAATAAATAATTAAATTATGTCGTTAATTAATCCCGGTTTTGGTCTTGTAATTTGGATGACCCTTGCTTTTGGAATATTGCTTTGGGTACTTGCAAAATATGCATGGCCTGCAATTATGGATGCATTAAGTGAAAGAGAAAAATCCATTGAAGATGCATTGTTAGCTGCTGAAAAAGCAAGAGAGGCAATGGAAGATTTAAAGCTTGGTAATGAAGAGCTTATTAGAGAAGCAAAAGACGAAAGAGACAATATACTAAAAGAAGCCAGATCATTGAAAGACAAAATGATTAATGAGGCCAAAGAAAAAGCACAAGTTACAGCTGATAGTATTGTCGAAAACGCGCGTACAAGTATTGAAAATGAGAAAAAGGCTGCTTTGCTTGAAATTAAAAACATCATTGCCTCTTACTCCATTAATATTGCAGAAAAAATTCTTCGCGAAGAACTTAAAGACAAGAAAAAACAAACTGCATATGTTGAAAAACTGCTTAACGAAACCAGCTTAAACTAAAAGTTGCAGTTATGAGAATAAAATTATTATCAAAACGGTATGCGCAAGCATTATTCGACCTTGCAATTGAATTCAAAATTCTTGAGAAAGTAAATTCTGACGTCAAACTTATTGGTGATGTGTTGAGTGAAAACAGGGAACTAAGAATAATAATGAACAACCCGGTTATTGATACCTATAAAAAAATTAAAATCTTGAATAGTTTATTTGAAAAAAATATTCAAGAACTTTCGATGAAATTTCTTCGGTTAATCACTAATAAAGGCAGAGAACAATATATATCCTATATATGTGATGCGTTTGATGAAATTTACATGGAATATAAAAATATATTACCGGTAGTTTTTACAACTGCTCAAAAAGCAGATAAAAAAGCAACTGACAATATAAGCAAAAAGTTAAAAGATGTAACAAATATGAATATTGATTTAACCGAAGAAATTAATGAAGATATCATTGGTGGTTTCGTCGTTAACTTTCAGGATTATCAGTATGATGCAAGTATAATAAATCAATTGAATAAATTGAAAAAGAGTTTTTCGGTGAATCTATTCGAAACACAAATTTAATAAAGTAAAAAGAATATGGCAAATATAAAACCCTCTGAAGTATCAGCCATTCTGCGTAAAGAACTGGCAGGATTTGAATCGGAAGCAGTATTAGAAGAAGTAGGATCAGTATTGCAAATAGGTGATGGTATTGCCCGTGTTTACGGACTTTCAAATGTTGAGTCGGGAGAACTGGTAGAATTCGGAAAAACAGGGCTAAAGGGTATAGTGCTCAACCTTGAAGAAGATAATGTTGGTATTGTATTGCTTGGTGAAGCAGGAGATATAAATGAAGGCGATAGTGTAAAACGAACAAAACAAATTGCATCGATAAAGGTTGGTGAAGGGTTGCTAGGCCGTGTTATAAACACACTGGGAGAACCTCTTGATGGCAAAGGACCAATCACTGGCAAAACTTATGAGATGCCACTGGAGCGTAAAGCTCCTGGTGTATTATTTCGTCAGCCGGTAAACGAGCCACTACAAACAGGTATTAAAGCCATTGACGCAATGATTCCAATCGGACGTGGACAGCGTGAGCTTATTATTGGTGACCGCCAAACAGGTAAAACAGCTATTGCAATTGATACCATTATCAATCAAAAGGAATTTTACGAAAAAGGAGAGCCTGTTTATTGTATCTATGTAGCATCAGGGCAAAAAGGATCAACCATAGCCAATATTCAACAAACGCTGGAAGAAAATGGCGCCATGGCCTACACAACTATTGTTATGGCTACAGCATCCGACCCGGCAGCAATGCAATTTTATTCACCTTTTGCAGGTGCTGCTATTGGTGAATTTTTCCGTGATACCGGTAATCCTGCACTTGTAGTATATGATGATTTGAGTAAACAGGCTGTTGCTTATCGCGAAGTTTCTCTACTCTTACGTCGTCCTCCTGGTCGTGAAGCATATCCTGGTGATGTATTTTATTTACATTCAAGACTTCTGGAAAGATCATGTAAAGTAATCAATGCAGATGATATTGCCAAAAACATGAATGATGTTCCCGAAAGCCTTAAAGGAATGGTAGTTGGTGGCGGGTCATTAACAGCTCTTCCAATTATTGAAACTCAAGCAGGTGACGTAAGTGCCTATATCCCGACCAATGTAATTTCTATTACTGATGGTCAGATATTCCTTGAAAACGACTTGTTCAACTCAGGAATCCGCCCTGCTATCAATGTAGGTATTTCTGTTTCAAGGGTTGGTGGTAATGCACAAATCAAATCAATGAAAAAAGTTGCAGGCACACTCAAACTCGATCAAGCACAATATCGTGAATTGGAGGCTTTTGCTAAATTTGGCTCCGACCTTGATGCAGCTACAATGTCTGTTCTTGAAAAAGGAAAGCGTAATGTTGAAATCCTTAAACAGCCTCAGTATTCACCACTTACTGTTGGTGAACAAGTAGCTATTATTTTCTGTGGTTCACAAAACCTTCTTTCTAAAGTTCCTGTTCACAGAATTATCGACTTTCAAGATGCCTTTTTATTACACATGAACACACAGCATAAAGATGTAATTAAACAACTTGGTGAAGGTAAATATACTGATAAACTTACTGATGCTCTTACCAAAGCTGCTGCTGATGTAAGTTATCAATTTGAAGAAAAATCTGACATATAATATATTATGGCCAACCTAAAGGAAATACGCATACGAATTACCTCTGTAAACTCCACAAGGCAGATAACCAATGCTATGAAAATGGTTTCTGCATCAAAGTTAAAGAGAGCTCAAAATGCTATTCTTGGTATGCGACCCTATGCACAGAAATTGCAAAGTATTATGCAAGACATCAGTAGTGATCTTGATGGATCGGATGAGGGAATATATGCTGCCAACAGGGGGGAACAGAAGGTGTTAATAGTTACAATTACCTCAAATCGTGGATTATGTGGTGCATTTAATACAAATATTGTAAAAAGTGCTATAAGTCTAATTAATGATAAATACGCTGAACAATATAAAAATGGAAACGTTAGTTTATTGTGTCTGGGCAAAAAAGGTGCCGATGGATTAATTTCAGCCGGATATAAACCAATTGATATAGTTACTGATATTTTTGATAACCTCTCATTTGATAATACAATACCAATTGCCGAAGAATTAATGCAATTGTTTGCTAATAAAGATTACGATAAAATTGTATTGGTTTACAATCAGTTTAAAAATGCTGCTGTGCAGTTACTTCAAGAAGAACAACTTTTGCCCGTTACAGAATCAGCTGAAGATGATACAATTGATCATAAAGAATCACAAGCCAATTATGTTTTTGAGCCAAATAAGGAAGAAATTCTTGAAGCATTAGTTCCAAAAGCAATTAAAGTACAATTGTACAAGGCACTTCTTGATAGTTTTGCTTCGGAACATGGTGCACGTATGACAGCAATGCATCAGGCAACTGAAAATGCAGATGAAATGATTAAAGACCTTAAACTTACATACAATAAAGCACGTCAGGCATCCATCACAAATGAAATACTTGAAATTGTAGGTGGTGCCGAAGCATTGAATAATTAATAAACAATGAAACCAGTAAGAGGGCGAGCCCCAATATTTGGTGGGTTGTTTATCTTGATTGGTTTGAGTGCCGTTTATAATAGTAAAAAAATAGTTAACCCCTCATCCTCTTATCAACAAATAACCCCATTATCTTATTAACTTATCCATTTTATTTTTTGAAACACCTTTTTGTTAACTTTGAGGAACTATCTTTAAGTTAAAATTTTAAATGATTTCTAACTACTCATTAAATACTTTACGCAAATCATATTGGATTCTGACAGGCATTGTTTTTATTCTATTATACACATTATGTAATGGTTGTTATCAAAATGAAAACGATATTACCTCTGAACAAAATACCTGTCCAAATGAACAAATAACAACCGATTCCAACCTTGTGACTATTGTTGATAAGTTCAATTATATCAAATTATTATACGATTCATTAGTGTTCTTCAATAAAAATGAAATCCACCCCGAGGTATGCCGTATTAAAACTGAAATTGCCGAAGAAATGAGAAAGTCAGGCAACTATTTTGAGGGAATTACACTTTTTAATGAAGCTCTAAAACAAAATCGAGAAATAAATGCCACAGAACAAAATGGCAAAATATTTAATGGACTTTCGGCAATTTATTATGAACTATTTATACATAATAGAAAATTGTTTAATTATCTTGACTCATCATTATTGTATGCTGAAAGAGCTCTGGAAATTAGTATTAAGGAGAAAAACATTTCTCTTCAAGCCAATACTTTAAATATAATTGGAGGGATCAATATCCACAAAAATAATTATAATAGTGCTATACAATATTTATTATTGGCCGACAGTATTAATACCAATATTGAAACAGGTCTTGCAATTAAAAATAACCTTGCATATGTGTATTATAAGCTAGGTGATTACAGGTCTGCACTTCCGCTTGCCAAGGAAGCATTAATTAATTCTGTAAATACAAAAAATTTAGTATTCAGTGGAATTTCTCTTGAAAACATGATAAAAATATATTATGCAATGGGTGATAGTTCTTACGCTATTATTACAACTAAAAAACTTCAAGAATTACAGTCGAATAAAGATGTATATGTGCAATCTCTGATGATGAAGCAACTAACATTAAATTATGCGCAACAACAAGATAAAAAAACAATACTTGGATTGTTGAATGATCATTATTTACTGATTAAGTATAGTCGTATATTAGTTGCTGTATCAATTATCTTTTTTTTAGTTGCACTTATTTCAATTGTTATTTTAAGACAAAAGAAAAAAATTAGGCTAAAAGAAAAAGAATTATTAGAGTCAATAAAACTATCAGATAAACTAAAAGAAAAAAATGCAGAACTATCACATCAAAAAAGGCAAGCAGAAGAAATTATTTTAAAAACTGATTTGGAGATAAAAGAAACAGCTCTTGCATCAAAATTACTTTCTCTATCTCAAATTCATGAATTCCTTACCACTATAAAACAAAAAATAAGCGTTAAAGAAAATACTATACTTAATAATGAGACAATTTCTTTTTTTAAAGAACTAGAGCTTATTATAACTAATCAACAAAAAAATTACCACTTGGAAGAATTTGAGCTATTGTACGCTTCGGGAAACGGTAGTTTTATTCATAATCTAAGTAGCTCACATCCTGATATCTCAACAAATGAAAAAAGATTGTGTTACTTAATAATGATGGATCTTACCACAAAAGATATTTCTAATATACTCCACAAAACCTACCGCTCAGTTGAAATGGCCCGACATAGATTAAGAAATAAACTCAACCTAGAACGAACCGATAGTTTACACAACTATTTAACAAAATTTTCAGAAAATCATCTGGGATAAATATCCTGAAAAATTCGATACCTAATAGTTGACATATTATATAATGTAACAACAGAAGGAGTCCTCAAAACTCCAAAAATCAGTCAATACTTGCTATTACAGGCAAACAACAACCATATGTGAAGTATTTGTGAAGTATTATCCTTTGATATTTACATTTTTAAAAATTGAACTTGCGTAAATTTGGTAAACATTTAAATCAAACCACCATGAAGAAGTTTACCACCACAATCGTTATTATAGTACTGTTGGGTCTATCAAATTTCGCACTAGGTTATAGCGGAGGTTCAGGCACCACCAGCTCTCCCTATCAAATTGCAAATAAAACCGATCTTTTGGAACTATGCACTACTTCTACGGACTGGTCTAAACATTTTATCCAAACAGCAAACATCACCTTTGTGGATGCCGACTTTGAAAGTGGTGGTGATTTTTATAACGGTGGCGCAGGTTTTATCCCCATTGGAAATAACACCACCAAATTTGGTGGCTCGTACAATGGTGACGATTACGTAATCGATAACCTTTATATCAACCGAGGTGCTGAAGATTATGTTGGCTTGTTTGGATATTTACAAACTTGGGGTGGATACATACAGAAACTGAGCGTGACAAATATGTCTGTAATTGGACATGATAACGTCGGAGGACTGGTGGGGTATGCTTATTTTTCCACTGTAAGTTTTTGCTATAGTACTGGCGATGTGAGCGGAAATGAAAATGTCGGAGGACTTGTGGGGTATCTTTATTATACTACTGTAGCTGATTGCTACAGTATGGGGACTTTAAACGGACATGATAATGTAGGCGGTTTAATGGGATATCTTTTTTACGGTTCTAACATGGCTCGTTCTTATAGCACGTGCAGTGTTAATGGAACAGGAACAAATATTGGTGGCTTGGTGGGGTGTAATGATTACAGCACCGTGCGGAACTGTTACGCTTCTGGTGATGTGAGTGAGACAGGAACTAATGTTGGTGGTCTGATGGGGAAAATTTTCAATAATGCCGTAGTAGAGTATTGCTACAGTTTTGGTGCCGTGAGCGGAAATAGTAATATTGGCGGCTTGGTGGGAGTTTATAACGGTTCTACTGTGAACTACTTATTCTGGGATACAGTAACTTCTGGCCAATCTTCCAGTGCTTGTGGCACCGGCAAAACCACTACCGAAATGAAAACTGAAAGTACGTTTACCAACTGGAATTTCACCATTGTCTGGGATTTAGATTCTGGCATTAACGAAGGGTATCCATATCTTCAGTCTATCCCTCCGCCAAAATACAGTGGTGGTGACGGAACATCAGGAGATCCCTACCAAATTGCCAACAAAACCGACCTGAAATTCCTAAGCGAACATTCCGATGACTGGGCGCTATACTTTATCCAAACAGCAGACATCCTTTTTATGGATACCGACTTTGATCTCGGTGGCAATTTTTACAATAACGGCGCAGGCTTTACTCCCATTGGAAACAGTTCCATCAAGTTTACTGGATTCTACAATGGTGATAATCACCTTGTTGACAACCTCTATATCTACCGTAGCGCAATAAGTTATATTGGGTTTTTTGGGAGTATTAATAATGCCTCTGTGCAGAATCTGGGTTTGACGAATGTGTCCGTGAACGGAGATAATAAGGTTGGCGGTTTGATGGGGTACAGTGATGAGAGTACTATAAGTAACTGTTATATTTTTGGTTTGGTGAATGGAGATAGTTTTGTTGGCGGTATAATGGGGAGTAACGATCAGAGCACTGTGAGCATCTGTTATAGCGCAGGTACAGTAAATGGAAATGATAATATTGGTGGCCTAGTGGGATATACCTATCAGTCTTCTATGACCAACTGCTACAGCACTAGCGATGTGAGTGGTAATGATAATATCGGTGGCTTGGTGGGGTACAATTATTATAATTCCACTGTGACCAACTGCTACAGTTCTGGTAGTGTGAGTGGGACTACTAATGTTGGCGGCCTGTTGGGCCAGAATTACAACACATCTGTGAATAATTCATTCTGGGACACCGAAACTTCCGGTCAACCCTCTAGTGATGGAGGCACCAGCAAAACAACCACCGAAATGAAAACCCAAAGTACTTTTACAGATGCAGGGTGGAATTTTGCTGACATCTGGAATCTGGATTCCGACCTAAATCAAGGATATCCTTATTTGCAGGCAATTACTCCACCAAAATATAGCGGCGGTTCTGGAACAAGTGATGCCCCCTACCAAATTGCTAATAAAATCGACATCAAATACCTGAGCGAACATACAGCAGACTGGACACTGTACTTTATACAAACAGCAGAAATAAGCTTTGTGGATACAGACTTTGAAGATGGCGGCAATTTTTATAATAGTAGCGCAGGTTTTATTCCCATAGGAAACAGTTCCATCAACTTTACAGGCTCTTACAATGGTGGTGATTATATCATCGATAATCTCTATATCAACCGAGATTCTGAAGACTATATTGGTTTGTTTGGATACACCAATAATGCCGCTGTGCAGAATCTGGGCGTAACGAATGTATCTGTAACTGGAAACACTTCTGTTGGTGGCCTTGTAGGGTATAATGATCTGTCTAACATTAACACTTGCTACACTACCGGCAGCATTATTGGAAACACTTCTGTTGGTGGTTTAGTGGGCTATAATAGTAATTCTACCGAGAATAACTGCTACAGTGCCTGCACGGTTAGCGGCACAGATAAAACCGGAGGTTTGGTGGGATATAATAATAGTTCTACCGTTGAGTATTGTTACAGTTCTGGCGTGGTAAGTGGTACTACAAATGTTGGCGGCTTGGTAGGCTATACTGCAAGTTCTTCGGTAACTCACTCATTCTGGGACACCGAAACTTCCGGACAATCCTCAAGTGCTGGCGGCACAAGTAAGTCAACCGCCGAAATGAAAACCCAAAGTACCTTTACGGATGCAGGCTGGGATTTTACTAACATCTGGAATCTTAATTCCAACTTTAACCAGAGATATCCATATCTTCAGGCAATCCTTCAAACAAAATACAACGGTGGTGACGGAACAACAGGAAACCCTTACCAAATTGCCAACAAAAACGATCTCAAATACTTGAGCGAACATCCAGCAGACTGGGCGCTCTATTTTATTCAAACCGCTGACATCGACTTTGCGGATGCCGACTTTACAAGTGGTGGCGATTTTTATAACGAAGGCGCAGGCTTCATTCCCATTGGAAATAGTATCACCAAATTTGCTGGATCATACGATGGCGGTAACTATATAATAGATAACCTACATATTAGCCGAAGTACAAAAGATAATGTTGGTTTGTTTGGGTATACTTACAATGCTTCAGTGCAGAAACTTGGCATGACCAATGCGTCTGTGATTGGAAATGAAGGTGTTGGCGGATTAATGGGGATTTGTGAGTCGTCCACTAATAGCTACTGCTATGTTTCAGGTACTGTGAGCGGACTTAATTATGTTGGAGGCATGATAGGATTAAATGCTGAATCTGCCGTAAGCAAATGCTACAGTTCTGGAACTGTAAGTGGAAACTATTATGTTGGAGGTTTATTGGGGTATAATTCTTCAACTTCTAATGTAAGCAATAGCTACGCTACTAGCGAGGTGAGCGGATACTCTGCGGTTGGTGGCTTGGTGGGGAAAAATTATTTTGCTACCGTGAGCAACTGCTACAGTTCTGGTGCGGTGAGTGGAACCAATGATGTTGGTGGCCTTTTGGGTGACAATTATAGCTCTACCGTGACCAACTCATTTTGGGATACCCAAACCTCTGGCCAATCTAACAGTGCTGCTGGAACTAGTAAAACAACCGATGAGATGAAAACTCGAGCTACTTTTGCCAATGACGGCTGGGATTTTGTAAATATATGGGTAATCATAGGCGGCGATGGTGCTAATTACCCATCGATAAGAACTGGTTCATTAGAACCTCCAACTATTCAAGCATCTAACATTGTCTTCAGCGATGTATATAGCTTACAAATAACTCTAAGCTGGTTATCAGGTGATGGCGGAAGCAGTGTTGTGTTCGCCAAACAAAGTGCTACGGGAACAACCTTACCAGTTGACAACACAACCTATACAGCAAATACTACTTTTGGAAACGGAACCCAAATCGGCGCTACTACCTGGTATTGTGTGTATAACGGAGGTGGCTCGACTGTAACTGTTAGCGGCCTCTTCGATAATAAAGATTATATTTTTCAGGTTTTTGATTACAATTCCGGTCCAGGAAACGAACTGTACTTAACATCTACAGCTTCAAATAATCCGAAAACTCAAGCCACAAACAATACGAATCCGGCAAATTTTGCCCTTTCGTTTAATCCAACAAACGGTAATTATGTGAACCTAGGAAGTCCTCTTTCTTTTAAAATGCTTGGAGCTGGTAGCTATACAATAGAGGCCTGGGTTAAAACAAATACTCCTTGGAAGACAATTATAGGGAATTATGGCGACACACCAGCTTGGTGTCTCGATTTAAATAGCTCAGGGAAATTAAAAATGCGTATTAATGAAAATGAATATTCGACATCTTCACCCGATATCGCTGATGGTTTGTGGCATCATGTTGTAGGCGTTAGAGAAATCAACTCAAATATCATTATGTATGTTGATGGATCTGAAGTATATAATCATGGTTCCGATCCTGAGGGGGTATTTACATTTAATCGGGATACATACATAGGAGGTGTTCCTAATACTCCATTCCATTTCTATTTTAGTGGTGAGATTGATGAAGTCCGTATTTGGAACACCGCAAGAACCCAGACCCAGATATTGGATCATATGCACAACGAGTTGATTGGCGACGAAACGGGCTTGGTGGCTTATTACAATATGGAAGCAGGAAGTGGAACTACGCTTGAGGATAATAAAATCGGTGGGACAATTGATGGTACTATCAATGGCTCAACCTGGTATTCGCCTGGTGCACCTCCTATCCTTACCTGGGATGGTTCAGAAAGTACAGCATGGGAAACCGCCACAAACTGGGATGGCAATGTTATACCTAATATTACTTACAATATCAATATATATGAAGAAACTAATAATCCAATAATTAACAGTGGTACAGAAGTTACCTGCGGAAACCTTATATTAAAAGAAAATGCCGAATTAACAATCGATCCGGTGAATGATTTAAACATCATAGGAAACTTTATTAATAACGGAATTTTTACCATTGAAAGTGATGCGACAGGCACAGGTTCATTAATTGTTAACGGAACAGCAACAAGCTACAATACAATTTGTGCTCAACGATATATCACAAATGGGCAATGGCATTGTATTAGCTCTCCGGTAGATAATGCTACAGCCAATTCTCTATATCCAGGTTCGGGAAATCCCAATATTTACCTGAAATATCATACAGAATCAACAAATGAATATACCAACATAACATCGTTATCAACAGACCTTGGCGATATGAAGGGATGGATGATGTGGTACGCTGGTTCATCCGGTATAACTTTTGATATAGATGGAAATATCAGAACCGGAACCATTGGCAGTACAGATAATCTTTCCAGAGCTAATGATAATGCTACTCAAGGCTGGAACTTTGTTGGTAATCCATTTACTTCAGCAATCGACTGGGGAGCATTTTCGGGATGGACCAAAACAAATGTCGGTTCAACTATTTATATCTACAATGGCACTACTTGGGCAACATGGAACGGCACAGAAGGAACCGGTGGTGGATCACGTTATATTGCTTCCGGACAAGGTTTCTTTGTGGAAGTTACAACAGACCATACATCCGGAACTCTTACAATGACAAAAGATGTACAGGTACATAATACTGTAACCTATCTTAAAGGTAAATCAGAAGTAAGCGAACTCGTAAGATTAGAAGTTAGTAATGTAGAATATTCCGATGAAACCGTTATTTACTTCGATGAAAATGCTACCACTGGATATGACTATAATATGGATGCCCATAAACTGTTTAGCTATAACGAAAGCGTACCACAGATTTCCTTTGCTGATAATGGTTTTATGGCAATTAATGTGCTACCTGAACAAAATACCGAAATACCTGTTGATGTACGTGGTACTAATGGTGAAACACTAACAATATCTGCAACCGAAATACTTGGGTTTGGAGAAGTGTTTATGCTTGACAATTATACGGGTAACGAAATTAACCTTTCAAAAAATGATTATGAGTTTGTTTTTGTAGAAAATGTCACTAACAGGTTTACCCTTTTCTTTACCACTGTTGGAAACGATGATAAACAACACTCACCCATTAACATATATTCATACAATAAAACTTTAAGAATAGTTACTTCCGGTTTATTAGATGCTAGTATTATAGTCTATAATATTATGGGACAAGAAATTTCCTCAACACGAAGTAATAATACCATTACCAATATTCCGGTTTATAATTCTGGTTATTACATAATAAAAGTTGTTTACGATAACTGTATTGAAACCAGGAAAGTATATGTAAAATAAGTAACACAAGAAAATCATGAAAACCATGAAAAATATAAAAAAAATCGTACTTAGTATAATATTAGTTTTAGCAGTATCAATAGCCTTTGCTGATGTTGGTCCCCCGGATCCGGGATCAAATCCTGGTAGCGAACCACCATTGGGTGGTGGAGCTCCTTTAGGAGAAGGCCTTTTTATACTTATTGGCTTAGGAGCTGCCTATGGTGCCAGGAAAATATATAATATGAAAAAAGAGGAATTGGAAGAGTAGTTAATTAATTTTTCGTTCTTTTAGGAATACATTATTAGTAAAAAATATATAACTTGTATGTATTATCTTATTCATATCTTTGCTGAAAAAATAATACCATGATTAATTTAAAAGTACAATCAGCCTTAAACGATCAAATAAAAAAAGAAGAGCACTCATCTCGTTTATATCTTGCTATGGCAATATGGTGCGAACAAAAAGGGTATCCGGGAGCTGCTAAGTTCCTTTTTTCTCATGCCGACGAAGAGCGTATGCATATGCTCAAATTAGTACATTATATGAATGACCGTGGTGGAGAAGCTCAACTGAATTATATTGATAAACCTGATAATGACTATAAAAACCTGCTTGATGTTTTTGAAAAAGTTATGGAGCATGAAAAGTTCATAACTGAATCCATTAATTCGCTTTACGAAATAACTGTTCATGAAAAAGATTACACCACCATGAACTTCTTGCAATGGTTTATTACCGAACAGGTGGAAGAAGAGAGCTTATTTAATACAGTACTTGATAAAATAAAACTAGTTGGTACAGATAAAGCCGGCATGTTTCATATTGATAAAGAACTTGAAGGAATGAGCATTGCTCCTGCAGCTGAGTAAACAAACTGCTAATTACTTTTCCAGCTCTTTAACAAGTTTACCGTACCAAGTTTCTCCAAATTTCCTAATCAAAGGTTGTTTAAGATATTTGTAAAGAGGAACGCCTAATTTTTTTCCAGCTAATAATGCAGTTGAACAAATTTGCCAACTGTGATAATTTATTGCTAAGGAAGGTCCTACATGACTTAACCTAATAGGATATAGATGACATGAAATTGGCTTTTGGAAATCGGTTTTTCCTTTCAAAAATGCTTTCTCAATCGCACAGTAACTAATACCATTCTCAAAATAAACAAAAGCACATTCAGCATCTTTCACTAATGGAGTAACATATTCACCGTCTGTATCATACTCAAAAACACCTATATTCTCAACCACATCCATTCCGGCTTTAGTCATATATTGCTTAATTTCATCAATATCATCTTCCAGAATTGATATTTCTTCTTCATCAAGCGGGGCTCCTGCATCACCGGCCACACAACACTCACCTTTGCATGCAGATAAGTCACATGCAAAATACACTTCCTTAATTTCATCCGAAACCAGAATATCATCAACTATAATCATAATAATTACTATTTAAAGTTGGATGCAATATTAGCATGTTTTTAATTATGTAAGAACTACAGGGTTAATAAAACAACAAAACTTCAAAACTTTCAACTTTATGAACTTTCGACTTTATGAACTTTCAACTTTATTAACTTTCAACTTATTAATCACTCTTATTTTACTTACTTTTGCCCAGCATTTTTTATGTAAATCATTAATGTTTAACGACTAAAATATAATAACATGGCATTCAACCTAAGAAACAGAAACTTCCTTAAATTATTGGACTTCACTCCAAAAGAGATAACATTTTTACTTGAGCTAAGTGCTGATTTAAAAAAGGCAAAATATGCAGGAATTGAACAAAAAACACTAACCGGAAAAAATGTTGCTTTAATCTTTGAAAAAGCATCAACACGTACACGCTGTGCTTTTGAAACTGCTGCTTATGATCAGGGAGCAAAAGTAACATACCTTGGCCCAACAGGTACACAAATTGGGAAAAAAGAAACTATGAAAGATACTGCACGCGTACTTGGGCGTATGTATGATGGTATTGAGTACAGAGGCTTTGGACAAACAATTGTTGAAGAACTTGGCGAATTTGCGGGAGTACCTGTTTGGAATGGACTTACCAATGAGTACCACCCAACTCAAATCCTTGCCGATTTCCTAACTATGATGGAGAACTCAGACAAACCATTACATCAGGTAAGTTTTGCATTTGCCGGGGATGCTCGTAACAATATGGGAAACTCCCTTATGGTTGGAGCTGCTAAAATGGGAATGGATTTCCGTGCTGTTGCACCAAAACAAATGTGGCCCGATGCCGAACTGGTAGCACAGTGTAATGAAATTGCAAAAGAAACAGGAGCTACTATCACCTTAACCGAAAGCGTGAAAGATGGTGTTAAAGGAGTTGACTTTATTTATACTGACGTTTGGGTTAGCATGGGCGAAGCTGATGAAGTATGGAAAGAAAGAATTAGTATGATGATTCCTTACCAGGTAAATGCTAATATGATGGCTTTAACCAATAATCCAAAAATAAAATTTCTTCATTGTTTACCTGCATTTCACAATCGTGATACAACTGTTGGCGAAGAGATTTATCAAAAATTTGGTGTTGATGCTATGGAAGTTACCAATGATGTTTTTGAATCACCAGCTTCCTTGGTTTTTGATGAGGCTGAAAATCGTCTTCATACCATTAAGGCAGTTATAGTAGCTACTTTAGGAGCTTAAGAATTATGCCCAATCGTCATTGCGAGTCTGTCTATCGGCAGATAGGCAGAGCGAAGCAATCTCAACAAATGTTGAATACAGATTGCTTCAGTCATACTTCCTTCGCAATGACAATTAGACATTAAATAATAACACAATGCAAAAAAAAGAATACGTTTGCCCTAAATGTGGCAACAAACATTACGAAGCTGATGAAATGAGAGCAACAGGTGGTGCTTTTGCAAAGATTTTTGATGTACAGAATAAGAAATTCACAACTATATCATGTACACAATGTGGTTATACTGAATTTTATAAGCGTACAACCAGTTCATTTGGTAATGTTGTTGACTTTTTTACAAATTAATAAAACAAGTTGTCATTTCTCTCCGCCTAAGGCGGAGAGAAATCCCTTAGGTGATAGCGAAGTATGTCATAAGAGATTCTTCACTGCGTTCAGAATGACAATAATTATATAGAATTAAAAACATGGCCAACAACGAAGATCTATTAAAAAAAATAATTGCACATGCTAAAGAATACGGATTTGTATTTCAATCCAGTGAAATATATGATGGATTAAGTGCAGTTTACGACTATGCTCAAAATGGTTCTGAACTAAAAAAGAACATCCGTGATTATTGGTGGAAAGCAATGGTACAAATGCATGAAAATATTGTTGGTATTGATTCTGCAATATTTATGCACCCAACTGTTTGGAAAGCATCGGGCCATGTAGATGCTTTTAACGATCCAATGATCGACAATAAGGATTCAAAAAAGCGTTATCGTGCAGATGTCTTGATTGAAGATCACATTGCCAAACTAGAAGGCAAAATTAATAAAGAAGTTACAAAAGCAGCAAAGCGCTTTGGTGATGCTTTCAACGAGGAAGAATTCAAAAGTACCAATCCACGTGTATTGGCAAATCTCGAAAAAATTGAAGGCATTAAAAACAGACTTTACCCTGCTATGGATAATGATGATATGGAAGCCATCAAAACCCTCATTGAAGATTTAGGAATTGTTTGCCCATTATCAGGTTCCAAAAACTGGACAGAAGTTCGTCAGTTTAACCTAATGTTTTCAACAAATATGGGTTCCACTGCAGAAGGAGCCACCAAAATTTTTCTTCGCCCCGAAACTGCTCAGGGAATATTTGTAAACTATCTGAATGTTCAAAAAACAGGCAGAATGAAAATACCTTTTGGCATTGCACAAACAGGTAAAGCATTTAGAAATGAGATTGTTGCTCGTCAGTTTATTTTCCGCATGCGTGAGTTTGAACAAATGGAAATGCAGTTTTTTGTTCGCCCAGGAGAAGAAATGAAGTGGTACGAATACTGGAAAGAGCAACGTATGGAATGGCATACATCACTTGGTATTCCTGCCGAAAAATTCCGTTTCCACGACCATGATAAGCTTGCGCACTATGCCAATGCTGCTGCAGATATTGAATTTGATTTTCCAATGGGGTTTAAAGAACTTGAAGGAATACACTCAAGAACCGATTTCGACCTTAGTGCTCATGAAGAACATTCAGGAAAAAAGTTGCGTTATCATGATCCTGAATTAAACCAAAGTTATGTACCATATGTAGTTGAAACCTCTATTGGTTTAGACAGAATGTTTCTTGCAGTATTAAGTAATTCATATACAGAGGAACAGCTTGAAGGAGGCTCTTCGAGAATAGTTATGAAATTTCCTCCTGTTTTGGCTCCTTACAAAGTAGCAGTTTTCCCACTAACCAAAAAAGATGGATTACCAGAAAAAGCACGTGAAATTATGGATACACTCAAATATGATCACATGTGTTTCTATGAGGAAAAAGATGCTATTGGTAAGCGTTATCGCCGTCATGATGCAATAGGAACTCCTTATTGTGTAACGGTTGATCATCAAACACTTGAAGATAATACAGTCACCATCCGCGAACGAGATTCAATGAAACAGGAGCGTGTTGCTATTGATGCTATTTCAAGTATTGTTTCTGAGAATTTGAGATAAAATTATAGTACTTATCATTTATTATTAAATGCTGTCATAGTTCTTTCAGTACCTATTGACACAAAGCTTTTAATTATTTCTGTTGCAATATCAACTCGGGGAGCCATAAGTTTTTCTTCTGATTTTGTCCATTTACCGAGCACATAATCTGCTTGTTGTCCTCTTGGGAAATCATTACCAATACCAATACGTAGTCTGGGGAAAACATTTGTTCCTAATTTCTCAATAATATCAGTAAGGCCATTATGACCTGCATCACCACCTTTTGCCTTCATTCGTAATGTACCAGTTGGCAAGGCAATATCATCAAGTATAACCAATAATCTTTCGGTCGGTATTTTTTCTTTTTCAAGCCAATACGATAAAGCTTTTCCGCTTAAGTTCATATAAGTTGTGGGTTTAATAATCACCAATACACGTCCCTTAAACTTAACCCGTGAAACAACAGCCAGCTTTTCAACAGTAGTTTCACCTTTTAGCTCCCTGGTTAAAGTATCAGCAACTTCAAAACCAATGTTATGCCTTGTATTTACATACTCAGCTCCAATATTTCCTAGTCCGGCAATTAAATACTTCACGTAAATGATATTTATTATAAACCAAAAAAATAAAGGGATAAAGGTAATTATTCCCCTTATCCCTTTACAATTATTGTTAAATTTCTCTATTCCGCAGCAGCAACTGGAGTATCTCCTTCTTCTCCTTCTTCTCCTTCTTCTCCTTCTTCTCCTTCTTCTTCTTCTTCAAGATCTTCTTCAATATTTCTTGAAGTTTTAACACGAACAATAACAGAGTTTGGTGGGTCTAAAGTTGTTAAGTTATCAAATTCAACATCTTTAATTTTAATTGAACCTCCAATAACAAGATTTGAAATATCAACTTCAACATTTTCAGGTAAGTTTTCAGCTAATCCCTTTAGTCGGATTTTATGCATTTTCTTAATCATCTGTCCACCAGCTAATACTCCAGGTGAAACACCAGTTAGCACTACAGGCATTCCTATTGAAATTTCTTTTCCAGGAATTAATTCCAGAAAATCAGCATGTAATACCTTATCAGTTACAGGATGATACTGAATCTCTTGCAACAATGTTGGATATTCACTGCCGTCAATGATTACAGTAATCAAAAATACTTCTGGAGTGAAGATAATTTTATCAAATTTAATTGCATTGACAATAAAGTGAATTTGCTTTTCACCACCGTAAATAACACATGGGATGTTTCCTTCTCTTCTGTGTTTTTTAGCATCTTTTTTCCCTACGTTCTCACGAAGAGAACCGCTCAATGATACTTTTTTCATTTTTTTAAATTTAATTAATAATATATAATAGTTAATCTATTTTTTTTATGTCGAATAGTGAGCTTATTGACTCAAAATTCTGTACTCTATTGATAACTTCCGCTAATAAATCAGCTGTACTTAAGACCTTAATTTTTTCCAATGTTTGTTTTAGAGGCACAGTGTCAGTAACAACAATTTCTGTTATTAGTGATTTATTTACGCGTTCATATGCACTTCCCGAAAATATTGGGTGAGTACAAAATACACGAACAGTATTTGCTCCCCTACTCATTATCAAATCAGCTGCTTTGGTTATTGTGCCAGCAGTATCAATAATATCATCTACAAGAATAACATCCTTACCCTCCACATCACCAATAAGTTCCATTCGCTCAATAACATTTGGTTTTGCTCTTTGTTTATAACAGATAACAAAGCCTGTATTCAGAGCTTTTGCATAAGATGCAGCACGTCTGGTTCCACCTGTGTCAGGCGAAGCCATGACAAGATTAGGAAGGTTTAACTCTCTAATATGCTCCATAAAAATATTTGACGCATAAAGATTATCAACTGGCACATCAAAAAAGCCCTGTATTTGATCAGCATGCAAATCAAGAGTTATAACCCTGTTTACGCCTGCAGTTGTAAGCAGGTTTGCTATAAGTTTTGATGCAATTGCCACCCTTGGTTTATCTTTTCTGTCTTGACGAGCATAACCAAAATACGGAATTACAGCTATAATTTTTCTTGCAGATGCACGCTTTGCTGCATCAACCATCATAAGCAATTCAAGTAAATTGTCGCCAGGTGGAAATGTTGACTGAATAATAAACACATCTTTCCCCCTAATGTTTTCTTCATATGAAGTTTGAAGCTCCCCATCAGAAAAATTAGTAACAATCGACTTTCCTAGTTCAGCACCATAACTCTCAGCAATTTTTTCAGCTAGATAACGGGTTTTACGACCGGTAAAAATACTTACTTTTGGATCAGACATTTTATTGGTTTTACTGATTTTGAAAAATCGGTGCAAAAGTACTATTTATTTCCTAATTTTTAATTAAAATATCTTGATTTGCTACAAATATCCAATCTTAACATAGAGTTTAATTCTTCTTCATCCTCAATCAAGGCTGTTGATGATGTAAGTCTGGAAATAAAAAAAGGTGCAGCACTTGGTCTTGTTGGCGAATCGGGTTCAGGAAAATCAGTAACAGCCTTAGCCATAATGCAATTACTTCCTCCACAGGCAAACATAGTTTCAGGTAATATAAGTTTTAACAACGTTAATTTATTGAAACTACGGAAACAGGAACTGCAAAAATTTAGAGGAAATAAGATTTCTATGATATTTCAGGAACCCATGACTGCTTTAAACCCAGTTATGCATTGCGGAAAACAGGTAGTCGAAAGTATTCTGCTTCATCAGAAGATAAGTAAGAAAAATGCCAAAAAACAAGTTATTGAATTATTCGAAAAAGTAAACTTACCACGACCTGAGTATATTTATAATAGCTATCCTCATCAACTGTCTGGTGGGCAAAAACAGCGTATTATGATTGCTATGGCAATTGCCAACAAACCCGATCTGCTTATTGCTGATGAGCCTACCACAGCTTTGGATGTTACTGTGCAAAAAGAAATAATTGCACTATTAAACAACCTCAGAAAAGAATATGGAATGGGCTTGATTTTTATAAGTCACGATTTAGGCGTTGTAAGTGAGGTTGTTGATGAAATAGCAGTTATGTACAAAGGTAAAATTGTTGAATCAGGTAAAATTAATAGTGTATTCAAACACCCTGAACATCCATATACAAAAGGACTGCTAGCTTGCAGACCCCCTACTGACAAACGAATAGACCGACTTCCCGTAATTGAAGACTTTATTAATGGAAATTTTGTAAGTGATGACATTGTTTCAGACTCTCAAAAAAGGATAAACTTTCATGAGCACATTTATAGTCAGAAACCAGTGCTAAAAATTCAACATCTTGAAAAAAAATATAGCTTATCAAAAAATATATTTGGTAAAACAAAAGATTATGTAAAGGCTGTTAATGATGTTAGTTTTAATGTGTTTCCTGGTGAAACCCTTGGCTTAGTTGGAGAATCGGGCTGCGGCAAAACAACACTCGGCAGAAGCATATTAAGACTTATTGAACCAGATAGCGGTTCAATATTTTTTAACGATAACAATCTTATTTCGCTTAAGCCACAACCACTTAAAAAACAACGTAGTAATATAAATATTGTATTTCAAGACCCGTATTCATCATTAAACCCGCGAATGAGTATAGGAAATGCAATTGTTGAACCCATGAAAGTTCATAAGCTCAACGGAAACAATAAACAGCGGAAAGAAAAAGCTATTAGCTTGTTGGAAAAGGTGGGGATGAAAAAAGAACATTTTAACCGCTATCCACATGAGTTTTCAGGAGGACAAAGGCAGCGAATTGTAATAGCACGAACTCTGGCTCTTAATCCAAAATTCATTATTTGTGATGAAGCTGTTTCAGCTCTCGATGTAAGTGTACAGGCCAAGGTTCTTAATCTACTCAATGAGCTAAAGCAGGAATTTGGTTTTACATACATATTCATATCCCACGACCTTAGCGTTGTGCGCTTTATGAGCGACAGGATAATGGTAATGAAAGATGGGAAAATTATTGAAATTGGTGATGCCGATGAAGTTTATACAAACCCCAAAACTGAGTACACTAAAAAACTCATTTCTTCTGTGCCTTCATGACAATTGTTTATTAATTTTGTAATAATTCTATCAAATATACATACACACAAAGTATTATTATGAAAAATATAGATACATTCAATTTTACAAACAAAAAAGTCATTATCAGGGTTGATTTTAACGTTCCGTTAAACGATAAGTTTGAAATCACAGATAATACACGTATAAGAGCAGCTATACCTACAATTAAAAAAGTGTTGAACTCCGGTGGAGCTGTTATCCTAATGTCGCACCTGGGCCGACCTAAAAATGGTCCCGAACATAAATTTTCATTGCAACATCTTGTGCCGGAATTATCAAAACAAATAGGCGTTGATGTCCAGTTTGCCGATGATTGCATTGGGGAACAAGCTGTTAAAAAAGCAGGTAATTTAAAAGCCGGAGAAGTTCTACTGCTTGAAAACCTACGTTTCTACAAAGAAGAAACAAAAGGAGATGAAGCTTTTGCTAACAAATTATCAGAACTTGCCGAAGTTTATATGAATGATGCTTTTGGCACAGCTCACAGGGCACATGCATCAACAGCTGTAATTGCTAAGTTTTTTCCTGAAAACAAGATGTTTGGTTATGTGATGAATAACGAACTCATTAATATTAACAACGTTATTAAAGAAGGTAAGAAACCAATTACTGCCATTCTGGGTGGGGCTAAAGTTTCAGGTAAAATAGAGATAATCAACAATTTAATTGATAAGGTTGATAACATCCTAATAGGTGGTGGCATGATGTTTACCTTCATTAAAGCCCTTGGCGGAGAAGTTGGAAACTCATTAGTTGAGGTTGACTTAATTGAAACTGCTAAAAAAGCAATGCAAAAAGCCGAAGAAAATAATGTTTGTTTCCATATACCAACTGATGCTGTAATTGCTGATAAGTTCGACAATAATGCCAATCAAAAATTCTGTAATGCTCATGAAATACCCGATGGCTGGATGGGACTTGATATAGGCCCTGAAACCGGTCAGGCTTTTCAAGATATTATTGAAAGTTCTCAGACCATACTCTGGAACGGCCCCATGGGAGTTTTTGAGATGGATAACTTCGCACAAGGAACAATTGAAGTAGCTTATGCAATTGCTGATGCTACAAAAAAAGGAGCTTTTTCACTTATTGGTGGTGGTGATTCTGTTGCAGCTATTAATAAATTTAACTTACAAGATAAAGTAAGTTATGTATCAACAGGTGGTGGTGCTATGCTTGAGTTTATTGAAGGAAAGGTGTTGCCAGGGGTTGCAGCTATAGAAAGTTAATATCTGAGGCCCATTAACTCTCGCTCATTCGGATTCCTGACTGCCGTCAGGCAGGTGCAATCCGAATGAGCAAAATCACTAATATACCTTATTCATCAATTCTTCCTTATCAGGAATTTCGAAAGTAAAATTATTTGAGTCAAGCCACGAATATAATGCAGGAGCTATTGATTCAACCGGCTCATAAAACATTGATTTTGTGCGCGCTTCTTCTTTAAAAAGATAATCACCAAAATTAAAATAATTGATTACAAAAATCAATATGCTCAATAATAGTGCACCTTTTAATATTCCAAAAACAGCACCTGTAAGTTTATTAAGAAACCCAAGTAATAGTATATTAACAAATTTTTCCAGCACTTTTCCTACAGCCAGCACCAAAAAAAGAACAACAATAAATGTTAATATAAACGCAATTACAGCCACATATTTCTGGTCAATATCAAAAAGATCATTAAGCATTTGGGCTGCAAAGTCAGAAAAGAAAAATGCCATATATAAACCTAATACAAGTGCGGCAAGAGAAGCAACTTCAATTACAAATCCTTTCTTATAACCTCCCCATGCAAAAAGCAATAATGGAACAATAATAATAATATCTAACAGGTTTATTGTCATAGCTATTTGATTCGCCTTGTAAGTTCAGTTGAGAAAACGAAATCGTTAAGTTCTTTATTTTCAGTTTTTAAGATTTCCTTATTATCGCCTTCCCACCATAATTTTCCATTATTAATAAATGCAATTTTCTGCCCAATTTGTAACACCGAATTCATATCATGAGTATTAATAACAGTTGTCATTTGAAACTTATGAGTAAGTTCAGATATAAGCTCATCAATAACTTCAGCAGTTTTGGGGTCGAGTCCTGAATTTGGCTCATCACAAAATAAATATTGTGGATTCATGGCAATTGCTCTTGCAATAGCAACACGCTTTATCATCCCACCACTTAACTCGGCAGGAAATTTAGCATTTGCATTAATAAGCTGAACATGACTTAACACGTCGTTAACTCTCAGCAACTTTTCTTCATAACTTTGTTTTGTAAACATATTTAGAGGGAACATAATGTTCTCTTCAACAGTATATGAATCAAATAAAGCGCCTCCCTGAAATAACACCCCCATTTCTTTTCGAGTATCTTTTTTCTGTTTCTCTTTAAGTCCTGAAAAACATCTGCCATTAAAAATAACTTCTCCCTCATCAACATCAAACAAGCCAATACAACATTTCATAAGTACGGTTTTCCCAGATCCACTTTGTCCTATTATAAGGTTTGTTTTGCCTTTATCGAAACTTGTTGTAACATCAGATAATACCATCTGACCGCTAAATGATTTAGATATACCCTTAACTTCAATCATGTTAGCAACATTTGTGTAAGAATTAAATCAAAAATTATTATGAGTATGCTGCTTGTAACTACTGCTCTTGTGCTAGCACGACCAACAGCAACTGATCCTCCGGTAACAGTATAGCCTCTATATCCTGAAACTGACGCAATAATAAACGCAAAAACAACAGTTTTAATAAGTGCATAAAAAATATCGAACGGTTGCCACCATGACTGTAAACCATCAATAAAGTCAGTTGTAGTAACTGATCCTGTGATATATACAGCTGCCAAGCCTCCTGCCAACCCTACTGATATTGAAAAAATAACAAGAACCGGGAAAAAAATCATTGCGGCAGTAATTTTGGGTAATATGAGATAGTTAGCCGGATTTATACCCATAACCTTTAAAGCATCAATTTGCTCAGTAACTCTCATTGTACCAATTTCTGAGGCGATACTAGAGCCTACTTTCCCTGCCAAAATAAGGCTCATAATAGTGGGCGAGATTTCCAACACCATCATTTGTTTAGTAGTATATCCAACCAAATACAAAGGTACAAGAGGATTATCAATGTTATATGCCATTTGCATAGCAATAATACCACCAACAAATAACGAAATAAAAACAACTATACCAATAGAATCAACACCAAGTGCCTGAAAATCAATAAGTAGCTGTCGTCTGAAAACTTTACCTTTATCAGGTCGTTTAAATGTTTCGCCCATCAGTATTACATAATCACCTATTTCCCTCATAAATCCCATAATATAATATTGATTATTTATATGAGTTTTTGCATTTAGTTAAAAACCTAACTTTGATAAAAATATATCGGCTAAGTTACACAAAAAGATTTTTTTAATTCAAACAACAAGATTTTTAATATTTCGTTTTATAAATAATTTTGAAACATATTTGGTATAACGCAAAATTATCAGATAAATTTTAAACACTTTAAACACATGAAATTTAAAATAATAATAATAATCTTTTTGTCATGTTTTATTATCATTGGCTCATCTTGCAGTACGAGTAGAAAAACTAATCGCCCCACCAAGCGAAAAAAAAAGTGTCCTGATTGTTCGGAGTGGAGTTATATCAAAACTATAGATCTACAAACTAAAAATATTACAATTTCGGATTTTTATCAATCCTGACAAACTCAACTCAGGCAAGCGTTAAACCTGTCGCTAAACCTCCTCAATATAAAATTTCCATGCACAAAACCAATCATCGGGATGAGAATCAGGTGGGCAGGCTATACATTCAGTTTTAATATTCGGGTCAATTGCTTCAGCAAAAGAAGTATATTCAACAAGTCCTCCTGATTTGCACGGATAATCATCTAGTCCTTTACGTTTTCTGGCACTTTGTACTCTGCAATCATTCATTTGAAAAACAAAGCTAACTGGCGTTTCGTCAATTATTGATTGTTTATTTACTGTTGCATACAAACGAAAGTTTAGAGCCTTTTTCAATCCTTCCAAACCTGGATTTTCCGACAACCCCAAAAAGCGTTTAATCGACCAAGCCTCAAAAGGGGAAAACTGTCCCCAGCAACTGTCGTTACATCGTTTTGCATCATTCATGCCTCTCGAAAATTCAACAGCTTGAAACCAGATGCCATCGTTTGCCAACCAGTTTACAGCTACTTTTTCTTTCAATTCTAGAAGCTTTTCTTTAGGTAGATCAAGCATTGGCTTCGGCAGATCATCTTCCATTTCAAAACCAAGGGTTTTTGAAAGTCTTTTCATTTGAACAAGGTAACTTTTTGATAGAGCCTCGCTCATAACTTCCTGCGCTTTTTCGCGCCCAAACTGGTGCTGAACTTCTCCATACCACATTGCATGATGCATTATTAAACGATGGAAATAATCAATTATTAATTTTGCCGTTTCTGTATGATTTAAATCATTTTGTGACTTTGTCTTTTTATCCATATAATTCTATTTTAGCACGTTTTCTCTTAAAAAAATATACGCAATTCTATTCAAATTCAAACACTTCTACTTTTGCAAAATTTAATGTGTAAGTCATCAAATCCTTATTCCAAATATATATTTTTATCATTTTTACATCTTCAGGTAAATATCCCAAAAAAAGACTTTGATGTAGTTGATAATTAACACCCGGTGATTCTTGCTTCAACCAATTAGTTGGTATATACTTATATACAAGGGTACTATTTTTGCCATTTACTGCTTGTATAACAAGCCATCCTGTAAAAGGCTTTTTTGTAGCAGCTACATCCAAATTAAACTCAAAAAAATAATTTTTTAATGCTGCAGTATCAACATCAATTTCCAATAGGTTAAAATATTCATTACCAACAACATTCTTAGATTCAGGGATTAGTTTCTCTTCTACTTTTCTTTTTGAAATTTGTTGTTTTCTCTTATAAAGAGTAAGATTAGAAAATGGGGTATAATCAACTGAATCATAATTATTAAGACTATAGGGATAATTTTTTGATTCAAGAATTTGAAAAAATGAAACTGTATCGGGATAACCAGCCCAGTCAATAGAATTTTCATTTCCGCCATTCATATAATTAATATAAGCCCAGGAAAATTGCCTCATGTTTGATCCGCCAATGGTGGGTATCTCATTATTTTTATTATGTTCTGTTGAAATAATTTGATAGAATCTCTCTGGCAATGCCTCTATTTTATACCCATTAACATATGAAACATTAATGCTTGAAACAAAATGAATTGGGAAAAACAATAGGGGCAATAAAAACAAATACAGGTAACGATATTTATTATTTCTCACCGAATCAAAAACAAAAAACAAACTGCCTATAGCCAATGGAAATAAATATATTGCCGCCCTGTCCTCCGGATAATTTACACCAAAAAAGTTAACCACTAAAACTATTCCAATTACAGATGCTGCCAAAACAAATAAAAATGCTGAATTAATAGAAGTTAAAAATTTTAACTTTTGTCGAAATAACTTGACGCTGGCAATAAAAATGACTAAAGCAAAAAGAACAAACAATACTATAAAATTAAATATGCCGGTTCCCCCTGCAAGCATGTCCATAAGAGTTACTAAAGTTGATTCAATAAAACCTTCATTTTCGGGCACTAAATAAAATGCATCATATTCTCTTAGTTTATTCAAGTATAAAAAAGCTGCAAAAATTGTAATCATACTAATGAATAAAAACAAAGGAATCATCCATTTTTGTTTAGTTGACAACTTTTTTTTGTGAAAAACAATACTGAATATTTGTAATAGCAAAATTGCAATTGAAGGTATCACCATGTTAATATTAGCAGCCACCATTAACAAGCTGAACATTGAAACATATACATGGTTAATTACTTTTTCTGTGCTTATTGCCTTTAACAAGTAGTAAAATACAGCCATAAAAAAAGCTATCGACATTCCATAACCTCGTGAAACCGCAAAAAATTCAATAAAAAAATGTGCAAATAGCATCATTATAATAAATCCCCACCGGTAAAAACTAGTTATAAGAAACCGTGCCAGCTTATAAACAAATATGATATAAACTATTGAAATTAACAAGTTTGGTAACCTGAGTGCAATTTTTGAGCTGCCAAATATTAAGTAACTCAGGTAAGTAAGTAATGTATTTATAAAATGATTATTTAATGCTTCTCGTGAAAACTCGGGGGCTAGTTTGTGAGGTTGTACAAAACGAAAAAAAGTAGATGCTTCATCATGAGTAAAAGGAACATATATAGCTCTAATAAACAAATAGATAAACAAAATTAAACCGAGAAAAAAATAGATGGAATCTTCTCTTGCCAGTTTAAAAATGGATTTCATAATTATTGAATTAGTTTTTTAGAAAATTTAAACAATATTATGAATTTTTCCGATGCAGATACATTGATAATTAGTGAAGAAATATTGTAAGAGCAAAATTAAAACCATGCAGTCTATCAAAATTTTTACCAAGAATTGCAATGGGGAACATAAAATTAAAAGCAAACATTTCACCCGTTTCAACAGATGCTCCTAGATTTAAGGTTAGTAAATAATTGTTATGTCCATCATATTCATGAGTATGCATGTTGTTTGTAAATGAAAACCCTCCAATTAACTGGTTTTTATTTTTGAAAATATAAGCTAATTCAGCATTTGCAAAAAAATCGTTTGAATATGAAACTTTATTATCTCTTAAACATTGATATTGTGCATCGAAATCGAGAGAAAACTTTTTGGAAAACTCATTAGAAAAAACAAAACCGGTGGCAAAGGATAATGTTTTACCAAATATTCCGGAATTAATTGCAATAATATCACTTTCTTTGGCAAAAGTACCTCCAGCAATAATCCCTCCCGAAAAATCATTAATTGTAAATAATGAGTATTTTGCTCCAAGTGAAAATGAGCTTAAATCCGATGCAATCATCATACCGGCTTCAAATTTATTAGTGATACCGTATGTAAATCTAAAAACTAATGATTGATAAACATCAATACTATCGGTTTCTGTTGACAACTGTTTTATCTTTCCATTTTCATCATAATAACTTGTTGCCCAATAATAGCCATACCCCGGTTCAAACTCAAAATGGTTCATAGCCATTGTAGTAGCATTTATTGAAGCCATCTTTGCTGATGAAAGGCCATAAACTTGAGAATAAGTGTTAATCGATAAAAAAACAATAATAACAATGCAAAAACCCTTTCTCATACCATATCTATTTATTTAGCAAAATTGAATTATAATTTCTTTGTGCAAGATACCAAAATATAGGTAATTTCTTATTAATAATTATAACCGTTGAGATATAAAATCCAACTAATAAAATATCCTGCCTATCTTTGCAAAGCAGATGAAAGAAAAAGAAATATTAAAAGATTATTTACCTGAGAATTCATTAGATCAGGTCATGAAATGGATAGTGCAAAAAAATGTACATCTTAAAATTACCCGAAGCCGGAGTAGTAAACTAGGAGATTATCGTCCTCCGGTTGCTCATCCAGTTCATCGCATAAGCATTAATCATAATCTCAATCCCTATTCTTTTTTAATAACCTTTGTTCACGAACTAGCTCACCTTATTGTTTGGGAAAACCACAACAACCTTGTCTCTCCCCATGGAACTGAGTGGAAATCAGAATATAGAAAATTAATGGAAATTATTTTAACGAAAAATATTTTTCCATCTGATTTACTCAAAGCACTTAGGATAAGTATTAAGAACAGCAAAGCATCTAGCAGCTCTGACTTGAATCTATCAAGGGTTCTAAAAAAATATGACAGGCAGGCAGATGGTGTTCACCTTGAAGATCTCCCCGAAAATGTAATATTTCAAACAGAAACCGGTATTAGGTTTATCAAAGGTAAAAAAAGAAGGACACGCTATCTCTGTCAAAATATGCAAAACAAAAAACAATATCTTTTTCATCCTTTAACTCCTGTTAATGAGATAAGCCTTCCAGAGTGTGAAACCCTTGGAAGAGTCTAAAACAAAATTATTAAGCTACCAACTTTTCTAAGCCCAAATGGACTCTGGAAGATTAATATGTTTTCAACAAAGTTGTAATTACCATACATTAAACCAATGAGTTTTGTACTTTTGAAGCCCGTTTTTTGATTAATGGTTGGTTAGCTAATAACCAATTATCTAATAACTAGTGACAAACTTTAAATTAACCTTATGGAGTCTAATAAAAATAACTACTGTGTAATAATGGCTGGTGGAGTTGGAGCAAGGTTTTGGCCCATGAGTAAAACTTCTAAACCAAAACAATTTATAGATATACTAGGAGTAGGTAAAACACTAATTAGACTTACTTTCGAACGTTTCACAAATATTTGTCCGCCTGAAAATATACTTGTAGTAACAAATAAAATTTACAAAGGGTTAGTTTTAGAACAGCTACCAGAACTAAAAGAGAAACAAGTATTATGCGAACCATCAAGACGTAATACTGCACCATGTGTTGCATATGCTAATTACAAGATTAAAGAAGAAAACCCAAATGCTATTGTTGTAGTTGCTCCTTCTGATCATATTATTTTGAAAGAAGATGAATTTGTTGAAAACATCAAGACAGCTATGAAAGCTGCCCAGGAAAACAACTGGTTACTTACACTTGGCATCAAACCAAGTCGCCCTGATACAGGTTATGGCTATATACAGTTTATTGAAAAAAACATTTATGCAGCTGATATTCCACTGTTTAAGGTTAAAACATTTACCGAAAAACCTACGCTTGATATTGCAAAATCATTTCTTGCAAGTGGTGATTTTTTATGGAATTCAGGTATTTTTATTTGGTCTCTTAATACCATAATGAATGCTTTTTCTGAATTGCTTCCCGACGTTGATTGTCTTTTTGAGAAAGGTATTGGAAAATATAATACTGATGATGAAGAAGAATTTATTTCGGAAACTTATGCTGTCTGCAAAAATATCTCCATCGATTATGGGATAATGGAAAAAGCAAAAAATGTTTACACAATGGCTGTTGATTTTGGTTGGTCAGATTTGGGGACATGGGGTTCATTATATACAATTAGAGATAAAGACGATAACAAAAATGCACTAGTTGGTAACAATGTAATGCTATATAACACCAAAAACTGTATTGTAAATGTGCCAAACGATAAGCTAGTTGTACTACAGGGTTTAGATGATTATATTGTTGTTGAAGACGATAATACATTACTTGTTTGCCGGAAAGAAGATGAACAGCAAATACGTCAGTTTGTGGACGATGTTAAAATTGAAAAAGGAGATAAGTTTGTATAGAAAAAAGAATGAAGTAAAGGAGTGATGAAGTAATGGGGAATATGAAATACTAATAATGTTATATTTTTCCATCCCTCTAACCACATATTTAAAGCAGAATTATATTAAATAACAACCATAAATACAAAAAAATGAAAAAATTACTAATTGCAATTATTGCACTTGTGTTAGGCTTTAATCCTGCATCAAGAGCTGACGAAGGAATGTGGATTCCTTTGCTCATAAACAAGAACATTGCAGAAATGCAAGAGTTAGGACTTAAACTTACGGCTGAGGATATCTATAATGTAAACCATTCAAGCATTAAAGATGCCATTACAATTTTTGGCAGAGGATGTACAGGTGAAATTATTTCTCCTGAAGGATTGTTAATTACCAATCACCATTGCGGATATGGCTCAATTCAAAAAGTAAGTACCCCTAAAGCAAATTATTTAGATGATGGTTTTTGGGCTATGAATAAAAGTGAAGAGATCCCTATAGAAGGACTTACTGTTCAGTTTTTAGATCACATGGAAGATGTAACCAACGAAGTACTTGAAGGTATTACACCCGAAATGACGGAAAAAGAACGAAATAAAATTATTAAAGATAACAGCAAGGTAATTGAAGATAGCGCAACTATTGATACGCATTTCAGTGCAAGAGTAGCCTCATTTTTTGGTGGAAATGAATATTACTTATTTGTTTATGAAACATTTAAAGATATTCGTCTAGTTGGAGCCCCTCCTGAGTCAATTGGTAAGTTTGGTGCTGATACTGATAATTGGATGTGGCCACGTCATACCGGTGATTTCTCAATGTTTAGAGTTTATACGGCTCCCGATGGAACTCCTGCTACCTATGCTGAAGAAAATATCCCATTAGAATCAAAACACTATTTACCAATTAATATTGCAGGTGTTGAGAAAGATGATTTTGCAATGATTATGGGTTATCCCGGTGGTACAGACAGATTCCTATCATCTTTTGGTGTTGATTTAGCTATCAACACAAACAATCCTACAGTTGTTATGATACGTGAAGAAAAACTTGCTACATTTCGTGTAGGGATGGATGCCGATGAGGCTGTGCGGTTACAATATGCAACAAAACACGCACATACAGCAAATTACTGGAAGTATTTTATCGGACAAACAAAAGGTCTCAAGCGTCTTAAAGTTAAAGAAAAGAAGCAACAAGAAGAAGCTGAATTCCAAAGCTGGTTAAATAATAATCCGGATCAAAAAGAAAAATATGGCGATGCCCTTATTCTTATTGGTGATGCTTACGATGTGTTGGGCCAATATGCTTTGGCTCGAACATATTTTCGTGAAGCAATCTACCGAGGATCTGAAATTTTAGGATATGCATACAGGTATTCCAGATTAAGTAAAGCACTTAATAATAAAGAATCAACTCAAGAAGATATTGACAAGGCTGTAAATAGAATGAAAGATGGCGTAAACAATTATTTTAAAGATTATAATGAACCAATTGACCATAATTTATTTGCCGCAATGATTAAGATGTTTCATGAAAATGTACCCCTTGATCAACAACCTGTATACTTGTTGAAAATGAATAAAAAATTCAAAGGTAATTACAATAAATATGCTGATTATATTTTTGATAAATCAATATTTGCAAGTAAAGAAAAGGTTGAAGCTTTTTTAAATAATCCCAACAAAAAGAAGTTGGATAAAGATCCTGCAATGATAGCTGTTGAAGCATTTTTTAACTCATATCGTGAAACATCAGGCAAATTAAAAGACGCCAATGATAAACTTGCAAGAGGACACCGTTTGTACATTGCAGGTGTACGCGAAATGAACCCCGAAAAAAACTATTCGCCTGATGCAAACTTTACCATGAGGCTTTCTTATGGAACTGTTCAGGATTACTATCCTGCTGATGCTATTCATTATGAGTATTTTACAACCATGGGTGGTATTATACAAAAAGAAGATCCTGATAATTGGGAATTTATTGTTCCAGCAAAACTTAAGGAATTATATAAGGCAAAAGACTTTGGTCAATATGGTGAAGACGGAGTAATGAAAGTATGTTTCCTTACTGACCATGATATTACGGGAGGTAACTCCGGAAGTCCTGTAATAAACGGAAATGGCGAATTAATCGGACTTGCTTTTGATGGCAACTGGGAAGCTATGAGTGGAGATATTGCATTTGAACCCGAACTTCAGCGTACTATTAATGTTGATGTTCGTTATGTGATGTTTATTATAGATAAGTTTGCCGGCGCAACTAATCTTATAGAAGAAATGACTTTAGTTACTGAAAAACCTGTAACCGTAATTGAAGTAGATGATGTTGAACCAATAGCAGAAGTTGAAATTGTAAAATAATATTAAATAAAAATCCATATACAAAAGCCGATCCACCTAAGGCGGATTGGCTTTTGTATTTTTGCAGAAAAAATAACAGACTCTATTATGTATAATATAATTCAACATTCTCATTCAGGTATAATGTGGTTAGCAGTAATTATGCTAATACTAAGCGTTTTGTTTAGTTTTATTAAGATTATTAAAAAAGATGACATTATCTCTTCAGGATTGCTTAAACTATATTATTTAACAAAATGGATTTTATATCTTCAAACAATACTGGGGATAGTTTTACTTTTTATAAGTCCAAAAGTTATTTATGACAAGGGTTATCTGAAGTTTGGAGAATGGGCTGAATCGGGAGGACAGGATTATGCCGATTGGTATAAAGATTTATACGGATATAGAGATAACGCCTATCTGGATAATCAATAATCCAACTGAATATTAATTAAAAATTAAACGGAGGTGGCTAATAATATGTTTCCTCCGTTTTTCTATTTTTACCACATTAACTATGATGAAATCAAGAAATAGAACTGCTGATTTACTCAAAGGGGTTGCTGTAATACTTATGGTGCAGGTTCATATAGTTGAGCTATTCGCTCAACAAAGTATATTTGACAGCTTTGCAGGGTCAATATTTCTTTTTCTTGGTGGTCCACCTGCTGCCCCGGTTTTTATGACTGTAATGGGGTACTTTATTGCTAAAGGCAGTGCTAATATCTCAAAATCAATAGTGCGTGGGTTTAAACTTATTGGGTTTGGTCTGCTTCTTAATTTTGGTCTTAATTTCCATTTGTTTATTAAGATTTATAATCAAACCATTGTTGCCAGTCAGTGGCCATACTTATTTGGTGTAGATATTCTGTTTCTTGCAGGATTAAGTATTATTTTAATATCTGTATTTCAAAAAATCTTTAAAAAGAAACTTATTATATACATACTACTCATTATTCTTATTTTCCTAATCCCTATACTATTATCATATCCTGAAAACACAGGTGCAATATCATATTTTATGGCGCTTTTTTACAGTGATGTTTGGTGGTCATATTTCCCGGTTATACCCTGGTTGGCATATCCCGTTGCAGGTTTCTTGTTTTATCTTGTTGAACCATCAATAAATAATATTATAAAAAGGCGAACTTACAGGGTAATGATTATTAGCATTTCTGCTATTGCTCTCATTTTAACAATCAGGTATGGAATTAGTATTGCATCTAACCTACATGCTTATTACCATCATGATTTTTTATACTATTTGTTTGTTGTAAATTTCATGATTTTTTGGTCTTTATTATTTAATATTATAACATCATTTTCAAAAAATTATTTGACAGATTATATTGAATGGATGGGTAGGAATGTGACGGTATATTATGTTATACAGTGGTTAATAATAGGCAACATTGCCACGGGAATATATAAAACTCAAAATAGTGTTCAGTTGATAATTTGGTTTGCAGTTATTATTGTAATAACATCACTCCTTACGCTTCTGTGGAATAAAAGGAAAAAGTTATTGCAATTTTTTTAACTAACAAATTAAATGAATATAAATATTTCAAGAAATAAAAGCCCATAACTGCAACATAGCTATGGGCTTTAAAAAATATTTTACTTCAAATTAGATTATTTCTTAATCACTTTTGATGAATAGATCATTTTTTTATCGATTACAGAAACAACAAACATTCCGTTGTTCAGTTTTTCCAAATCCAAAGTTATGGATTCTTCTTTCTTTATTTTCCCTGTAAAAATTACTTTCCCCATTATATCAGTTAATTTATAAGATGCATTCTCGTCGTCACCCTCATATATAACTGTTAGGTTATTGGTTACAGGGTTTGGGTAGGTAACTAACCTATTGTTAGTTTCAATTTTGTTATCCTCAATTCCCAACCATTGATACCCAAAATAAGTAGGGTCTTGATAATATTCATCCTTCACTATATCAATACTATACATTAGTTGATCAATTGCTGAGTTTTCACCCTCTGGGAATGCTGCAACAAATGCAATATCTATCCTTTCCATAGATTCGGGTTCAAAAGTAAACGGGCCCATAACGCTCAAGCCTCTACGGTCATTTGGTGGGTTTCCTGCAGAAGTTTCTGTCCATTCAACAGGGCCATATGGTTCTTCACCGTTAGTTCCCCAAAAACAAGGATCGCTTAATTCCGGAAACATAAAGTTGGCTGCCGGACCATATGCACCACTACTAACATGACCATTTCCTCCATATTCCATTACTGTACCATCTTTCCAAATGCCTTTTAAATAATTATAATACTCGGGTGCAATTGAGGGATCTGATTGTGCGGGATTTCCACCATTATTAAAATACATAAACTTTTTCATTCCATAACGCTCATTGTCTTCAATTCCATCACCAAATCCAACACCATTAATACTTTCGTCACATTCACCATCAGGATCATCAATTCCATTTGCATCCATAAGCGGACCACCAAGTATAACAATACCTTGAGCAGGGATAACATCACCATATGATTCTGGCTCTCCATCACCATCAATCGAATCACCATTATAGCCATAATAAGCACCTCTTCCTACATCACAACCAACATAATCATCAGCTGCATAACCAATGTCAAAATCAGTAAATAAACCAATATATGTGTCGTTATAGGTGTGTGATGACCTGTTAAATATTTTATAGCTAAAAAACAGAGTATTGTTCATAGGTTCAATTTCGTTGCTATAAAACTCGTAAGCCATACCATGTATTTCAAGACCAAGAGCTTCGCCACCGGTTTCGTTGTGTTGACGTAAATCGTTAATTATAAAATAAATACATTGATCTCCACGAATAAGCGGATAGTCGCCTTCCATTGGGTTGTAGATACTATCGCCATCAACATCAATAAAAGGAGCTAAATATTCAGCTTGATTCAAATCTTGATCACCATGTGCTGGCCAATTGGCAATGTTTTCAACAGGCTGATAACCAGTTTCCATCCAGTGAAATTTGTGATAAATTATTTCTTCTTTGGTTAGTTTCCATACATTTTGCCATTCAATAACTGTTGAAGTATCAATACTTAAATCAGTTCCATCTGAACTTAAAGGACCCGGCCAATAATCCATACCTTCCTGGCGATATCGTTCTGCTGCCAGTTTTAGCTCTCCTAATTCATCTATGCCACCAACCCACAAAGTCGAGTTAAAGATGGTGTTTTTTTTGCTTCCTTTGGGAAATTCAAATACCGGTAAATTATCTATTTGTGAGGGACCAGGCCAAAATTGAAGCCCGCTTGCCTGAATACGTGCCCTAATATTATTATGATCCAAAAAATCAAAATAATTATTTTCTATATTTATATATACATGTGCTGCAGATTCAGCTCCTGCATTTCCATTTTCATCAATGATAATATAACTATAAACAAGAGTATCGCTGCTATATAAATTATAGTACATTTCATAATCTATATTGTAGGTAATTGTAGAGTCGGTAAACGAAACCGATTCTCCTGCATTAAATATTCTAAAAGATAAATTATCCGGATGATAGTCGTTGTTAATTACATTAAGGGTCACGGTTTCCCCTAATTTAACCTTAAAAAAATCATCATTGGCAACCGGGTTATTTTGTGATAACAAGCAGCCAGCAAATAGAACGGATAATAAAAGAAGTAAAGTGCGTTGCATAATAATAGTTTTTTAATTAATAATACGTAAACTAAAAAGTTCCTTTAAATGCTAGACGAAAACAAAGGTTATAAAGTTGCTCACTTATTTTATTATTGTTACTACTCCCCGTTTTACTTCTTCTGATAACGTTCCGGTTTCATTGTAGTAACTATATTTAATATTCCATACAAACGTCCCTTTGTAACATGGTTGCCCCAAATACATACCATCCCAGCCTTCATAAGCATTATTATTACTATATACTGTATTTCCATTTCGATTTTGTATCCACATTCTGAAATCCACAAAATTATTTGGATTAATTACTTTAAATTCGTCATTAATCCCATCACCATTAGGAGTAAAGGCATTTGGCAAAAAAATAGCAGGAGTAGATTTTCTAATAATAGTTGTATCAGTAGAATAGCAGCCATTCTTACCAATCTCCACAAAATACACACCTGCATCATAGATGGTTAAATATCTATCAGTACTTCCATTATTCCATAAATATGAATCAAAATTACTGCCAGCATCTAGTATAATATTACAATTAATACAGATCGTGGTATCAGGTACAAGATTTGGTTTTGGATAAGGAAAAATATCAACTACCTTAGTTATTGTTTCAATAATTCCACAATGAAAAATATTTAGTTCAACGCTATAAGATCCTGTATCTTGAAAAATATGTATAATAGAAAAATCATCTACACCAACAGAAACTGCGGTGGAATCATCATTGAATTTCCAGTTAACTGAATCCACATTTTGATGCTGATAAAAAGTAAACAAAGTAGAATCGAGATAACAAGTGTCCTCTACATCAAACGATGGTTCATAAAACCACGTTTGTACAAAGTTTGGAAGACCCATTAAAGAAGTTCCTTGCGTAAAAGTAACGATATCTTGTTCATAATTACAATCTTCGCCTATTAGGTTGGGTTTGTTTATACCATTAAGTTTTGGTCTGTTTTCTGACGCAATATATATACTATGGTCAGGAGCAAGTTGCATAGCAAAATTATTACCACTTGCAATATGAATCGCCGAGTTATTTATTATTGCCTCATCTTCTATTCGTAAATTATATTGCCAAATATCGTAACTACTACCACCAGTACTTATGTAAAGCATATTACCATCGGGTGAAAATTCTATTCCATATGCATATGTATAGTCGTCTATTAAAGTTATTTTTATGGGTTGATATATTTCTCCGGTTCGATTATCAAATTTTAAAATCTCCACCAGGATACTATCATTATTAATAGGCATAACTAATTTATTGCCGGCAGGTGAAATCTTTAAATACCCAATATCAGCTTTTGGCTGAGTTCCGACATTGCTTTTAACTGTATCAGCAATTACAGCAATATCAGTAACCAAATAACTATAAAAATCATTGTTGTATCCATGAGTAATTACCCAATAGTCTTGCATATTACAATGTTCAACAGCGGCAATTTTTTCCAGTACATTAATTGAAACCTGAGTGTTCTTCTCAATTATCTTACCAAGTCCATTTTCCATATTCATGTCAATTACAGAGTAATTGAATCCTCTTAAAGTATCATAGTTGTTAAGTGTGAACAGATAATAGTTGGAGTTGGATAATGGTTTTGGAACAATTACACTATTTTGATTTACAAGCTGACTACCATTAAGAGAATCACCATTTGTCATAACCTGGTGATTTCTATTCCATACTTTTATTCCGTTAGTATAAAACAACAAATTTCCATCTACATCGCATATACTAGCGCAACCTGCCTCTGCTTTTAAAGCACCATCAGTTAATACAAGCGGTTCACCGCTATTAAAATCTACACCTACATGATCACCAAAATACCAAACCATTGCCCTTTCCTGACAATAACTAATTGACTCAAGAAAAGCCATTATCAATATGATTACAACAAATCTCATGATTTTTGGTAAATTATAAATTAGCAAGAACAAACTTACTAAAACTGAAAACTTATACCAAAATTTAACCCAGAAGTTTTAAATCTCTGTTTAACAGGATAATCATTGTTAAATACCGAAATAAAGTTTTGTTTGTAATATGGTGACATAAAAAGGCTCATTTTAGAATTGATATGATAATATATAGAAACATTTGCAAGAACGTTGAAAATAGTATTATTCATTTGTTCGACCGTTATAATATCATCAAGATTATTAAAAGCAGGTGCTTTTACACTAGAATAAATCAAATATCCTGCCGATACTCCAGCATTTATCTCAAATGTAAACAAGTTTGAATTAAATGAATAACCAACCAACAGCGGAATTTCTAAATATTTCAATTGATTTAGCCCCGAATTATCAATTGTAATGTTGTTATAAACTTTAACCCAGCTGCTGTCGATCCCTGTAACAATTGGAATTCCATAATTTGGAGGATCAAAAACCCAAATCCATGTAGTATCATAATTATAATAACTATCATCAGGAGAATACTCCTGAGAACTATGCATATATGCACGCGATTGATTATAAATTGAATAGTTTAAACCAGTACTAATTATCCAGTTTTTAAGGTGAAACCTCAAATCTACTCCCAGAGACCAACCCTCTTTATTTGATTCGTTATTATTTCTAAATGCTAAATATTCAGAGTTATATCCTGAAATATCGGATTTTGAAAATGTAGGTCCGGCATAAATATTAACTGAAACCCAATTATTAGAATGAGATAATGGTAATAAATCCGTACGACGATTATAACCTAGTAAATTACTATCGGGTGAACTAGCTATTTTGTAGGCATAATTTTTTCGGCTTATTTCGGTTAATGATTTATTATAATCTAATACTAAGTTGTTTTTATTACGCTCATCAGTATTATTTATTTCAATTATTTCGCTTAGTATATTAACAGGAGGTTTATTAGGAGAAGATGCCTTAATATCAGTCTTTTTTGATAATGAACCGGTATTTGTAATTTCATTATTATTAGAAAAAGTTGAATTCTCAGGTTCTTGAATTTCTTCAGTTTGATAATCTGCACTTAAAATAAGTTCGGTATTATTATTTTCGGTGATAGTAGAATTATCTGATGTGTTGAGGTTATCAATAAAAAATAATGACAATAACCCAAGTAACAGAACAACAGAAGCTACACCAAACAGCAATCTATAACGCAACCAAAATAAAATCCAGCGCATATTTCTCCAAACTTCTTTTCCAGCTTCTTCCTGATAGTTTTCAAGATTGCTTTTATAAAGCTCATCGATATGTTTTAGTTCATCTTTCATTAGCAATTTTTGTTTTTGATGGTACTTTATTTAACATCAGCAACTTCTTCCTTAAACTTTTCCTAGCTCTAAGCAATTGTGTTTTTGAAGTATTCTCTGAAATACCAAGTTTAGCAGAAATTTCTTTATGTGAATAGCCCTCGATTGCAAAAAGATTAAAAACCATACGATATCCATCAGGTAATTGTTGAACTGTATGTAGAAGATCTTTAACCTCAAGATTATCAGGAATATCTGAAGCAAAATATGATTCGCCGTTAATTTCATCAATATCATGGTGATAATAATACTTATTGTTCTTTCTGAAATTATCAATAGCAATATTTAAAACTATTCGTTTCATCCATCCCTCAAAAGAACCTTTTCCAGAATACGAACCAATGCTTTTGAAAATTTGAATCATTCCTAATTGCAGGATATCCTCAGCTTCATCTTTGCTTTTTCCATAACGCATACAAATTCCCAATAAACTGCTGTGATAGGTATTATACAGCAACTTCTGGGCTGAGGCATTCTTACGTTTGCAAAGCCTAACAAGCTCCTTCTCGGTAATATTCATGTTATCATCCAATAGACGTAAAAAGGAATGAAAAAGTTGTACTCCTTTTTTTGCGATTATAAAATTACGAATAATTGAATTGGTATTGTATGCTTGATTTCAATATACGCATCTTCAGATATACAAAAACCAAACTATTAACTACTTGCTTTAAAGGAAAGTTTGAACAACTAAATTGAATTAGTCAATTTTCATTAGGTGCTTTTTATATAACCCGGCCTCCGAGCCAACCCATGCAAACTCTTTAAAAACATTTGCAACCTCTTCTTCATACTCATTAAGTGATCGGGTTTTTTTAATAAGGTTAAACACTTTTTGTGGATTATTAAACGAAAATGCCATAAATCCCCAGAGCTCTTTTAATGGGCCTGTTGCTTGTAGCCTGTCGTTCATCTTCTTTCGGTAAGCAATGTATAGATCTGTGATAAACTTGTAAGTAATTTCTTTTTGTTCATATAAATCTGGCACTTGTATATTCTTAATCTTTATAGGTAAAAAAGGATCAACAAGCAAGCCTCTTCCAATCATCCAATGATTGGTTGTTTTCAGGTCATCTTGAATTTTTATAAAATCGCTAACGGAGAAAATATCACCATTGTAAACTATATTGCCAGCCCCTTTTAAAATCGCTTTTTTCACTGCTTCTATTCGTACATCACCTGCATAAAGTTGTTTTCCAATACGCGCATGAATTGTAAGTTCATCTATATTACTTGAGTTAAATACATCTATCAGCGTCAATATCTCATCTTCTGAAAAATACCCTAATCTACATTTTATTGAAAATTTTATATCAGTCTCTGGTATAACTTTTCCTAGAATCTCATTTATCATCTCAGGATATGGAAGCATCCCGGATCCTCTTTTTTTATTTGCAACTCTGGGATATGGGCATCCCAGATTCCAGTTTACCTCTTTAAACCCTTTATCATCACAGAAGTTTGCAAATCGAAATATTTCATCTGCATCTTTAGATAGAATTTGAGGAACAACCTCAACATTGTTCTGAAAAGGATAATTAAACTCATATGCCCTCTTTGCAAGGCTTTTGGGTTTTTGAATTCCAGTAAAGAATGGTGTAAACAATTTATCAACACCTGCAAAATGCTTTGTATAAATTTCACGATAAGTGTAAGTTGTAATTCCCTGAAATGGGGCGAGGTATATGTGCGTCTGTGAGTTCATTTTAAATAGATTTGCATTACAAATGCGCTTGAATCAGTCTTGCTAAAACAATTGAATTGCGCTCGTTTTCAACGAGTGCATTAACACCAAGCATTTATAATGCTGCCTACAAATCAATCAATTCAATATTTAATAGTCCTTTTATTCCAATATAGTCTCTTGCAGAACTATATAAATATTCCTCTGGTCTTTCTACAATTTCTGCAACAACAGGATTATTATGAATATAATCCAGCTTTTCATCAATTAATTCATTTGTATTTAGCTCAATTGGATGATTACCATCTTGCCAAAATTTATAATTTTTTATTCTTTTTGAATATTTACCTGCATATTCAAAACGTACTAACATCCATTCCTTTCGGCTTTCTTGAATATCAACTATTGTTTTAATAATTTCTTTACTTGTGAATTTTTTTAAATCACGCATAATTGCTGATAAACTGAATCCTTCTTTTGCACTAACAATCATGTGTAAATGATTAGTCATTAAACACCATGAATGAATTATTAATCCTTTATGTTCTTGGTTGTATTTTAATGAATCTATAATTACAGTCTTGAAATCTGGTCTTGTGAAAATATCAATCCAGTCAACAACAGTTGTTGTGGTAAAGTATAATCCTTCTTGATCATGAAACTTATACTGTTCTGACATTTTTATTAATTAATTGATGTGAGTTCATTTTTGATGATTTGCATTATAAATGCGATTTGTTTACAAACGCGTTGCAAACGCGCTTGATTTACAGATTTAAAATCTGCATCCCAAAACTTTCGGAATTCAATTCCGAAAGAACATATGCTTCCTTCCAAGTTATTCCTTCACCACTTTCAACATCAATTCATCCAATTGCTCATCAGCAATTACTGAAGGTGAATCAATCATAATATCACGACCGGAATTATTTTTGGGGAATGCAATAAAATCACGAATTGAATCTTGCCCGCCAAATAGAGCTGCTAAACGGTCGAAACCAAGTGCAATACCACCATGAGGTGGAGCTCCATATTCAAATGCATTCATTAAAAATCCAAACTGATCCTGTGCTTCTTCATCTGTAAAACCAAGATGCCTGAACATGAGTTTTTGCAAGTCGCGATCGTGAATACGAATAGAGCCACCACCTATTTCAACACCATTTATAACAAGGTCGTAAGCATTGGCACGTACTTCACCCGGCTTTGTGTCCAGAAGTTCTAAATCTTCAGTTTTTGGTGAGGTAAACGGGTGGTGCATTGCATGGTATCTTTCAGAATCTTCATCCCACTCAAGCAATGGGAAATCAATAACCCAAAGTGGTACAAATACATCAGGATTACGTAGTTCCAACCTATTACCCATTTCAAGGCGTAGTTCATTAAGTTGTTTCCTTACTTTATCAGCTTCACCGGAAAGGACAAGCATCAAATCGCCCGGGTTAGCATTAAATTTTTCAGCCCAATCTTTCAGGTCTTCCTGTGAATAAAATTTATCAACTGAAGATTTGAAACTACCATCTTCATTGTACTTTATATAAACCAACCCTTTGGCACCAATTTGTGGTTTTCTCACAAAATCAGTGAGTTTATCTAATTGCTTACGTGAATATCCGGCACATCCGCTAGCAGCAATCCCTACAACAAGCTCAGCATCATCAAAAATTTGAAAACCTTTGTTTTGTGCAACATCATTGAGCTCCACAAATTTCATCCCAAATCTTAAATCAGGCTTATCGCTGCCATAATATTTCATTGTATCAGCGTACTCCATTCGAGGTAATTCTGGAATGTCTACACCTTTTACAGTTTTGAAAAGGTACTTTACCATCCCTTCGAATGTGTTTAGTATATCATCTTGTTCAACAAATGCCATTTCACAATCAATTTGAGTAAACTCAGGCTGACGATCTGCTCTAAGATCCTCATCACGGAAACATTTAACCAGCTGATAATAACGATCATACCCGGCTACCATCAACAATTGTTTAAAAGTTTGTGGTGACTGTGGTAAGGCATAAAACTGACCTTCATTCATCCTTGAAGGAACTACAAAATCACGAGCTCCCTCCGGTGTTGACTTAATCAGATATGGAGTTTCTATTTCAAAAAACTTCTTGTCGTCCAAATATTTTCTGGTTTCAATTGAAAGGCGATTTCTAAGTTCCAGATTCTTACGTAGTGGCTGACGTCTAAGGTCTAGATAACGATATTTCATTCTCAACTCCTCGCCACCATCAGTATTATCTTCAATTGTAAATGGTGGTGTTTTTGAAGAATTTAGAATTTCCAATGAGTTAAGATCAATTTCAATATCACCGGTTACCATTTTTGGATTCTTGGCTTCACGCTCAATAACCTTACCTTTTGCTTGTATCACAAACTCACGACCAAGCTTTCTGGCAATTTTAATTGTTTCGTTATTAGATCTTCCTTCTTCCAGTAATAGTTGAGTTATTCCGTAACGATCACGTAAATCAATCCAAATTAAGCCACCTTTATCGCGGATTTTTTGTACCCATCCTGACAAGATTATTTCCTTATTAACATCTTCTATTTTAAGCTCTCCGCAAGTATGTGAACGTAGCATTTTTATTTCTTATTGATTATTTATAATTTACTTTTAATAATGTATAATTTGAGATTCAAATCAGGCGGCGAAGTTACAAAAAAGGAAGCTATTAAAAGTTCTATTATTTTGAGTTCAGTTAAAAACATGAATTTCATGCAAAGACGCCAAGCTGCCAAGAATGATTATTGTAAATGATTGAGTATAATTGAAAACCATTCAGAATAATCAGTATATTTTCTATTTCTTGCGGGTTTGCGAGAAATCTTAATCATTAATAAATTATTCGCATATTTATAATTGGGATTCTTGGGTCAAGATATTGATCTCTTTCTGGTTGTTGCTGAATTTTTCTAACCACATCCATTCCATTAATTACTTTTCCAAAAGCAGCAAACCCGTCGTTGTCGGGATTTCTGTTGCCACCAAAATCCAATAATGGCTGATCACCCACACAAATGAAAAATTCAAAAGTTGCTGTTCCGGGCTCATATCTGGCCATTGATATCACTCCATTAAGATGCAAGATACCTGTTTTATCAGTGCTTTCATGCGGAATTGGTGCTAGATTCTGTGGGTGATTATCTTCGTATAATCCACCTTGTATAACTTCAATTTTAACTTTGCTATTCGGTTGATTACCTTGTGTAACAACCCTGTAAAATGTAGCGCCTTTGTATCTTTTCTCATCAATGTACTTTATGAAATTATTTGTCGTTATTGGAGCTTCCTTTTCATATAGTTCAAGTGTAATATCTCCAAGGTTTGTTTCAATAACAACTTTGGGATTATTCTGTTTACACGATATAAGCAGTATAGTTAATGATAAAAAGACAATTATTTTTCCCATAATAACCAAAAATACAATATTTTCATAAGGTATTGGGCTAATTAGCGACTAACAAATATTTGAAACCTTTTTAAAATAATAGATAATCTATTCCATTAAATATCTTATACATAACATTCACTACCTAACCCCCATATTTATTTTTTATACTTGATTTATACTGTTTTCTACACTATCTTTGACATAAAAAGCTAATACCCTTAATGTAAAACTTTAGATATGAAAAAGCTACACACAATTTTTCCAATTATTGTATTCTTCTTCTTTTATGGAAGTTTACCAAAAATTACTTATGGACAAACAGCTCCCCAGGCTGAACCTGTTTATGGTGGGTATATTGAGCATATTGATAATTATGTGTTATCACCTTCATCAACAAGAGTTTTTGTTTCTGCATTCAGTCCTAACTCTATGTTTTACACAACCATTTTTAATGTTAACACTACTACCCCTACTTTTACAAGTTGGACTGTAGTACCAGATTTGGATGCAAACTCCGGATATGGAAAAATTAGAAATTTTGCAGTTGACGAAAATTCAGGATTTGTATTTGCTTCAACTGAATTTGGAGATTTTATTGCTGCCGGAACAGCTCCCGGATCCCTATATACAATTGGCTCATACCCAATTGAGGCTGTTGAAGCATATGATTCAAGGTTATTTTATGAAAAATCTATGGGTAACGAAGAATGGATGTTCATTTCTGATTTGGACGCTATGGGTAATATAATAAACATCGACAGCAGCTTGATAGCTACAAGTCCCGGATGGATGAATCAGTTTCCACTGGAAATTCATGTTAATCCATCAAACAATTATGTTTATGTGTTTGTCCCCGGGTCACCACCTATAATATATAAATCATCTGATCCATATAATCTAATATCAAATTCAACTACATGGTCATACGTTTCGTTGTCGAGTATTGCAATTTTAGGAAAGGAATATGTATCAATGGGTATTGCACCTGATGGCAGACTTTACACAGGAAGCTACGAAGGAAACTCTTCATCTTTTGTTGCTCAGGTTTCCTATACTGATTTTGATGGTGACCCATGGACGACGGTACCAGTACTGGAAGATTGCGGAAGAGGTGAAATGTCGATAGAAACTAACTTAGGAGGAGACTACATTGTATATTTTAGTAGAGTTATGAGTGACGATGATGGTGCAACATGGTTCTATTCTGGTGGTGCTGACGGATCAGTAATTGCAGATCCCACAAATGGTGATTATGCATATGTTCGCACTGACTGGGGAATAGGAATGTATGAGAACTACACATCAACTGTAGTTGAAATAAATTATGGATTGCAAGCAGTGCAAGTATTTGATTGGGCACAAAATGTCACTAAAGATACTGCTTGGGTAGCCACAAAATCAGGCATTTGGAATGTATCAGAATATGGTGGCTCATCACCAAACTGGAGCAATCCCATATGGCCACAATTTCATACCACGCCATGGACTGATGTTGAATGTTATGTTTATGCTGATCCATTATATTGTGGAAACAATGATGGTGATGTATACGTCTGGACGAATTCTAATGGCTCTTTCGATTTACCATCTAGTTATGATATGCTTTTTGAAGCACACAACGATTCACCCTATCCTAATTACACATGGACTTATGGCACTTATACTTCTGCCATAGCTTATGATCCAAACGCATCTAACGAAAGAATCTTTGTGGGATTATATGATAAGGAAGACTGGGATGAACCTACCGAGTCAATGGGTGCTGTTTTTGTTGGAGAAAACACAAGTGGATCATGGACTTTCTCACAAATTACCGGATCACCAATGATAACTGAAGGTTGTGATGTAAACGACTTAGTTGTAGTTAACGAAAATAGTAATAGTACTGTTTATGTTGGGGTTGAACATAATACAACTTATGGTTTTGTTAGTGGTATTTATCGCATTGAGGAAACTGCTCCCTTAACATGGTCAATTTCAGAAGATTTATACACAGGACCATCATATCAGCTTTCAGCAACCATTATGGATTTATATGTAACACCTGATGATACTATCTATGCATGTGGTTCAGATGCATCGGGATCCAATGTTGTTGTCTATAGAAAAGCAATTGGGGATACTTACTGGGAAGTACTTCCAATTTCAGGGTTGCCTTCTATGGGAGTTGGCAGAGCAATTACAACTGATGTGGTCAATCATGATACATATATTGCTGTTGAACATGAAATTTATCAATTGGCATCCGGATCATCAACATGGTCACTAGTTTGGTCATATCCACTTGGAACAGGGGTGAATTGTATATATTATGATGATTTACTGGCCGGTACTTCATTTGGATTATTCTTGCATTCAACAACTGTAGGCATTGGCAATAATACTGAATTTAACCCCAATCAATTATCTATCTTTCCAAACCCATTTAGCGAATCAACAATAATCAGTTTTACACTAACTGATGAATCCGTTATGAATTTTGAAATTTATGACGTCAACGGTAAAATGGTTAACAGACTGTTAAACAATAAGCTAAATAAGGGTAGTTATAAAGTTAATTGGAAAGGAATAGATAAAGGCGGTTCAAAACTTCACGGTGGTATTTATTTTTACAAAGCATCATTTGGTGAAAATGTCTATTCTGGTAAGCTTATAGTATTATAAAATAAATAACAAACTATATTGATCATCCTTTTATTATTTTATAGTTGGTGTATACATAATTTCCGTTTTTCACTATTTTTGGAGAAAAAATATTATGGAAAATTTTGTAGCATATAACCCCGTGAAACTTCACTTTGGTGTCGATGTAATAGTTACTTTAGGAGAAACAGTTAAACAATATGGAAATCGAGTATTACTCGTTTATGGTAAAGGCTCTGTTAAAAAATATGGATATTATAATCAAGTAATTTCACAATTAGAGAACTCTGGGTTGCAGGTTTTTGAATATTCTGGAATAAAGTCAAACCCAATTATAGAAGATGTAGAAAAAGCCACCGTAATTGGCATAGAAAATAATATTGATGTAATTGTTGCCCTAGGTGGAGGAAGCGTAATTGATTCTGCCAAAGTTATGTCACTTAGCATTGCATCCGGGGAAAACCCGTGGGACTATATGACCTGGAATTTGGCTCCTGAAAAAGCAATACCATTAGTTACTGTATTAACATTAGCTGCAACCGGAACAGAAATGAACGCAGCTGCAGTAGTTCAAAATCACAATACAGGTCAAAAAAATGGTTTTGTAAACCCGCTTATGTTTCCTGCACACTCGTTTCTTGATCCTAAGTTTACTGTTACTGTTCCCAAGGATTATACTGCTTTTGGCATCGTTGATTTAATTGCACATGCACTTGAAGCTTTTTTTGGAAAAGGCGAACCTTCGATTATCGATCAAATAACCATTGATATTATTAAAGATGCAATGAAGTGGGGTCCTCTTTTGTTAGATGACCTAACAAATATTGATCTCAGAACAAATATTATGCTTGATGCAACACTAGCCCTTAATGGATTAACTAATTATTGCAAAAAAAGTGGCGACTGGGCAGTTCACGGTTTAGGGCATGAACTTTCATTATTGTTCGACACTCCCCATGGTGCTTCATTAAGTATTGCATATCCGGCATGGCTTAAGTTGCAGAAAGATAGAATCCCTGATAGAATAATTAAACTTGGGAAAGGGCTCTTCAATACTGATAATGTTGATGATACAATCGAAAACCTTGTTTCATTTTTTCGTAAAGTTGGCTCCCCAATTTACATAAATGAAATAGAAATCACTACTGAAAGAAAAAAAGAGATTATTTATCAGTATAATAAAAATAAAATTACAGGAATGCACCATCCTCTTAACGAAGATGATCACAAAATGCTTGCTGATTTAATGTTTTCATAGTTTAGTCTAAGCAGATTAATTCATGTGTTTAGTTTGATGCAGATGTTAGGCGACTGAACCTGACGATATAGTAATCTATTTCAAAGGTTTTGCAACGAAGCAGATGCATTGAAATAAACACACTTTAGTATAAAATTACAAAAAACATTTTTGTTCTCTTAATCATCAATTATCTGACATAGTGAAAATAATAATACTATTGTCATTTTTCATGAATTATTCAGGCTAAGCTGATTAATTCATGTGTTTAGTTTGATGCAGATGTTAGGCGACTGAACCTGACGATATAGTAATCTATTTCAAAGGTTTAGCAACAAAGCAGATGTATTGAAATAAACACACTTTAGTGTAAAATGACAAAAAACATTTTCGTTCTCTTAATCATCAATTATCTGACATAGTGAAAATAATATTATTATTGTCATTTTTCATGAATTATTCAGGCTAAGCTGTCATAGAAGATTATTATACAATATTGTAACTTAATTAGTTGTTTTACGTATTTTATAAAAACAAACAGGCAGTAATGAAAAATAAGCAACGAACCGGGCACTCTCCGGAGGTTGAGAATAGTCTCTTGAAGAAGCAAATTCTTAAGCTGGAAAGTGAAATGGCTGCAATCAAATTAATTAATTCCTTGCCAGCCACATCAAATAATATTTATAATGATATCCTGGATAATATTCCATTAGCTATACTAAGCCTTGATACAAAAGGGCATATGCAACTTGCAAACATATCTTTTATTAAGCTCTTTGACTTTGACAAAAGAAGGCTAAACACCAAAATTCATATCACTAAGTTTAAGCCTTTTCAGGGTACAGTGCTTATGAAAAAAATTAGTGAGCTATTGGATAACCATCTGCAATTTGATCATGAAATTAAACTTGGTGAAATTGGAAATAGCGATAGCAGTTTTCGCTCCAGAGGCATAACAATCTTATCTTCTGAGAAGAAGGTTATATCGTATATGATTATCATTGGTGATATTACAAAAAGGAAGCTCGCTGAAAACAACCTGATTACGGCTAAAGAAAAAGCAGAAGAATCAAGCCTTCTTAAAACAGCCTTTTTAAGTAACCTTTCTCACGAAATAAGAACACCACTTAATCATATATTAGGATTCTTGGAACTATTATTAGTTGAAGAAACGTCGGATGAAGAACGAGCTGAATATTCAAAAATAGTGCAGGGAAGTAGTGACGATCTATTAAAAAGAATAGATGATCTAATCGACATTTCCAAAATAGAAACCGGGCAAATGGATATCCGCAAGGAAAGAGTTAATGTTATTGATTTTCTTGTTGATTTATATACCGATTGTAAAAATTATAAAATTAAACATAGGCGTGAAAATGTTGATCTGATACTGAATAAACATCATGAATATACTGATGTTGTACTTTTAACAGATCCAATTAGATTACGTCAGATAATTTTTAGCTTTGTTGATAATGCTTTTATTTTTACAACTGTAGGAAAAGTTGAAATTGGTTTTACAATTGGGAATAACAACGGAATAAGTTTCTTTGTGAAAGATACTGGCGTGGGTATTGAAGAAGAACACCACGAAAACATATTTGAACATTTCCGTCAAGTTGATAATTCGACAACACGTAAAGTTGGAGGATCTGGTCTTGGACTTGCCATATCGCGTGGTCTTGCTCAACTACTGAATGGAAATATATCAGTGCAATCAAAACCCGGCTCAGGGTCTATATTCTATTTAAACCTTCCCGAATCAATAATATCACTCGAATCAAAATCAATTAATTCTTCTACCACTGATTCTGTTTACGATTGGAAAAACAGTACTATTCTTATTGCTGAATATGAAGAAGTTTATTATAGCCTGTTAAAAGTGATATTAAACAAAACTAAAGCAAAACTACTGAGAGCAAAAACCGGTGATGAAGCAATAAGACTTTATCATGAAAACAAGCCGGATCTGATTTTAATAAATTATGATTTGCCAGTTATTAATGGTATAGAGTTTACAAAAATTATTAAAGCTAAGAACTCAATGATCCCGATAATTGCTCAAATTGATTTTACTACTGAAAACAGTATTTCTGATGCTAAGGCAGCTGGTATCGACAAATTAATTACCAAACCTATTCAAAAAGAATGTCTGCTTAACACCATTAATGATTTTATTACTAATAGTTGGTTTTAGCTGATGTAATACTTAGGTTGTAACTAAGTAATGTGTTAAAAAGTAATAATGATAAGTGTTACAATAAATCTTCTTTAAACTTTGTGTATGCCTGCCTGACGGCAAGACAGGGTTGTTTCACAAATAACTACAAAGAAGACACTGAGTTTCACAGAGTAATGTTGCAGTTTATTCTACATTTAGTCTCTGACTAATTACATTAAGTTTATATAAAATAGCTATTATTACCTTTAAACACGCATGCTAACGGACAATAAACATTCGATTTGTGCAACCATTTATTAAACTGCTATGTCATCCATTTTAAAATGAAGGTATTTTAGTACATTGCAGAAATTTTTAAACATGGTTTATTCTGCATGGAATTTAATAGTGCCTTCATAAAGAAATTAAAAGAAAACGACTCGAAGACGCAGCGTGTTTTTTATCAACAACTTGCTCCTAAGATGTATGGCATTTGCTTACGTTTTGCTTTAATTAATGAGGATGCTGATGATATATTGCAAGATGGGTTTATTAGAATATTTAATCACATTAAGGATTTTCGTGGTGATGGTTCACTTGAAGGCTGGGTAAGACGCACAATAGTAAATACAGCAATTAACTATTATAAAAAGAAAATTAAACAAGGAATTAAAACAGATTTAGAATATGTAAAAAGTCAAATTAAAGAACAAAATAATATTATCGAAAGAATGTCGGCCGATGAGCTTCTTGTACTTATTAATGAATTACCACCTGGATACCGAATGGTTTTTAATTTAAATATATTGAGGTGTTCAAATAATTTCTTATATTGTAATCCTAAGTTTGATTAAAATCTAATCATTATGAAGTTTGAAGGAGAAAATATTTTAGAGTTCACGGATAGGTTTCCTGATGACCACTCTTGTTTGGCTTATTTGTCAGAACAAAAATGGGCAGATGGATATAAATGCAAAAAATGCGGGCATAACAAATTTACCATCAGGAAGAAGAACCTTGCAATGGACTGCAACAGGTGCCACCATGTAGAGAGTCCCACAGCTGGTACCCTGTTTCACCGTGTTCGTTTTGGGGTCAGAAAAGCCTTCGGTATTGTGTTCGAGATGAGCGCAACAACAAAAGGCCTGTCATCCTCACAAGTGGCCAAGCGGTATGGAATAAGCAGAACTACCGCCTGGACTTTTATGCATAAAGTGAGAAACGGCATGAAAAGCAGTAAGAATCATCCTCTTAGTGGCGATGTCCAAGTCGATGAATTTGTGTTTGGTGGTAAGGAAAGTCTAAAGCAAGGAAGAAGTACTGACAGTAAGAAAAAGAAGATTATTGGAGCAGTTGAGCTTACTGGGGAAGGAAAGGTTAAACGGGCTTATTTCAATAAGATAGGTGATTATTCATCGAAGTCGTTGAGCAGTATTTTTGATAACCATATATCCGAGGAAGCACTTGTTCTGACAGATAAATGGACGGGCTATGTCCCAATATCCAAGCGGTTCAATATAGAACAAAAATACTCAGATAAAGGTGGGAGCATGAAACAGATGCATACTATTATACATCAGTTAAAATCGTGGTTGAGAAGCACTTATTCATGGGTTCATGAGGAACATATTGAAAAATATTTAGACGAATTCAGCTTTAGGATAAACCGCTCTATTTACAGGCAAACTATCTTTCACAACCTGATTTTCCGAATGGTAAACGCTCAACCTATTACATACCAAATGATTAAAATAAGCAGCTAATTGAACACCTCAATAA